>Ga0116170_10002627_pt1 | contig 17219 bp, 27 predicted proteins | sample AD_JPNHW1_MetaG_FD_89797 | JGI IMG/M metagenome (GOLD analysis project Ga0116170, IMG submission 89797) | Active sludge microbial communities of municipal wastewater-treating anaerobic digesters from Japan - AD_JPNHW1_MetaG | ecosystem: Engineered > Bioreactor > Anaerobic > Digestate | place...
CGGAAACGACCGCCTGAACTTCGATGACGTCTTTTTTTGACATAAGTTATTTTTCTCCTTCGTACATGGTGATAATTTCAAATCCTGTCTCCGTCACGATGACCGTATTTTCGTAGTGGGCGGTTAATTTGCCATCTCTACTTTTTACTGTCCATCCATCCCCGAGGACGCGAACATCTTTTCGACCTTCGAGCACCATCGGTTCAATCGCTAGAGCCATGCCTTTTTCTAATACGGGCCCAGTTCCAGCTTTTCCATAGTTCGGAATGACAGGATCTTCGTGCATGTGTGCACCGATGCCGTGTCCGGTATAGTCGCGCACGACATTGTAACCATGACTTTCGTTAAATTTCTGAATCGCTTCGCTGATGTCCCCTAGATGCACTCCCGGAGCAATTAACTTAACTGCTTCGAAGAATGACTGCTTGGTGACCTCGACGAGCCGAGCAGCTCTCTCGGTGATGGTGCCGACCGCGAAGGTACGGCACGCATCAGCGGAATAGCCTTGATAAGTTGCCACAATATCGACGGAGACAATATCGCCTTCACGGAGGATTATCTTATTAGAAGGTATCCCGTGAATGAGCGTTTCATTGATCGAGACGCAGGCCGATCCGGGAAAGCCGTTATAGCCTTTTTCGGTCGGGATGCAATCGTTATCGCGGATGACTTTCTCGACGATGGTGTCGATGTCCAAAGTGGACATACCGGCGCGGATTTCCCTCTCTAATGTCTTAAAGACGAGACCCACGGTTTCCCCAGCGCGTTTCATCAGCGCGATTTCTCTTGGAGATTTGACAATAATCATCTTATTTACTCTTGAGAAATAAACTTACTTCATCGAATAAGTCTTCACTGCCCACTAAAGAATTGAAATTAGTTAGCAAGCCTTTGGCCTGATAGTAATCCAGCAATGGTTTAGTGTCGTGAAGGTAGTGACCAAGGCGAACTTTCAACGCTTCTTCGTTGTCGTCTGGTCTCTGGAACAATGGCCCGCCACAGATGTCGCAGACACCATCCACTTTTGGTTTCATAGTGTCGACGTGATAGGGAGCGCCACAGTTCTTGCAAACTCTTCGACCGCTGATGCGGCGAATGAGTTCCTTTTCGTTGCAATCGAGGTTGACAACAACATCGATTGGACGGTGGATTTCAATAGCTAGCCGATCGAGAGCTTCAGCTTGCACTAAAGTTCTGGGAAAGCCATCGAGAAGAAATCCGCCTGCGCAATCCGCTTGAGATAATCGGTCTCTGACGATGCCAATCGTGACATCATCGGGGACGAGATCGCCTTTAGCGATGTATGACTGCGCGAGCTTGCCTAATGGGGTTCCGGTCTTAATCGCTTCCCGGAACATATCCCCCGTCGAAATATGGACGAGAGAATAGGCACTTTTCAGCATTTTAGCAAGGGTTCCCTTGCCCGCCCCTGGTGGGCCCATTAGAATAATGTTCTTTAACATTAGAATTGTCCTCCACTAGCCACAACCTCATCGAATGATTTACCGGCTAATAAACCATCGATTTGACTGTTGAGCTCCAGAGCGACACCAACGACGATGATCAAGCCGGTTCCACCAATCGCGAGAGATGGATAATCCTTGAAGATTGTCAAGCTCAAGATTGCTGGTAAGGCGGCGATCGCCGAGAGCGACATCGCTCCGATAAAAGATACGCGATTGAGAACTTTTCGAACGTAGCGTTCAGTTTCGATACCCGGGCGAATGCCAGGGATGTAGCTGCCGTTTTTCTGGAAATTCTCTGCCATCTGTTGTGGATTGATTTGCACGTTAGCGTAGAAATAGGTGAATGCAATGGTGAGAGCGACGTAGATTAGTAACCCCCACGGCATGTAGAAACCTTTTCCCATGCTAGTCAGCGCGGAGCTGTTGAAGATGTTGAGCCAATTAGCATCGCTGTCGCCTCCTAAGAAGGCATTGACGACGCTGGGAGCCATCATGATTGAACTCGCGAAGATGACAGGAATGACACCGGCGGGGTTAATCTTGATGGGCAAGAAGCTGGCTCTGGCCATCGATGGTGTTTGACCACCACCTTTTCCGGCGTGTTGGACCGGTATTTTGCGCTTCGATAACTCGATAAAAGTCACGAAGGCGACGATGAGCAGGAAGCTCAGTATATAGAGAATGAATTGGAAGGTTCCCGCGATCTGTGCGGAATCGGAGACACCCATCGAATCCATTACCCAAAGGGCGAAAGCATTGCCGACTTGGCTGGGCAGCGATGAGACGATGCCGGCGAAGATGATCATGGAAATACCATTGCCGATTCCCTTGATGGAAATCTGATCACCAAGCCACATGACAATCATCGCACCGGCTAGCATCACGATAATGATGTAGAGGTATTGCAGCCACTCGTAACCAGCGGCGGTTTTAATGAGGGAAACCTCAGTAGAATTTTCGATGGTTTTGATAATGCCATAAGCTTGAACCGCGCCTAGCATGAGCGTTAGGTAACGGTTAGCCATCTCCATCTTCTTGCGGCCTTGTTGGCCTTGGCGGCGTAGATCTGATAGCGCGGGCAAGACATCAGCCGACAATAGTTGGATGATGATCTGCGCGGTGATATACGGAGAGACGCCGAGAGCGAAGATCGAGAATGTCTGTAAGGTACCTCCCCCTAAAAGGTTCATCAGGGAAAGGGCGCTATTCGTGGTGACAGCCTTGGTGATACCGCTGGTGTCAACACCTGGAACAGTTATCTGCGCGCCGATACGGAAGACAAAGAGAATCAGAACCGTGAATAAAATCCGGCTCATGATGTCCTTGTTCTTGAGAATTGATCCAATTTTTTTCATTTTAGATCACCTCAATTTTGCCGCCAGCTTTAGTGATAGCCGCTTCAGCAGTTTTACTGAAGGCTTTAGCTTGGACGGTGAGGCTCTTAGTGAGCTCTCCCCCGCCTAAAACTTTTAAGCCCAAGTTATTCTTTTTAAGCAGACCATTTTCTTTTAATAATGCTGGAGTGACCACAGTCCCGTTTTCGAATTGCTCTAAAACGGAGACATTGATGGTGGCATAATTGACATGATTTACATTTTTAAAGCCGCGTTTTGGGAGCGCTCTGAAGAGTGGTAATTGGCCACCTTCGAAACCAAGGCTGACACCGCCACCACTTCTGGCGTTTTGACCTTTGTGACCTTTTCCGGCGGTTTTACCATTCCCGGATCCGATCCCACGGCCTTTGCGATATGCTTCCTGGCGAGAGCCTGCGGTTGGCTTCAGATTATGCAATTTCATATGTACACCTCCTAATTTCTTTTTTGTTGTTCGACAACAATTTATTCTTTGCCACGCAAGACTCTCATCTCTTTGTAGCTCTTGAGGTTATCAAGTCCTTGGCTAGTAGCGCGGACGATGTTGATCGCAGCGCGGCTGCCGTAAACTTTTGAACAAACGTTTTGGACACCGGCGAGTTCGAGAATCGCGCGGACAGGTCCTCCAGCGATGATTCCAGTGCCTTCTGGTGCTGGCTTTAGGTAGACATTGCAAGCGCCAAATTTGCCGATGATTTCATGGGAAAGAGTGAAACCCTTAACAAGATGAATCTTGTGGATATTCTTTTTAGCCGCTTCGGTGGCTTTCTTGATGGCATCAGGGACTTCCGCGGCTTTACCGACGGCGAAACCATAGCGACCTTTGCGGTCACCGATGGCGACGAGAGCGGTAAATTTCATGCGGCGTCCACCTTTGACGGTCTTGCTGACGCGATTAATAAAGACGACGCGGTCATCGAATTCTTTTGGTTCGTTATGACGCTCGCGCTTTTGACCAGGGCGAGGACCACGGCGGTCACCGTGTGGGCGGCGATCGTTAGGGCGGCGAGAATCGCTTGCTACTTCTGCTTTAGCTTCTTGAAGAGCGCTTTCATCGGTGACAGGATTTTCGGATTCATCAGCTTCAACGTCGATGATTTTCTTTTCTTCTTCCACTTTTGATTTCCCCCTTAGAATACTAAGCCAGCTTCGCGAGCGGCTTCTGCTAGCGCCTTGACGCGACCGTGATAGATATATCCAGATCGATCAAAGACGATAACTTTAATCTTTAGCGCAACCGCCTTTTCGGCGATATCTTTGCCGACGAGCTTGGCGCCTTCGACATTTCCGCCATTGTCGATCTTTAGAGCGACAGATGAGGAGCTGACGAGGGTGACGCCTTTGACGTCGTCAATGAGCTGTGCCTCGATGTTCTTATTAGAGCGATAGACGCATAATCTTGGTTTGTCCGCAGTGCCAGAAATTTTGGCTCTAACACGGGCGTGACGTCTCAAACGCGAGACATTTTTAGATTCTTTTTTAACCATAATTGCTTCCTACCTTTCTATTAAGCTTTTGCAGTGGCTCGTTTGCCTTCTTTGGTCGCAACGAACTCACCTTTGTAACGGATACCTTTGCCGAGATATGGCTCAGGTGGGCGGACTCCACGGATGAGGGCCGCTGTCTGGCCGACCGCTTGCTTATTGACGCCGCTGACTTCAACGTGAGTGGGGTCAACAATCTTGATGGTCACGCCTGGTTCTGGCTCGATCACCACTGTGTGGCTGAAACCGGCCCAGAGCTCGACGGCTTTACCCTTTAATTGCGCCTTGAATCCAATGCCGACCATCTCGAGGACTTTCGAATAACCTTTGGTCACTCCGAGGACCGCGTTGGCGACGTTAGCGCGGGTGGTTCCGTGATTTTGCTTGGTTTGTTTCTCTTCGTTTAGGCGAACGAAGTTCATGATGTTGCCATCTACTTTAACTTCAATGCCAGAGTTGATGATGACGTCTTCTTCGCCTTTGGGGCCTTTGACGTGCATGACACCTGGCTTGATGGTATAGGTGACACCGGCAGGGATTTCGATATGTTTATTTCCGATACGAGACATACTTCTTCCTCCTACCAAACGTACGCGATTACTTCACCACCGATACCGAGAGTGCGGGCCTTAGCGTCCGTCATCACTCCTTGAGAGGTGGAAATAATAGCGACTCCTAAACCTTTGAGAACGCGGGGGAGCTTTTCCACTCCGACGGTGACTCTTAAACCAGGTTTAGAGATTTTTTTGACACCGGAGATGACTCTCGTGCCATCGCCAGCGTACTTTAAGGTAATTGATAATTCCTTTTTCACTTCACCTTTGACCTTGTAGTCATTGATGAAACCTTCTTCTTTTAAGATCTTAGCTATTTCCGCTTTCATCTTGCTAGAAGGCATTTTGACAGTTTCGAATTGTAATTGATTAGCATTGCGGATTCTTGTGAGCATATCCGCGATTGGATCAGTCATCATAATTAATCGATATCCTCCTTATTACCAAGATGATTTCTTCATGCCAGGGATCTCGCCCTTGTAAGCGAGCTCTCTTAAGCAAATGCGGCAGAGATGGAATTTTGAATAGACGGAGTGAGGACGCCCACAGCGCTCGCAACGTGTATATTCTCTAACCTTGAACTTTTGTGGTCTAGATTGACGAACTTTTAAACTTGTTTTTGCCATGTTAGTACTCCTCTCTATCTATGGAAGGGCACGCCCAATAATTCTAGTAAAGAGTATGCTTCCTTGTCTGTTTTAGCGGTGGTCACCACGACGATGTCCATACCGCGAATCTTCGCGACCTTATCGTAATCGATCTCGGGGAAGATTAATTGCTCCTTGATTCCGAATGTGTAGTTGCCGCGGCCATCAAAGGCGTTGCGGGACACACCGCGGAAATCGCGGACACGGGGGAGAGCGATGGAGATTAACTTATCGAAGAAATCCCACATTCTCAATCCTCTTAAGGTTACTTTACAACCGATCTCTTGACCCTCTCTTAATTTGAAGGTCGCGATGGATTTCTTTGCCTTGGTAATCACGGGCTTCTGACCAGTGATCATCGTTAATTCGGCGACGGCTTCTTCCAATCTCTTCGCATCTTGTGTGGCATCGCCGACACCGATGTTGATGACAATCTTCTCTAAGCCAGGAATCTCCATCACGGAAGAGTAATGGTACATTTCATGCAGAGCTTTTTTGATTTCGCTCTCATAGCGAACTTTGAGTCGGCTGACAATTTTGGCAGCTTTATGCCCGCCGTTAGCTTTTTTAGCTTCGGCTTTCTTGGCTTTTGGCGCCTCTTTGACTTCGGCTTTAACTTCAGCTTTAACTTCTTTTGCAGGAGCGGCTTTTTTAGCTTTTGGCGCTTCGGCAACTTCAGCTTTTACTTCTTCTTTAACAGGGGCAGCTTTCTTAGCGGTCTCTGCTTTTGGGCTAGCGCTAGCGGATTTCTTAGCAGCTGGCTTTTTGACGACTTTTATTTCTTCGGCCATAACTAATTCCTCCTTATAGCACTTGTCCGCTCTTCTTAGCGAAGCGGACTTTCTTTCCCTTGACTTCTTTGTGGCCAATGCGAGTTGGCTTCTTGGTCTTGGGATCCTCAAGCATCACATTGCTGGCATCGATCGGAGCGTAGACTTCGACGATGCTGCCTTCTGGGCTAGCTTGGGTTGGTTTCTTGTGTTTCTTACGAATGTTAACATTTTCAACGACGACGCGATTGGACTCAGGGATGACTTTTTGAATCACGCCACTCTTGCCTTTGTCGCGACCGGCGATGACGATAACTTTATCGCCTTTGACTAAATTCATAATGATAACCTCCTTATAACACTTCGGTAGCGAGGGAGACAATTTTCATGAATCCTTCAATGCCGGTCTCACGTAATTCGCGAGCCACAGGTCCGAAAACACGTGTGCCCACGGGCATGTTTTCCTCAGTGATAATCACCACGGCGTTATCAGCGAATGAGATCGTTGACCCATCGCGGCGATTGACAGCTTTTTTGACGCGAACGATGACGCATCTCACGATGTCGCTTTTCTTCACTTTGCTGTTTGGCACCGCATCTTTCACGGCCGCGAGGACGACGTCTCCGAGGCTGCTGGATTTGCGATGGCTGCCACCATAGAGGTTGAAAACTCGGACTGAACGAGCCCCACTGTTGTCAGCAACAACGAGGTTTGTTTCCTTTTGGATCATACTTATTCTTCCTCCTTTTTCTCAGTGGATTTTTTGCTCGAGGAAGCTTTTTTAGCCGCAACTTTCTTCGCCGCAGGTTTCTCAGCAGTCTCTTCGACTACTTTGACTTCTTCGACTTGAGATTTTGTTTCTTCGACTGGTTTGACTTCTTCGATGACAGGCGCTTCTTTTACAGGGAGCTCAGCTTCGAGAATCTCTTCTTTTAATTCCGCTTCAGCTTCCTTGATAGTTAACTCCGCTTTCTTGTCAATGCTCACTAAACGGAAGCGTTTAGTAGCGCTGAGACGGCGAGTTTCCATGATGGTGACAGTGTCGCCGTTTCTGGCTTCATTGTTCTCATCATGAGCGTAGTATTTTTTGCCGTATTTCACACGTTTCCCATAAATGGGGTGCTTTTTGTGAGTGCCGATAAGGACGACAATTGTCTTGTCATTCTTATCGCTGACGACGACACCTTGAACAGTGCGTCTGGCTTGGATTTTTCTTTCCATAGACAATTACCTCCTTATTTGTTTTGCAGTTCTCTTTCGCGGAGAACCATATTGACGCGAGCGATATCTTTTCGAACAACGATGACATCCTCGCCTCTTTCGAGGGCTCCGACTGCTTTCTTGCGGCGGAGTTCGAAGAGCTGTTCTTTGAGCGAGTATAATTTGTCTTTTAATTCGCCTGTGGTTAATTCACGTACTTCATTAATCTTCATAAATTATTCCTCACCTTTCTTAACAACTTTGCATTTGACAGGGAGCTTGTACGCGGCGAGGCGTAACGCTTCTTGCATATCTTTTGGATCGCATCCCGCCATTTCAAACATGACGGTGCCTGCCTTCACGACTGCCACCCAATCTTCAGGGTTTCCTTTTCCGGAACCCATACGAACTTCGGCTGGTTTTTTAGTTTTAGCTAGCTGTGGGAAAATTCTAATCCAGATTTGCCCACCGCGCTTGGTGTATCGCGCTAAGACGACACGAGCGGCTTCGATTTGGCGAGTGGTCACCCAATTGCCTTCGAGAGCTTCGAGACCATATTCACCAAAGGCGACGGTTAAACAGGAAGTCGCTTTTCCTTCATATTTGACAATATGAGGACGGCGATACTTAACTCTTTTTGGTTGTAACATGATTATTCTCCTTTCTCTTCAGAAGATTTCTTTTGAAGTTCGGGACGAATTTCTCCGCGGCAAATCCACACTTTGATGCCTAAGCGACCATAGGTGGTAGCGGCTTCAGCGACTGCGTAGTCGATATCGCTGCGTAGGGTATGGAGAGGGATAATTCCTTCCTTGTAACCTTCGCTGCGAGCGATGTCGGCTCCAGCTAATCTACCGGAGATCAAGGTGCGGCAACCTTTGGCGCCAGCCTTGCGAACTCTTTGGATAGCTTTCTTTTGAGCAGTTCTGAAAGAGGCTCTCTCTTCAATTTGTTTAGCGATAGAGCAGGCGACGATGCGAGCATCGAGATCAGGGTTCTTCACTTCGACGACATCGACGCGGACTTCTCCACCACCGATTAATTTGCTTAAATCTTCTTTAATTTTGTTGATGTTCTTGCCATCTTGACCGATGACCACACCGGGGCGAGCAACAAAGATCATCACGACGACTTTGTAACCTTTATCGGTCTTGGTTCTCTCGATTTCGACGTGCGAGAGCATCGCATCTTTGAGGTTCTTTTCAAGATACTGACGAATCTTAATATCTTGGTTGAGGAACACGTGGTATTCTTGGTCATCAGCGAACCAACGAGAATTCCAATTCTTGTTGATGCCAACGCGCATACCTATTGGACTAACTTTTTGACCCATTGTAATTCCTCCTATCTCATCTTCACTACCACAGTGATGTGGGAGCTTCTCTTGACTAATCCGGAAGCAGAACCTTTTGCTCTCGGTAAGAAACGTTTCATTCTCAAGCCATCGCACGCGTATATTTCAGAGATGTATAAGCGATCCTCATCCATCCCGAAGTTGTTGGTGGCATTGGCTACTGCGGACTTGATGGTCTTGCTGACTGGTAAGCTGGCAGCGCGATTGACGTTTGCGAGAATACCGAGTGCGACTTTGACATCTTTGCCGCGGACTAAGTCGACCACTAAGCGGACCTTGCGAGGAGTGACGCGAACGTTTTTAGAGATCGCTTGCGCTTCGGTAGGCATAGGCTTCTTGGGAGTTTCGACTTTCTTTTCTTCGACTTTTTCCGCTACCTTAGCTTTTTTGGGAGCGGCTTTCTTTGCTTTAGGAGCGCTGACTTCAGCTACTTCAGCAGTCTTGACTTCTTCCACTGGGGCTTCAACTTTTTTAGCGGGGGCCTTTTTAGAAGCGACTTTCTTTTCTGTTGCCATGTTCATTCCTCCTATTTCTTCTCAGCTTCAGCGGCTGGTGCAGCAGGGGCAGCTGCGGCTGGTGCCGCGGCACTGCGAGCTGGAGTAGCAGCTGTTGCTGAAGCGGATTTATCGACAGAGGCAGCACCACTGCCGTGACCGGTGAACTTGCGAGTGGGTGAGAATTCACCTAGCTTGTGACCGACCATATCTTCAGTGATGTAGACTGTGATGTGTTCTTTTCCGTTGTAGACCGCAAAGGTGAGACCAACAAATGACGGATAAATTGTTGAGCGGCGAGACCATGTCTTGATGATTTCTTTCTTGTGTGAAGCGTTTAACTTTTCAACCTTCTTCATCAATGATTCATCGACAAAGGCGCCCTTTTTCAAACTTCTTGCCATAATCAGTTTCCTCCTTTACTTAGCATTCCGGCGACGAACGATTAATTTGCCGGATGATTTCTTCGCGTCTCTGGTCTTCACGCCGAGAGCGCGTTTTCCCCAAGGTGTGCGTGGAGCATCGCGTCCAACAGGGCACTTGCCTTCACCACCACCATGTGGGTGATCGCAGGGGTTCATCGCTGAACCGCGAACGGTTGGTCTGACACCTAGCCATCTGGTCTTGCCGGCTTTGCCGTTATTGATGAGGTTCCAGTCTCCGTTGCCCACTGTGCCAACGGTGGCACGGCAGTCGCCTAAGACTTTTCTCATCTCGCCAGATGCGAGGCGGAGCATGACGTATTTTCCTTCGAGACCGAGGACCTGAGCAGCAGCTCCGGCAGCGCGGCATAACTGGCCGCCTTTGCCTGGTTCAAGCTCGACGTTGTGAACGAAGATACCTTCAGGAATGTTCTTCAGGCACATCGCGTTGCCTGGCATGATATCGACGGTTTCTCCAGAGTAAACTTTGTAGCCAACCTTGATATCTTTTGGCGCGAGAATGTATCGCTTTTCACCATCGAGATAGGTAATTAAGCAGATATTCGCATTGCGGTTTGGATCGTACTCGATGGTTTTCACAATTGCTGGGATGTTGTCTTTATTACGTTTGAAGTCGACAAGGCGGTATTTGCGCTTGTGGCCTCCGCCAATGTGACGGCAGGTGATGACACCTTGGTTATTGCGGCCGCCAGACTTGGTCAAACTGACTAATAAGCTTTTCTCAGGAGTGTTTGTTGTGATTTCACCAAATGTCGAGTTTGTCATGTTTCTACGGCTTGCGCTCGTAGGTTTGTAAGTTCTGATAGACATTTGTCTTCCTCCTATAATTTGGATATAACCAACCGGTTATTCCTTGAAGAGGTCGATGGCTTCGCCTTCTGCGATAGTGACCACGGCCTTCTTATAACCAGAGATGGAACCAGAATAGCGGGTTCCTCTGGTGGTGTCCTTGCTTCTCACGTTGCTGACTTTGACATCGACGACTTTCACTTTGAATAATCTCTGGAAAGCTAACTTGATATCAGTTTTGTTAGCGGCGGCAAGGACTTTGACTGTGACTTTGTTCTCATTTTGCATGAGAGCCATACTCTTTTCTGTCACGACAGGTTTGAGAATGACGATAAAGTCTTTATCAGTCGCTTTTGCGAAGTTTACGGAAGCTTTAGCTTCGGTTTTCTTTTTGGCTGCCATATTACTTCAATGCCTCCTCTGCTTCTTTCACTGCTTCTTTGCTCATGATCACGTGATTAACATTAAGTAAATCGACGACACTCACATTATCCGCAGTCACAACTCTTGCGTATCCGACGTTGCGTGAAGCATTGAAAATTTGCATGTCAATGTTTTTCACGACCACGAGGGTTTTAGAATCAGCCTTTAGGGCATCGAGGAAGGTGACAAACGCTTTGGTTTTTCCCTCTTCGAATTTGATGCTATCAACAACCTTTAATCCGTCTTTAACTTTTAGTGATAAAGCGCTCTTTAAGGCTAAGTTGTGTTCTTTTTTGTTTTGAGAAATCTTGTAGTTTTGATTTCCCACTGGTCCGAAGACCGTTCCTCCGCCAACCCAGATTGGGGAGCGGTTTGAACCAGCACGAGCCCGGCCAGTTCCTTTTTGTCTCCATGGTTTTTTGCCACCACCGCTGACTTCGTGGCGAACTTTTGTCTTCGCTGTCGCTTGACGGGAGTTCGCTTGGTCAACTTGAACGGCATCGAACAACGCTTGTTGGTGTGGTTCGACCCCGAAGACACTAGCATCTAACGCAATTTTGGAAACTTCGGCGCCAGTCATATCGTAGACTTTGACGCTAATTGATTTCTTTTCTGCCATTTTCTAGTTCTCCTTCCGTCCTATTCAACTTTTGCTTCTTCGCTGGCGGGGACTTCCTCAACAGGAGCTTCCTCGACGAGGACTTCTTCTACAGAGTTGGAGTTTGCGCGAACGAGCAAATCTTTGATAGTTTTAGGATTCTTGACATCCTTAATCGCACTTCTGATTGTGACGATTGATTTCTTTGCACCAGGAATTCCACCTTTAATGAGGATGTAGCCTTTTTCAGCATTCACATCGACGACATAGAGGTTTAAGAGAGTGATTGACTCATTTCCGTAGTGACCAGCCATGTGCTTGCCAGGCATAACACCGTGGTTATAACGACCATTGTTTGCGAATGATCCTTGTCCGCGATGGTAACCTGATCCGTGGCCTTTAGGACCGATGGTGCCGTTCCAGCGTTTGATGGTGCCAGAGAAACCATGTCCTTTTCCTGTACCAATGACATCAACAACATCGCCTTTTTTGAATAAATCAGCAGAGATTGCATCGCCCATTTGGTAGGCTGACATCTCGTCTCCTCTTAATTCAGCGGAAACTTGATGTGGAACAGTGTTGGCTTTCTTAGCGATGCCAACTTCGCATTTGTTAGCGCGAGAGAGTTTCTTCTCTTCATAGCCAACTTGAACTGCCACATAACCGTGTTTTTCTAAGGTTTTAACTTGTGTGACAATGTTTGGTAAGACTTCCACGACTGATACTGGGTACATGGTTCCATCTTGCGCGAAGACTTGGGTCATGCCCATTTTTCGACCTAAAATAGCTTTCATTATGTCTTACCTCCTTATAGTTTGATTTCGATATCAACTCCAGATGGTAAATCGAGATTTTTTAATGCATCGATTGTTTCTTTCTTGGGATTTGTAATATCGATAATGCGTTTGTGTGTACGAATTTCGAATTGCTCACGAGAGTCTTTGTACTTGTGAACAGCTCTTAGAATCGTATAGACTTGCTTTTCCGTCGGTAGCGGAATGGGACCCACAACAGTCGCCCCAGTTTTTTTCGCTGCTTCAACAATCTTGCCAGCACTCAAATCGAGATTAGCATGATCGTAAGCTTTTAAGCGAACCCGAATCTTGGTAACTTTTGCCATGAAATTTCCTCCTATATCACTTTCAGGCTTTGACTTTTGTCCACTCTGCGCGAATTCCCTGATACCACTTTCATGACAACGCCTGTGGGTGTATCAGCAACCTCGCACATCAACGCGAACCGTCAACGATAAAAATATACTCTCATATGCGTGGGTGTGTCAATAATTTTAAATAAATTAATGTTCTCACTTTTTTGAACAAGAAAAGATTTCCCAAAAACCGCGAATAATCGACAAATTTATGAGGCCATTTAGACAAAAAAACCGATTTTCGGGATCGATTTTTTGAATTTATTTGTTGTTTTTAACTTTTTTCTCTTGGTACTTTTGGTAGGAGTAGATGCAGCCACAATATTCTTGGAAATACATCTGATGCTCTTTGATAATTAGCAGCGATTGCTCATAGCCATTATCCTTTTTGAAATCGGCAAACAGCCATTTGGTGTAACAATGATTCTTTTCGAGTTCTTCACCGATGCTGTTGATGTCCTGGGCGTTCTTGTATCGCGAGATCGTCATCACTGTTCCATAATAATCAAAGCCATGTGACTCTGCATAGTCAAAACCGGCAGACAATCTCTTTCGGAAACAAGCTCGGCATCTCTCGTGGCCTTCGGGCATATCTCCATATTTAATCAAGTCTTTCATGTAGGTTGCGTTATCATATGGCTCTTCAATCAGTTCAATATCACTGCCTATCTCCGCGAGGTATCTCTTCAATTCTTCCAAGCGGCGGATGTATTCCTCTTTAGGATAGATGTTGGAATTATTATACATCACCGAAATTTTGAAAAAAGGTTGAAGCTCTTGGAATGGAATTGTAAAACATGGCCCACAGCAAGTGTGCATTAAAAGAGTTGGTTTATTAGAAATATCTATCAAATCAAGGTTATTTTTAAGTATCTGTTGATAATTTTTCCTATTTCCCATAGATGAACATTGCGTCTCCAAAAGAAAAGAAACGATATTTTTCTTTAACAGCATGCTGATAAATTTGAAGCGTAAATTCTCGATCCATAAACGCCGAAACCAGCATCAATAAAGTTGATTTTGGGAGGTGAAAATTAGTGATTAAAGCATCGACAACTTGGTATTTATACCCAGGTTGAATAAAAATGTTCGTTAATTCTTTTGTAGGTTTAAACATTCCATACTTGGAATAGTTGGATTCGAGAGTTCTAACAGTAGTTGTGCCTATGGCAATAATGCGTTTCTTCTGCTCTTTAGCTTCATTCAATAAGCGAGCAGATTCTTCGCTGATCTCGTATAGTTCACTATGCATAATGTGGTTGTTTGTATCGGTGACTTTAACTGGCCTAAATGTTCCGAGCCCAATATGCAAAGTAATATCGACAATCTTCACGCCTTTTTGAAGCAACTGGGTAAAAATATCATCGGTAAAATGGAATCCCGCGGTTGGAGCTGCAGCGCTTCCTTCAAATTTGGCGTAGACAGTCTGATAGCGATCGTTTGTGGTGATTTGCTTTTTGATATATGGCGGCAGAGGCATTCTTCCGAGCCTATCTAGCACCTCGAGAAAAATCCCTTGATAATGAAACTTAAAAATTCTTAAGCCCTCATCTCTTACTTCAATGCATTCCGCAACAAGTTCGCCATCTCCGAAAATAACTCGAGAACCAACTTTTAGGGATTTAGCAGGTTTGCATAGGCACTCCCAATTATCTTGGACAATTTGATTTAAAAGCAATAATTCACTGTGGGCGCCAGTCTTTTCTTTAATTCCTATCAAGCGAGCGGGAATGACTTTAGTGTTATTTCTAACCAAGACATCTCCTTTTTGCAAGTAGTCCAAAATATTGTAGAAATATTTATCTTCAAAAGTTTTGTTCTGATAATTGATGGCCAATAATCGGGAATGATCCCTTAAGTCCATTGGCTTTTGAGCAATTAATTCTTCGGGTAAATCGAAGTTAAAAAGATTAATATCCATTAAAACCCTCTATCATCTCCGAAAGCTGCGAGATTAGCCTTCATGAAATCTCCGAAGCGGTCTTCTTTGATCGCTTGTCGAGCCCCCTCCATCATGTGAATGAGGAAACGCAAATTATGAATGGACAATAAACGTTTGCCAAAAGTTTCATCACACACATAAAGATGGCGCAGGTAAGCTTTCGTATAATTCTTGCAGCAATAGCAGTCGCATTTTGGATCGAGGGGAGTAAAGTCTTCTTTATATTTTTCGTTTTTAATGTTGACTCTCCCTTGCGAGGTCATCAAAGCTCCATGTCTAGCAAGTCTGGTTGGCAGGACGCAGTCAAACATGTCGATTCCGCGAGCGATGCCACCGAGTAAATAGTCTATTGACCCAACGCCCATTAAGTAGCGGGGTTTATCCTCAGGCAAGTATTTCACTGCATATTCAATCATTTCAAAGCATTTGTCTTTTGGCTCACCAATTGAAGTTCCCCCAATTGAATAGCCAGGAAAATTCATCTCCACCAAAGCTTCAGCACACATTTTTCTTAAATCTGGGTAATCGCCGCCTTGAACAATGCCAAATAAGGCTTGATCTTCTCTCTTGTGAGCACCTAATCCACGCCGAGCCCACCGAAGAGTTCTCTCAGTCGATTTTTTAACATATTCATAGCTGGCTGGCCAAGGGATACATTCATCAAAAGACATGATGATGTCGGCGCCAAGTTTCTCTTGAATCTCTATTGCTGATTCTGGAGAAAAGAAAAGTTTATCTCCATTGAGATGACTCTTAAAATGAACTCCTTCATCAGTTATTTTCCGCTTTTCAGCAAGGGAAAAAACTTGAAAGCCACCAGAGTCGGTTAAAATTGGGCCATCATAGTTCATAAATTTATGCAAGCCACCAGCTTTTTGTACCACATCAGGTCCTGGTCTAACAAAAAGGTGATAGGTATTGGCGAGTATTACTCCCGATCCGATTTGCTTGAGTTCTTCCGGTGACAGAGTTTTGACTGTTGCCAGCGTACCCACTGGCATAAACATTGGAACTTCAACATTTCCATGCGGGGTATGCAAAATCCCGTATCTAGCTCCTGTTTGTTTATCGATATGTAATATTTCTAAGTAAAAGTCTTTCATGTGCTCCACTATTTTAAACATTATCATAGTTTAAAAGCAAGGTTCTGATTAGCTCGTATCAACTTTAAAAAAGTTTCCTGCTTTCTCAAAATCATAAGCAGCACATATCCAACAATCATCACGGCTAATTCACCGAGCGCGACTGTTCCAGCATAAAACCAAAAGGAGGCTGGCGATGGAACAAAGAGAAACAGCATTAATCCGACAATTAAACCATTCACAACAATTGGATAGAGAATAGACACAAGAAGAATTTTGGAATAGCAAACTAGCAAACAAGCTATTAGGGTTGCCACGGTCCCAAACAAAATGTCAAAATACGACACTGAGGAAAACAAATTAGCTAGCAAGCAACCAATGGTTAATCCAACAACATAATCTTTGCGAAAGAAACACAGTAATACCATGATTTCTGCGATGCGAAATTGTATTGGTCCATATGAAAATTGGTAGGTTACTAACGTTAGCACGACATATAGCGCAGCGATAATGCCATTATAGGCAATATCTTTAATGGAAATTTTCAAAAATTTTTCCTCCTTGTTTTTTGAGTGGTTAGGCAAGGACAACACTCTAGATTTATTTGATTAGTTTCATGACAAGCGGGCAAATATCGAGAATCTTAATATCTTTGTTCAACTTTTGTTCAATGGTATTTGTCACGGCGATATCAACAATATTAGCTCGTTTGAATTTTTTGATATTATGATTGGAAAACACTGCATGAGTTGCCCCAATTAACACTTTTTTGGCTCCATGGTTATAGAGGAGATTGGCAGCAGAGATGATTGTTCCACCAGTATCAATAATGTCGTCAATGATGATGCATACTTTATTTTTAATGAGTCTATCATCAACAACAAGATGCTCTGCAACATTGGCCTTTGGTCTTACTTTATCAAGGATGACTTTGGTTCCGCCAATTCTTCCTACAAGGCTATCAGCACGATGGTTGGCGCCATGATCAGGGGAGACCACCACTACTTCGCTTTTAGAAAGATGATTCTCTTTCATGTAGTTTAAATAATACTCAGCGAATAAGTCGCTGGTCGTCGCATCAACGATGCTCCGTTTAAAAAACTTCTCGATATCTGGATGATGGAGATCAAATGTCGTCAGAGAATCGTAGTTAGCTGTCTCGATGATATTGCTGACTACTTCGCAGCTGACTGGCTCGTTAAACCAGCTCACTCTCTCTTGTCGAGAGTAACCGAAATACGGAATAAATAGTTGAATTGATTTTGCACCTGAGCGATTGACGGAATCGAGCAACAAGAGTAATTCAAAAATTCTTTCGTGGGCTTTTTTAAAAGTTGATTCGATAATAATGGCATCTTTGCCTTTGACGCTAGATAGGGTTTTAACTAAAACTTCGCCGTCAGCGAAACGGGTGAGAGAAATCCGGCCGAGCTTGGCATTTAATTTAGC
>Ga0116170_10002628_pt1 | contig 17214 bp, 11 predicted proteins | sample AD_JPNHW1_MetaG_FD_89797 | JGI IMG/M metagenome (GOLD analysis project Ga0116170, IMG submission 89797) | Active sludge microbial communities of municipal wastewater-treating anaerobic digesters from Japan - AD_JPNHW1_MetaG | ecosystem: Engineered > Bioreactor > Anaerobic > Digestate | place...
GGAGATTGGTGACAAGTTTCTGAATTTTAGGCCGTGACCGCAGGTTTTCAGCAAATTTTATCAGCGGGGCAAAGCAGCCCCCTTTCCGGGGAAAGGGGGTTGGGGGAATGGCGAAAAAAAAGACATATCGCAAAAATGAAATATGTAAAAAGAATAGCTGCCGGCAGGGGGTGGGTATCACCCCACCACCACCTGCACCGTGCCCCGGCTCCGGAGTTCCAGGATCACCTTTTTCCCCTTTGTCATCCGGCTTACCGCCTCTTCGGTGTAATGCCGGATGGTGAACAATTCGAGCCCGTCGTTATACCTGACTTCGAAATCCCGCCGGAGGAATTCGATCAACGGATCGACCTTCCGCCGGTCGGTATCGACGCATACAGAGAAACTGATGGCCGAATTTTGCATCACATTCACTTTGACACGGAAATCGGCCAGGATGCGGAAGATCTCGCTGAGGTTTTCTTCCAGGATGAAGGAAAAATCGCGCGGTGAGACCGAAATCAGCATCTGGTGCTGCTTGCGGATGAAGATGGGAAACGGGATCGACCATTCCCGCAGGTTCAGCACCTGGGTGCCGGGCAAGGCAGGATCGAGAAATGAACGGACTCGCAGCCGGATGCCGGCATTTTCGAGCGGTTTGATGGTTTTCGGGTGGATGACGCTGGCGCCATAGTAGGCCAGTTCGATGGCTTCGCGGTAGGAGAGGGTGTCGAGCAACACCGCATCCGGCATCCAGCGCGGATCGGCATTCATCACACCGGGTACGTCCTTCCAGATGGTCATCTCCTTCGAATGGAGGCACCAGGCAAAAACAGCCGCGCTGAAATCAGACCCTTCACGGCCGAGCGTGGTGGAGTTCCCGGCAGGGTCACTGCCGATGAAGCCCTGGGTGACAGCGAGTGCACCGGGGCGGGTATCGGTTGAGAAGTGACGGGGAATCACCTCCCGGATCGCATCTGCCGTTACCTTCCAATCGACCCGGGCATCCCGGTTGGTTGCATCGGTCCGGATCAGTTCGCGCACGTCGAACCACGTGGAGGCAATCTCCCGGGAAACCAGGTAATGATGCAGGATGCAGGAGGAGATCAATTCGCCGTAGCATACGATCTGGTCGTAGTCAAAATCGTAATCGGGAAGCTCTTCGCGGTACAGGTGCCCCCGGCGGATATAACCCCGGAGCTGGTCGAAGAATGACTCCACCTCCCCGTAAACCGGGTGACCGGCAGCCGGGAAGAGTTCGCGGACAATCTTCATGTGGTAGTCGAGGCTCTCTTCAAAAGAAACGGTCACTGCCAGCGGATCGCGGCGGCGGTAATCGTCAAGCAGCCTCTCCAGCGCATTGGTGGTTTTTCCCATCGCTGAAACCACGACCACCACCGGCCCGGCCACGGACTCGCTCAGGATCGAGGCCACCCGCCTGACCCCTTCGGCGCTGTTGACCGAGGCGCCTCCGAACTTGAATACATCGATGTGCATGGCGCAAATGTAACGAAAAAGGCACCCTGTTGTGGCCGGAAATTCCTATTTTTGCTGGATAAAACAGTGCTTATGAAATTCAAGACCCTCACCGAATTCATTATCGAACAGCAGGCAGAGTACCCCCAGGCTTCGGGAGAATTATCCAGGCTTCTGAACGACATCGGGATCGCAGCCAAATTCGTGAACCGTGAAGTGAATCGTGCGGGACTGGGCGACGTGATGGGCTATGCCGGTGAAGTGAATGTGCAGGGCGAAGACCAGAAAAAGCTGGATGTCTATGCCAACGATCAGTTCATCGCAGCGCTGAAATCGGGCGGGCAATGCTGCGCCATCGGTTCCGAAGAAAATGAGGAGATCATCATTCTCGACAGCGAGATCTCGAAACATGGCAAATATGTCGTGGCCATGGATCCCCTCGATGGCTCGTCCAACATCGAATCGAATGTCTCCATCGGCACGCTCTTTTCCATCTATCGTCGCCGTACTGTCAGGGGACCCGCGCAACTCGAAGATTTCCTGCAGCCCGGCCGCAACCTGGTCGCCGCCGGGTATGTTATCTACGGGTCGTCCACCATGCTGGTTTACACCACCGGTTACGGGGTCAACGGCTTTACCCTCGATCCGTCGGTCGGGCTCTTCATCCTCAGCCATCCCGACATGAAGTACCCGGACAAACCGGCCATCTACTCCATCAACGAAGCCAACTATTTCTCCTTCCCTGAAGGAGTGCGGCAATACATCCATTATTGCCAGGAAGAGGATAAAGCAACCCATCGTCCCTACTCCACCCGGTACATCGGCTCCATGGTGGCCGATATTCACCGGAACATGGTCAGGGGAGGCGTGTTCCTCTATCCCGGCACCACGAAAAACCCGAACGGCAAGCTTCGCCTGCTATACGAATGCAACCCTGTGGCCTTCCTCGCCGAACAGGCAGGTGGAAAAGCCTCCGACGGGTTCCGCCGGATCCTCGACATCCAGCCCTCGGCCCTTCACGAACGGTCGCCTTTCTTTGCCGGACCGACGGCCATGGTCGACAAGATCGAAGAGATGATGAAGGAATTTTCTCCCGAGTTTAAAAACGCCTGATCGCATCCGGGTGGATCCCGCTGGTATTCTATCGCTTTATTCCGCACATCCCGGGGTCAGGGATATGGCCGGGGCCATTGCCGCCTCTGCACCTGACGCAACCGATGGATCGGTTCGCTTTCACCTGCAGGGACTCACCGGATCCTCCCGTTCCCTCGTTCTGGCTGCCGTTTTTCACGATACCACCCGCACCCACCTCGCATTGATGCCCGACCGCGAAACGGCGGCATACTTTTACAACGACCTGCAGCAGATCCTGGGCGACCGGGTTTTCTTCTTCCCCTCCTCCTTTAAACGCGGGTACGCCTCGGGGATCAAGGATAACCAGGGACTGCTGTCGCGCACCGAGGTGCTCAACCTCCTCAACGGCAAAGTGCGGAAGATGATCCTCGTCAGCTACCCCGAAGCCATCGCCGAAAAGGTGGTCAGCAAGAAGTTCCTCGAAAAAAACACCCTCCGGTTGCAGGCGGGCGAACAGGTCAACATGGATTTCGTGCTCGACCTGCTGGTGGAGTACGAATTCGAGCGCACCGACTTCGTGGCCGAACCGGGACAATTCTCTCTTCGCGGCGGACTGATCGACGTTTATTCGTTCAGCAACGACCATCCGTACCGCATCGAATTCGCCGGCGACCGCGTGGGCACCATCCGGACCTTCGATCCCTCCACCCAGCTCTCCATCGAAAAACTCCAGGAGATTACCATCGTGCCCGATGTCAGGGTCGGCCCCGATAAAAAGATGAGCTATGAGTCGCTCTTCGCCTTTCTCCCGCCGAAGGCCATTCTCTGGATCGACGACGCTGCCTCCATGGCCCACCAGATGGAGCAGCAACCCGATTCACCGCACCTGGTCGGGGGCAGCGAATTCCTTAAAACCCTGCCCGGTTTTTCAACCATCGAGCTCGGTGGCCGGTGTTTTTTTCGCTCAGCCAGGCAGCTAACCTTCGGCACTGCCCCGCAGCCATCCTTCTCGAAGAATTTCGACCTGCTCCTTCAGGACCTGCGCACCAACGCGGAAAAGGGGTTTCGCAACTTTCTCCTGGCCGACAACGCGAAACAGGCCGAACGGTTGCAGGCCATCCTCGACGACCTTGCCGGAAAAGAAGAAATACCGGCTTCGAAAAACGAAGAACCCGTCACCCGTCAACTGTCACCCGTCACCTTAACCTTCTCCCTGCACGAGGGGTTCGTCGACTCCGACCTGAAGATCGCCTTCTATACTGATCACCAGATCTTCGAGCGGTACCACAAGGTTCATCTGCGCGACGGGTACACATCCAAAGAGGCGCTGACGCTGAAAGAGTTGTATGACCTGCGCCCGGGCGATTACGTGACCCACATCGACCATGGCGTGGGCCGTTTCGACGGGTTGGAGAAGATCGTCAACAACGGCCGCGAGCAGGAAGCGATCCGCCTTATCTACAAGAACGAGGATCTGCTCTATGTCAGCATCCACTCCCTGCACCGCATCTCCAAGTATATCGGGAAAGAGGGGGTGGCGCCGAGTCTTAACCGGCTGGGGTCCGATGCATGGAACAAGCTGAAACACAAGACCAAGAGCCGTGTCAAGGACATCGCCAAGGAGCTGATCCGGCTCTACGCCGAACGGCGGGCTGCGACCGGGCTGGCCTGTACCCCCGACACCTACCTCCAGACCGAGCTTGAAGCCTCGTTCATCTACGAAGACACGCCTGACCAGGTCAAGGCAACCACCGATGTGAAAAAAGACCTCGAAGCCACCTTCCCGATGGACCGGCTGATTTGCGGCGACGTCGGGTTCGGCAAGACGGAGATCGCCGTCCGGGCAGCGTTCAAGGTAGTGACCGAAAGCAAGCAGGTGGCCGTGCTGGTGCCCACCACCATCCTGGCCCTGCAGCACTTCAAGACCTTTGCGGAACGACTGCGCGGATTTCCCTGCAAGGTGGATTACATCAACCGGTTCAAGTCGGCAGCCGCCCAGAAAAAGCTCCTGGAGGAATTAACGGAAGGGAAGATCGACATCCTGATCGGGACCCACCGGTTGTTGAGTAAAGATATCGTTTTCAAAGACCTTGGTTTGCTCATCGTGGACGAAGAGCAGAAATTCGGGGTGGGGGCGAAGGAGAAGATCAAAATGCTGAAGGTGAATGTCGACACGCTGACGCTTACCGCCACGCCGATTCCGCGCACCCTGCAATTCTCCCTCATGGGCGCACGCGACCTCTCGATCATCAACACCCCGCCGCCCAACCGTTACCCAGTGCAAACCGAGATCCATCCCTTTGGCGAAGAGGTGATCCGCGAGGCCATCCTCAACGAGGTGCAGCGCGGAGGCCAGGTCTTCTTCGTGACTACGCGGGTGATGAACATCATGGATATCTCCGTGATGGTCCAGCGCGCCGTCCCCGGGGTGAAAGTGGCAGTGGCCCATGGCCAGATGGAGGGGCACAAGCTCGAAAAGGTGATGATCGACTTCATCGAGGGCGAGTACGATGTACTGATCGCGACCACCATCATCGAGTCGGGGCTCGACATCTCCAACGTCAACACCATCATCATCAACGACGCCCACCATTACGGGCTGAGCGACCTTCACCAGCTACGCGGCCGCGTGGGACGCTCCAATAAAAAGGCATTCTGTTACCTGCTCGCGCCGCCGATGTCGTCGCTCACCGATGAAGCGCGGAAAAGGCTGCGGGCCATCGAGGAATTCGCCGACCTGGGCAGCGGTTTCAACATCGCCATGCGCGACCTCGATATCCGTGGCGCCGGGAACATCCTGGGGGCCGAGCAAAGCGGTTTCATTTCGGAGATCGGATTTGAAATGTACCAGAAGATCCTCGATGAGGCACTGCAGGAGCTGAAGGAAAAGGAATTCAGCGATATTTTCCCCGAGGAGGTGCAGAAATCGTATGTGCGGGAATGTGTCATCGAGACCGACCTTGAACTGCTGATTCCCGATTCGTATGTCACCAGCATCACCGAAAGGCTGAACCTATACAAGGAGCTCGATTCGACGGAAACGGAAGAGGGACTCATGAAGTTCACCGACAAGCTCATCGACCGCTTCGGCCCCGTACCGCCCCAGACCCAGTCGCTCATTCAGACCATCCGGCTTCGCCGCATGGGCCGTGCGGGAGGTTTCGAAAAACTGGCACTCCGGAACAACCGGCTGAATGCTTATTTCATCAGCAACCCCGAATCCCCCTATTTTCAATCGGCACAGTTCAACGCACTGCTGGAGTATATAAAGACCAACCCCGGCAACTGCAGGATGAAGCAAGATAACAACAAGCTCATCCTTGCGTTTGCCGGGGTCGGTACGATCGCTCAGGCTATCGGGGCCCTGGCGTCGCTTCCCGGTCTGGAAGCGATCTGACCGCTATTTCCTGCTGGTCAGTTTGAATCCGTCAACTTCCCATTTTGAAGCGGTCGAGCTTCCGGGTCCGGAGGAACGATAATGGAAAGCAATGTATACCACTGAGTTGTAATCGGACAGGCTGATGTCTCCGCTGCTGGTCCATACGGCGCTGTTGGCGGCCGGGATCGTATGGTTCAGCTTGGTCCAGGTAGCCGTGGTGGGATCGCCGGTACCACTGTAGTTCGTCGAGATCAGGGTTTCAAACGGGTTCGGATTGCCACTGTCGGTATACTTGGTCCACATCTTGAAGGTCAGGATGGGATTGACTTTCCCGGTGAGGTTGAGGTACGGGGAGATCAGGTAGGTGTCGGTCGGGCCCGTGCCGCCGGAAAGGTAACCGTTGGCGGTCATTTCCAGGTACTGCGAATCCCAATACCAGGCCTGTCCCTTCACGGTGTAAATGGTCCAGTCGCCCGGAGAAGCATCGAAGTTGTTCTGGTACACAATATTGAGTGTGTCGATGAACGATACGAAGTCCTTGGTATCGCGGCTCAGGATCGCGTGATTCGAATTGTACACGGTGAATATCCCCTGCACGGAACCCAGGCCGGAAGGTAGACGGTCGGCCGAGAAGGTGGCATAATTGCTCGAATAAAGGATCAGGCTCTTGCCATTCGATTTCGGAAGGGAGATAGCGACGTCGGCCGAGTCATACATGGAGAACGAAGAAGAGGTGGATCCCGGGGCGATCAGGGCGCCGGCGCTCGAGGAGAAACCGACTTTGTTGAAACGGACGAACTGCCCCTGCAGTTTGGCAAAATAGCTTGCGTCGGTGCTGGTGATATTCACTACGACCGGGTTCAGCGGCTTTCCGGGAAGGCTGTCATTAAACATGTGGTCGGGGATCATAGCCGCCGGCATCCTGCCGATCTTGCCGTTGTAGGGGTAACCAATCTGGACCGCAGTTCCGTACTGACCCAGGTAGAGACCCTTGCATTTGATGAACATGCGCTGTCCAACCTTGTAAGTCGTGTACATATCGACCTGGTCAACGCTGACGCAGATGCCACCCGTCGAATCCTGGATATAGATCTGCTTGTAAATGTTGCCCGACTCGTCGTTGGCGGTCACAATTCCCTGGATGATGATGTCGCCTTTCACTTTGACCATCGTCTGGGTTGAATCAACGGCGAAATTGGCGGTATCCGCCACCGGGATGATAGGAAGGATGAATTTGCTCTTGAGCGTCGCGATCGTCATGTTCGATGCGAAATTGACGTGAGGAATGGTCACGGGCGGTTCATCGAAATCTTGCTTGACACAGCTGCTGACAACGGCCAGGAGGATGGCAAGCGTACCGATATAGACGAGGATTCCGGATTTTTTACGTGAGAATGGGTTCATGATATCTTGTGTTTTAATTGTTTGCGATTACTGGAATTACATTCTGAAGCTGAGGTTGAGGAAGAAAGTCCGGCCGTAATAATAATAGTATTTCGGTTCGAATTTTTCAACAACCCGGGTGTCAAAGTCAAACCTGTTCTGCTCGAAACCGCCGTTCTGGAGGTTCTTGTTGTCGAGCACGTTCGTGACACTCAGGTTGATGTTGATGAAATACTTGTAGGCGATACGGATCGATTTCCCCAGCGAAACATCCAGTGAGAATCCTTCCTTCAGTTTTCGCTGCGTAGTGATTGACTCGATCAGTGGATTCCCGGGGGCCAGGTTTGCTACGGCAAGATCCGTGCGGCGTTCGGGGTTGAAATCGAGCCAGCCGTTGTCGTACCAGCTTCCGTCAATATCGAGGTACCAGTACTTGATGTTATACTTCAGCCCGGCCGACAAAGCGGTCTGCGGGGTCGAAGGAACATAGAAGTTCTTCAGGTAGGCGATGGTCGACATGTCGGCCAGCGAACCATTGTCATAGGTGATCTTGATCATCGGCCGGTTGGTGTAAATGTACTGACCTACCGCGGCAACCCCGATCAGCGACAACCGCTTGGTCACCTTCGCCTCGGCTCCGAATTCAATTCCCTGGTGCCTCTTGCTGATGTCGTACATGATGTAATTCATGTAGGTGTTGTAATAATCATGGTAGAAGCTGGTGATCTCGGTGCAGTTGCTGAAACCGGTGTAGTAATAGCTGAGACGGGCGTTGAGCCACGGATACCTGACGATATAGCTTGCATCGAATCCGTAGATTTTTTCGCTGCTCAGGTCAGGCACAACGTCGTCGCGGGTTTTGGGGGAGACGAACGAATTAGTGAAGAACGGTGCACGGGTCATGTAGAATCCGGTTACATCGATATAGTGACGTCCGGTGATCTTCCCCGTGATGCCGGCTTTAACGGCGGGATCAAAGAAGGAATATTTCTTCGAATCGCCATATGAGTTGTCGGGATGCCGGCCGTTTTTGTATTTTCCGGTCCGCCACATCTGGGTTTCGGTAAAGGAAACGGCCAGGTAGGCATCAATCTTGCTTGAGGAAGCGGTGATCTGTCCCCAGAGATTGCCGTTGCGGTTGTGGGCTACGTAGTTATACCCGAACTTGTCGCCTTCGCCGATCACCCGGTTGGGATCCAGCAGGTTGTTCTGGGCGCTGAGCGAATCGCCGCGGAAATCGCGTTCGTTGAACTGGTCGATATCCACCCAGTAAGTGGCGCCGAGCAGGTCGTCGAGTACCTTATAATGTTCCCCGTCGTAGTACCGTAGGTTGAGCCCACCGTTGAACGTGAAGTGCTGGTTGAATTCGTGCTTCAGGACCGTGTTGAAGAGAAACTGTGTAGTCTTGGTGATGTTGTTTTCCACGATATAGCGGGCCTGTTTGCCCTCCATGGCGCTCATCTTGTTGATCTGGATCAGCCGGTCCCAGTTGATCTGGCGTACGTTCACATCGTTTTTGAACTGGCCGGCCACCAGGTTGGCCAGTTCCTGGGCCTGCAGGGTGTCGTACATGGTCACCCGGTCGCGCAGGATCTGGTAACTGGGCAGATAACGGTAGTAATCGGGCCTCGGATCCTGGGCGTTGTACCAGTTCAGCGAGGTCCATCCCGTTTTGCCGAAGGAATAATTCAGCGAGGTCGCCAGGGAGGTCTTCTCGCTGATGTTCCAGGTGTGACTGAGGATGAAGTAGGGCTCGTTGTTCGATCTGACTTTGGCGTTTCTTTTCTTGCCGTCCTGGTAGCCCCAGTTGGGATTGTAATAGTTGGTGCCGGCCAGGTCGTAGGCTTCCTGCACGCTGGCCGACTGCTGGCCGCGTTTCATGGGCGCTCCGAAAACGGTGAGCGAAAGGCTGTGTTTGCCGAATCTCTTTTCAGCAGCCAGGAAGTAACCCCACGCATCATAGAAGGTGCCTTCGGCATACCCCTCTTCCGACCAGCGGCGGGATCCGCTCAGCGTAAAAGCCCAGCCGTTTTTCATCAGGCCGGTGGCATAGGTGAGCATCGCCCGGTTGCGGTACGTGCGGTTTGTCAGCGAATAGGATACCTTGATCTGCTTGCGGTAATTGGACGCCCGCGTGTCGATATTGGTGATCCCGCCGATGTTGCCAAACGTGAATGGATTGGCCGCCATGTAGTTGAATACGGTCTTGTTGCGCATGGCGTCGTTCAGCCCGCCCCAGTCATTGAAACTGACCCGGCCGTTTTCCGCATCGCTCACATCGTTGCCGTTGATCCGCACGCCGCGGTTCTCGGAATCGTAGCCGCGGGGCCGGAAATACATCGACCCGAAGGTGTATCCGGCGGTGGAGGTGAACACATCCTCCGAGGAGTGCAGGAGACCCGATACGTTCTGGTCCTTGTTCTCATCTTCCATGTCCAGGGTAATGGTGCTGAGTTCGGAAACCCCTTCCTGGTTGTCGGCCTTGTGTTTCAGAATCATGTCGGGGATGACGGCCGTGGCCCCTTTTACTTCGAACTCGGTTTCCATGACTTCGAAGTCCCCATGGGTGACGGAAAGGGTGTGCTTCCCGAACGGAACCCAATTGATTTCAAATTGGCCGTTCTGATCGGTCACGGTCTTCATCTTGAACATGTCTTTGATGGTGACCGTGGCGTTGGGTACCGGGCTGCCGTTGTCGCCCTGCACAATCTTTCCCGACACTTTGCCCGTTTGTGCCTGGACAAGAGTTGCTAAGAAGATAAGCAGTCCAAGCAAGGAGAAGAATTTTTTCATTCGCGCTGGTTTAAGTGGAAAAAAGTCTGCAAACTTACTGTTTTTTTGTCAATGTCGGAAAAATGATCGTAATTTTGACCCCGCAAAATCTACCCTGTGAAAACACGCTTTTCCCTCATTCACTTTGTGTTGCTGCTGGTCTTTCCAGCCTTGCTCCCCGGCGCTTTCGCGCAGGAAAAGAAAGCAAAAGTGGCCACCATCGGATTCTACAACCTGGAGAACCTTTTCGACACCATCGACGACCCGAAGATCAACGATGAAGAATTTCTGCCACAGGGCCCAAACGCCTGGAACTCCGCACGCTATTACCACAAGCTTCACAATATGGCTTCGGTCATCTCCCAGATCGGGACCGAATATGCCAAGGAAGGTCCGGTGATCATGGGCCTCTCCGAGGTGGAAAACCGGTCTGTGGTGGAAGACCTGGTGGCCACCCCGCCCCTGAAGGCCGCCGGCTATAAGGTGGTCCATTACGATTCGCCTGATGCCCGCGGGATCGACGTCGCCCTGATCTACCAGTCCAAATTCTTCCAGGTCACCTCCTCCTCGGTGCATCCGCTGAAAATGGCTTCCGATACAGGGTTCCGTACCCGCGATGTGCTGCAGGTTGACGGTCTGCTCGACGGAGAGCTCATCCACGTGCTGGTGAATCACTGGCCCTCCCGCAGCAGCGGCGAAAAAGAGACCGCCCCCAAACGAGACGCCGCAGCCGATAACTGCCTGAGCGTCGTGAAAAAGATATATGAGAAGGAGCCGGCCGCCCGCATCATTATTATGGGCGACCTGAATGACGACCCGGTCGACAACAGCCTGATCAAACACCTGAAAGCCAAAGGGAAAAAAGAGGGACTCGGCAACCAGGACCTCTTCAACCCGATGTGGCAGATGTACCGCGACGGCATCGGATCGCTGGCCTATCGCGACAGCTGGAACCTCTTCGACCAGATCATCGTTTCCGCCCCCCTCCTCGATAAAAACTCGGGTTCCTACGCGTTCTTCAAAGCCCGCGTATTCAACCAGCGTTTCCTGGTGCAGAAGGAGGGAGCCTATGCCGGGTATCCTTTCCGGACCTATGCAGGCGGCGTTTACCAGGGTGGTTACAGCGACCACTTCCCTGTTTACATCTTCCTGGCCCGGGAGATTAAATAAAGATGCAATAACAGCAGGTTTTTGCAGTTATCAGATTCGAAAGTCTCAGTAAAATATAACATTGTGTCTGATTGCCTGGTCATCATCCCGACGTACAATGAGAAGGATAACATTGAACGCATCCTCCGCAAGGTGTTCTCCCTTTCCCTCCCGATGGATGTGCTGATCGTCGAAGATAACTCTCCCGACGGAACAGCCGACATCGTTAAACGCCTCATGACCGAATTCCCTGACCGCCTTCACATCGAAGAGCGCAAAGGAAAGCTGGGACTGGGTACCGCCTATATCCACGGATTCAAATGGGCCCTGGACAGGGGTTACAATTATATCTTCGAAATGGATGCCGACTTCTCCCATAACCCCGACGACCTGCTCCGGCTCCACGAAGCTGCCGTCAATGGCGGCGACCTGGTGATCGGCTCGCGGTACATCACCGGGGTCAATGTCGTCAACTGGCCGATGGGAAGGGTGCTGATGTCCTATTATGCCTCCGTTTATGTCCGGTTTATCACCCGCATGAAGGTCATGGACACCACGGCCGGCTTCAAATGCTACACACGGAAAGTGCTGGAAACCATTGACCTCGACAAGATCCGCTTTACAGGATATGCCTTCCAGATCGAGATGAAATATACCTCCTGGAAACTCGGGTTCAACATCGTGGAAGTGCCGATCATCTTTACCGACCGCACCCTGGGTGAATCGAAGATGAGCAAGGGGATCTTCCGCGAAGCCGTACTGGGCGTTATCAACCTGCGCTGGAGAAGCTTTTTTAACGGCTACAAGCCCCGGACACGCTGACTTTTCCTTCCTTTCCCACCCATGAGCCCGGCGTATTGCATCCATAACGCACAAATCGTCAATGAAGGCAGCCGTTTTTCCGGCGGTCTCGTGATATGCGACGGAAAGATCGAACACATCTTCCGGGGTGCGGCACCGGATGCGGATGCGATGCCCGCCGGGGTGATCCGGATTGACGCAAAGCAGCAGTTTCTGCTCCCGGGTGTGATCGACGACCATGTCCACTTCCGCGAGCCAGGACTGACGGAAAAGGGCGACATGCATTCCGAAAGCCGGGCAGCCGTGGCCGGGGGCGTCACCTCCGTCATGGAGATGCCCAACACCCGGCCGCCGGCCACCACCCTTGACCTTCTCGAAGAAAAGTTTGCCCTGGCGGCCGGGAAGTCGCTGATCAATTACTCTTTCTTCCTCGGTGCCACCAACGAAAACCTGGCTGAGATCGAAAAAGCCGATCCGGCCCGCATCTGCGGACTGAAACTCTTCATGGGCGCATCCACCGGGAACATGCTGGTGGATGACCCCGCGGCGCTCGACGCCATCTTTGAACGGTCGCCGCTGCGCATCGTCGTTCACGCCGAAGAGGAGTCGGTCATCCGCAGGAACCTGGCCGATTTCCGGGCCCGCTTTGACGGGGCAATTCCCCCGGCCGCGCACGCTGACATCCGCAGTGCCGAAGCCTGTTACCTCTCCTCGGCCAAAGCCGTTGACCTGGCCCGCAAACACGGATCGCGGCTCCACCTGGCCCACCTTTCCACAGCCCGGGAACTCGGCTTGCTGCAGAACGGCATCCCCCTCGAAGAAAAAAAGATCACCGGCGAGGTCTGTGTTCACCACCTCTGGTTCGACGACCGCGACTACGCCGATCTCGGCGCCAGGATCAAGTGGAATCCCGCCATGAAATCTTCCGCTGACCGCGAAGGACTCCTGGCCGGACTGCTCGACGGCCATATCGACGTGGTGGCCACCGACCATGCTCCGCACCTTCGGTCGGAAAAAGAGAATGCTTACACGGAGTGCCCGTCCGGCGGCCCGTTGGTGCAACACGCCCTGGTGGCCATGATGACCCTGTACCACCTGGGCAAACTGCCGCTTGAGACGCTCGTAGAGAAGATGTGCCACGCACCGGCGATCCTCTACCGGATCCCGGAAAGGGGCTTCATCCGCGAAGGGTATGCGGCTGACCTGGTGCTGGTCGACCCCGACGATCCCTGGACCATCGCTCCCGAAAATATCCTGTATAAATGCGGATGGTCGCCTTTCGAAGGAGTCACCTTCCGCTCCCGTGTGGCCCGTACTTGGGTCAACGGACACCTGGTGTTTGACCGGGGAACGTTTGATGAAACGGTCAACGGCCGGAGGCTGAATTTTGAAACGTAAACATGAAAAAATCGCCATATGAACGGTAAGATCACGATTGCTGTCATTCTGTTGTTTGCCCTGGTATCCTGTCGCTCTGAGCATAAAGTGATTGAGGAAACCTGGCCTGATGGTACCCCGAAACGGGTTTGCATCTACCACGGCAGGGGCAAGGACAAGGAACTGATCCGGGAGACCACCTACTATGCCAACAAGCAGATTCAGATGGACGGCACGTACAAGGATGACAAGCGCGAGGGGCAATGGACCTACTGGTACGAGAATGGGAATAAATGGAGCGAAGGCGTTTTTGTGAAAGGCAAATCGGAAGGCCGTCGCGTGACCTATTTCGAGAACGGCAAGGTTCGCTACGAGGGTTACTATAAAGACGATAACCGGGTCGGCAAATGGCGTTTCTTCGACGAAACCGGCCGGCTGCTCCAGGAAGTCGACTATTCCGCTCCCGCAACCCCGCAGTCCTACCTTAAGTAACTGCGTCGGGCCTCACACTCCCCCTAGCCCCCTCAATTGCTCATTGCTCATTGTTCGTTGCTCATTGTCCCTCCTCACCCGGCTCTCATTCCGTACCGGAACTACCTCACCCCCCGGCCCCCTCTCCGCGCCGGAGAGGGGGAGAATGGATCTCATACGGTTGTCGTACCACGATCAAACCGTGGCAAGCGGGAAGGTGATGGTGGGGAGGTGACGGGAGAATTAAAAATGAAAAATTGAGCCCCCTCCGAATATCATTTTCCATATTTATTGCCGTCTGCTTCAGCTGACGGATTAAAAGGCCGGATCGACCATGGGCTTTAGCCCCATCCTGCATTTCGGACTTCCTTAAATGTGGCTAAAGCCGGAAACTTAAGCTCCAAACCTTTGCCGTCAGCTAAAGCAGACGGCAATAAACGATGTCTGCAGGAATCGAAATTGCACCAGCCTTTAAGGGCCTTTTTTCAGGGTGATGAGGAAGTCGGAGGATGCTTTTCGCTCAATTAGAAATGAAAAATCAAAAATTACAAACTACTGCCGACTGCTGACTGCCGACTGCTTGCAGACCCACCACTCACCCATACATAAAAAAGAAAGCGACCTTTTAAGCCGCCTTCCCACATTACTGGAAAAGAAATTCTTTATTAGTCGACTACGATGACCAGGTACTTTGAATTCGACCAGAAGGACTTATAGTCGAGGATCTGCAGCGACTGGATCACCTTTTTATCTCCCACGAATTTGTAGGCGCCGCTCGGGTGGTTCGACAGGATCTTGGCTTTTTTGCTCAGGATGGGGATCTCGGTCACCTTACGGATGTCGACCTTGGTGAAAAGATCTTTATTGAAGTCGGAGAGGATCTCGCCGCTCTTAATGATGCCGTTTTTCTTCAGCTCCTTGGTGTTGCCCATCACATAATACGCGGTGTTCAGTGCTTCGTCCTGCGCCGAAATAGTCTGCGTCTGGTTCGAGATCGTCGATCCCTGCTCCCTCACGGTGCGCGAAAGGGTGTCGATCTTCAGGTTGGCCATTTCGAAAGAGGCGTTCAGCTTGGCCAGCCTGGCGCGCAGGTCTTCGATCTGTGCGGCTTTGTCGGCCAGGTCTTTGTTCAGGCGCTCCACCATTTTGGTGAGCTCGTCCACCTTCATGTTCGATTTCTTCAGCCTCCGGGTGAGGGAGTTGATGGTCTCCTTGTTCTTCTGCATGAGGCCGTAAATGGTCTCGATGTCGTTCTTGATCTGGTCCTTGGCCGAAAGTTTCAGTTCGCCCCCGCGGTCGGTCGTCAGATTGATAATGTTCTCCTTCATCTTGATCGTATCCAGCGTGCCCTGGATATCGTTGATGGAGCGTATGAATTCGTTGATCGCCTCATCTTTCTGCATGGTCTGGCTCATGAGGCTGCCGGTCTTCGACTGCAGTTCCTCGGCCCGTTTCTTGGCTTCGCGCCCACAGGCGAAGAATACCGGGATCAGTAAAAGCAACAGGTACTTTTTCATCGGGATGGATTTTGAATTTGCGTGCAAAGGTACGGAGAAATTAGGAAAATCAAAACAATACCAATTCAATGGCGAAGGGGGTGTCACCGGACCTGATTCTGCTGCAGTTGGAGAGGATTTTGATATTTTTGTTACTTTTATCACAAATAATGAAAAAAAATATCACGACAGTATGAGAGATTAACAATAGATACATGTAATTTTGTGCATACTAAACTTTGACGCAGTTCTTGTTTTATGAAAAGACTCCTGATCCTGGGTGCCGGAACCGGCGGCACCATCATGGCCAATAAAATGCGGAAGATCTTCGACCGCGGCGAATGGGATATCACGATTGTCGACCAGCACCGGACCCACTACTACCAGCCGGGTTTCCTGTTTATCCCCTTCGGCATGTACGGCCGGCAGGATGTGGTGAAACCCAAGGTCAACTTTCTTCCCCCGGGGGTGAATGTCATTTTCCAGGAGATCGAACGGGTCAACGGCGCGGAAAACCATGTCATCCTCAAAGACGGGGTATCGCTGAAGTACGATTTCCTGATCGTCGCCACCGGAACCCGGGTGGTGCCCGACGAGACGCCGGGACTGAAAGGGGAGTTATGGCAGAAGAACATTTTCGATTTCTACACGATCGAAGGGGCGACGGCCCTGGCCGAATTTTTCAAGACCTGGCCCGGCGGCGAGCTGGTCCTGAACATCGCCGATGTACCCATCAAATGCCCGGTGGCGCCGCTCGAATTCGTCATGTTTGCCGATGCCTTCTTCGTCGAACGGGGCATGCGCGACAAGGTGAATATCTCCTATGCCACGCCGATGTCTGGGGCTTTCACCAAACCCCGCGCCTCCAAGGTGCTGGGTAATCTGCTCGAGGAGAAGAATATACAGATCATCCCCGATTTCTACCTCGAGCGGGTGGATAACGACAAGAAGGCGCTCGTGTCCTACGACGATAGGGAGATCCCCTTCGACTGCCTGGTGACGGTTCCGGTGCACAAAGGCGATCCGATGGTAGGGCGCAGCGGGCTGGGCGACGAAATGGATTTCGTGCGGGCCCACAAGCACACCCTACAGTCGGACCACTTCCCGAACATCTTCGTGATCGGCGATGCTGGCAACTTCCCCACCTCGAAAGCCGGTTCGGTGGTCCATTTCCAGGCCGATGTGCTCACGGAGAACCTGGTATGCGCCATTGAGAACCGTCCGATGACAGCTTCCTTCGACGGTCATTCGAACTGCTACATCGAAACGGGCTTTGGAAAAGGTGCGCTGATCGATTTCAACTACGACACCGAACCCCTTCCCGGGTCCTTCCCCTTCCCGGGGATCGGCCCGTTCGGACTCCTCAAGGAGACGCGGATGAACCATTACGGCAAGCTGATGTTCCGCTGGATATACTGGCATATTCTGCTGAAAGGCAAGGAGATGCCAATCGATTCGAAGATGACGATGGCCGGAAAGAAAATGTAATCCGCTGAGGTATGGCTGACAATAACCTGCAGGAACAGATCAACGAACTGAACCGGAAACTAGACCTCGTGCTTGAGAGCATTGAGGAACAGAAGCGGAAACGGGAGGAATTCGACGATTTCATGGCCGATGCCGGCATCGTGGCGAAGGATCTCTTTCATCATACGGTGGTGGCCCTCGACAAGGCCCAGGTCGACCTCGACCACAGTGGCATACCCATCCTTCTCGTAAAGCTGGTCCAGAACCTCGACACCTTCCGCGAGTTGCTCGAGATGATGGAAAGTGCCCGGGATTTCATGGCCGATGTGTCGCCCATCATCCACCAGGTGGGGCTCGATGCGGTGCACAAGATGAATGAACTGGAACAGA
>Ga0116170_10002629_pt1 | contig 17203 bp, 16 predicted proteins | sample AD_JPNHW1_MetaG_FD_89797 | JGI IMG/M metagenome (GOLD analysis project Ga0116170, IMG submission 89797) | Active sludge microbial communities of municipal wastewater-treating anaerobic digesters from Japan - AD_JPNHW1_MetaG | ecosystem: Engineered > Bioreactor > Anaerobic > Digestate | place...
ACTGCCCTACCCTCATCGGTATTAAAAAGCTGGTCAATAAAGAAAGTCTCTGCAAAGGCATTCAGGATGAATAAACTATCCCTTTCACTCTCGGCAGCAAGTTCATCAGCGCTTTTTTCCTCTTCTTCCTCAATGGAAATATTATATTTTTTTGCAAGATAGCGTAATGCCTCGGGATAAGTGATTTTTTCGTGTTCCATGAGAAAAGGCACCGCCGGGCCGCCGGAATCACAGACAAAGCATTTATAAATGCCAAGCCTTGGACTTACATACATGGAAGGATTTTTGTCATTGTGAAAAGGACATAAACCCACCCAGTTAATGCCTCTTTTCTTCAAGGAAACAAAGTCACCAACAACCTCTTCAATTTTAGTAACCAATAAAATTTCATCAATAGTTTGTTTGGAAATCATCAATGAGTTACTTTAAATTTTTTAAAAGTTTTATCATCCTGAATAAGTTGAATTGCTTGTAAAAAGGTATCATCGCTAAGTAAAAAAATCTGATACGCTTCTCCAAAGCTGAACATATTACGGGCAATTTCAAATTTCAGGTATTCCTTTATATATATAGGTGCTTTGTCAAGGTTTCTGAGTTTCAGCGATTCGGAGTAGGAATCCTTCATATACTTAATCAACATTTCTTCAAATTCTTTACAGTTCTCCAAATCTTCTATATTTGAATACAAAGAGTCAAGTTTATTCTTCTCATCTTTAATAAAATAACCGATTCGGGAAGTAAAATTAAATGGAACAGAATCGTTAACACCTTCTTTTTTAGCATAATCCATCAACTGGCTGTACATTTCATCGGAAATCTGGAAGTTATTTTTAAAATCACTGATAGTTGGGTATTTTGAAAGTAATTCTTTACGATAAGAGTCCATGTAATCAAGAGTAAAAGCCCCGAAAACTCCTTTGCGAAAAAGCTCATTAAATAGGGATGAGTATTTAGTAGTGTCCATTGGAATAAAAATGTCTGGCATTATGCCGCCACCACCATAAACCACTCTTTTATTAGGAGTATAATATTTAAGGGAATCAGGAAAAGAAATACTATCCGGAGTCAGATATTCACCATGTTTATACCGTTCTGTAAGTTCTCTCTGATAACTGTCGATTCCATCATCATAGGGTTTTTGAATACATCTTCCGGTGGGGGTATAATAATGTGAGATAGTAAGACGAAGCTCTGACTTATCAGTCAAAATCAAAGGCTTCTGAACAAGTCCTTTTCCGAAAGTACGTCTTCCCATTATGAGTCCCCTGTCCCAATCCTGAATGGCTCCGGAGACAATTTCACTGGCGGAAGCGCTTCCTTCATCCACAAGAATAATCAATTTTCCTTCTTCAAAATTTCCAAATTTGGTTGCTTTAAAATTTTCTCCGGTTTTTCTAAAATTGTCAGTATAGACAATCATTTGACCGTTTTTTATAAACTCATCAGCAATGGCGAAGGCAACATTAAGGTAACCACCTCCGTTACCGCGAAGGTCAAAGATGAGATTTTTCATTCCGAGTGCCTTCAACTTGTTGATGGCACTATCAAATTCTGTCTGTGATGTGGCAGCAAAGCGTTCGAGTCTTATATATCCGGTCTTATCATCGGCCATAAAATAGACATTGATGCTGTTCATAGGAATTTTTCCACGGGTAATGGTAAATTCGAGTGGCTCAGGATTACGTCCTCTTTTGACAAAAATCTTAACTTTTGAACCCTTGACTCCGCGCAAGTGATTTTGAACCCAGACGTTATTAATGGATTTTCCCGTTGCTAAAAGTGTGTCAACTTTGATGATTTTATCTCCGGGCATTAAACCTACTTTTTCAGAAGGGCCACCTATTAAAACTTCCATCACATTGATAGTGTCCTTAATCAACTGAAAAGTAACCCCAATTCCGTCGAAGGAGCCTTGCAAAGGTTCACTCGCCTGCTTGGACTCCTTTGCGGAAAGATAAGCAGAGTGAGGATCAAGTTCTTTTAACATTTCCACAATTGCATTCTCAGCAAGCTTGTTAAAATCAACTGTATCAACATATAAATCGTTGATGGACCTCAACACCTGATTCATCTTAGTTGTGTTAAGCTGATAAGTAGAATTTTGTGCATGAGTAAACGGGATTATGGAGCCGAAAAGCAGGAAGTAAAAAAGGATATATTTTTGTTTCATTTCAGATTAATTTTAGTTGGATAATGAACGCTAAAGAATTTTAATAAGTATAATAATTGATGCAAAAATACATTTTTTTGCTTAATAGTTTCTGTTATTATTATCAGAAACAGGGAAAAACCATTCGCTCTTTTTATAAAGATTTGATTATATCTATATATAATATAGTATAAGTTATTTTCATCAATAAGAAACATATCAAGTCATAACACAAGTAAAGAGTAAATAACAAAGTTGTATAATCAGCAAAAAACATTTTTGTAACATTGGTTACGGAAACAGCCCCTGCTGTTTGACTACTTTTGTTCCATTAAAATGAAAAAGTATAAACCTAAATTAAAAAAAATTATGAGCATGTTTTGTTTTCAATGTCAAGAAACTGCGATGGGTACAGGTTGTACTGTTCGCGGAGTATGCGGAAAAAGTCCTGATTTGGCGAATCTTCAGGATTTATTATTATTTGTGGTTCGAGGCATTTCTGTATGCAACGAAGAACTTCGAAAAGTAGGAAACCCATCTGAAGAGGCAGATAAATTTGTATTTGATGCCCTCTTTATGACCATTACCAATGCCAATTTCGACAAGTTGGCAATCATTGACAAAATCAAAATCGGATTAAAACTTAAAGAAAAATTATTTTCTCAAGTTTCATTGCCAAATCCTCCCGATGAATGCACTTGGAACGGAGATGCTGACAGTTTTGAAGAAAAAGCCAAAAGTGTGGGAGTTTTGCGTACGGAAAATGAAGATATCCGTTCTTTAAAAGAGTTGGTTCATTATGGTATAAAAGGAATGGCTGCATATGCGGAACATGCCTGGAACCTTGGAAAAAAAGATGAAAAGATTTTTGCATTCATGCAACATGCTTTGGCACAGCTTACTCGTAATGATATCACAGCGGATGAGTTGGTAGCATTGACCCTTGAAACAGGTAATAACGGTGTTGCCGTAATGGCTTTGCTGGACGAAGCTAACACCTCAAAATTTGGTAATCCTGAAATTACTGAAGTAAATCTCGGAGTTAGAAAAAATCCGGGAATTCTTATTAGCGGTCATGATTTAGTAGATTTAGAAGAACTGCTTATCCAAACCGAGGGCAAAGGTGTTGACGTATACACACATAGCGAAATGTTACCTGCGCACTATTACCCTGCTCTCAAGAAATACAAACATTTAGTTGGCAACTACGGAAATGCATGGTGGAGACAAAAAGAAGAGTTTGAAACCTTCAATGGACCTATTCTTTTTACCACGAATTGTATTGTTCCTCCTATGCAAAATGCCGGTTACAAAGACAAAATCTATACCACGGGAGCTTCCGGTCTGGAAGGATCGATTCACATTCCCGAGAGGAAAAATGGACAATCAAAGGATTTTTCTGTCATTATTGAACATGCCCTCAGATGTCAACCCCCGATTGAGATTGAAAGTGGTAAGATTGTCGGCGGCTTTGCCCATGCACAAGTATTTGCACTTGCAGACAAAATAGTAGATGCAGTGAAAAGTGGTGCTATTCGCAGATTTGTTGTTATGAGCGGATGTGATGGGAGAATGAAAAACAGAAATTACTATACCGAATTTGCAGAAAAATTACCAAAAGACACGGTTATTCTCACTTCGGGATGTGCTAAGTATAAATATAACAAACTGCAATTGGGAGATATCGGCGGTATTCCAAGAGTATTGGATGCAGGTCAATGTAATGATAGTTACTCATGGGCAGTGGTAGCACTTAAATTAAAAGAAATTTTTGCAGTAAATGACATTAACGATCTTCCAATTGTATTCAATATTGCTTGGTATGAACAGAAGGCAGTGATAGTATTGCTGGCATTATTGGCTCTTGGTGTTAAGAAAATCCATTTGGGTCCCACTCTTCCGGGCTTTTTATCTCCCAATATTGCAAAAGTGCTGATTGAAAATTTCCAAATTGGCGGAATTTCGACTGCCGACGAAGATGTAGTTAAATTTTTAGCTTAATAGCTGCAAACTTTTTCTTGAATAAGTTGTTTATTTGTGATATATTTGCATGCAGAATTACTAACCAATTAAAAAATAAAAATGGAAAAAAGTATTAAAGGATCACAGACTGAAAAAAATCTGATGCAATCTTTTGCAGGGGAATCGCAAGCCAGAATGCGGTACACCTACTTTGCAAGTCAGGCTAAAAAAGAGGGATTTGAGCAAATCTCTGCCATATTTACTGAAACAGCTGATCAAGAAAAAGAACATGCCAAAAGAATGTTTAAATATCTTGAAGGCGGAATGGTGGAAGTTCATGCTGCTTTCCCGGCGGGAGTAATCGGAAAAACGGTTGACAATCTTCAGGCTGCTGCAGCCGGTGAACATGAAGAATGGAGTGAACTTTATCCCCATTTTGCTGAAGTTGCCAAACAAGAGGGATTTCCTGAAATCGCCGCCATGTATAAAAACATCAGCAATGCCGAAAAAGCTCACGAAGAAAGATACAATGCTTTTGTTGCCAATATTGAGGCTGCCAAAGTATTTGCCAAAGAGGGCGAAGTGGTTTGGCAATGTCGCAACTGCGGATATATTCACGTTGGAAAGGCTGCTCCGGCAAAATGCCCTGCATGCCTCCATGACCAGGCATATTTTGAATTGAAAAAAGAAAATTATTAAAATTCTTTTTTCGCTAAAGGCTGTCTGATGAAGGCAGCCTTTTTTTATAACTATTTGATTTTTAATAAAAAATTGTGTGGTCTATCAATGGCGAGTAACTAACAGGTAACAAAATTGATTGGCTAGAATAGTTATTTGTTGTTGTTTCATTTTGCAAAAACACAAATTTTCTGAATATAATATTTCTATTTTATGAAATTCAAACCAATAGCCATTCTATTAATAATTAATCAATTTTAATTATCAATGAATTGTTTTTGAAATCCAATCTATTCAATTTTACTCCGGCCTTCTTTAAATTGTTGACAATAATAAAAAGACAAACAGCCGATCCGACACAACACAAACCACTAAAATAGAGAGGGGATTTACTTACAAAAGTAGTTGAATAAGACTTAATCCCAATAAAACACATAGCTGCACCGGTAGCTGCCAAAACTCCCCCTACTTGTGCTGCAACCAGGGATCTATTAATATAGCGTGAAGTTTCAGACATTGTATTTTTTAAATTGACTGTATCAGATTTTTGACAATAAGAAAATTGTATACAAATCAAAAAGGCAAACAATAATAAAATTGTTTTTTTCATAAAAAATTATTTTTAATTGACCTGCAAATATACAATTTTTGTCAATAAAGTTATTTTTATTATTTTCTGATTCTCATTGATAATCTTCTATAAACCCATCATCGCCAAAAATAAATGTTGTGGTTTCCATTTCAAATAACTCCATGAGCTTGCTTTTTTGCAACGGAGTTATTTGTCGTTCCTTAAGTTCGCTCCCAATTATGATTTAAACATTTAGTTTCTTAATTTGTTGTTATACTGTATAAACAAATACAATTAAATGATTTTAAAATTATTATAAATGAAAAAATATATCATCATGTCAATCATCACTTTTTTATTCTCAGGAAATAGCAAAGGGCAAAAAGCCCCTGTTGCAAACAATTTTTATGAATTAAAAGCCACCTCTCTGCAAGGACGTGAAATCTCAATGAGCGACTACAAAGGAAAAGTGGTACTCATTGTCAACACTGCCAGCAAATGCGGGTTCACTCCACAATATGAAGGATTAGAAGCCTTAAATGTTAAGTATAAAGATAAAGGATTGGTAATTCTGGGATTCCCCTGCAATCAGTTTTTAAAACAAGAGCCCGGCACAGCCGAGGAAATTGAGCAGTTCTGTAAAATTAATTACGGAGTTACTTTTCAGCTTTTTGAAAAAATTAATGTAAACGGTCCTAACACCCATCCTGTATATTTATTCTTAAAGAATGCCCTTCCGGGGAAAATCACCTGGAATTTTAACAAGTTTTTGTTGGATAGAAACGGTGTTCCCGTGAAAAGATATCCATCACAAACTACTCCTAAAGATTTGGAAAAAGATATAGAGGAACTTCTTAAGTAGTTACCTTTGTTTGTTTTACATTACTATTTTGGAACCAAGCCGGTAATTGTTATCGGCTTGGTTTTTTTTATAATTTTGTCATCAATATTTATTGCGTTTTTTACGTTCCTATATTTAATCATTAAAAAAACCATGATGAAAAACAAATCCAGACTTCTTTTATTATTTTTAATGGCATTTTTGGGAATAGGTGCCATCGGTGGCGGCGGGGCTTTGATACTTGCTCCTGACGGAGAAATGCTACAAATGCCTTTATCCATGCTTGAACATTCGCCATTCAATAATTTTTTGATCCCCGGTATCATCTTATTTACAGTGCTGGGAATATCTCCATTTCTGCTGATTTTTTTTCTGATTAAAAAACCCGAATTCAGGATAGCAGAATTTCTAAATATCTATAAAGATATGCATTGGTCATGGACCTTTACTATTTATCTCAGCTTTGCACTTATCATCTGGTTGCAGGTGGAAATGCTTATGCTCAAAGATGTACATTGGCTTCATGCTTTCTATATGTTCTTTGCCGTTTTGCTTCTTTTAGTTTCTTTACTCCCTTCAATAAGAAACCAATATAAAATAAAGGATAAACAACACGACTAAATTTGCTTTAATTAAGATATTCATTCTAAATCAGTGCATTAAATTATGATCTCTGTTTGCATTCCGGTTTTTAACTTTGATATTACCTCTTTGGTAAACGAACTGACAAGACAGATAGAATTACTTAATCAGCCGGCAGAAATTGTCGTTATTGACGACTGCTCAAATGAAAAATATAAGAATATTAACAGAGTTGTATGCCAAAAACATGTTTATATTGAACTGGAAAAAAATATAGGCCGGGCCAAAATCAGAAATCTGTTCTTACAATTTGCCAAATACGATTACCTGCTTTTTCTTGATTGTGATTCTTCCATTCAGGCAGCTTCATTTTTAGCAAATTATGTTGAAAATATAGGTGAAAAAACGGCTGTTGTTTGCGGCGGAAGAATAAATGATAATAGTAAACCTTCCCGTGATAAAAGATTAAGATGGAAATATTGCCTTAAAAGAGAAATTCGCTCTGTCGAAGTAAGAAATAAATTTCCCAACAACTCTTTTATGACCAATAATTTTCTAATCAATAGAAAAATTTTAGAAGAGATAAAATTTGATGAACGCATTACCGGGTATGGTCATGAGGATACTCTTTTTGGTTATTCTTTGAAAAAAAATAATATTGTCATCCATCATATTGACAATCCTGTGGAGAATGAAGATCCTGATAATAATTGGGATTATTTAAAAAAGACAGAAGAAGGAATTAAAAATCTGATTAATATTTTGAATTTCCCTGAATATAAAGAGGATTTGCTGAATGACATAACCCTATTAAGGTTTTACCGAAAAGTGAAAAAATTCGACGGAATCATACTCATGCTATACAAAATACATAAACGTCCAATCAAATGGTTGCTTTCAAAAGGGTTTGCCAATCTTAGACTTTTTGATTTTTACAAACTTGGATTTTTTATTGAGAACATAAAAAAACAGACGGATGAGGTACATTAGTATTACAAAAAATAATTATCCATTATAAACATTCCCCATATGAAATGTGCATTATTATTAATTGATATTCAAAACGACTATTTTGAGAATGGAAAAATGACCCTTTCGGGAACAGCCGCAGCAAGTGAAAAGGCAAGAATGATTCTTGCTGAATTCAGAAAAAATAATAATCCGGTCATCCACATCAGGCACATAGCAACGGCTCCGGGAGCCTCTTTCTTTTTGCCGGAAACAGAAGGATCGGAAATTCACCATAACGTGAAACCACTTGATAATGAAACGGTAATCATTAAACATTTTCCCAATGGTTTTCGCAATACAGAATTACTTGATTGCTTACAATCTCAAAATATAACTGATTTGGTAATTTGTGGAATGATGACCCATATGTGCGTGGATGCAACTGTCAGGGCAGCAAAAGATTTTGGCTTTACCTGCTGGGTAATAAGTGATGCCTGTTCCACAAAAGATTTGATGATTAATGGAGAAATAGTTAAAGCACCTGAAGTACAAAAAAGTTTTTTGGCAGCTTTAAATTATTTTTATTCAACGGTCATTCCGGCTGAAAAATATTTGACCAATTCCTTTTCTTAATCAAGATTATTCCGATTTCTTCTTTAATTGAGTCCCAAAATAATGATTATTACTTAGGGATTCTATTGTTTGGAAAACATCTTTAATATTTCAGAAAATTTTTGAACAGCAGTTATTTTATAAGTTTTTTAGTGATACTATTATGGTGGCTGTCGGTGATTTTTAAAAGATAAAAAGAGGATGGGAATCTGAAAGCATGTTCAATATGATTATTCCCTGCCGAAAGCATTTTTTGGAAGCTTTCCAGTAATTTTCCCTCTATGCTGTAAATGTCAAAAGTAAACATCTCATTTTGAATTAAATTCACATAAATGGACAAGTTGTTTTGAATTGGATTAACCACATTGAAACTAAAATTACGGACATTATTTTCAATACCCAAAGTGGCGTCAACACTCATATCCATGATGACCGGAAGGTGGTCGGATAAATCATAAAGAGCATTGCCAACTTCAACAGGAATTGAACTGTTGGAGGGAGAAATAATAGTTCCGTTGAAACGGTTTCCATCTTGTCCCAGAGCTTTATAAGAATTGGGGATAGCTTGCAAACCATTACTGCCGTAATATATATATGGAGAAACCAGAATGAAGTCAAAACGGTCGTCCATCCCGCCGGAAGCAAAACATTCGCCTTCGTCTGAATAAGTATGTGTAGACTGAGTATGGATATAGCGATAATTATAATTGTTATTCCAGGCTCCCTCCTGATCTATGGGATCATAAAATTGATAAAGGCTGTTCGGATAATGTATTAAATATTGATACGATGCTTCGTCGGAGCCATAGAGATTGAAATCACCGGAAAGGATATAATTGTCTGCCCTACCTATTTGGGTAAGTTTATTCATAAGTTTTTCAACTTGAGTATAACGGGCTGAGGCATCACTGCTTGAACTACCGGCTTTTAAATGGGCAATGAGAAAAGTTACAAAAACAGTATCTCCCATTGCTAATTCCTCAGATTTATAGTACAATCGGTAGGCATTAATATCCCGATAAGATGTAGTAATATAGAAATAGCTGTCAAAAGCAAGTTTTCTGGAGTCGTAATACAACATATTTGCGAGGGAGCCTCCCGAAAAGTTGGTTAACGGACAATTTGCAAAATAGTTGATTCCATCGGTATTTAAGGCGTTATTTAATATCCTGGAAACATAACTTGATTGGCTTCCTATTTCATTAACACACAATACATCCGGCTGCACATAGTGAACGATAGCTTTTAAAGCAGAATCCTTATTATTCAGATAGTCACCGCTTCCATCGCAATCCGAAGGGACCGAAGTGGTATAATACATCAGATTGTATTGCATCATTCTTATTGTATCTGCTTTAATGACAGATATTTCAAATAATGAGGGCAACATTATCAAAGTAGTGGTTAAAAGGAAAAGCTTTGATATTAAAGAGTTATTGAATTTCATTTTAAATAATTAAAAAGGGGGGCAAAGATAATGATAATCTGTTGATAAAAAATCAACAAGATCAATTTAGCTTAGATTTTTCAGCCAATCAGAAATAATTTGAGAATTGATAACTTGAAATAATTGTAAAATCACAACAACAATCAAGGCAATCATCACGTAGCGAATGATTATCCCGCTATTTTTATATTTTATCGAAGAAGCAATCTGGGCTCCGACAACATTTCCTATTCCGTGAATTAAACCATATTGCCAATTAACATTTCCCTGAAGTGCAAATATGAGCAACGAAACCGGGATATAAGAAAGAACTAAGAAATTTTTAATAGCATTGGCTTTTACCAATTCATTTCCAGTCCCCAGAACAAGGCTCCCCAATATTAAATAACCGACTCCCACATGAATAAACCCTCCGTATATACCTATTAAAAAGAAGAGGAGATAATGCCACCATTGCAGTGATCGATGTACTAAATTTGATTTTTCTTTAAGCCATCGTTTGGGTTCAAAAATTAATGTTATGCCAAATATTATAATGACAAAGCCAAAAAAGTAATTAAAAAAATGATTGGAAATAATATTGGCAAGAAAGGCACCTGCTATAGCTCCTAATGATATCGGAATAGCAAGCCTAAGGGCTTTATCCCAGTCTATCATTTTTTTTCTGGAGAAATTTGCAACAGCAGTAACGTTTTGCAATAAAACTGCAATACGATTAGTGCCATTGGCAACCATGGGGGGCAATCCAAAAAACATGAATACAGAAAGTGAAATAATAGTCCCCCCGCCTGCAAGGGTATTAATAAACCCGACAACCAGACCGGAAGATATTAAAATAATTGCATGAATCCAGGTAAGATCCATCTCGATAATTTATTCTACGGAATCCTCTTCTGAAAGAAGATTGGACTTATCAGAACTTTGTTCTTTTTGACTTTCAACTAATTGATGATCAATAAAGATACGTCCGCATGCTTCACAAACAATAATTTTCTTGTGAAGGCGAATATCCAACTGTTTTTGTGGGGGAATCATGCTGAAACAGCCTCCACAGGCATCTCTTTCAATTTGAACAATTGCGAGACCATTGCGGGCATTTTTTCGAATTCTTTCAAAAGCAGCCAGAAGGCGATGTTCAACTTTAACTTTCAACAATTCAGCTTGTTCCAATAATTCAAGTTCTTCTTTTTCAGTATCCGTTATAATGGCTTCTAATTCATTTTTCTTAAGCTGTAAAACCTCGGAAATTTCGTTCAGTTTGTTTTCAAATTCAACAATTTCATCTTTTTTAGAAATAATATCTGCTTGGAATTTAGATTTGTGTTTTTCTGAAACTTTTATTTCAAGCTTTTGATATTCAATTTCTTTCTCCAGAGATTCATATTCTCTATTATTGCGAACGTTATTTTGTTGTTCTTCGTACCTTTTAATAAGAGTGTTATACTCCTTAGTTTTAGTATCTTCTCCAACAACTTTAGCTTCCAGTTCGGCAATATCATCGTTGTATTTCTTAATACGCGTTTTCATCCCTTCAAAAGCATCTTCAAGATCTCTAACTTCATTTGGAAGCTCTCCTCTTATGACACGAATTTTATCAATCTGAGAAAAAATTTGTTGCAAATTATAAAGTGAAAGCAATTTTTGGGCTATGGTAGCTTCTTCAGCAGTTTCCTCAGCTGAAGCACTTTCATGATCGTGAGTAGTGCTGATTAATACAACTTTATTATTCCCTTCCGTTTCCTTAATTTCTTCGAGATGTAACTCTTCAGTTTTTTCTTTATTATTTTCACTTGAAACGACCTCTTCAACAACTTTTTTCTTTGCCATAATATTTATTTTAAATGCCTGATAAACAATTTTATATGTATTGAATTTTCACTTTTTCTATCTCAGAAAGAGAAGTTGCAAAAGTAATAAAATTTTCTTTTATCTCATTATATATTATCTCTTTAATAAAATGTTCCCCTTCAAAATGACCAATATCTGCAATAATCATTTGATTATCAGGAATAAAAAAGTCGTGGTATTTGAAATCACCACTTATATAAATATCTGCTCCGAAGGCCATTGCCTCGTGGATAAAGGAGGCTCCGCCACCACCACAAAGGGCTACTTTTTCAATTTTTCTGTTTAGTTTTCCTGAAAATCTAATATGATCAATATTTAGCGATTTTTTGAGAAAATTAAAAAAATCACTTTCTTCCATCGGAGATGGCAATTTTCCGACTCTTCCCAGCCCGGAATCACGGCTTGGATTTTCAAGTCTAATAATATCAAAAGCAGGTTCTTCGTAAGGATGATACTTATATAGCGTATTTATTACGTTTCGTTGAATGGCTGCAGGGAAAATCATTTCAACTCGTTCTTCATTAACTTCTTCAATGTAATTAATTTCGCCAATGTGCGGTTTTGCACCTCTCAGAGGTTTGAAAGTGCCTTGTCCCGGTGTTGAATAAGAGCAATTCTCATATTTACCGAGAACTCCGCACCCGATTTTGAATAGGGCGTCTTTAACTTCTGAAGATTCATCTTCGGGGGCATAAAAGACAATTTTTTGATATTGGGAAAGCTTGGGTGATAATACAGAAACATCCATTAACCCTAATTTTTTGGCAAAAAGATCATTTCCCCCACCATTTGCATTGTCAATATTGGTATGCATAGAGTAAATGACCAAATGATTTTCAATGGCTTTAAAGATAATTTTCCCAATTCGGTTAGTGGGTTCAATTCTTTTAAGTAACGTTCTGACAATCAGAGGATGATGAGAAATTATTAAATTAGCTTTTTTTGAGATGGCCTCTTCGATGATTTCTTCAAAAAGATCAAAACAAACCAAAACACCTGTGACTTCTTGTTCTTTGTCGCCGCACTGGATTCCGCAATTGTCAAAATCTTCCTGAAGTGAGAGTGGAAATTTTTTTTCCAAATGATTTATGACTTCTCTGATTTTCATAACACCCTTTTAAAAAACATGTTCCAAAAGTACATTATTTTTTCAAATTGGGGCTACTATAATTTTATTATTTTTGCGGAGCTAAATTTACAAAAATGAAAATCGATATTTTATTGGGCTTACAATGGGGCGATGAAGGGAAAGGAAAAGTTGTGGATGTGCTGACTCCTCACTATGATGTTATTGCACGTTTTCAGGGAGGCTCAAATGCCGGACATTCTCTTGAGTTTAATGGAGTTAAACATGTTCTGCACCTTATCCCCTCAGGAATTTTTCATAAAGATAAAATTAATATTATTGGAAACGGAGTAGTAATTGATCCTTTGGGATTTCAAAATGAAATTCAAAACCTCATCTCACTGGGGCTTACTCCTACGGACAATCTTTTTATTTCGAAAAAAGCTCATTTAATTCTGCCAACCCATTTATTGTTAGATAAATTTTTGGAAGAGAAAAAAGGAACGTCGAAAATCGGCTCTACTTTGAAAGGAATTGGACCAGCTTATACAGATAAATCGGGCCGTAACGGGCTGAGGGTTGGGGATCTTTCTTCTCCCGATTTCGATAATAAATATGCTGATCTGATAGCCTCTCATAAAGATTTACTCTTAAAATATGGTTTTGACTTTAGTGATACTCTTCCGGAACTTGAAACAAACTGGCTTAATTCTTTAAACACTATTAAAAAATTTAAATTTATTGATAGTGAATATTTGATAAATGAATATTTAGATAATAATAAGACTGTTCTGGCAGAAGGAGCTCAGGGAACTCTCCTCGATGTTGATTTTGGAGCATATCCCTTTGTGACATCTTCCAATACTATTGCTGCCGGTGCTTTTACAGGACTTGGAATTGCACCTTCTCGTGTGGGAAATGTTATCGGTATTGTGAAAGCCTATTGTACCCGTGTCGGCAGTGGTCCATTTCCAACTGAATTGTCTGATTCATCTGGAGAAAAATTACGTAAAAATGGATTCGAATTCGGCTCTACTACAGGTCGCCCTCGTCGATGCGGTTGGCTAGACCTTGTTGCTCTGAAATATGCAATTATGCTGAATGGCATTACTGAGATTGTCCTTACAAAAGCTGATGTCTTGTCAGACTTTGAATCTATTAATATTTGTACCGGCTATAAGATTGATGGCAAAATTGTTCAAAAAGTGCCGTTTGATAATGAGGCTGTGATTGAACCAGTTTATATTACAATGAAAGGATGGATGAAGGATATTTCCAAATTGAAATCTTATGATGAATTTCCCCCTGAATTAAAAAAGTACATAAAATTTATTGAAGAGGAAACTAATGTAAAAATTTCAATTGTTTCCGTTGGCTCAGACAGATTGGCTACAATTCGAATTTAGAATGAGATAAACATGAAGTTGAGATTTAAATTGATTGTTGGAATATTGATCGTTGCTTTCATCGCATCTTCTTGTGCTCCTCAGATTTATGGACAACGAAAACACCGAAAACAAAAGAATTGCGGCTGTGAATTGGTCAAACCGTTAAATAATATCGAAAATAGGGATGCCTAAATTTTTAAAAGAGGAATTTATTGCAAAAACAGGTAAATACTTTCCTCCTGAAACTATTGATTTTGTCTATTTTCAGTTTGAAACTCATCTTTTTAACTTCAGGATAACCCGCCCCAGGGTTACTAAAAAGGGAGATTTCAGATATTCTTTGATTCGAAAAAGTCTCCCGTCAATTTCTATTAATAGTAATTTGTGCTCCTATGAGTTTTTTTTGGTTTTTTTGCATGAATTAGCTCATTATAAGGTTTTTACAAAATTTGAAAATCAAGCAAAATCTCATGGCAAAGAGTGGAAAAATGAGTACAGAAAATTGCTTGAACTTGCTTTAAATAATATTAGTTTTCCATCTGCTATACATAATGCTTTTAGCAAACATCTCGGTAATATTAAAAGCTCCAGTGCGCTTGATCATGATTTGGAAGCCGTTTTCGATTCTTATCGTATTACTGTTCCGGATATGGTCTTTGTTAAAAATCTTAATCCGGGAGATTGTTTTATCTGTAAAAATGAAATGTTTGTCATGGATTCATTTGTGCGAACAAGAGCTCGCTGTACCATGATGAAATCAAAAAGAAAATACCTGATTTCAGGACTGATGAAAGTAAAATTGATTTCTGATAAAATTATATAAATATGAAAAAACTGGGGTTGGTTTCATTGATGTTGTTATTTATATTGATGTCGTGTAGACAAGAATCAAAAGAGATTATTTTTAAGGGGAGATTATCAAATAATGCTGAAAAACAAATTTACCTTTATAAAGTAACTCCGGACGGAAACTTTCTTATTGATTCTTCAGAAATTAAAAATGGAAATTTTATTTTTGAAGTAAGTGGTTCCAATAAAGCCGAAAAATTGGCACTAAAAGAGCCCGCTTTTTACAGATTGATGTTGAATCCTGATAATGCTTTTACAACCATAGCCCGAAGCGGAGAGAAAATTGAAATAAAAGCTGATGCCGACAACCTGGTAAAAACATATTCTATCACCGGCAGCAAAGATGCTATTTTGTTATGGCAACTTGATCAAAAACTCAAAAATTTTATTGATACTACCGACTTGTTATATTCTATTTATAATGCCTATATTGAGGATGATTCCGTTAGATTGCAAATCGAAAACAGGTACAATAAACTGATTCTGAATCATTCAAATTATTTAAAAACTTTCATTGCGGATAATCCCACCTCATTAACAACCCTGATTGCTTTTTACCAGGTATATAATAAAAGAAAATTTTTTGACGAAACAGAAAACCTTGATTTATTAAAAAAAATATATAATCAACTGCAGGTTTACTATCCTACTAATGAAAATGTAATTTTTCTTAAAAAAAGAATTGAACTTATTACATCCAAGATTAATGATGAAAACATTACAAAAAAATAAAATTTCTTTTGAAAATTTTCTATCTTTGTCAACTATAAATAATTGGAATATGAAGAATTTGTATTTTATCTTTATTTCTCTTTTCTTTTTTCAGAGTTGTGCCAAATTTGACCCTGTTGATTGTTCTTTAAACGTTGACTACAATCCTGATTCGATATGGACTGAATGTCATGTAACCGTTATAGATGACGGAGGATGCTCCTATTTTACAGAACAAGGTTATTGTGTTAGTTTTTTCGAAGAGCCTTCTTTAATTGATGAAAATTCAACCATTGAAGTGGTCAATTACGGTGGAAAAGAAATCAATTATTCCTGGAAAATGAGATTGACAGAAATTGATACAACATATTATATCAGAGCTTACGTAAAAACAAATGCAGGAACTGGATACAGCAACATTGTCTCAGTAACAACCCCTTAACTTTAATAAATAAACATTCAATTTAAATTTAATTATATCTACTATTTCAATTTTATTATGAAAAACAGAATTCTTGTTATAAACCCGGGTTCAACCAGTACTAAAATAGCGGTGTTTGAAAATGAAGAACAAATTTATATTAAAAACATCAAACATTCTTCTGAAGAATTGGTTGGTTTTAAAAATGTTACCGACCAATATGATTTTAGAAAAAGTGTAATATTGGAAGAATTAAAAATGCAAAATATTGATTTAAATTCTTTGGCGATTATTATTGGGAGAGGTGGATTGATAAAACCTGTTAAATCTGGTGTTTTTAAGGTCAATGAATTAATGAAAGAACATCTTAGAATGGGTTTTTCCGGTGAACATGCTTCTAATTTGGGCGGCTTAATTGCAGATAGTATTTCTCAGGCATTGGGTCTTCCCTGTGCCTATATTGCTGATCCGGTTGTAGTGGATGAATTGCAGGATGTTGCCCGAATTACAGGTCATCCGTTATTTGAAAAAATTTCTATTTTCCATGCACTTAATCAAAAGGTAATAGCCAGAACTTATGCCAAGGAAATCAATAAAAAATATGAAGATTTAAACTTGATTGTTGTGCACATGGGGGGAGGAATTAGTGTAGGAGCTCATTGTAAAGGAATGGTCATTGATGTTAACCAGGCATTGGATGGCGATGGTCCATTTTCTCCTGAACGTTCAGGGACTCTTCCTATGAATCAGGTTATTAAAGCTTGCTTTAGTGGAAAGTATTCCTTTGATGATATGAGAAAAATGATAGTTGGAAAGGGAGGGTATGTAGCCTATTTCGGAAGTAACGATGCCTATGCGGTTGAAAAAGCTGCTGCTGAGGGAAATCCAAAAGCTGAACTGCTGGAAGAAGCTATGGCTTATCAGGTGTCTAAAGAAATTGGCGGAGCTGCTGTCGTTCTTAAAGGAAAAACTGATGCAATCTTGCTAACAGGTGGAATAGCTTATGGAAAACCAATGATTGCCAGAATTAAAAAATATATTGATTGGATTGCTCCGGTTTTTGTATATCCGGGAGAAGATGAAATGAAATCTTTGGCGATGAATGCGTTAATGGTTATGAAAGGAGA
>Ga0116170_10002630_pt1 | contig 17202 bp, 12 predicted proteins | sample AD_JPNHW1_MetaG_FD_89797 | JGI IMG/M metagenome (GOLD analysis project Ga0116170, IMG submission 89797) | Active sludge microbial communities of municipal wastewater-treating anaerobic digesters from Japan - AD_JPNHW1_MetaG | ecosystem: Engineered > Bioreactor > Anaerobic > Digestate | place...
CATCAAGGTCAACAACAGCAATGAAACTGGGATTGGATTGGATGCGGCCGCGCATACTACAATCTACGACAGATTCTGTCTTGGCGCAGTTGATTTGAAGGGTTTTTCAGCGTCCTGTTAGGAACTTCCGAACGACTTGCGTGCCTTCCACCTGTGGGGCGAAGTCTACCCGACGCTCGGGGAAGTAGGCTAGGGATCCCCTCGCCAGTGCTCGGAATTTGAATTCCGTCGAGGCTTGAGGAGTCCACAGCGGGTCGTTCAGGGAATCAGAAAGAACGATGACGGAGGTATCCAGTTCCTTCTGCTCGGAGATCAAGGTGAAGCTGGACGAGGCCACCACAGGTGCACCCGATCGGGCAAGGTCCCGAAGCACAGCAAAGAATCCCAGCGAATCACCAACGGGTAGCTTGCCGCCCACACGGAAGTTCCACGACCATGTTCCCGCTAGAGTTTTGATGGAATCCGCAAGCATGACCAACGAATCCTGGTTCGCTGCACGCACGAGCAACCGATACAAACCCAACCGTGGAAGTGACACACTCACCGACACCCTTGGCGCGGCACCAAGACTTGCGAGGTAACGTGTTTTGGTAGGACTCACGGTCAAGATTTGGCTTCGAACGGATGTATCGGGCAAGACACGGAATATCAGCTGGGTATCGATCAACGTTCCGGTCGATGCGTTCCACGCTTGTACTTGCCATGCATACCAGCCTGAATCCAGTACCGCCCCAAATCCCGTGCGGCCAGTCTGTACAAAGCGCAAGGTGGAGCTGGTTAGGCGCATGGACCTCACATCCAAAGTGACTCCCGCACTGGCACGTCCAAGAGAATCGCTTGGAACTAAAACACCGGAAACATCCAATGTCCCACTCGTCGCCGAAAGTCCCCACACCAACGAATCATCGGTGGTACTGGCGTTTTGCAGGTTGATGGTTCGAAGTGGATTGCCCGGAAAAATCACCCGGCTAGAATCCACGACCTTGAGAGCAATTCCGCCGGAGCGCCCAGGCGCCCATTTGACTCGCTTCGAGTCGTAGGAGATCAATCCGCTCGCGCCTTCGGTCGCGACAACTAACGTGTAGCTTCCTGTGTCCTTGGCTTGAGGATCGAACCACGCCAGCAAGCCATCCGTGGCTTGATCCTGGATTCCTGTGTTAGAACGTGGCCAACGGCCATCCGTGCTTCCACTAGACAGTCCGGCATGATCGATTGGCTGTTGAGCGGAAAGAGGCACTGGCATCGGCGTCCACGTGCGACCTCCCAGCAACTCCTGGACATTTTTTGCCTTCGCTGGGAGCTGGACGATGCCTCGGACCCACCAAGCCCGGTATTGTTGAAAACCCGCGCCTAGATCAGTTGAAGTCGCCACACCGCGCACGGAAACAGTCCCGGAAACGTTCGCACCTTCGGTTGGCGAAGAGATCACCGTCGCAATCGAATCGATCACGACTGGCACCGCCACCTTGATCGAGTCACCTTGCGCATTCTTGACAACGAGGGTCAAATCATTCTTGCCCGATACCCAACCATTTGATTGCGGACGCATCGAACATTTCAGCACCAGCGTGGTGTCCACTCCACGTGGAATGGTTATGGAGGTGTACGTCCGATCAGGGCATGCCAACACATTGCCGCCCGGCTGACGAAGCGAGAGCGTCCCCGCATCCAAGTCACGAATGCGTACGGTGACGGTCGCCATGTAATCCGTTCCAGCTCGTAGTGGAAACGGTGAGACCGAGCCATCCACTCGTGCCAAGAACGATTTGATCTGGAACGTCGAGGTCACTACGGTATCACCTGGGCCACGAGCCAGTTTCCATGGACCGACCCAGTCGGAAGAGTTTGATGCTCTATCTGCTGCTGTAACACTGATCGAGTACTGACCATCTGGAAGACGCGCTCCTCCAGCATCCTTGCCATCGAACTTCAGGGTTGCCGCTTTAACAAACGGCCACTCCCATGTGCCACCAACCGTGTTTGTCCAACGAACAGTCCCCTGCCAAGCAGCAGCTGTATCCGGAAGGTCACGAATGCTTGACGTCACCACTGTCAGCGGTGTGGCATCCGATACGCGGGCCGCGCCGCTTGCGAGAGTGCCCGACCACAAGAACCTTGGAGCACCAGTTGGACGATCCACATCGACAACGAATGATTTCCACAGAATCAGCGAATCCGATGAGGACTGTACACGGGCACGCACCCAATACTTTCCAGAAGCTGCACCAACTCCGTTCCAATGCCAGTCGTTGACACCGACAGGAAGATTCTGGTTGGAGACAATATTTGCCTGTCTGCTCCCGGAGGCGGAATCACGGATCACATCCAACGTGATCGTAACGGGCATTGTTCCCGCAGAGGCCAACCGAACCAACAGCTGACGATTGTTCGTCGCCGAATACACCTCGGGATCCACTTCCAGATCTCCCAACGCGACCGTTCCCCGATGATGGAAAACGCCCCACAATCGCGCCCAAGCTCTCTGAACCACCCCAAATCCGGCAGGTGCCATCCCGGCGCTTTCAGCATCACGGGAACCACCTGATGTTCTGGTAAATCCAAGCTTTTGCAAGGGTGACCGAAAAATCCAGCGCAGTTTGGTTGCACCCAAACCAGCCTCAACGATGTAGCCGGTGCGAAGACGCGCACGCACAACGAATTGACCAGCATCGGATGGCAACGCGATCTGTTCGGCAGCATCCGGTAACGAAACATCCACCCAAGCTGTGGCGCTGGAAACCTTCACGGCTCCAGAAGCGGTAATCACTGCCAAACGGATCGATCCTGCAACAGCGATCCAGTCCGAAGAGATCAGTTCCACAGGGCTTCCGATGGCTGGAGCCACTTGGCTCCATGTTCCGAAGGTTGAGCCACTCCGAATCGAGAGATATCCGCGACCATCCGTGAGCACGGCGACAAGGCTATCCCCGCGAGCGATCAATGCCGACACATCAACAGGGAAGGCCGCACCCATCGCAACGCCACTCAACGTTTGTATGGAATCGTATGCACCTACCGAACTGGAATACACTTGCGCGCCTCGTGCCTGAACCACAACAGGCGAAGCGACTCCGGCCTGCACAGGTAAGGTGATCCGGCTTGGAGAATCAAAGCGCGTAACGGAGCTCACCTTTCCTGTACCGTCAAAATTGGCATTCCACTGCCGCCATCCAAGAGTCGTCTTGGAAAGGGTGAAAAGCTTTCCACCGACCATGATGCCTGTCCTCTGAAAGAACACAGGCCCATCGATCAATGCCTCTCCGATATCCAATGGGAGCTTTGCAACGCGTGCCTTGGCCGTATCTGGGTTCCCCCTGGTAGCCGTGCGTGCTGCGGTCAGGACATGCACTCCGCCAGAAGCGTCTACCTGTACGAATTCCTGGCCGGACGAAACGTCCACCTCCGCACGAGTCAAGCCACCGTTCCACATTCCAGCCAACGTCATCAGTGCTGCAGCGATTCCAACCATCATCGCGAAGCTCCCCCGGCAGACGCGCCGTGCTTCATGCTTTCGAACACTTTTCGGACCTGGTCTTCCGACTTGAGGTCCTGCGGAAATTTGTCTGGATGCTCTTTTTGGAGCACTCCGTAAATGCGAACGCCCGTTAGTGCTGCAACTGCAGCAGTGCGTGACACCAAGACTTGCGAAGTCTGGAAAAACTTCTTGCCCGTTTCCGTCGACATGAACTTGTCGATCTCGGTTAGTTCAGCGACCGTGAAGGATTTCCGCCAAACCTGAACCATCTCGTCCTCCATCTGGGTGGACTGAATTTCGAGTTCGACTTTCTTCCAGGTCTGCAAAGGCAGTTCTGGATGAGCCGCACGAGTCGCTTCCATTTGCCTGCGCATCTGGGTGCGGACATTTTCCACAATGCCAGTTCGCACGATCACCTTGCGGATCAACGCATCCTCAGCGCTCACTGGGGCGGCGTGACAAGACAAGGCGAAAAGGCCGACAAGGAGAATTGGAAGAAATTTCACGGGAATAGAGTCCTGAAGAAGGCTCGATGGTGCGGGGAGGTGCTACCCAACCCAAGAGGTGAATAGCGGGGCAAGTTAACCAAGACGGGGAGGGGTTCCAAGCACTTTGCGCATGCCAGGAGTTAGGGGTTCTACTTGGAATCTACGCAAGTCCAAGAAAAAAATCAACTTACAGCGGGAAAGAGATTTTTCTGGCTCCGCCAATCTGCCAAGAACGGAAGGAACGACGACCTCGACGACAGAAACCCATACGAGGCGACTCCGTTTTTAGGCGTCCGCCCCACATTGACAGTATTTGGCCCGCTGCTCCATCAAAGCCTTGCGCTTTTCCAACAAATCTCCACGTCTGTACGCGGCTTCCGCTTTGTTCTTGATGGTGTGAGCAAGGGCCATCTCCACGATCTCGTTCTGGAATTCAGTGAGCTCCGCAGCCCAGTCCCGAAAGGTCGAATGAAAACCATGGGGGGGTGATCGGACGCCCCAGGCGAGGGTCGATATAGCCCCCTGCATCGCGGCGGGAAAGATCCTCGTGCATCCGCCGGACAACAAGGATCATGGACATGTTCGACATCGCACTCCCTGATCGTACCGCCGAGGGAAACACGAATTCGCCGCCGACTCCTGACAGCCTTGGCAGCTCTTCCAAGAGTTGGATAACCGGCTCGCTGAGGGGCACCCTGTGCTCCCGCCCCATCTTCATCCGGTCGGCAGGAATTGTCCAGATCCCAGACTTAAGATCGAACTCATTCCACTTCGTATCCAAGGTTACACTCGTCCGAGTGGCTGTCAGGATCAGGAATTCCAGGGCACGAGAACTCAAGCCAGGTCGCTGACTCAAATCACGCAGGAATTCCGCCACCCGCACGTACGGAAGAGCCGGATGATTCTTTGATTTCGCGACCTCCGATGGCTTCGGAAGGATGGAGTCCAGGTGGCCTTTCCACCTGGCAGGGTTCAAACCCTCCCGGTTTTTTCGAACGATAGCCCAATCCAGGATCGACTCGATCCGCCCACGCAACCTGGAGGCGGTTTCGGTTCTGGTGGTCCAGATCGGCTCAAGGATCTTCAGAACGTGCGGAGTGTCGATTTCCCGAATCTGGAGGTGGCCCACAACCGGAAATGCGTAGGTTTTCAGAGTGGACACCACTGATCCAGGTGCACTTTGTTCTCCCATTCCGAAGACTTCGATTCGATCAACGCCTTCGCCGCCATCTCGAACGTCATGGTCGACGCACGTGAGGCGAAGTTCGCAGCGCGAGCTTCAAGCTTCGCCTGCACAGGATCGATTCCCTTGACAACATCGTCTCGAAGGCTTCGGGCTTTCTCCCTGGCCTGCGCGAGGGAAATGGCAGGGTATCCACCCAAGCCAATCTCACGCCGCCTTTGTTTGCCTCCAGCAACTTCCCCAATGGTGACCCGCAGCACCCATGTCTTCCCTTCAGTGGGAAGAATTTGAAGGTGGAGGCCCGGTACCCCTCCAACCGCATGCATCCCAGCCTCAGGTCCGAAAGCCTAGTGACGCCCTTCGTGGGTCCTCCCCCCTCCATCCCGCTTTTGTTCGTTTCCTACCGCAGGAATGCACCCCTTTCAAGTGCGTACCTTTTGCGTACTCTGTGCTTTTTCAAGATGCACAGAGATGGCATCAAGGCCGCATAAATACTACACTAAGTGACCGATATTATATTGTCCATGGCCCATAAGAAGAAAGGCCCTCCTACTAAGGTGGGCCTTTCTCGTTCAAGTGAACACAGGCTGACTGCAATGAAAAGGTCTGCGGCTCGATTCCCCAAAGGCTCCATAGAACAAGAAAAAGGCCCTCCTCATTAGGTGGGCCTTTTTCGTTCAAGCGAACACAGGCTGCATTGAAAAGGTCTGCGGCCTACCGTAGGTCCTTGCCGTCCTGCTTGGTCTTGGCTCCGACGTTCTGGTCGGCACGGAAATTGTCCGTCCGCTGGTCGGCCGAGCGCTTGATGTCCAGACGCACCGCTTCCTCCCGCTCCCGGCGGGACTCCAGATCCGCCAACTTGCGGGCGGCCAGCGTGTCCTGTGGCGCCGCGGCGACCACCTTCTTCTGGTCGCGGATCTCCTCGGACAAGGTCTTCAGGACCTTGTCCTGGGCCGCGAGCTCCCTCACGTACGGCGACTGCTCCTGCTGCCAACCCACGCAATCGTCGCAACCCTCCCCGCGTTGGGAGCTCGCTCCACAGGAGGCCAGCGTCAAGACGCCGAAGGCCACCGTCGCCACAAGGATCCTGGATCTCATTTCTTCGTCTCCCGCGCTCGCAATCCGATCAACCGGACCTGGTCCCTGCTGACCACCTTCAACGCCACGATTTCGCCGGGCTTGATCTGGCCCAGTCGGGCGGAGGCGGCCGAAGCAGAAGTCACAACGGTAGAATTCCGACTGGCATCCAGGATCTCCACCAGCACCATTCCGGCACGCAGGCCCTTCTCGTGGGCCGGCGAGCCCGGTGTCACGGCCACGATGGCCGCCCCGCTCACATTGGAAGGCAAGCCGTTTTCCGTCCGCGCCTTCTGGTCCAGCTCGCCCAACCGCAGCCCCAGGCTGGGCAGGGTGAACGTGCCATCGGGCCCTTCCACCGGCATGGCCGCGAGCTCTCCTCCGACCCGTCCCAGCACCACCTCGAGATCGATCTCCTTGCCGTCGCGCAGCACCCGAAGCTTCACCTTCGTGTTCGGACGCTCCTGGGCGACGCGGTTGCGCAGATCGGCGGATCCCTTCACCACCGCATCCCCCAGCTTCAGGACCACGTCGCCGGATTTCACCCCGGCCTTCTGGGCCGGCGATCCCGGAGAGACCTGGACCACCTTCGCACCATCCCGGTTGGGCAGCCGGAGAGCCTCGGCCAGATCCGGATCCACGTCCTCGATGGACAGCCCCAGCCATCCACGCGACACGGCTCCGTCGCAGATCAGATCCTCGGCGATGCGGCGCGCCATGTTGATGGGAATGGCAAACGAGATGCCCTGGTAGCCACCAGAGCGGGTCCAGATGCTGGAATTGATGCCGACCACCTCGCCCTTCAGGTTGACCAGCGGCCCGCCGGAGTTGCCGGGATTGACGGCCGCGTCGGTCTGGATGTGGTCGGCGTAGCCCTCGCCCTGGAGTTCGGTGCGCCCCTTGGCGGAAACGATTCCCGCGGTGACGGTGTTCTTGAACATGTAGGGATTGCCCAAGGCCAGCACCCACTGCCCGATCCGGACCTGGTCGGAATTCCCGAAGGCAGCCGCCTGGAGCTTGGTCTTGCCCGGCTCGATCTTCAAGACGGCGACATCCGCCTTCTCGTCCACCCCCACCACCTTGGCGTCGAAGCGGGATCGATCGTACAGCTCCACGATGATCTCGTCCTGGTCCTTCACCACATGGGCGTTGGTCATCACGTAGCCGCGTTCGTCGATGATGAATCCCGAACCGCCACCTTCCTGCTTGCGACGCTCCTGGGGTCCGGGCATTTCGTCCATCTCGCCGGGAAAGCCGAAGAAGAAGGGAAAGGGCATCATGCCTTGTCCCTGCACGGTCACGGTCTTGGACGTGTAGACGCTCACCACCACCGGCTCCACGTGGTCCACCACGTCGGCGAAGGCGTTGGACAGGGCCATGGCGGCTTCGGAAACCTTCGGGACCGTGGGACCTTCGCCCAGATGCAGACTGGAACGCTCCGGCCGGGAGGTCTTGTCCGCACAGGAGACGGAAACCGCCAGCAGGAGGGACAGGATCGAAATGAGTTTGGTTCGACGCATGGACGCTTCCTTTCTTCGGCGAAGACCGGTCGTTGACGAGGAAAGCCTCTTTGGGGCTTCAGGCATGTGCGATTAATCTATACGGCTTTCGACGACCATCCACTCCGACGCCCGGCCCCCCACTCGGACCTCCGGGAAGATCGGGGTGGTCTATCTTTTTGGGGTCATCCATCCTCTCCCATTTTTTTGAACCACGGAAACCATGTCCCTTTCCGCTCTTCTCGCTTGCATGCTTGGAGCCGCATCCCCGGCCCCGAAGAAGCTGCCCTACATCGCGGTGATGGATCTCCGAGCCCCCGGAGTGGAAGCTGGCGCCGCCGAGGCCATCACCTCCCATCTGGCCTCGGAACTGGTCCGATCCGGAGCGTTCCGCGTGATGGAACGAAGCCAGATGGACAAGATCCTGGCCGAGCAGGGCTTCCAGAAGAGCGGCGCCTGCGAGAAATCCGAATGCGAAGTGGAACTGGGCAAGCTCCTTTCGGTGGACCGGATCGTCGTGGGGGATCTCGGACGGGTGGGTACCCGCTACACGCTCAGCGCCCGGATGATCCATGTGCAGACCGGCGAGATCCAGATCTCGGTGACCGAAACCGGTGCCCCGTCCCTGGAAGAAACCAGCAGCGAGCTGGTTCCTTTGATCGCCGATCGACTGGCCAACAGCGGCGAGTTCCGCAAGAAATGGGCGCTGGGGCTCTCCGTGCGCGGTGGTCTCACCGAGCCGTTCCTGGGCGACCAGCTGATGGGATCCCCGGCCTGGACGAACGAGACCGCTCCCGACGCGAGCCTGGCGGGCGCGTTGCGCATCTCCAAATGGTGGACCCGGTCCCTCTGGACTTCCGTGGAATCGGGGGTGGAATCCAACCAGTTCTCCGCCACTTGCACCTGGGACAGCACCACGGATGCCTTCCACGAGACCCGCACCTGGAAGAGCGATGTCAGCCTCCAATCCATCCAGACATCCGTCCTGATCGGATTCACCGGCAATTCCGGCCTCACATTGGCGATCGGGGGCGCCTGGAACTACCCCTTCGCCGGAAGCGTGGATCAGTCCATCCAGCGGAAACTGCGGACGCCCGACAACCACCAGACCGATTTCACGCTACCCTCGCGCTCCCTGGAGCCCACCACGGCCGCATCCGGCGACAAGGCGGTCTCCACGCAGTTCGCCGTGGAGCCGTTCTGGGATCTCCTGCTCGAAGCGGGATGGACCTTCAAACCCGGATGGCATGTATCGGTCCGGTCGACGCTCTCCCTGACGAGCTTCCATCTGCCCATCCAGAGAACCGCGAACGAGGAATCCATCGTGGATCCCCTGGCCTTCGCGACCTATTCCGCCCCCGGGACATACGACGATGCCGACATCGCTCGAGGCATCCGGCTCCTGCGCGTGCAGACCAGCGTGGGCAAATCGTTTCCTTTCTGATGCATCTTCCAAATCTCCGTTGACCTTCCGGGGCGGACGGTGTTACATTGCATTCCCTTCGATCCGGGGCGGGTTCGGATCGGATCCTGGTTGTCAATGGAGACATCGATCATGGAGGGTTCCAGTTGGCTGCGACGATGGGAACCCGGAGCTTCTTCCTAAGCTACCTCCTGGAGACTCCGCTGGAGCTCCCCGACGGCAGCAGGGTTAAGCTGCGCGAAGTCTGGGCCACCACCGACGACACCCCCAAGGTGGCCTGCGTGACCGTCAAGCTCGCCCAGGGAATCCACCGGATCCCCTGGGAAGACCTCGAGCTGGTCAAGATCGATTCCGGCAAATACACCCTGCGTTCGCGATCGGAAGGCGCCCCTTCCCTGGAAGGCACCGAGGATCTCATCCAGATCCGCAAGCACATCCTGGACCGGCAGATCGTCGATCTGGACGGTGCCAAGGTGGTGCGTGTCAACGACGTGCGATTGGCCCAGGTCCGCGACGGTCTGTTCCTGGTTGCGGTGGACGTCAGCTTCACCGCCCTGCTGCGCAGGCTCGGCGCCGAACTCCTGGCCCGACGCATCTTCTCCGGCAAGCTCCTGCCCATGTACATCCCCTGGAGCGAAGTCCAGGCCTTCGTCCCTTCCAAGACAGGCGCCATGAGGCTCGCCTCCAGCGCCGAGCGACTCAAGACCCTCCACCCATCGGAACTGGCCGACATCATCGAGGACCTGGACGCGGCGACCCAGGTGGCCATCCTGGACGCCCTCGGCGAGGACAGTGTCGCCGAGGTGATCGAAGAGATGGAGCCGGAAGCCCAGGTCAGCATCCTTTCGCGGATGGGCGTGGAGAAGGCCGCCGACGTCCTGGAGCAGATGGACGCCGACGAGGTCGCCGACATCATCGACGACCTCCCGGCCAAGCAGGCCGAGGACATCCTCCAGGAGATGGAAGGAGAGGCTTCCGCGGAAGTCCGCGAGCTCCTGGAATACGGCGGCAACCAGGTGGGCGCGCTCATGTCCAAGGATTACGTGTCCATGCCCGCCACCGCCACCGCCGAAGCCACATTGACGGCTCTCCGGAAGGACCGTCCCGCACCCAAGCACGCCATGGCGGTGTTCGGCCTCGACGACAAATCCCGTCTCTCCGTCGTGGTCCCCCTGACCGACCTGGTGATGGCCGAACCGACCACTCCCCTGGCCGAGCTGGGAATGGAACGCCTCGTGTGCGTGCGCGACGTGGACCCGATCTCGGAGGTCGTGGAGATCCTGGAACGCTACCGGTCGCTGGTGGTCCCCGTGCTGGACGCCGACGGGTTGCTGGTCGGAGTCGTCACCATCGACGACATCCTGGACGACCTCATCAAGGCCGGCGGCAGGAGGTTGCGCGGATGAGGCTGCGCAAGCCAGGCTGGTGGGCCACGTTGATCGCGTTCCTGGCCGTGCTGGGACCCGGGATCGTGACCGGTTCGGTGGACAACGACGCCGGCGGGATCACCACCTACTCCGTGGCCGGCGCCCGCTACGGCTACCATCTGCTGTGGACCCTGGGGCCGGCCTTCCTGGTGCTCCTGGTGGTCCAGGAAATGAACGCCCGCATGGGGGTCGTGACCGGCAAGGGGCTCGCCGACCTCATCCGCGAGAACGCCGGCGTGAAGCTCACCTTCCTGATCTTCACGGGAATGCTCTTCGTGGACATCGGGAACACCATGACGGAATTCGCCGGCGTGGCGGGAGCCATGGAGATCTTCGGGGTGTCCAAGTACATCTCGGTGCCGCTGGCGGCGGTGGCGGTCTGGTTCCTGGTGACCAAGGGGACCTACAAGCTGGCGGAACGGATCTTCCTGATCTTCTCGGCGTTTCTCCTCACCTACGTGGTGTCGGCGGTCCTGGCCAAACCCGACTGGGGCGCGGTGGGCCTGGCCATCGTGCACCCCAAGCTCCAGACGGACACGTCCTACATCTCGATGGTGATCGGGCTGGTGGGCACCACGGTCGCTCCTTGGATGCAGTTCTACATGCAGTCCTCGGTGATCGAGAAGGGCCTGAAGCTGGAGGACTGGAAGCTCACCCTGGCCGACGTGGTGGTGGGATGCCTGCTCACCGTGGTGGTGGCCTTCTTCATCATGGTGGCCTGCGCCAGCACGCTGCATGTGCACGGCATCCAGATCGAGAAGGCCTCCGACGCCGCCCGGGCGCTGGCTCCCCTGGCGGGAGAGGCCGCATCGTTCGTGTTCGCAGGTGGACTGTTCGTGGCCTCGGTGTTCGCCGCGACCATCCTTCCCGTCACCACCTCCTTCTACATCTGCGAGGCCTTCGGATTCGAGGCCGGCATCGACAAGACCATCCGCCAGGCGCCGCAGTTCTACGGCCTGTTCACCACCATCCTGGCGGTGGGCGTGGCGATCGTCCTGATCCCGGGAATTCCGCTCATCCGCATCTCGCTTCTCTCGCAGGTGATCAACGGCCTCCTGCTTCCCGTGATCCTGGTCTGCATGATGCTCCTGGTGAACGACCCCGAAATCATGGGCAAGCACGTGAATGGCCGGGTCTCGAACGTGGTGGGATGGACCACGGTGGGAACGCTCGCGGTCCTCTCGCTGTTCCTGGTCAGCAGGACGCTGCTGGGAATCTGAGGGGCTCCGGGGAGCGGACGTCCTCGATCCCGAAAAGTTCCCTGGCGATGTTCCGGATCCCGACGCACTGGTCGTCGGTGAATCCCGAGAGCATCGCGAGACGTTCGACGGGCGTCCTCCGGAACAGGAGGGCTTCCAGGAAGGCCATGTTGAACGCATCCTCGCGGCAGTGCTTGCGGCGACCGGGACGGTTGTTGATCCGCTGGAAGTCCAATTGGCGGTCCACCATCCGGTCGAACAGATCCAGAAGCTCCTGGTACCGCGAAGGATCCCGGTCGATGGCCCGCAGCGCGGTCACCGTGGCCTCGATGGTGGAGATGAATTCGTCCTTGGGCTCCTTGCGGATCCGGTAGTTGCTGGGCCGTTCGGGAACGAACGCGTAGTGGGGGAATTCCAGGAGGCTCGGCGAGAGGTAGATCATCTTCCGGGCTTCCCGCCAGGTTCCGTCGATGATCACGAGGGTTTCCAGGTCCGGCGGAGCCTGGTCCAGCTGCTTGGCGCGGGGCGAGGGGAACAGGATTCCCACTCGTTCGCGCCGCTCCAGGAGGTCCTGGACCACCTTGGTCCCGTCGAACCGCAGTCCATGGACCAACCGGGATCGGGAGAGGCTCAGGTGGGCCAACCGCGCGGTGTTGAAAGGCATCTTGCGCTCGTTGGGATGCTGCAGAAACAGGATCTCGACGCGGTTTTCCACCGTCCGCACGTGGTTGCACAGGCAGAGGATGCGGGTGCGCCAGCACCGGTAGCAGAACGGACGCCACCGGTCGGTGGACGGATCCTGTCCCACAGCGGACCGATCGGAGACGGATGGGTTCACGGCTTGGGAGGCAGCAAGGTGACCTTGGCCCACGACATGGTGATCTTCTCCTGCCGAAAGAGCGATCCCAGCGCCCTCTTGAACTGCTTCTTGCTCATCCCGAAGGCATCGCGGATGTCCTCGGGGGGGCTCTGGTCGGTGAGCTCCATGGACCCGCCGTGCTCGCGGAGGTAGGTCAGGATCTGTTCGGCTCCCTCGTCGATGGCCAGGACACCCCGGGGCTGCAGGGCCAGATCGATCTTCCCGTCGTCGCGGATGTTGCGGATCCATCCGCGGCACCGGTCGCCCTTGCGCAGGGGGCGGAACACATCGGTGTGGTAGAGCATCCCCTGGTAGCGCTGGTCGACCAGGGCCACGTACCCCAGATCCATCCGGTATAGGATCAGGAGGGATACTTCCTGGTTGGGCTCGAAGGCATCGGGGCTCTTGTCCAGGAACTGCTGGAGCTTGGTGCTGCCCGCCAGACGTCCGGTCCGATCGTCCACGTAGATGCGCACCACGTACCATTCGCCGGGCACCAACCGCACCTTCTGCTCGCGGAAGGGCACGAACAACTCGCGTGCGAGCCCCCAGTCCACGAAGCTCCCCACCTCGGTGGTGGCCGTGCAGCGCAGGAGGACGAAATCCCCGACCTCGCCGCGCGGGTGGGAGGTGGTGGCGATGATCCGTTCCTCGGAATCGAAGTAGACGAACACCTCGAGCTCGTGGCCGATTTCCGTCCCGCGCGGGACGGAATTGCCCGGAAGCAGGATCTTCCCGTGTTCCTGGCCGTCCAGGTACACCCCGAAGTCGGTGATCGAGACCACCGTGAGCGTGCTGTATCTGCCGATGGGTACCAAGGTTCGCCTCAGGATGTGGTTCGCATGGATGGTGCCGGGTCCGCGGGATCAGGCCAGAAGCTGCTGGAATCGCTCCAGGAAATCGCCGATCCCATCCGTCGCCCGCGTGGTGTACGGCTCGAACCCTTCCACGGAGAGACCGTAGCCGTGCAATCCGGTGATCTTGCGGGGGCGGTTGGTCAGGAGACGGAGACGGCGCACGCCCAACTGCGACAGGATCTGCGCACCGATGCCGAAGGTCTGGTTGTCGGGAACGAGGCCTCCGGACTCGGACTCCACCGCGATGGGAGGAAGTCCCGGGACGTTGCCTCCCGGGCCGGGCAGGGTCTGCAGAAGCAGGAACACGCCTCCCGCCTGGCTCACCCGGTCCAGGGCGGCGTGGATCTGCATGAGCTCCCCCACCGCCGACCCCAGTCCCCATCCGGCCTGGGATTCGGCCTGGACGCGGACGGGAACCTCCGAGAGGGAATCCACCGCCCCGGCCACCACGGCCACATGGCGGTACCCGCGCACACCGTCGCGCCAACGGGAAACCCGCAGGTCGCGCCCTTCCCAGTGGACGGTCTCCTCGGATTCCATCTTCACCAGGATCTCGGTGCGACGCCGGTATTCGATCAGATCGGCGGTGGAGCAGATGGGCAGGCCGAACCGGTCCGCGTAGGTGCGCAACTCGGCCAGACGCATCATGGTGCCGTCGTCGGCCATGATCTCGCAGATCACCCCCGCGGGAGCACGCCGGGCGATGCGGGCCAGGTCCACCGAGGCTTCCGTCTGCCCGGCGCGCACCAGCACGCCGCCATCGCGTGCCACCAGCGGGAACATGTGACCCGGAACCACCAGGTCGTCCCAGGTGGTGGCGGGATCCACCAGGGTCCGCACCGTCTGGGAGCGATCCGCCGCGGAGATCCCCGTGGTGGTGCCCCGGCGGGCCTCCACCGACACGGTGAACGCCGTCTGCAACGGCGCGGTGTTGTGCCGGGTCATCATGGGAATCTGCAGCGCCTTCACACGGTCTTCCGTGAGGCTGCAGCAGATCAGGCCACGGCCGTGGGTGGCCATGAAGTTGATGGCATCGGGAGTGCAGGCGTCGGCGGCGATCACCAGATCGCCTTCGTTCTCGCGGTCCTCGTCGTCGACGACCACGCACATCTTCCCCTGGCGGATGGCCTCGATGGAGGCTTCGACCGGGTCCAGAAGGGATTCTCTCTGTAGGCTCATGGTGGCGAATAATACGTCCGGACCGCGGGGGATTGCTACATCGTTCGCCTCGACATGGAAAACAGACCCATCCAGATCATCGGAGGCGGCCTGGCCGGTTGCGAAGCCGCCCTCACGCTCGCCAAGCACGGCCACCAGGTGGAACTCTGGGAGATGCGTCCCTCCGTGCCCACTCCCGCGCATTCCACCGACCGGCTGGCCGAGCTGGTCTGCTCCAACAGCTTCAAGGGTCTGGGACTGGCTTCGGCCCACGGCCTGGCCAAGGAAGAATTGTCCATCCTGGGCTCCAGCCTCCTTCCCCTGGCGTTCCAGGCCCGGGTCCCGGCCGGCGAATCGCTGGCCATCGACCGCGATCGCTTTTCCCATCTGGTGGAATCCGCGCTGGAGGCGATGCCCAACGTGACCATCCGACGCGAAGAAGCCACCTCCATCGATCCCGACCGCTGGACCCTGGTGGCCGCCGGCCCCTTGGCTTCCGATGCCATCCATGCACGGCTCGCCGAGCTGGTGGGTGGCTCGCGGATGTCGTTCTTCGACGCCATCGCTCCCATCGTGGCCGCCGATTCCCTGGACTGGGACCAATGCTGGAAGGCAAACCGCTGGGACAAGGGAGACGGCGCCGATTTCATCAACTGCCCGCTGGACCGGCCCACCTACGAGGCCTTCGTGGCGGGTCTGGTGGAAGCCGATCGCGTGGAGCCCAAGCCGTTCGAGCCCAAGGAACTGTTCGAAGGCTGCCTGCCCATCGAGGAAATGGCCCGTCGTGGCCTGGAAACCCTCCGCCACGGCCCCATGCGCCCCATCGGCCTGGACAATCCCAAGACCGGACGCCGCCCCTGGGCGGCCCTCCAGCTGCGCGCCGAAAACGATGCGGGGACCCTCTACAACCTGGTGGGATGCCAGACCCGGCTGAAGTGGCCCGAGCAGAAACGACTGTTCTCCATGATCCCGGCGCTTGCCAACGCCGAATTCGTCCGGCTGGGATCCATGCACCGCAATTCGTTCGTGGAAAGTCCGGCGGTGCTTGCGCGGGATTTCTCGCTCGGCGCGCATCCGAACGTGTTCCTGGCCGGCCAGATCACCGGTGCGGAAGGCTATACGGAGGCCTTGGCCACCGGATGGTACGCCGCCACCCAGATGCACCACCGCATCCGGTCGGGAACGCCCAGGCCACTTCCCGACCAGACGGCGCTGGGGAGCCTGGTGCGGTTCTTGACCACCCCACGTGGCCCCGAGGCTCCGGGTTTCCAGCCCATGAACATGAATTTCGGGCTCCTGCCCGAACCGACCTTTCCCCAAGGCTCCCGCAAGAAGGACAAGGGGCTGCGCAAGTCCCTCCAGGCCCAGGCCGCCTTGGTGGCGGCGCAGGAGTGGGTGGCCGGAGCCTAGCAGGCTGCGCGAGACGGACCTTCTGCCCTTTCTCAACAGAACCAGCGCGCTCCACCCGACCAGCGAAGCGGCGTCGGGGAACCGGCAACCAAATGCCGCCCCACGGCGAGCGAAGCAATGCCGTGAATTGGCAATCGAATGCAGTGAATGCTATTGCCGAATTGTGGGGTCCAGGGGGCGAGGTTCATCGCAGGCCGTGGGCCAGGCCCCTCCGGCCTGCGCCGGAGGGGGTGAACACCCGCATCGCAGCGAAGCTGCGCAAAGCCCCACGGCCGGAGAGTCCGAGCCCCCTGGTGCCCGGGATTGCAAAGGGCCGTGGCAGTACGGTCCTTTGCCCCGAGGAGGTACAGGAGGAGCGGGAAGCGTCCTTCTGTAAAGGAGCACAGGACGCAAGTCCTTAGAAAGAGAAAAGCCCCGCGCAGCGAAAGCTATCCGCCCCCCTTCACCCTACAACCACCTCACCACCACGTCCGCGTGTTGCTCGCGGCGCAAGCGTTCTTCCCACGGCAAGGCCCTACCGGCGGGAGTGCGGTCGAAGATCACAAGCGTTTGCGTGGAGTCGCGCCCCACCTTGTCGGCGTATTGGGCAATCTGTTTCAAACCCTTCTTCAGGGTCGCTTCCCGGCCATGGCGAGGGTGTACCAGCTTGATCTCGATGATGTGCTTGCGACCTTTCCACTCGATCAGCATGTCCATCCGTTCGCGTCCCACTGCCGCCTCGCGCGTGAGCCGAGCTCCGCCGTTCAGGATCCGCTGGAAAAAAGCCATCAGCAACAACTGCGGAAACACCTCGGTGTAGTCGGCTTTCTGCTCCCAAAGGTCGCCGTTCTCCCGCCAAAAATCGGCGAATTCATCGAACAGGGCTTCCAGATCCAAGTCGCCGTCGTCCTTGGTCCAGCGGAACTCGGGGGCGGGGATGGCCAATTGCTGTCCATAGTTGAGCGTGCGGATCAGCACTTCCCGGTAGATGGGATTGGCGATGCTCGGCACGCCGTTGTCCAACGCCACCAGTCCCAGATCCAGACATAGACGGAAATCGTCGCCATCGGCCAGGGTGGGGTCCGAATCCCCCGCCAGGATGGGCTGCACGATGCGCTTGACCTTCGGGTCGCGCAGCCGCTCGGCGAGACTGTCGATGTGTACGGCG
>Ga0116170_10002632_pt1 | contig 17192 bp, 10 predicted proteins | sample AD_JPNHW1_MetaG_FD_89797 | JGI IMG/M metagenome (GOLD analysis project Ga0116170, IMG submission 89797) | Active sludge microbial communities of municipal wastewater-treating anaerobic digesters from Japan - AD_JPNHW1_MetaG | ecosystem: Engineered > Bioreactor > Anaerobic > Digestate | place...
CGAGAAATCCATCTGGCACCTCGACGAGCCGATGACGGACCTGTCGTCGATCCCGCTGATGTTCATCTGCCAGAAGGCCAAGCAGTACGTCACCGTGTGCCTGAGCGGCGAGGGCGGCGACGAGGTGTTCATCGGTTACGACCGCTTCAAGGCGGCGAAGATCGCGGGGTTCTTCAATTTCCTGCCCAAGTGGGTGCGGCACGACCTGGTGGGCAAGTGGGCCAAGGGGCTCGAGGACCGGCCCGAGAAAAAAGGCCCGATCAACATGTTCAAGCGGTTTGTCGAGGGCTCGCTGCTGCCGGAAGAAGCCATGCACCTGCGCTGGCAGTACTTCATGGACCCGCGCCTGGAACAGCACCTGTTCACGGATGCCTACAAGGCGCAGGTGCCGTTCGATCCGTTCGCGCGCGTCCGCGAGTACAACGCGAAATGCACCTCGAAGGACAAGGTGAATCAACAGGCCTATCTGGACACGCGCTTCATGATGACCGACAGCGTGCTGATGAAGGCCGACAAGATGAGCATGGCTTCCGCGCTGGAAATCCGCGTGCCGCTGCTGGACCACCGGCTGGTGGAATACGTCGGCACGATCCCCGGCAACCAGAAGCTGCGCGGCATGACCACCAAGTACATCTTCCGCAAGGCGCTGGAAGGCATTTTGCCCAAGGAAATCGTCTGGCGCGGCAAGCAGGGCTACAGCCTGCCGGTGAAGAACCTCCTGCGCACGCAGCTCAAGGACTTCATGGTCGCGCTGCTGCACGAATCGCCGTTGATCCGCGAGGACTTCGACGTGGCGTTCGTGGACCGGCTGATCGAGGAACACCTTTCGATGAAGCAGAACCACAACCACGTGCTGTGGGGACTGATGAACATCGCCATCTGGCATCGGCGGTTCTTCAGGAACGGATAAAGGAGGCAATCCATGGCCGAATCCGCGGAGTTTAAGGTCAAGGAAGTCACGAAGGGATCCGCGTTCGGTGCCTACCGCACCTTGATGTACGGGAACATGGGGCTCGGGAAGATCGTTTGGGCGGAGATCCTTTACGTGCTGATCGGCGGGCTGGGCGGGGCGCTGGGGCTGTTCCTGCGGATGAAGCTGTATCCGACGCTGTTCAAGTCCTGCGGTCGCAAGGTGGTGTTCGGCAAGAACGTGATGCTGCGCCATCCGCACAAGATCGTGCTGGGCGACGGCGTGGTGCTGGACGACAACTGCGTGGTGGACGCCAAGGGCGCGGACAACGCGGGCATCGTTCTGCGCGATCGGGTCTACGTGGGCCGCAACACGATCGTCTATTGCAAGAACGGCGACGTCGAAATCGGCGAAAACGTCAGCTTTTCGGCCAATTGCATCGTGTTTTCCTCGAACAAGCTCGTCATGAAGAAAAACAGCGTCGTCGCGGCGTTCGCGTATCTGCTGAGCGGCGGGGAATACGACCTGGACGATCCCACGCCGTTGGCGTTGCAGAAGGGTACCTGCACGAAGGGCCCGCTGGAGATCGGCGAGGACTGTTGGATCGGCGCCGGGGCCAAGGTGCTCGACGGCGCGAGCCTGGGCGACCACGTCGCGCTGGGCGCGGGCGCGGTGGCGACCAAGCCGATTCTCGCGAACTCCATCGCCGTGGGCGTGCCGGCGCGCGTGGTCAAGGCGCGGAAAACGGCGGAATGAAAAAGCAACTGGTCCTGTTGGCCAAGCTGCTGGTGATGACCGGCCTGTTGGCCGTGCTCTATCGCCATGTGGATTTCGCCGCGTTTCGCGCGGCGCTGGCGGGGCTGAAATGGGGCTGGCTGCCGTTGATCTACGCCTTGTTCTTCCTGAACACCACCTTGAGCTCCTGGAAGTGGCAGATGCTGTTGCGGGCCGACGGCGTGCGAGTGCCGCTGGGCTCGTTGCTGGCCAGCTATCTGATCGGCTCGTTCTTCAACCTGTTCCTGCCGTCGAGCATCGGCGGCGATTCGTACCGCGTGGTGGACGCCAGCCGCCACGGCGGCGCCGCCAAGAGCTTCGCGTCGGTTTTCGCCGACCGCCTGACGGGTTTTCTGGCGCTGGCGCTGTGGGGCCTGCTGTTTTCGGCCATCGGCTGGTCGCGGCTGCCGGACAAGCGCATCCTGTTTTTGCCCGTCCTGGTGTTCGGCCTGATGGCCGGGCTGGTCTTCGCGCTGGTGCAGCGGACGTGGCTGGTGGCGGTCTGGCGGTTCCTGCGCCTGGACCGGCTGCAGAAGCTCGACGCCTTCCTGCACCACTTCCTCGATTCGCTGGCGGGCTACCACGCCAACCGCGCGCTGCTGGCGCGGGTGTTCGGCATCTCGCTGCTCTTCCAGATGCTGGCCATCGCGATCATCTTCTGCATCTCGCAGGCGCTGACCTGGACGGTGCCGTTCATCTACTTTTGCATCTTCGTGCCGCTGATCACGCTGGGCGAGGCGTTGCCGATTTCGATCTTCGGCATCGGCGTGCGCGACAGCCTCTACGTCTTCTTCTTCGCGCAGGCCGGCGCCAGCCGCGAACAGGCGCTGGCGCTGGCGCTGGTCTACGTCCTCATCACCATCGTCTATTCCCTGGTTGGCGGCGCGCTCTTCCTGCTGCGCCGACCGGCCGCGCCGGCGCCGGCGCGCAGCGCTTGATTCGTTCGCGCGTGCCGCGAACCCATTTTTTCTGATTTATTTTCGAGTGCCGCAACCCTCTTCCGGCCACCGAGATCGGGCCGCGCAGGCTTTTTATTGTCAAAAACATATGAACAAAACGTTTGCTTCGCGCGTGCTCCTAGGGTAACCAAGCTCATCGGGCGAAATAGGTTCGCCCCAACGAAACGAGGAGACATGGCAAGAGAAAGAAACGAAGCGTATGGAATGATGTTGGGTTTGGCATGGCTGGTCGTGGCCGCCATGTTGACCGGTTGTGAATCGACGTCGGACGGCGCGGAGAACTCCGCCGGCGACACGCAGGGGGAGGCCACGACGAGCGCTATCATGGAAGCCGGCTACGAAGCGGAAGCGATTCCTTCGGAAATCACGGGGCCCATCAAATGGCTGAATCCGGTCGGGGACATTTCGGGTTGGGCCCAGACCGCCACGCTTCAGGCGCACGTCGGGGGCGGCAGCATCAACATGCACTACGACAAAAGCCGGGTCTGGCCCGCGCGGGACGGCGTGAATGCGACGCCTTGGGCGATCGTGAACGTCAACGGCCAATGGTACGCCGCGACCTTCGAGTACCTGCGAGTGGGACAGATGGCGAAGCCGATGGCGGTGCTGTCGCAGACCGGCGGCATGGGAGATCATTTCAAGGTGCCTCCGCTGTCGTCCTGGCGCCCTCGCAGCGGGGAGCGGTTTGGCCTGATGGTCAGCGGCCTGGCGCGCGGCACCAGCCTGCGGAACGTGCAAGAACGCAGCAACATTTGCATGGTCACTTGGCCATAAGGTCCAAGAACGCGCGGTGCAGACGTCCGGATGGATCCTCCGGCGCGGCACCTTGATCCGGCGCAGGCTCGAACCTGCGCTGGATCCTTGATATGGCGCCGGAAGCTTTTAAGGTTACCCTGTGCGGGACATGGCCAGAGGATAGCTGGAGATGATGGAGACTCGGTCGTTAGGCGGTTCGCCAGCCTGTTCTGACGGCTTGTAGCGCGATCGATGGCGATGATTACCAAGGGGCCACAACCCGATAGTAGCGCTTGATGTCAGCGGGTTCGGCGTTGGTCCAGACGTTGATCCCTTGGACGCGGGCGCTAGACCCGATTGGACTCCAGGGGCCTTGATCGAGATTGGTCGTGGTCTGGATGACGTACGGGGCCGAAGGACCGTTGGTTCCGCCCCACCACTCGATTCGGGCTGGCTGGCCGGCCGCTTGCTGGACCGTCAGGATCTCGAAGCGGTCCGCAGGATTGGTCGGATCGAGACCCGCGACATATTGGAACCAGTTGGGCGAGCCGGCGGCGGAGGGCAGGGGATCCAGCTCGTCCCATGTGCCGCCGGAGCCGGGGGCGAGGCCGAAGCGCTGATACCATTCCACGGGGACGCCCATGGCGGTGTTGCCGGGAACCCATGTAACTTGATCCACGTAAGCTCCGCCGCTCAAGGCATTGGTGCCGGAACTGTTTTTGTAGAAACGCCAGCGGATGACATGGTTTCCCGCTCCCAGGACGTTGGATAGTTGCTGCCACTGCGCAGTAGTGCCGGATAGATTGACTTGTCGTGTGCCGTCGATCCATATTTCAAACCAATCGCGCATGACCACGGAACTGATCTTCCACCAGCAGGAAAGAGTGCCAGAGCCGTTGATGGTCATTTGCATCCAGCTTTCCTGGCCGTTGGTGATGGATCCGCAGGCCGCCGCATCGATGCCGTCGTGCGTGACGTTGGTTTGGTAGAGCCAGGGGGCATTGCCGCCGCAGGTCCAATTCAGATCGCAACCTTCCATGGCTTCGCAGAGGTTGCTTCCGACGTACAGATATACCGTGAACGATGCGGATGTCCGTCCGGTCTGGTTGGAGAAAACTACGGGGGCGGAATAGATGCCGGCCGGCAAAGCCGCTGCATTGGAATTCGCCGAGGCGGAAACCTGCAAGCCGGAATATGGGCCCAGCACGCCGGAGGCCGGACTCAGCGTCAGCCAGTTCGAGGGGGAGAGGGCCGTCCAGGTTTGGGCAAGCTGGCTCCGGTTGGTGATGGAAAAACGGGCGGCAGGGGCGAATGGACCGCCCACGGGCCCGCCGAAGGTTCCGTTGAGCAGGGAGACCGCCAAGGCATCTTGCAGGTTCAGATAGATCCAGTGCGCCTGGAAGGCATGGGTTGCGGTGTTGCTGAAGGTGACGGAGAGGTTGTAGTTCCCGGCCTTCAGGGTGTTGGCGTTGGTATTGAAATAGGCCAGGACGTTGCTGGCGGCGGAGGGTGCGACGATGCCGTTGGACGTGGCCAGCGACAGCCAGGTGTTGGTTGTCATGGCCCTCGCCTTGGCTTCCCAGCTGGAGGCCGTTGAACTGTGGTTGGACACAGCGAAGTTCAGCGATTCCGGCGAGAATGGCCCGCCGACGTAGCCGGTACACGAGACGGCCCCGGTCGGGCTGATGACCAGATCGTCCAGGATGTTCAGCGAGGCCCCGCGGTTGAACGAGCTTCCCGTGGTGAGATTGGAAAAGATCAGGGCGGCATTATAGGTTTTGGGACCCAGAACCTCGGCTTGCTCGTTGAATCCGCATTCGACGATGGCGGTGTTGCCGGGGGCCAATACGCCGCTGTCCGGCGTGATGGAGATCCAGTTGGAATCGGAGTTGGCGGTCCATTGAATGGAGGAGAGGCCGGCGTTGGTGAGCACGTATTCCCGCGCGGCCGGGCTGAAGGGGCCGCCGAAATAGCCTTTGGAATTCCAGTTGTCCACCTCCGTGGCCATCAAGTAGTCGAAAGAGACTTGATCCACCCATGCGGCATTGGAGCCCATCGGGAACGTTGCGGTATTCGTGAATACCCAGCGAACCGTATGGACTCCTGCCGGCACCGAAAATGTTTGCCTGGACCAATCGACTTCACTGGAGATCTGCCCCTGCGTTTTGGAATCAATCAGGAAGCTCAGATAGTGCAGGTAGCGCGACGAGACCCGCCACCAGAAGCTGACCTGGACCGGCCCGGTTACGGTCGTTTCCATCCAGGTCTGCTGGTTGGTGGAGATCCGACCGCTTTGGGCGGCATCGAATCCGTCGTGGTTCACGGCCGTTTGTGAATACCAGTTGCTGGTGCCTCCCGTGGTCCAGGTGAGATTGCAGCGGTCCACGGCGTCGCAGAGCGGTCCGGTGGCGGAGAGCAGGACGGGGCGCTGCAGGGTGAGGCCCGATGTCTGGTTGGAGAAGACGAGTGAACTTGAATAGGTGCCGGAAGAGAGGGCGTAGGCGTTGGCGTTCAGGGCACAGGTGATATTGGTGCCGCTGTGCGGGGCCAGCGTTCCGCTTGCGGGGTTGGCCGTGATCCAATTTGGACTCCCTGCGACCGACCACGGGATGGCAACCGAACCGGCATTCGTGACGGTGTAGATGCGCGATGTCGGCGTGAACGGCCCTCCGGCCCAACCGGAAACCACCCAATCGTCAGCCGGGGACACGGCGAAACGATCGATGGAAATCTGGTCCACCCATCCGGCGTTGGTGCCTTGCGGGGTCGTGGATGCGGTCGCAAAGGCCCAGCGGAGCGTGTGGACGCCGGTGGCGATTTCAAGGGTCCGTCGCGCCCAGTCGGTTTCGCCGGAAATCTGGTCCCGGGCCAAGCCGTTGTCCATGAAGCGCAACAGATGCGTGTTGGTCTGCGAGGACACCCGCCAGGAATAGGTGACCTGCCCCGGCCCCGAGATCGCGGTTTCCATCCACGACTGCTGGCTTGCGGCGATGCTTCCGCTTTGGGCGGCATCGGTTCCGTCAAGGGTGACGTCCGTTTGGTAGGACCATGAGGCGTTGCCCCCCGTGGTCCAAGTGAGGTCGCAGCTGTCCACCGCGTCGCACAGGGCGCCCGCCGCCCTCAACACGACAGGACGGTCTTGAACATAACCGCTGGTCTGGTTGGAGAAGGCCACGTTAGCGAAGTGCGTGCCGATCGGTTGGCTGTTCGCCTGGGCATTGAGCGCCACCGTCACCTGGACGGAACCTCCGGCTTGCAGGAGCCAGCTCGACGGCGAGATGCTGAGCCAGGCGGCGTTGGCGCTGGCGGTGAAGGTCACGGGTTGGCTGCTCTTGTTGGTCACCGCATAGACCTTGGACGTAGGGCTGAACGGTCCCCCGGCATAGCCGGAAGAGGACAATCCTTCCGCGGGCGTGATGGCCAAGGTGTCGTGGATGGTCAGGGTCACCGGCCGGATCCTGACCTCATCCGTGGTTTCGTTCCAGAAGGTGACGGTGGCCGTGTAGACGCCCGGCTCCATGGATTCGGCCAAGGAGTTCAGGAACACCTCGACCTCTTGGGTGGCATTGGGCGCCAGGGGGAAGGAGCCCGGCACGACGGTGAGCCAATCCGCATCGGTGGATACCGACCAGGTGCAGATGATTTGGTTGGTTTCGGCGACGGTGTAGAACATGGAGACGGGACTGAACGGACCCGTGACGTCGCCGGTGATCTCGAAGGTGGAGGTCGGCAGCACGGAGCTGTAGTCCGCCATCTGGATGTCCACGAAGGTCGGCAGATGGTCGGAGGCCGCGACACTGGTTTCGGCCAGAAGCGGGTCTCCCCATTTGGGCAGGCCGTCTCCCAGGTCCATGGCGGAGTAATATAGTTCGCTCTGGGGCGCCCCAAGGGGACTGTTGGCAAGGGCCGGGCTCAGAAATACGTAATCGAGTTCCCGTCCGGAGGCCACGCGGGTGATCGGCGTGGTCGTGGCCTCCCAGTAGGCGGGCAGATGCTCGAAGCCGAGTCCGGCATCCGCGTAGCGGTCGGTCGGGAACTTGGAGTAGAGGACGGGAAACGCGATGTCGGAGCCGAGGACGTATTCGTCGGGCGCTCCGGAAGGCTGGTTGGTGTACTGGGCGGTTTGGTTGTCCCGGATGTCGTCGTTCAAGTCGCCCACGAGCATGTATTCGATGTCGTTCGGATGGGCCGCCAGATAGGCGTCTACGTTCTGTGAGATGCGGTAGGCTTCGATGGCCCGGCGGAACTTGTCGATGGAGGCGGCCCCGGACTTGTGATGTTCGTTCCATATCACAAGAGGATGTTCCGCTTCCGGCACCTCGATGACCGCCCGGAACGGATAGCGGCTCATCTCCTTCGCCCCAGGCGGGGATTCGACGTTGTATGTGCTCAGGATGGGAAAGCGGCTGAAGTACCCCATGTAGAGGGATCCGGCCATGGAACCGCCGTCCCAGCCGATCGCGTTGTAGGAATAGCCCAAGGTGGCGGCCATGTTCGACCAGGCGGCGAAGGAGGTCGTCTGCAGTTCCTGGAAACAGACCACATCGGCGTCCATTCTCGCCAGGATGGCCTGAACTGCGTTGTATTCGGCGCTGCCGATGGCCCCGACGCCGTTCTCGATATTGTAGGTGGCCACGCGGACGGGGCGGGCCTCAACGCGTATGGGAATAGCCAGCAGTATAAAAATGGTCGCCAAACGCATGAAATGATGTGCCTCGGGGCAGAAACGACAACGATCAAGGACTCTATTCATGGCCAGCAATCGAAGCGACACGATGAGATCGAAGATTTTTCGGCCCGAACCATGTTTCGTCTGGAAAAATATTGACACTATATCGTCATGCGATATAGCGTGAATCATGGTTCCAATGCAAGATCTATCTTGGATTGCCCAAATGCGCAAAGGCTGTGCGGAATACTGCATTCTGATGACGCTGAGCGGAGGGGAAGCCTACGGATATGAAATTCTGCAGCGCTTATCTGGGTGCGAGCCGCTCAAATTGGGGGAAAGCACCGTGTATCCCTTGCTGAGCCGTCTGACACGGGATGGATTTCTCACGGTGCAGGTGCGCCAGTCTACCAGTGGACCTCCACGTCGTTATTACCGTCTGACCGCATCCGGGCGCGATCGTTTGCACAGCATGCACGCATATTGGGGAGATTTAGTTGCAACCATGTCGTTATTGAAAAGGGAGGCCCACCATGAATCGTGACCCCAACCGCCATCTGTCCCGCGAAGTCGAAGACGCGCTGCGAGAGTATATCCTGAAGGTGGAGAGCCGGCTGAAAACTGCAGGCTCGGACCTTTCCGAATCGCGGGCCATCTTGGATGACCTGGAAACGCAAATCCGGGCACAGCTGATGGAGAAGGGGTCGGAACCCACGTGGAATGATCTGACGGCCATTCTGTCGAAGATGGATTCCCCGGATAAATTCGGGGCAAGTATTACGGTTCGTCCAGTCCGAAACGGACTCAAATGGACCGTAATATGCTTGGTGGCCGTGGCGGTGTTGGGCGGATTGGCCGTAGTCATGAAATCCAAAAACGATTCAGCGGCATCCATCTCTGGCAAGTCCGAAATGATTGAACAACCGCAGGGCAGCTCGATATCAACGGAATCGGCCGAAGTGGTTCACTCTTCGCCGGTAAATCCCGCGTCCGATACACCGGTTGTGGCGACGTCCGTTCCAATGTCACCGCCCGCACCAGTGCTGTCGCCTGAGCCGGAAATGGATGAAATTCCCGTTGCCGTCGCCTCCTTCAGTTCAGCCGCCAATGTGCGCGAGGCCGATACCGTTCGCCGGGCGGTTGTGGATGGGTTGATCAGCTACCTGTCGCAATTCAACGGCGTTCGCGTGGTGGAGCGCGAGCGGATCAGCGAAGCCCTGCAGGATCTGCGGATGAGTTCCGAGGGCATGATCGATCAGGCCACCGCGCTTCAACTGGGAAAGATGACCGGTGCGCGGGTGATTGTAACCGGCAATATCCTCCAGATTGACGATGAACTGGCGATCACGGCCCGGCTCATCAACACGGAGACCAGCGAACTGGTTGCCACCCGGGCGACGGGTTCGCGCGGCGAACTCTTGGCGGTTACGGATGACCTGGCGGCCAAGGTGGCCGACCGCCTGATCGAGGAGGAGGGGGGCGTGCTGGGGCGGACCAGCGATCGTTCCGAGCAGCGAGCGGCGCGGCAGAGGCAAGAACTGCAGCAGAAATTGCAGGGGATGAACCTGCCGCGCTTGCTGGTTTTACTGCCGGAAACCCATCTGAACCGGATCGTGCCCGATCCGGCCGGCGAAACCGAATTGGTCGAGTGGCTGCTGGCTTGCGGTTTTCCCGTGGCTTCGGCCGAATACGAGGGGGTCGAGGCCCCGACGCCGGCGGCGCAGTGGGATTCGGAAACGGACGTCCGGATCCGCCGTCCGAACCTGCGGGACGGGGTGCAATGGTTGATTTCCGCGCGGAGCATCTTTAGCTTCGCGACCGGCGGGATGTCCAAGGATGCCGACAAGCTGCTGGAGATCGCCGACGTGCTGGTGCTGGGGCAGGGGATCAGCGAGCGCGCCAGCACCCGCTCCGGCATCCAGTCGTGCAAGGCGCGGCTAGAACTGAAAGCGATCGACATCAAAACCGGCGAAATCCTGCTGAGCAAGTCCACCTATGGCGCGGGATTGGACGTGGCCGAACACATCGCCGGCAAGCGGGCCTTGCAAGCCGCCGGCCGCCAGATGGCCATCGATCTCATTCCCGGGCTGGCCCAACGCTGGGCGGAAATCCGGCCGCCCGTTCCCGCGAAAGAAAAGCCATGAAAATCCTGCGCGCAGGAGGGCTGTCTCTGGCGGTTTGGGGTCTCGGATTGTGTTGGACATCGGCCGGGGCCGATGCGCCGCTGTACGAAAAAGGACTCCAGCACGAGGCCGCCGGAAACTGGGAAGCGGCCTACGACGCGTTCGTCGCCTCCGTCGAGAACGGGGAACGAGTCGACGTGGACGAGAAAAAGCGGCCCATCGACCGCGCGTTTCTGGTCGCCACGGAACAGCTGGGGCGTTTCGACGAGGCCATCGCGTTGGTGGGCCGGTATCTGGAGGGGCGGAAAGACGGCTACGTGCGCCGGCTGATGGGCTATTTCTACAAAGAAAGGCTGCACGACTTCGACAAGGCCCGCGAACAGTTCCAGCTGTCGTACGAGGATTTCCTGGCCGTCGATGGCCGCTTGTTCGCGGCCTTGTACAGCCTGGAGCAGGAGGCCGGCTGCTACCGCACGGAACTGTACGAGATGGAATATTACGCCAACCGGAAACATCGCGAAGCCTACACGCGCCGGGCCCACAACATCCTGCTGGAGGGGTTCGCGCGCGTGGAGGACGTCCGGGCCGATGGCGAGTTCCAGTACAACAAGATCCGCCGGATCTATCTCGGTTCTCTCGCCTACGTCTATGGCCTGTCGTGGTATTCGGGGCGCAATCCGGAATTGGCCAAGGAGTATGAGCAGGGCGTTCAGGAGTATCGAGACCGCGAGTGGAACCCCCACCGCGATTTCAACGCGGAGATGGATCGCCTGACCGCCGAAGGAAATTGGGCGGAAGCCGCCCGGATGTGGGAAAACTACCGGGTGGAGAATCCGGCCGTTTCCAACGACCTGGGCATTCTCGAGCATTTGGTCTATTGCTATTACGTCACGAAGGACTGGGAAAACACTCTGCGGACAGCCTGCCAGGCCATGGACGAGATGGAGAAAAAGATCAACGCCATGAAAACGGACATCGAAAAGTCGGTGGCCATCGACGGCGGCTGGCTGGCCACGTATGACCGGGCCGTCGCGGCGGCGGAAGCCTTGAAGCGCGACGGTATGGTTTTCGACGTCATGGAACGCTCCCGCGCCCGCGCGATGCTGGACTTGCTAGGGGGGCGGGATTACACGAAGCGGCAGGAACGGCTCTCGGCGGACGAGCGGGAAATCCTCCTGCTGAAATCCCGCATCGACGAAATCCAGGACGCCATCGAAAACGAGCGGAACATCGGCCGGTCCGAGGAAATGGCCTCCCTGCAGCGTTCCCTGGTTCTGGTCGAGGACGCGAGCGCGAAAATCCAGCGCCGGGCGGACATCGCCCGGCGGGAAATCCTGTCCTCGACCCGGGTGGAACCCCTCACGGCGCAGGAGGCGCAGGCCTTGATCGGGGACGACACGCTGATCTCCATCTGGACCGGCATCCATATCAGCGTGGTCACGAAGGACAAGGTCACCTCGCGCTACATCCGCGGAAGTTCCTACTTCGACAAGTTGATCCGCGATTTCCGGAAGGCCATCGAGAACCGGGGCCGAGCGGCCCGCGCGTTGACGCTCGAGGCCGACGGGAGCGCCCCGCCCGCCGCGACGGCGGAAGCGGACGCCCAGATCTTGGCCATCGGGCGCAAGCTGTACGACCTGATCATCAAGCCCGTGGAGAAGGATTTCAGTCCGACCTCAGATCGGATCTACATCGTCTACGACCGGATGCACCCGTTGATTCCCTACGAATTGCTGCACGACGGCGAACGATACCTGGCGGAGAAATACACCCTGGTCTATGCGCCCAGCGCGAGCGTGCTTAAAAAATGCATGGAGCGGCGCCATCCTTTGGGCGGCAAGCTGCTGGCCTTGGGCAATCCGGACCTCGGCAATCCGGACTACAATCTCGCCTATGCCGAGGACGAAGTGAAGAAGCTGGCCGAGATCTATCTCGACTCCCGCGTATTGACCGGCCGCGAGGCGTCCGAGGCCGCGGTGCAGCTGCTGTCAACGGATGCGGACATCCTGCATTTCGCCTGCCACGGGGTGATCGACCAAGACGATCCAATGAAGAGCCACCTGCGGCTTGCGCCCGACAAGGACAACGACGGCTACCTGACGGCGGACGAGATCATGGACCTGCACCTGCAATGCTCGCTGGTCACCTTGAGCGCCTGCGACACCGGCCGGGGACGGATCCTCCTGGGGGGCGAAGTCCTCGGGCTGACGCGGGCCTGGATGTACGCGGGGGCTCCGTCCGTGCTGGCCAGCCTGTGGAAGGTGGACGACCGCGCGACGTCGCGCCTGATGACGGCCTTCTACGAGAACCTGAAAACATACGACAAGGCGAAGGCCCTGCAACTGGCCCAGATCGACATGATCAAGGAGGGCCTGAGCCCCTACTACTGGGCGGCGTTCTGCCTGTACGGGGATTACCAATGAACAGATCCCTGAAATCGCCGGTTCTTTTGATGGCGCTGGGGCTCGTCTTGTGCCGCTTCTCCGCCGTGGCTGCTGCGCCTTTCTATGAACAGGGCTTGCGAATGGAAGAAGCCGGGCGGTGGGAGGAGGCCTACCGGGCCTATCTCCAATCGGCGGAAAACCGGGAGCAAGAGCCGGCGGGGCGGCAGCGGGATCGCGCTCTCAGCCGCGCCTTTCTGGTCGCCACGGAGCAGCTCGGGTGGTTCGACGAAGCGATCGCCTACACCGACCGGTACTTGCAGGACAACGTGGACGGGTATTGCCATCGGCAGCGGGGATATTTCTACAAGTCGACGGTGCACGATTTCGACCGCGCCCGGGAGGAGTTCCGGTTGTCGTACGAGGATTACATGGCCGTCGAAGGGCGCCTGTACGACGCGCTGTTCAGCCTGGAGCTGCAGGCCGGATGCTTTCGGACGCAGCTGTACGAAATGGAGTACTATTCGAACCGGAAATATCGCCAATCCTACACCCGGCAGGCGCACGAAATCCTCTTGAAGGGATTCGCCCTCGTGGACCAAGTGGAAAACGCGGGGGAACGGAACCGGATCCGGAACATCTATTTGAAGTCGCTCGCGTTCGTCTGCGGCCGGTCGTGGTATTCGGGATACGACCCGGACCGGGTGGCGGAGTACGAGCGGGAACTGAACGCGCAGGAAACCGGCGCGACCACTACTCCGTTCCAGCGGTGCCATGCGGAATATACCCGGCTGGCCGATGCGAAGAAGTGGGCGGAAGCGGCGCAGCTGTGGGAGGACTATGCGCGGGTCTGGCCGGAAACCTCCAACAGCCTGAGTTTCACCAAGCGGGTGGCCAAATGCTACGGGAACGCGAAGGATTGGGAAAACCAGTTGCGGGTGAGCCTGCACGCGCTGGACCTGGTCGATCGCCGGATGGAAGCCCTGTCGACCGACATCGAGAAGGCGGTGGCCATCGAACGCGGCTATCTCGCCGACTACGAACGGGCCCTGGCCGCGGCGCTGAAGCTGAAGCGCCACGACACGGTGTTCGAGATCATGGAACGTTCCCGCGCCCGGGCCATGCTGGACCTGCTCGGGAACCGGGATTATTCCAAGCGGGAAGCGAAACTCTCGGCGGACGAGCGGGAATGGCTCCTGCTGAACACCCGCATCGATGAAATCCAGGACGCCATCGAGAAGGAACGGGCCTTGGGGCGGCCCGAGGAAATGGCCTCCCTGCAGCGGTCGCTGGTGCTGGCCGAAGACGCCCGCGCCGAGATTCGGCAACGCGCAGACGTCGCCCGCCGGGAAATCCTGACTCCCCGGCGGATGGATCCCGTGACGGCGAAACGGGCGCAGGAACTGATCGGGGACGACACCCTGATCTGCACGTTCGACGGGATCTACCAGGTGGTGCTGACCAAGGACAAGATCGTCTCCCGAGAAATGCGGGGCCATTCCTTTTTCGAAAAGTTGATCGGAGATTACCGCAAGGCCATCGAGCGGCAGGAGGCGCGTTCCCGCGCCCTGGTTCTGCAGCCCGATGGCGAGCTGCCGCCCGACGCGGCCGACGAGCTCATGGCCATCTCCCGGAGGCTGTACGACTACATCATCCGGCCCGTGGAAAAGGACTTCAGTCCGACGTCGGACCGGATCTACGTCGTGTACGATCGGCAGCATCCGCGGATTCCCTACCAGGTGCTGCACGACGGCGAACGGTATCTGGCGGAGAAATACGCCTTGGTCTACGCGCCCAGCATGAGCGTGCTCGCGAAGTGCATGGAGCGGCGGCGGCCGGCGGGGCAAAAGCTGGTGGCCTTGGGCAATCCCGATCTGGGCAATCCCGACTTCGCGCTCGCCTATGCCGAGGACGAGGTGAAGAAACTGGCGGAGATCTATCCCGATGCGCGCATCCTGACCGGCGCCGAGGCGTCCGAAGCCGCCGTGCAGCTGCTGGCGCCCGACGCGGACGTCCTCCATCTCGCCTGCCACGGCGTGATCGACGAAGACGATCCGATGAAGAGCCATCTGCGGCTGGCACCGGACAAGACCAACGACGGCTATCTGACGGCAGACGAAATCATGGACATGAATCTGCAGTGTTCGCTGGTCACGCTGAGCGCCTGCGACACCGGACGGGGCCGGATTCTTATGGGGGGCGACATTCTCGGATTAACCCGCGCATGGATCTACGCCGGAACGCCATCGGTGCTGGCCAGCCTGTGGAAGGTGGATGACCGCGCGACCTCGCAGTTAATGACGGCCTTCTATGAAAACCTCAAGACCCACGACAAAGCAAAGGCCCTGCAACTGGCCCAACTCGATATGATCAAACAGGGCCTGAGCCCGTTCTATTGGGCGGCCTTTTGCCTGTATGGAGACTATCAATGAAAAACATCCTATTGTTTCTGGTTCCCGGGTTGATGGCCATCGGTACGGTCCGGGCCGAGACGCCGCTATCGGCCTCTGCTGCCGGAGACCTGCTGGCCTTCGTCCGTGAAAATGCGGACAAGCTACCCACGCCGGTCCTCCTGGTGCTGCCGTTCCGGAACCAGAACGGATCGAAGTCCATGGAAGGTGAGTTGATTTCGGAACGCCTGGTTGCCGATCTGTCCCTGGAGCCCGGCTTGAAAATCGTTGAACGCCAGAATCTCGACCAGGCTCTGGCCGAGCAGAAGCTGGCGCTGGAGGGCTACATTTCGCCGGAATCGGCCGCCCAGGCGGGCCGGTTGACGGGGGCCGGCACAGTAATGACAGCATCGCTGATTGCTATGGGTGAGAACATGGAGATCCATGCGCGCCTTTTTGCCGTTGAGAGCGGTGAAGTCATCGGCGCAAGATCCATCGTGGCCCGGCGGGAAATACGGTCGTTCATCAACCCCTTGTGGGATGACATCAACGCCATCAAATCATCGGGGCACGAGTTCAAAGCGAAGGTGTGGACGGAAAAAGACCGACTGGGTGTCGGGGATGAAGCCGTGGTTTGCTTCAAGGTGGATCAGGCGTGCTATGTCACCATATTCGATTTCTCGACGGACGGGTCCATCACGGTATTGTTTCCCAATCGCTTCCAGCCGGACAACCACGTGCGGGCGGACCAGGTCTACCGGATTCCATCGGAGGAAGGCGGCTATCGCATCAGGGTTCAGGGTCCACCTGGGCTTGAACAGTTGAAGTTGTTTGCCACGACGGAGGATGTGCCACTCTATGTTCGCGACTATTCGCAAACTCCATTCAATTCGGTCAACGACGGCGACGCGGAGACGGTCCGAGGCCTAGTGGCCACGTTTGAAAAAATGCCGGAGACCGGCTGGGCCGAAGCCACGTGGGAGTTCCTTGTCGAGCGCATCATGCGGTAGGCCTTTGCGCGCCGCCGCCGGCGGGCAATCCAAGGCTCCCTCATGCGGGGGCTCGCGGCTTATGCCCGGTAGGGGGGGGCTCAAGGCGAGAACGGCCTGAAAAGGCTCAAAAAGGGAACTTTCGCGGCTCTATTCGGTATAAATCCGGAGCGCGTTCCTGATCGGTCGGCGGACGACTCGGAGGTTGTTCCTCCAGTTGGCCTTTTGGAGGGCTGGGCTCTGCCCCGGCCGGGAAGTCAGTTCTGCGGGACCGCGGGGATGTAGTCGTCGCGGCGGGGGGCGAAGACTTCGATGGCGATCGAGTCCGCCACGATCTGCGCGCCGTGGGGCGCATTCATCGGAATGCACCACGCATCGCCGGGGCGGACGTCTTGGACGTCGTCGCCGATCCGGAGTCGGATGTGGCCGGCGACCAGATAGCCCGTTTGTTCGTAGGGATGGGCGTGTTCGGGGAGTTGGCTGCCGGCCTGCAGCCGGAATTCGGCCATCAGCGTTTTTTCGCCGAAGATCAAGGTCTTCTGGGAAATGCCGGGGAGGACTTGCGCATGGCCTTCGGCGGTGTGGGGGGCGAACGTGTTCATTTTCGCGTGTTCGGGATTGGGCGGAGACGGGTTGCGAGCCGCGCCGGACCGCATGGGAAAAGCGGGTTCAGGTCTTGGGGGGCTCGGCGGGTTTGTCCGACTTCTTGTCGGACTCGCTTTCGGCCATGCCCTTCTTGAATTCGTTCAGGCTCTTGCCGAGCGCGCGGAACAGTTCGGGCAGGCGCTTGGCGCCGAACAGCAGCAGGACCACGCAGACGACGACCAGGATTTCGGGGAGTCCGATTCTCATGGGGACCTTCCTTCCTGGCGCATGTCATACACCAACCGGGGCGACCTGGCCACGTCCAATTGCGCGGGCGTCACGGCCGCGGCGGCGCGGCGATCCGCCGGACGGGCGGGGGCGTCTGGCGTTCGCGCGTGGCGACGTAGACGTGGTCCAGCAGGGCGCGGTCTCGGGGGCGCGCCAAGGCGGCGGTGCCGCGTTCGAAGATGATCCGGGCGCGCGCCGGGTCGCGGAGGTCCGTCAGGGCGATGTCGAGCATTTCGAACCACGGGAGCAGTTCGTCGGGATGCGCGGCAGCGATTTTCTCGTATTCGGCGATGGCCTCCTCGGGCAGGCCCTTGCGGCGCTTGGCCTGGGGAATGCCGTACAGCGGCTGGGGCTTGTCGTAGTAGCGCTTGGGCCAGAGCAGTTCGCCG
>Ga0116170_10002635_pt1 | contig 17180 bp, 20 predicted proteins | sample AD_JPNHW1_MetaG_FD_89797 | JGI IMG/M metagenome (GOLD analysis project Ga0116170, IMG submission 89797) | Active sludge microbial communities of municipal wastewater-treating anaerobic digesters from Japan - AD_JPNHW1_MetaG | ecosystem: Engineered > Bioreactor > Anaerobic > Digestate | place...
TTAGTTCGCTGCCGAAGTAGATGTCGCGGCCGCGGTGGTAAATGTAGAGCGGTTTGATGCCCATGCGGTCGCGCACCAGGACGAGTCGTTTCGTGGACTCTGTCCAGATGGCAATGGCGAACATCCCGCGAAGACGCGAGAAGCACGCCATGTCCCATTCGACGAACCCCTTGAGCACGACCTCCGTGTCGCAACGCGTCTCAAAACGGTGGCCCAGGCTCTCGAGCTCGGTACGCAGTTCGGCATGGTTGTAGATCTCGCCGTTGTACACGATGACGATATCGCCGCCGGCAGCGTACATCGGTTGATGGCCCGCGTCGACGTCAATGATCGACAACCGAGCGTTGCCGAGCGCGACGCAGCCGGACTCATGCACGCCAGCGCCATCTGGACCCCGATGGTGGATAGTGGAGATGACGCCGGTGATCCGGCCGTGCTCGACCGGATGGTCCAGCGTTGTAAACCCTGCTATGCCGCACACAGACTACAAGGATAGCCGAGAAGCTATGCTGGAAGTCGAATCATGCGTACTCTCACCACCCCCGCAATCATCCTGGCGTGCTTCGCCGCGGCGCTCTGCGCTCAACAATCGAACAGGCGTGGCGAGCCTGGCAAGTTCGATTCGTACATACTTGCTTTGTCCTGGTCGCCAGGCTACTGCGACGGCCGTCCCGAAGACCCGCAATGCGCTCCTGGCAGGCAGTTCTCCTTCGTCGTTCACGGACTGTGGCCACAATACGCCAACGGACGCTGGCCTGAATCCTGTTCCACCGACCAAGGGTTGCCCAACGCGGACAGAATGCTTGACATTATGCCCAGCCGCAGTCTGATACGGCACGAGTGGAACAAGCATGGGACTTGTTCGGGGCTGGATGCCGAGGGCTACTTCAAGCTGCTCAGGCGGACGTATGAGTCAGTGCGAATCCCCCAGAAGTTCAAGCAGTTGAACCAATGGATCCTGGTGGCCCCGGCTGAACTGAAGCGCGAGTTCATTGCGGCCAATCCGGGCATGAAGGAATCGATGCTGAGCGTGCAGTGCAGCCGTAATGTACTGAGCGAGGTGCGGATCTGCATGGGCAAGGACATGAAGCCCGAGCCCTGCGTTTCGCAACCCGAATGCCGCGCCGAGAAGATGCGCGTACCGCCTGTCAGGTAGCTCAGTCGCGCCGTAGGGCGGCGGCAGTCCACAGTCCGAGACCCACCGCGAGAATCGTGGAGCCGGCAGCCATGACGAAGAGGAACTCCGGCCCGGCCATGGCGGTTTCGGCCAGCCGAGCCGCCAGTTCCCCGCCCCGGTTGCGATAGATGTCCGTAACGCCCCGCAGTGTGCTGCGTCCCACGGCAACTCCCGCATAGAGCGGGATCAACTTCACCCACCAGGTCAGCACAATCATGTAAGCCGACAACAGTGCCGAAGCAGCCATCACCACCCGCCCCAGCAGGCGCGCACGCGACAACACCACGCTCAGCAGTACTGCCAACAGCAGCGACAAGGGCTGTGCGTACCATGGCCCGGCGCTGTAAGCCATTCCGCGCGTGAACCAGAACGAGACGGCGATCGCGTAGCCGAGCGATGCCGCCATCAATCCGGCGAGCGGCCACATCAACCCCTCATGGGCCGGAATGCGTTTGCGCCAGTCTTGCACCACGGCTGACAATAGGCCAATGGCCGCCAGCACGAGCAGCGTCGCCACTAGGTCGCGCGACATCGGCGTGAACGAGTTGTTGCCCGTCCAGACTGCCGATCTTGCCATGTGCCACAGGGCATCCATCCAGGGCACAAGCGGCATTGCGCCCAGCGGACTGGTCCCATCGGCGCGCGACGCGAACTCGTGCATACCGCTCAAATTGCCGTACAGCAAGAAGTTGCGCAAATACCACGGGGCCGCAAGCAACAGTGGCCACAGCGCAGCCAGAGCCTGACGCCAAGGCAACCTCAACAACAGGATCAGCACGACCCACGGACCGGCGGCCAGCATCGACGCCTTGGCCAGCAACGCCGCTGCGAGCAACGCCGACAGGACGGCGCCACGCTTCACGTTCGGATGCTTCAGCAGCGACGCGCCAGCGGCGGCCATGAGCAGAAACAGCGGCGTGGCCAGCCAGTCGTTAGCCACATGCGCCGTCGTGGCATAGAACATCTGGCCCGACATCGCCACGAACAGCGCACACACTTTCGCCGCCGGCGGCGCATCCAGCAACGCCGCCAGCCAAAGCAGGGCGAACGAAGTGGCGGCGGCTGAGATCAGCGCGATGAACAGGCGCAGCCTGTAAACACGGTCGGTCAAGGGCGCGCCATCCGAAAGACGGTCAACCGCGGCCATGACGACATAGGCCAGCGGCGCTTGCTGCGCTTCGTAGTTGCCGCCGGCGCCTGGCAGAGCGGGATCAAGCGCGTTCAGCCTCGCCCGCATCGCGGCGCGCTCGCCTGCATCCAGACGGAAGTACTCGTCGAAAGTGACACCGCCGCCAAGATTGCGTTTCAGCAGATGGCTGATTGGCGTGAGTTTCAGCGATGCCGCCACTTCGCCGTCCAGCGTGGTCTTTCCCGTGATGGGTAGGGTGGCGCGGCCGTAGTCCCGCACCAGCCCGTAATGGAAAGGCTCGTCAAAGCCCTCCCACAGCGGGATGAGCGATGCGTAGAGCGCCGCGTTTACCAGCGCATAGAGGACAACCGTCCATTCGGTGACCGTCAACCGTCGAATCAGGCGGCTACCCTTCAATGGTCACCTTGAACTTCAGCAGCGCCGCCAGCGCGTCGACGGCCATGCGGTGGTCGCCATAATACGTGACCCGGTGCCAGCCCGCCTGCCAGTCCTCGGCGAGTTTGGCCGCATCGCGAGGCGTGGCCGCCAGTTTTGTCCGGCACGCCTTGTCCTCATCGATATTGGCGACCGCTTTGGCCTGGTGCATGATGACTTCTTTCCGGCCCGGCAAGAACTCAAGCGTCGTCGTCATCACGCCCAGCGGCATCAACGAACGAACGGCCGCGCCCTTGCGGTCTTCCGAATGGCTGCGGATGTGATACTCGTTGGCCGGCTTGTCCGGACCCCACACCTTGCTGGGCGCGACGCAGTGGGCATAGATGATCTGGTTGGTCGCCGTATCCAGCACGGGGTCTGAGATGTAGCCCGGCTGGCCGGTGAGATTGGTCATCAACATCATTGTCGATGTTGATGTGAGATCGGCCTCGCAAGCGCCGACGCTGCAATCGTTGTTCAACTGGAAGAAGCCCAGGCAGGGATACGAGCGGAGTTGCTTGGCATAGAACAGGTCCAGGCAGTCGACCGTTATGACGTTCGATTTTTGCTGCGCGAGCAGGCTCTTCATCGCGACATACATCCGGCCGCCTTCGAGTATCTCCTCGCGCGACGGTTCCACAACTTTCGCTGCCCCCTTGATCCACGTCTGTGCCCATTGCCCCGCGTCGCCCAGTGACGTCTTGTCGTAAATCGAATTCAGATCATCGCCGGCGACTTTCACCACCTCGGCGCCATAGGCTTCCCTGATCTCGCCGGACAGCCGCGACGGATCGCGCCGCGTGACATCAAGGATGCGCGCCCCGTTGGCCCGCTGAACAGTGTCGAGCGCCCGCAATGCCTGGACGACGTCGCTGAACCGGCTCGAGGTGACGCCGGCTACGGGCAGTCCCTTCTTCCGCGCCGGACCGTAGACGCCGAGGAACTCGCCCGTGCCGCCGTACATGTGGTCGACCACGATGGTTGGCCGGCCCGAGAACGCGATCTCCCGCCCTGCCCCGCCGCTCGGAATGCCGAGCAGGAAGACGAGAAATCCGTCAGCATCGCGGCCGGCCTCGATGATTCGCCTCGAATCCTCCACGCTCATCGCCGTGGCCGTAGTGAACTCGGCGAACGCAGAGGCGGCTTCGAGTCCTGCCAGGATCTCCTTCTTCTTCGATTCGTAATCGAAGTTCACATACGGCCAACCTTCCTTGTCCTTGGCCGCTTGCGTGAACACCACGCTAACTCGTGTCTTCCGGCCGAGGGCCGAAGGCGCGGCGGCGTCACACGGGATTCTGGCCATGCAGGCCGCGGCGCAGCCGGCACAAGCCGAGATGAAACCACGACGCGACGGATTGGAGAGGACCTGGAATGAAGACATGGGACTCCTTTTCGGAATCACATTATCTGAAGGCGCGGACGAAATCAATGGCATCCGGCAGGCGGGCGTTCCAGTTCGCGGTCGCGAACTCCGATCAGGTAGAGGATTCCGTCCAGGCCCAGCGACGCAAGCGATTGATCGGCCGATGCGCGCACCACAGGTTTGGCGCGAAACGCGATGCCCAATCCCGCCAGTTGCAGCATCGGCAGATCGTTCGCACCATCGCCGACGGCGATGGTCTGGTCCATGCTCAATCCTTCAGCTTCGGCGATTTCGTGCAGCCGCCGCGCTTTCATCGCACCATCGACGATCTCGCCCTTCACCTCGCCCGTCGCCGCGCCATCGCGGATCTCCAGCTCGTTGGCGTGAAGGTAATCGATTCCGAGCCGCTCCTGCAGGACACGCCCGAAGAACGTGAATCCGCCGGACAGAATCGCCGTCCGGTAACCCAGCCGTTTGAGTGTCGCGGCGAGCCGCTCTGCGCCGTCCGTAAGCGGAATGCGCTCGATTACCCGCTGCAATGCGCTCTCCGGCAGTCCCTTCAGCAGCGCGACGCGCCGCCGGAACGACTGCTGGAAATCCAACTCCCCGCGCATGGCCGACTCTGTGATCGCCCTCACCTGCTCGCCCACGCCCGCCTCGGCGGCCAGTTCGTCGATCACTTCGCCCTGGATCAGCGTCGAGTCCATGTCAAAGGCAACGAGCCGGCGATTGCGCCGCCAGACCGAATCGTGCTGGAACGCAATGTCGATGTCGCCCGCGGCCGTGAGTCCGGTCAACTGTCTGCGCAGCGTTTCTTCGTCCACCACGCCGCTCGCACTGAATTCAACGCAGAATCGGGTAGCCTCGCCGGGCCCCCGCAGCGCCGTGCGCGCGCTGAGACGGTCGATCCGGTCGATGTTCAATCCCGCGCCCGACAGCACGCCGCTGACGCCCGCGATGTGTCCCGCCCCAATGGACGGGCCGAGGACAGTGACGATGATTCGCCGCTTTGTTTGCGCTTCGACCCATGCGTTGTATTCGTCCGATGTGGACGCCGAGAAACGCACCGTCACGCCCAGACCGTGTGCCGCAAGCAGAATATCGGTCAACAGGGCCGATTCGCGCATCGCGGCCGTCATCTCAACGAGAATTCCCAGCGCCAGCGCGTCGTGGATCACCGCCTGCCCGATGTCGAGCACGCGGGCTCCATGACTGGCCAGAATCGATGTCAGCGAGTGCGTGATGCCCGGCTTGTCATGGCCGCTGACCTGGATCAGCAGCGCCGATGTCTCACTCATACCGCAATGTCTCCACCGGTTCGATGCGCGACGCCGACCGAGCCGGATAGAGCGTCGCCAGCAGCGAAACGCCAAGCGCCACGGCGGAAATCCACAGCGAGTCGGCGGGTCTGGCCTCGAACGGCACGTAAGCCACTGAGTAGATCTCCTCGTCGAGCGGGAACCACTGATAGTAGCCCGCGCACCAGGAGAGCGAATAACCCGCGATCAGACCCAGCACGACGCCGGCGGCCCCGATGATCAGGCCCTGCATCACGAAGATGCGAGCGATCTGCGATCTCCGCGCCCCCATCGACATCAGCACCGCGATGTCGCGCCGCTTTTCCATCACCGCCATCACAAGCGCCGTCAGAATGTTCAGCGCCGCAACGAGCTGAATCAGCGAGATTGTCACCAAACTGACAGTCTTCTCCATGTTTAGCGCGCCCAGCAACTGCCGGTTCTGTTCCATCCAGTGTGTGGCTCCAAGCTTCGGTCCGGCAGCCGCCTCCGCGGCCTTGGCGATCGCGGGCGCATCCCCGGTCACCGCCACCCTCAGCTCGATCGCGTTCGCCACATCGCCCAGTGAGAACAGCCTCTGGGCGTTTTCGAGCGACGTGATCGCGTAGCTATTGTCCAGATCGTAGAAACCCGACTCGATGATCCCGACGACGCGAAAACGGACCTGCAATGCGCGCGGACCCAGCGGCGTCAGCTCGCCCTGCGGCGACACGACTGTGATCCACGAGTTCAACGTCATGCCCGTACGCCGGGCCAGCGGGGCTCCCAGAACCACGGTGTCGGCCTCCCGAAGCCGGTCGAGCGAGCCTTCCTTCATCGCATGACGCCACTCGACCGCCTCCGGCAGCACGCCCTTCAGCGTCGCCTCCGCCGATTGCTGCGGCCCGGCGAGAAACACTTTCCCGTACAGCGCCGGAGCCACCGAGATGACGCCCGGAAGCGCGCGTAGCTTGTCTGACAGCGGCTTCCAGTCGGCAATCCCCTCGCCGGGTTCCTTCTCAAGCAGCACGACATGCGGCGTCGCGCCCAGCAGGGTTCTCTCGAGCGTTGACCTGAAGCCGTTGTTGATCGCCAGCGCGATCACCAGCGCCATCACGCCGGCCGCCACGCCGGCCACGGAGATCACCGTGATGACGCCCAGCACCGCCTCCCGCCGCTTCGCCCGCAGGTAGCGCGCCGCCACAAAGAGTTCAAAGGCGCGCAGCACGGCGGCTATTCCTTCTCCGCCGCTTCCCGCAGCCAGTCAGCAATACCGATCGTCCCCTCGGGACGCAGCAACGGGAAGAGGATCACGTCGCGGATCGATTTCGAATCGGTCATCAACATTGTGATGCGGTCGATACCGATACCCTCGCCGCCCGTGGGCGGCATCCCGTAGCACAGCGCGCGCAGATAGTCCTCGTCCATCTGGTGCGCCTCTTCGTCGCCCCGCTCCTTCATGGCGAGCTGCATCTCGAAACGTTTGCGCTGCTCGTTGGGATCATTCAACTCGGTGAACGCGTTGCCGAGTTCCATCCCGGCGGCGAAGATCTCGAAGCGGTCGGTCATGGCTGGTTCATCCGGGTTCTGCTTGGCCAGAGGTGACACTTCGACCGGATATTCGTGGATGATCGTCGGCTGGATCAGCGCCTCCTCGCAGTGGCGCTCGAAGATGTCCACCAGCGCCTCGCCCGCCGTCGCTTTATCCGAGTGCCGGCCGAGCCATACCGGATCGCGCACGTCGTCCATCGAGGGCTTCTCCTTGCCCTTATAGAACTCGCACACCGCCTCTCGAATCGTATATCGCCGCACCTGGCTGAAGTCCAGTTCGACGCCCTGAAAGGCGACTGCGGACGACCCCGTCGCATCGATTGCCACGTTTCTGAGCAGCTCGCAGGTCAGCGACATCAGATCCTGATAGTCGGCGTAAGCCTGGTAGAACTCAAGCATCGTGAACTCGGGGTTGTGACGCGTCGAGACGCCTTCGTTGCGGAAATTGCGGTTGATCTCGAACACGCGCTCCATGCCGCCGGCGATCAGCCTCTTCAGGTACAACTCCGGCGCGATCCTCAAGTACAGGTCGATGTCCAGCGTGTTGTGATGCGTCACAAACGGCCGCGCCGCCGCGCCGCCGTAGAGCGACTGCATCATCGGCGTCTCCACTTCAACGAACGACCTGGCCTCCAACTGCTTGCGGAACGACCCGACAATCCGCGCACGCGTCTCGAATGTCCTCTGCACCTCCGGGTTGGCGATCAGATCGAGGTACCGCTGGCGGTAGCGGATCTCGACGTCCTCCAGTCCGTGATACTTCTCCGGCAGCCCGAGCAGGTTCTTCGACAGGAACGTCATCGAATCGACGTGCACTGACAATTCGCCGGTTCGCGTCCGGAACATGTAGCCCTCGACGCCGATGACGTCGCCCATGTCCACCAGTTGATAGAGCTGGAAGTCGCGCTCCGGTACGGCATCCTTCTTCAAGTAGATCTGCATCCTGCCCGCGCGCTGCTGCAAATGCATGAATCCGGCCTTGCCCATGCGGCGCACGGTCATGATTCGTCCGGCGATGCGTACGCGCGGTTTTTCGGCGTCCAACTCCTCGGCCGTCTTCGGACCGTAGAGCCCGTGGAGTGCGTCAATGGTGTGTGAAAAATCGAATCGCTGCCCGTATGCGCGGTAGCCCAGCGCTTCGATTTCGCGGATGCGCGTGAAGCGCTGGTCGAAAAGTTCCTGTTCTAGGGACAAGTGTTTGGCTCCTGGGGGAGAAAGACCATTATAAAATGGGCGTTGTTGAAGTCCCTGACAATTGTTATCCCCGCCTACAACGAACAGAACCGGCTGCCGGCCACTCTGCGGACCGTCCTCGACTATCTGGACGGCCAGAAACTGGAGTTCGCGGAGATTGTCGTAGTAAACGACGGGTCGAGCGACGCCACCGCTGATATGGTACGGGAGGCGGCCGTGACCGACAGCCGCATCCGCCTGGTCGAGAACCCCGGCAACCGCGGAAAGGGCTACGCTATCCGCCACGGCCTCACCGAGGCCAAGGGCGACTGGATCCTGTTCACCGACGCCGACCTCTCGGCGCCCATCGTCGAACTCGACAAACTCGCTGCCGCCGTCGAAGCCAAACGCGCCGATGGCGCTATCGGTTCGCGCGCCCTCGACCGCAGCCTCATCGGCGTCCACCAGTCTCTGTTTCGCGAGATCAGCGGGCGTTTCTTCAACTTCGCCATGCGGCTCATGACCGGCCTGCCCTATCGCGACACACAGTGCGGCTTTAAACTGATTTCGCGCCGCGCCGCCTCGATTGTCTCCACCCGGCAGCAGATCGATGGTTTCGGCTTCGACGTCGAAATTCTGTTCATCGCCAAAAAGCACGGCCTGCGTATCGCCGAAGTCCCCGTCCGCTGGAACAACGTCGAGGGGACCAAGGTCAGCCTGATGAATGGGTTGGCCGCCTTCCTCGATCCCCTCTCCGTCCGGCGTAACGATTGGCGCGGACTGTACAAATAAGTACAGATTAGTGCACAATGGGGAAATGCCTTACTCCGAAGTCCTGATCACGCCCATGCGCGAAGACTTGACCCGCCACGGCGTCCTCGAAACCCGAACCCCCGAAGACGTGGACCGAACGATTTCCAGTCACCAAACCGTTCTCATGGTGACCAATTCTGTCTGTGGTTGCGCCGCGGGCAAGGCGCGACCGGCCGTCGTGATGGCGATGCAGAGCGCTGTGCGGCCCGACGTTGCGGCGACTGTCTTCGCCGGCGGCGACCTGGAGGCCGCCGCCCACCTCCGCCACCGCCATCTTCATGGCATTCCCCCGTCATCTCCCTCGATGGCCCTGTTCCGTGCGGGCAAGCTCGTCTGGGCCCTGCACCGGTTCCAAATCGAATCCAGTACAGCACCCGAAATCGCAGAAACCCTCAGGCAGGCCTTCGCCGAGCACTGCGCGCAGCAACCGTCCTGAACCGGCTGGGCGATTCAGACTGAACGGTCTGCTTTGCGCTAAGATTGACGTATGCGCAAACCCTTGCTGGCCGGCAATTGGAAAATGTACAAGACCCCGGCCGACACGAAAGCTTTCTTCGAGAAATTCATCCCGCTGGTTTCCGGTTCGGCCCATGCTGATGTGGCCATTTGCCCGCCCTTCGTCGCCATCGCCGCTGCGGTCGACGGCGCTGCGGGAAGCCAGGTCGGCGTCGGCGGACAGGACTGCTACTGGACCAATAAAGAGGGCGCCTTTACCGGCGAAGTCAGCCCGGCAATGCTCAAGGCCGCTGGCTGCCAATGGGTCATCATCGGCCACAGTGAACGCCGCCAGTTCTTCGGCGAGACCGACGAGTCGGTCTGCAAGAAGACCGTGGCTGCCATCGAGGCCGGTCTGAAGCCCATCGTCTGCGTCGGTGAACTGCTGGAGCAGCGCGAATCGGGCCGTACCAACCAGGTTCTGCAGACCCAGTTCGACGGCGGCATGGCGCCTCTCACTGCCGAACAGTTTGCCCAAATCGTCATCGCGTACGAGCCCGTCTGGGCCATTGGCACAGGCAAAGTCGCCACCCCTGAAATCGCCGAGGACGCTCACAAGGTGATCCGCGGACTGGTCGAGGCGAAGTTCGGCAAGGACGCCGCGGCGGCCGTTCGCATCCTCTACGGCGGTTCCGTGAAACCGGACAACGTGAAAGGCCTGATGGCCCAGCCCGACATCGACGGCGCACTGGTTGGCGGCGCCAGCCTCAAACCCGAGGACTTCGCCGGCATCGTGAATTTCTAATCCCTGCTTCAGGGGAGAGAATAAGAAGACCCCGCCCGGTTGCCCGCACTTCCAGGCGGGGTCTTCTTTTGTTTTGACGGGTCCGTCCGCCCTCTCTATGTCCCGGCCGCCGCGGCCCGCGTGATCAGGAACAGCCTCGCATCGCTCGTATCGTCCGGCACCGAGCAGCCCGGTGTGCAGAACCACTTCGGACCAGCCACCTTGGCCCCGCTGATCATCTTCTGATAGTCCGCCAGCCGCGCCCGCTTCACCTTTGTCTCGTCCAGTCCGCCCATCAGCACGCCTGAGTAGCTGCGGCGCGCCTCCGCCAGCGCGACGCCTGTCTCGACTGTCGAGTAGTTGATGACCGGATCGCCCCACCCCTTCCAGAACCGGTCCAGCCACACGCCCTTGCCGTGCAAGTGCAACGTATTCAACGGCGCACCCGACGCCGCCCCGGCCACCATCCTATCGAATGGCGCGCTGAACCGCTCATACTGCTCTTTGGTCATCACCGCGTCCTGCGCATTGGCGATGGCCAGGAAAATGCCCTTGGCGCCAGCCGCCAGCGCCCTCTTGGCATGTGCCGCCTCCGACTTCGCAATCGCCTCCAGCGCGTCCAGCAGTTGCTGCGGCCGCTCCGTCATCATCCGTTTCACTTCCTCCTTCGACGACAACTTCTCGGCGACGTTGTAGGGGTTGAAAATGGTCTCGACGAAGTACTTGGTGTTCTGGATGCCCTCGCGAATCAGCTTCAGTGCCTCGATCTGCGCCGGGAAGGGGTCGGCTAGCGGTTTCAACTCCCACCAGTTCGCACCCGTTCCCTTTGGATACGGAAAGTCGCTCATCACCTTCACCAGGTCCAGCCGGTAGACCAGTTGGAAGTGCAACGTCGCCTTGGCATGGAACTCCGGCGGCTTGCCCTGGAGTCCGAAATGATGCCAGAAACTGAACGGTGCCCGGTCCGGCGTTCCGCCCCTTAGAGCCAGTTCCATCCGCTCGATCGGCTTCATCCGGGTCCGGCGCGTCCGCGGCGCGGCGGCGGCAGCCATCAGGAATTCCCGGCGGTTCAAAGCAAATCCTCCGGGTTGTGGATGGGCGGTTGCGTGATCTCCGCGCATCCCTTGCGCGCCGGAAGCACCTTGCCGGGGTTCATGAGCCCTGACGGGTCGCACATGCTCTTGATCTTGCGCATCACTTCCAAAGCCTCCTGTCTGAACTGCTTGTCCATCAGGGCGATCTTCTCCACTCCGATCCCGTGCTCGCCTGTGATCGACCCGCCCACCTTGATGCAGTGCTCCAGGATGTCGAATCCGGCGCTCTGCGCCGCTTCCATGTCGCCCGGCTTGCGGGCGTCGAAAAGGATCAGCGGATGCAGGTTCCCGTCTCCGGCGTGGAAGATGTTCGATATCGTCAATTCGCGCTTCTTGCTGATCTTGTTGATCAATCGCAGCGTCGGCGCGATCTGCGTGCGCGGCACCACGCCGTCATGTACGTAATAAAATGGGCTCACCCTCCCTACCGCGCCAAACGCGTTCTTACGGCCCTTCCACAACAGTTCCCGCTCGGCCGCGCTCCGCGCTTCCCTCACCTCGCGTGCCCGGCACGCCTTGCAGGCGGCCTGGATATGACCGGCCTGCTCCTCCACCGCCTCGGTCAAGCCCTCGAGTTCGATTAACAGCACGCCTGCCGCGTCCAGCGGATACCCGGCGTGGGTCGATTCCTCCACCATCCTCATCAGCGTGCCGTCCAGCATCTCGAGCGCCGCCGGCGTGATGCCCCGCGCGGTGATCTCGGACACCGTCAGTGCGCAATCGTCCTCCGTGTCGTAGATCGCCAGAAACGTCTTCACTGCCTCGGGTTTGCGCATCAGCCGGACGGTCACTTTCGTCACCAGGCCCAGCGTTCCCTCGCTTCCCGTGAGCACCCCCGGCAGGTCGTAGCCCGGCGTGTCGAAGCCGCCCGCGCCGGTCTGGACGATCCGCCCGTCCGGCATCACCATCTCAAGGCCCAGAACGTGGTTCACCGTCACCCCATAGGCCAGCGTGTGCGGACCGCCGGCGTTCTCGGCCACGTTGCCGCCGATCGTGCACGCCTTCTGGCTCGATGGGTCCGGCGCAAAGAAGTACCCATCGCCCTGCACCGCCGCCGTCAAGTCCAGATTCACCACCCCTGGCTCCACTACCGCCCGTTCGTTTTCCAGGTCGATTTCAAGGATGCGGTGCATCCTCGAAAAAGACACCATCAACCCGCCCGCCACCGCCACCGATCCCCCGCTCAACCCCGTTCCCGCGCCGCGCCCCAACAGTGGAATCTTGTTGGACGCCGCGATCTTCATGATTGCCGACACTGCCTCGGCTGACTTCGGGAACAGCACCACCTCCGGCCGCGCCTTGTCCACGCCGCCGTCGTATTCGTAGAGACGCAGGTCCTCGGCCCTGTCGAGATAGCCCCGTGGGCCCACTGCCTCCACCAGACGCTGGCGCGCTCCCGATGGGATCATGTGCAGCCCTCCTCAGAGCAGCGATTCAATGTCTCTCAGCAACTCCGGCGACGACCAGTCTCGCGGTCCGATGTACTTGCGCAACACCTTGCCGTCCCGCCCGATCACGTACGTCTCGGGATACTTGAACGTGCCGTAGTTGGCGCTAATCTCGGCCGTGGCGTCCAGCGCCGTGTCGAACACGACCCGTTCCCGTGCCAAGAACTGCTGGTAGGCGGCCTGGTTTTCGTCCACCGACACCCCCAGCACCACCAATCCCTTCGGCCCCAGCGCTTGCGCCATCTGGTTCATCGACGGCGTCTCTTCCTTGCACGGTGGGCACCACGACGCCCAGAAGTTCAGCAGCAGCACGCGCCCGCCAAACTCCTTCTGCGTCAGGTTCTTGCCCTTCGCCGTCGTCACCTGGAAACCGGGCGCATTGTCTCCGACATTCGCCACCCGTTCGCGGATGCTGTCAAATACGAAGTAACCCAACACAACCAGTACGGCAGCCGCGGCGATCTCGATGATCTTTACTGTCTTCTCTGTTTTCATGCGTCCTTATAATTGTATCGAGAGATCGCCCTGGCGCATCCCTCGAAACAGGGCCGCACTTCCCCAATGCTCATTACCCGCAGAGTCGACTTCTCGGCGTCTCATCGCTGCGCCTCTCCCCAACTGGACGACAATGCCAATCTCGCTGTTTACGGCAACGAGGCGAATCTTCGCGGCCACGGCCACAATTACGCCCTCGAAGTCACCCTCTCGGGCGACGCCGACCCAGTCACCGGCATGGTCATCGACCTGAAAATCGTCAAGTCCATCCTTGATGACGAAATTGTTGGCCCCATGGATCACCGCCATCTGAACCACGAGGTCCCGCCCTTCGATCGCGTCGTGCCCACGGCCGAAAACCTCGCCATTGAAGTCTGGCGGCGCCTGGAACCCCGCTTCTCCTCCACTCCCGCCCGGCTCCATCGAGTCCGCCTGTACGAAGGGGAAGACCTCTACGTCGACTACGAAGGCCCTCGCTAGGCCATGTCCGAAGTCCTTCTCACCCGCCTTTACCGCTTCTCGGCTTCGCACCGGCTCCATTCGCCTGCGCTGTCGGACGAAGAGAACTGCCGCGTCTATGGCAAGTGCAACAATCCCTACGGCCACGGCCACGACTATCTCCTCGAAGTGACCGTCGCCGGCCAACCCGACCCCGTCACCGGCCGCCTTCTGCCGCTCAGCTTTCTCGACGCCCTGGTTCAGCGGACGATCGTCGAACCGATGGACCGCCGCGACCTCAACTCAGAAATTCCCGAATTCGCGCAATTGGTCCCCACCACGGAAAACCTCGCCATCGTGGCCGCACGCCGCCTGCATGCCGCCTGGGAGGCCCGCCACTCCGGCGCCACCGCCCGGCTCGCAGGAATCCGCATCCACGAGACCAGAAACAACATCTTTGAGATCGGCGCACCAGGCGCCCCCAACCAGCCATGAAGAACGCCAAACGCATCGAACGAATCGCCCCTGAGACTGGCCGTGAGGGCCTGATTGCCGCCCACATCGAGGACATCCTGAGCGAGATTGGCGAAGACCCTTCGCGCGACGGCCTGTTGGCCACTCCCCTGCGCGCCGAGAAAGCCCTGCGCTTCCTCACCTCCGGCTACGAGACCAACCTGGAGGAAATCGTCAACGGCGCCATTTTCGAGGAGCGCTGCGACGAAATGGTCCTGGTCAAAGACATCGAGTTCTTCTCGCTCTGCGAACACCATCTCCTGCCGTTTTACGGCAAGGCCCACGTCGCCTACATCCCGAACAACCGCATCATCGGCCTGTCCAAGATCCCGCGCATCGTCGATATGTTCGCCCGTCGTCTGCAGGTCCAGGAACGCCTTACCAAACAAGTGGCCGAATGTCTCCAGGATCTGCTTGACGCCCAGGGCGTCGGCGTCATCATGGAGGCCCGCCACTTCTGCATGATGATGCGCGGCGTCGAGAAGCAACACTCGGCCACCACCACGTCTTCCATGCTGGGTGTCCTGCGCACTCGTAAAGAAACGCGTAACGAGTTCCTATCTTTGGTTCGCCAGAATTCGCTTTACGCCTGAGCCGTCACCTGTCTGCTTCGGCTGCCCTTGCGTTAGGATGGTTTTTGAATGACGGAGCAATTGCGCAACTTCGATGTGTCCGACCCGTTTGGCCGCCTCTGGCGAGTCGAGTTCCGGTGGCTGCAAAACGCCATTTCCATCCGCCACGCCGATGCCATCGATCTGAAGTACTACATCTCGGACGGCGAGCAGCGCCGCGAGTTGGTCGTTGCCCTGCCCCACGCCAGCCTTCTGTCGCTCGCCGCCGAACGTGACCGGAAGCTCACCGACGCCTGGTGCATGCGCCTCGGCGCGCTTCAGGTTCAGCACATGATCAGCACTTGGACCGGCATGGAAAGCCCCCTGATCACGCTCGACGCCGGCAGCTTGGCGCGTCTCAACGCCGCGATCGAAGCCTCCGCCTCCGAGGCTCGTTCTTTGGCCGCGCGCACACGTTGATTTTTCGAGGTTGCCGCCGTTGCATCCTCATGCAGGTTCGGCGACAATCCTGAGTTGAGGCCACACGCCACTTCAAATGACCGAGGGTGAACCACATGTTGACTTGTCCTGAGTGCGATGCCGTTCTTGACGTCGATGAAAGTGAACTGGACGAAGGCGAAGAGTTGATGTGCGACGAGTGTGGCGCCCAGTTCATCGTGACCCAGACCGATCCCATCGAACTGGAATCCGCCGACGAAGCCAAAGGCTTCGACGATGAAGAAGACGAATTTGATGAGGATGAGGACGAGGACGAACTGGAAGAAGAGGATGAGGAGGAAGAGGAAGAAGAAGAGGATTGGCGGTAACCGGCTGGCACTGCTGTTGTTCTGCCTGCTGACACTGGCCGCCGTCTTGCCGGCCGCCGATAAGGCCCGGGCCGTCGTCGCCGGTACCGTCTTCCGTGACCCCGGATTCGCCTTCCCGCGTGTCCAGGTCACCCTTACCCCTGTCACGCTTCCTCCTGGCGTGAAGAAACTCAAGCCGATGCACGTGCTCACCGACGCGCGCGGCGAATTTGCCTTCTATCCGCCAGCCGGCGAGGCCCGCTATCAGGTGCGCGCCGAGGCCCCAGGCTTCACCCCGGAACAGAAGGAGGCCACGGTCTCGGCCAGCGAGCGGGTCGATGTTTACCTTACACTGAAACCGAACGCGCCCTGACGCATCCCATAGTTGAGGAGTATTCCATGGCCCGCCGCCTTTTTCTTGCCGCCCTTTGCCTTTGCCTTGCCCTGCCCCTGTCCGCCCAGTGGAGCAACCAGAAGAAAAAAAAGAACCGGGACCCGAATGTCCGCAACCTGGAAGGTGTCGTCACCCTGCCCGACGGCAATCCAGCCAAAGGCGCAGTCGTCAAAATCAAGAATCTAAAGACCCTACAAGTCACTTCCTTCATCACCCCCGTAGACGGCAAGTACCGATTTCATAACCTGTCCTCCAATATCGACTACGAAGTCCGCGCCGACTTCAACGATCTGTCCAGCGACAAGCGCATGCTCAGTGTCTTCGACTCCCGCCTGGACGCTGTCATTAACCTGCCGCTCGCGGCAACAACCAACGACAAGGACAAGGAAAAGGAGCGCAGTCAATGAAATCACTCAGGCAGGTAGTACTCGCCTTAGCCGCTTGCGCGGCACTGCTTCCGGCGGCTGAGCCGCTGAAACTGACCGGCCTCGATGGCAAAGCTGTCTCCATCGGGCTTGAAGGTAAGACCACCGCCGTCGTCTTCGTCTCCGTGCAGTGCCCGGTTTCGAACGCGTACAACGGCCGCATGAAGAGCCTCTATAGCGAATACAAGGCGAAGGGCATCGATTTCGTCTTCGTCAACTCCAACGCCACTGAATCTGCCGGAGACGCCGCCAAGCATGCCCAGACGAACGGCTTCACGTTCGCCGTCTACAAAGACCAGGACAACCGCCTGGCTGACCGCCTCTCTGCTCAGGTCACGCCCGAGGTCTTCCTGTTCGACAAGGCCGGCAACGTCGTCTACCACGGCTCAATCGACGATTCCCGCGCCGAGGAGCGAATCTCCAAGCGTCCTTTGAAGGATGCCCTTGATGCCGCCCTGACTGGGAAACCAGTCCCAGTGGCCGAGTCCAAAGCCTTCGGCTGCACAATCAAACGCGCCAGCAAACAATCGTGATCAAACTCATCCCCCTACTTCTTGCCGCCGGCACTTTGTTTGCCGCCAATCTGAAACCGCTCGACGAGCCGGCCTACACCAAGATGGTCGCCTCGTCGAAAGGCAAGGTGGTCCTGGTCAACTTCTGGGCCACCTACTGCGTCCCCTGCCGCAAGGAGATGCCGGCTTTGGTCGCCATGCAGGCGCGCCTGGCGGCCAGGGGCTTCCAGTTGATCACCGTCTCGGCCGACGAGCCGGAACAGGAGAAAGACGCTGCTGCGTTTCTCGACAAGGCCAAGGTCGCCGCGCCCGTCTACATCAAGCGGGTGAAGGATGACGATAAGTTCATCAACTCGCTCGACCCGAA
>Ga0116170_10002637_pt1 | contig 17177 bp, 31 predicted proteins | sample AD_JPNHW1_MetaG_FD_89797 | JGI IMG/M metagenome (GOLD analysis project Ga0116170, IMG submission 89797) | Active sludge microbial communities of municipal wastewater-treating anaerobic digesters from Japan - AD_JPNHW1_MetaG | ecosystem: Engineered > Bioreactor > Anaerobic > Digestate | place...
AGGTACTGTACACATCATCGACGCGCCTATAGGCAACCGGTGGAAGAAAGTGCGCAACAGCAGCGAGAGAACCTCCACTCCCGTGATGCCAGCTGCAAATACAATCGCATACGTATACTGCGAAAGCCCGATCATCGCAAGTTGTAATAGATAAAGCGCGATGGCCGCGGCCTTTTTCCCGCCCCGCAACGAAAGAATCAGATAAAAAGTAATCGGCAGCAGTAATACGCTTGCGTAAATAAAATCATATCCGCCAATATTTCGGAGCATCAGTTCCCGGAGGTATGCCTCACGTCCAGGTTCGGCATTTCCAAGCGACCGGGCGTAGGCATACACCTTTCCTCCGCGTAGCATGCCCTGAATCAACCAGCCGGTCGTTGTGACTGTTGTGATAACAATTAACGCAATCAGCAATGGTTTCACATAGCGATAAAGGAAAGGATCCCCCTTCTGCCGCGCGTAAGCGCACCACAGTAGCGGAAACCAAAACATTCCCTGTTGCGCCAGGTAACCCGGCAGGTTGCCTGCGCCACGGTTTAAAAAATAAAACAGGCACAGCGGCAGCGCAACAGCCAGTAAAGCCCTTGTAATATAATCAAAAGCCCGATTCTTCAGCGTTTCTCCATCCAGAAGAATCCCAAGCGCGAATATTCCAATCGTCAATGCACCCGTCACCGCGTGCAAACCAGCCTGTACAGCAGGCAACAGCAGCCAGATCATATATAAAAGCATGGAGCCATTTGCCAAATTGACCGCAATTTTGTTTTGCTTCATCAAATCCGCCTCCATTATCAACAGTATCAACGCTTCATTATACATGCCATGTTTTAAACAGGCAAGCAGGAAAAGATTCTACGATCCAGCATCAATCAAATATATCGAGATAGTTGAAAAGCCCTCCCGTTTAAACGGAAGGGCTTCTTAAGCAAGTCGTTTACAGAATCTCGATCAGGCACATCTCGGCAGCGTCGCCGCGACGGGGCCCGAGCTTGTAGATGCGGGTATATCCGCCCGCGCATTTCTTTTCCTCATTACGCTTTTTGAACTTGGGGCCGTATTCACGGAAGAGCTTCTCTACAACGGGGTATTTCACGCCCGCAGTACGCTCCTTGTAATCGGCTTTGTCCTCATCCTTCTTCTGTACGTCCTTGAGTTCATACAGATAGCTGAGCATAATGCGGCGAGCGGCCAGCTTGGACGGCTTGTCGTTCTGCACGGTCAGCGTCATCAACTGACCCTTTTCATTATGGGTTTGCTTCGTGGCTTCCAGATTGTTATCACATTCAGTAATGGCTAAAGTAATTAAACGCTCGGCGGCGCGGCGCACTTCCTTGGCGCGGGCTTCCGTCGTCTCGATGCGGCCGTACCAGATCAGGTTGGTTACCTGATTGCGGATCAGCGCTTTGCGCTGGTCGGCGGTGCAGCCCAGTTTGCGTTGTGCCATGGCGGTTTCCTCCTTAGTCGGACTGGTCGCCTGCGTTCCATACGCGGAGCAGGCGGAATTGGTTATTCGTCGCTGGGCTTAAGCGAAAGGCTGAGCGCCTGCAATTTCTGCTCTACCTCTTCCAAGCTCTTGCGGCCAAGGTTGCGAACCTTCATCATATCTTCCTGATTACGCTGCACAAGCTCGGCTACCGTATTGATGCCGGCACGCTTTAGGCAGTTGTAGGCACGCACGCTCAGGTCCAGTTCTTCGATAGTCATTTCCAGAACCTTTTCCTTCTTATCGTCCTCCTGATCGGTGAACGACACAGGCATCACCTGATCGGTGAGGGTGAGGAACAGGCTCAGGTGCTCCGTCAGGATTTTAGCAGCGGTCGAGATGGCTTCATCAGGCATCACGGTGCCGTTTGTCCATACATCAAGCGTCAGCTTATCGAAGTCTGTCACGTTTCCTACGCGCGTATCTTCGATGGTGTAATTCACCTTACGGATCGGCGTGAAGATGGAGTCAATCGGAATAACGCCAATAGGCATGTTGGGCGATTTGTTCTTATCTGCGCTCACATAACCGCGGCCTTTTTCCATCGTGAGTGTCATGTGCAGGCGAGCATCCTCATTCAGTGTGGCAATATGGAGGTTGGGATCAACCATCTCCATCTCGTCATCCATGGGGATATCACCAGACTTCAGCTCACAGGGACCCTTCACGTCCATAATGACCGTCTTGGTCTGATCGGTGTACATTTTAAAGGAAAGCTGCTTCAGGTTCAGGATAATTTCCGTAACGTCCTCTACGACGCCGGGAACCGTGCTGAACTCGTGCTGAATCCCCTCAATGCTGAGGCTTGTAACCGCAGCGCCGGGCAGTGAGCTGAGCAGCACACGACGCAGGGCATTGCCCAGCGTATTGCCGAAACCGCGTTCCAGCGGTTCCACGACAAAACGGCCGTATGTGTTATCCGCGCTTACTTCTACACGCTCGATTCGCGCTTTTTCGATTTCGATCATTGGGTTTACCCTCCTGTTTCAAACCGGTCGGTTGAGGATAATGAACCTCAAGCCTAACGAGAGTAGAACTCGACGATCATGTTCTCCTGCAGAGTCAGATCAACATCGTCGCGCTGCGGAAGGGCGTTAACGGTTGCGGTCAGATCGGCTGCGGTGGTGGTGATCCATTTGGGGATCACGCGGTTCACGCCTTCCTTCACGATCTTGAAGTGCTCAATATCCCTGCGGTTGCTGCGCACGACAATCACATCGCCAACTTTGGTGGTGTAGGAAGGAATGTCTACCTTCTTGCCGTTAACGGTGAACATACCGTGGGTTACGAACTGGCGGGCCTGCGCGCGGCTGGAGGCCAGACCGCTGCGGTATACCACATTATCCAGGCGGCGTTCCAGCAGAGACAACAGGTTTTCCCCTGTAATCCCCTTGATGCCTTCGGCCTTGGAGAACGTGCGCTTGAACTGGCCTTCCATCAGGCCGTAAGCGCGACGGGCTTTTTGTTTTTCACGGAGCTGCATGCCATATTCGGACGCTTTCCGGGCACGGGCCTGCCCATGCTGACCCGGAGGAGTCGGCCGTTTCGTTTGCGCGCACTTGGCGGAGAAGCACTTTTCACCCTTGAGGAAGAGCTTGGTGCCCTCGCGGCGGCACATACGGCATACGGAATCTATATTTCTTGCCATATCGTTGTACCTCCTCGATTTCCTTACACTCTTCTGCGCTTGGGCGGACGGCAGCCGTTATGCGGAATGGGTGTAACGTCTTTAATCATGTTCACTTCCAGACCGGCGGCCTGCAGGCTGCGGATCGCGGCTTCACGGCCGGAACCGGGACCTTTTACGTAGACTTCAACGGTCTTCAGACCGAATTCCATCGCTGCCTTGGCAGCGGTTTCGGCAGCCATCTGCGCGGCGAACGGCGTGGACTTTTTGCTTCCGCGGAAGCCCAATCCACCGGCGCTGGCCCATGAAATGGCGTTGCCTTGAGTATCGGTCAGGGTTACGATCGTGTTGTTAAACGAAGAACGGATATGCGCCGCGCCGCGCTCCACGAGCTTTTTCTCGCGGCGCTTACGGGATACCTTCTTCAGCTTCTGTTTAGGTGCCATTCTGTTCATCCCTCCATGCTGCGGTTACAATCGTGCAATTACGCTTTTGCGGCTTTCTTCTTACCGGCAATAGCGCGCTTGGGACCCTTGCGGGTACGCGCGTTGGTTTTGGTTCTCTGGCCGCGAACCGGCAGGCCACGACGATGACGGGTCCCGCGATAGCTGCCGATTTCCACAAGGCGTTTGATATTCAGGGACACCTCGCGACGGAGATCGCCTTCCACCTTCACGTTATGCTCAATGTAATCACGGAGCTTGTTGACATCCTGTTCGTCTAGATCCTTTACGCGGGTATCGGGGCTAATCCCGGTCTCGGCCAGAATTTTCTGAGCGGTGCTCAGGCCGATGCCGAAGATGTAGGTCAGGCCGACTTCCACACGCTTTTCTCTGGGCAAGTCTACGCCCACAATACGTGCCATGTGTGTGTTACACCTCCATTGAATGTAGGGAACAATGCCCTCTTGGGCGAAGGGTCTCTTGTAATTGGCGTGCGTCGCGTAGAGGTGCGAAGCGTCACCCAAGACCCCGCGCGCATCGGAACCGTAGTTCTTACGCGCTTTGTTGACGTTGTCACCTGAACATTGCCCATGGTCGCACGCACTTTCGTACGCACGCAGCCGCCCATGGCTCAACGTCTAGTCTAACTTCCGAATTATACCACATCATTTTGTTTTCGGCAATGGTTTTCCGCTTTGTTTTCCGGGTATTTACGATAAATTTTGCAGAACTTGTGTCCCTGTGTCCGGATGTATACCAAATAATGTATTTCACATCAGGATTCCGCAATCGCTGGAATTTCGCAGGTCTGATCCCTGTAATTCTCTAACGATTTAAATCGCATTGTACTGCTGAAAAACACGCAAGACAGAAGAAAAGCCGCCAGCGGCGGCCTCCTCTTTACCCAATACGCCTTACGAAAGGGTTTGAAGGGGTGGCCCCTTCTTAGCCCTGACGCTGCTTATGCTTGGGATTTTCGCAAATAACCATCACGCGACCTTTACGCTTGATGATTTTGCATTTTTCGCAAATGGGCTTTACCGAGGGACGAACCTTCATGTTGTTTTCCTCCATTCGTACGGCCAATCGATACGACCGTTTGGTATACCCTTTAGCCCTTGCTGCGCCACGTGATGCGGCCTCGCGTCAAATCATAGGGCGAGAGTTCAATGGTGACCTTGTCGCCGGGATAAATGCGAATGAAGTTCATGCGCATCTTTCCCGAAATATGCGCCATGATCCGGTGCCCGCCGGGGAGCTCCACCTGGAACATCGCGTTGGGAAGAGCCTCAACGACCGTGCCTTCCATTTCAATGACGTCACTCTTGGACAAGTGCGCATTCCTCCTTGTCGGTTTTCCTCTCGGCTCCTTCGGAGCCGTACTGCTTATCGGGTGCGAGCGCTCTGATCGCCTTACGGATTGTGCTGTCGGCGGTTTGCGCTCCATCCAAAATCTGTTTTACCGCGTCTTCTGCGATCATCGGTACCGTCAGCAGGTGTTTCACCTGTTTCTTCTTTGGCTTCTCCAGTTTGCGGGTTTGCCCGTCTGCAATCAGCACGAAGCGTTCGTCTACCAGTCCGACGACCAGAAACCAACGTCCTCTGTCATGCCCCTGAGTAGACTGAACTACTCGGCCCAGCACACGCGGATCTGCTTTCACGCTTGGGGTTCCTCCGTTAAGGCGTAGCCCGGATAAGTCAGTAATTCCGGCAGACCGTGCTCATTAATCGCTATTGTGTGTTCGTAATGGGAGCAAAGGCTTCCGTCGTCCGTTACGATCGTCCAACCGTCTTCCAGCTGGCTTACGTTGTAGTCCCCCATGGCAATCATCGGTTCAATCGCGATCGTCATTCCAGGGCGAAGCTTCACGCCGTGTCCGGGAATCCCATAATTAGGAACACTTGGATCTTCGTGCATGTTACGGCCGATGCCATGTCCTGTCAGGTCACGAATCACACCATAACCGAAGCTCTCGGCATAAGCCTGTATCGCATGCCCCACATCTCCAAGATGATTTCCGTTGATAGCCTGACGCGCGCCTTTGAAGAAGCTCTCCTCGGTCACGTCAATCAGCTGGCGGCTTTTGGGATCAATGGTTCCGACACCGACTGTAACGGCGCTGTCCGATTGCCATCCGTCCAGAATCAACCCGCAGTCAAGGCTTACAATGTCGCCTTCGCGCAGGATCACATTCTCAGACGGAATCCCATGTACGACCTGATCGTTGATGGAGACGCACAGGGAAGCGGGATAGCCTTCGTAATGAAGAAAGGACGGGGTCGCTTTATGTTTGCGAATCAGTTGCTCGGCGTATACATCCAGGGCGGCCGTGCTTACGCCTGGTTTCACGGCTTCTTTCAACCGACAAAGCACTTCGTAAAGAAGCGCTCCCGATTTGCGCATGCAGTCCAACTGTTGTGCATTCTTGAGATAAATCATCAAGTCGCCTCTAACGTTTTCACAATGGCATCGCTTACGTTTTCCAAGCCTGCCGAACCGTCTACCGTACGCAATATGCCAACCTTCTCGTAATAATCGATCAGGGGGGCCGTCTTGCGATGGTATACAGTCAGGCGGTTCTGTACCGTTTCAGGCTTATCGTCGTCACGCTGAATCAGCATTGTGCCGTCCGCTTCACACTTAGTGGCACCGTTTAAGCGATCCACATGATAGGGCGCGCCGCAAAGCGGGCATACTCGGCGCCCAGACAGGCGTTTGACCAGCGTTTCATCACTTACATCAATATTGATGACAACATCAATCTTCGCAAATGAAGCAAGTGCCTGCGCCTGTTCAACCGTACGGGGAAAACCATCCAGCAGAAAGCCTTTCAGGCAGTCCGGCTGTGTCAGCCTTTCCCTTACGATCTCAATTACGACTTCATCAGGCACCAGTTGGCCGGCCTCCATGTATCCCTTTGCTTTCAGGCCCGTTTCCGTTCCTGCGGCAATGGATGCGCGAAGCATATCGCCTGTCGAAATCTGGGGAATCCCAAATTTCTTACAGACAATCTGGGCCTGTGTACCTTTTCCTGCGCCTGGAGGGCCCAGAAAAATAACGTTCATATCGTACCTCCCACCGTTGCGTTCGACGACGCGATACGATTATACCACAATCCGTTCCCTCTCACAAGAACGCCGTCCTTCGCCTCTGCTGCAGGCATCGCTGCCTGTCGGAAAACGAAGGACAGTCGTTCTCGCGTCGGATCAACCGGGTAAAGCATTTCTTTACCCAGGACGTTTTCACGCCTCTCCGATATTCGATCAGGAAATCTTATCGTAGTTGCGGTTAATCAGCAAGTCGTCCAACTGGCGTTTCGTCTCCAGAATGACGCTCACGGCGATCAACAGGCTGCTGGCGCCAAATGGCAACGCTTGCGCGGTACCACGTGCGAACAGCGAGGGAATCGTAGCCAGAATCGCAAGGAAGAGACCAGCGAAGAGCGTCAGACGGTTGTTGATGCGCTTCAGATAGTCCGCCGTGGGTTTGCCGGGGCGTACCGAGGGGATTGCGCCGCCCTGCTGCTGCACGTTCTTGGCCATGTCGTCGGGGTTAAAGGTAATGGAGGTATAGAAGAAAGTAAACGCGAAGATCAGCAGAGCTGTTACCAGCAGGTACCAGGGCGAGGTGCTGTACATGTAGCGCGACCACCACTGGCCAAAGCCCGTGCTGGTTCCACCGGTCAGCTGGATCAGGGTGCTGGGGAAGGTCATAAAGGAATAAGCGAAGATCAGCGGGAGCACGCCAACCGCAATCACCTTTAACGGGATCACAGAGTTCTGACCGCCATACATTTTGCGCCCGGTAACCCGTTTGGCAAAATGCACGTTGATCCGGCGAACACCCATATCAGCCCAGGTGATGATTGTGGTCATCAGCAGCGCAACCACAATAACCGCAAACAGCGTAAGCCACGGGGTAAGGCTGTTGGCACCAAGGGCTTTGCCGGTCAGGCTGACAACACCGTTGAACAGGTTGCTTACGATACCGGCAGTAATCAGCAGGGAAATACCGTTGCCGATTCCTTTTTCGGTAATACGCTCGCCAATCCACATCGCCAGTGCGGAGCCGCCCGCCATGCTGATACCTACCAGCATGTAGTTATACCAGCCGGGCTTGATAACGCCAACGCTGGCTACCAGGCCAATGGCCTGAAACAGTGCGAGGCCGACGGTAACATAACGGGTAATCTGCGCAATGCGTTTCTGGCCTTCCTGGCCACTCTTCTGCAGGCGTTCCAGCGCGGGAATCGCGATAGTCAGCAGCTGCATGATGATGGAAGAGTTGATGTAGGGCGTAATGCCCATCGCCATGATGGTCATGTTCTGGAAGTTGTTGCCCGTCATCATGTTAACCAGATCCAGAAGCGGCAGGTTGTTGGTGCCCATTTTGGACTGGACCAGACTGTAATCAATGCCAGGGGCAAGGATTACGCCGACAAGGCGGAACAACAGCAGCATCATGAAGGTATAGATCAGCTTTTTCCGGATATCGTCTACCTTCCATGCGTTGCGAAGCGACTCCCAGATGGAGGGATTGTTCCTATTCCCTTTGGCCATCTTACTTCACCTCGGCTTTCCCGCCGAGGCTTTCAATCTTTTCCTTTGCACTGTCAGTAAATTTTGCGGCTTCTACGGTCAGCTTTTTCGTCAGCTCCCCGTTGCCCAGGATCTTCACGCCGTCCATGACCTTGGAGATCAAGCCGGCTTCCTTGAGCGTTTCGGCCGTCACGACAGTGCCGTTTTCAAAGATTTCGAGCCGCCCAACGTTGATCGTAGCGTATTCGACACGGAACGGGTTATGGAAGCCACGCTTCGGGATACGACGGTACATCGGCATCTGGCCGCCCTCGAAACCAGGGCGTTTGCCGCCGCCGGAACGGGCTTTGGCGCCCTTATGGCCCTTACCGGAGGTTTTGCCCAGGCCGGAACCCACGCCTCTGCCGAGGCGCTTGGTAGCGCTGGTGGAACCTGCGGCGGGTTGCAACTCGTGCAGTTTCATTGGCAATCCCCTCCTCAGTCGTTGATCTCTTGTACTTCTACCATGTGCCGGACACGGAAGATCTGCCCGCGGATGCAGGCGTTATCTTCCTTCACCACCGTTTGACCGACCTTATGCAGGCCAAGCGCAGCGACGGTATCCTGATGCACTTTCAGGCTGGAGATCGGCGACTTTTTGAGTGTGATCTGCAATTTCATCGTAGTCGTCCTCCTTAGCCGAGAATTTCTTCGACGGTCTTGCCGCGAAGTTTCGCGACCTGCTCAGCCGAACGGAGGAGGCTTAAGCCCTCCAGCGTAGCCTTGACCGTGTTGATACGGTTGTTGGTGCCATAGCTCTTGGTACGAATGTCCTTAACGCCAGCCAACTCCAGCACGGCGCGCGCGGCGCCGCCGGCGATTACGCCGGTGCCTTCGGGAGCGGGCATCATCACTACTTTGCCTGTGCCGAAATAACCGATCGTTTCGTGCGGGATGGTGGTGCCTACCAGCGGCACGGTAACCAGATGCTTTTTTGCATCCTCCACACCCTTGCGGATGGCTTCGGAAATTTCCGCAGCCTTACCGATGCCGGAGCCTACGCGGCCCTTCTCATCGCCCACGACGACCAGCGCAGCGAAGCGGAAGTTGCGGCCGCCTTTAACAACCTTGGTAACACGGTTGATGGCGACAAGCTTCTCCTTGAATTCGCTGACCTGTTCCATGCGTTGCATGCGTTCGTCCTCCTTATTAGAATTCAAGTCCGGCTTCACGGGCGCCCGCAGCCAGTTCCGCTACGCGGCCGGTATAGATATACCCGCCGCGGTCGAAAACAACCTGCTTGATTCCCGCGCCCGTCGCACGCTCGGCGATGAGTTTGCCGATGATCTTGGCAGCGCCCTTCTTATCTACATCCGCAAGCTGTTCCTGCACGGCTTTTTCCATGGTGGAAGCGGCCACTAAAGTTACGCCCTTGGTATCGTCGATAATCTGCGCGTAAATGTTGTTCAGGCTACGGTACACGCAAAGACGCGGCATATCGGGGGTGCCGCTGATTCTTTTACGTACGCGGGCATGACGGATCACGCGGTCCGCGTTGCGATCACGCATTTTGTACATGTGCGTTCATTCCCCTTTCGATTATTTGCCGGTCTTGCCTTCCTTGCGACGGATATGCTCGCCCGCGTACTTAATGCCTTTGCCCAGATAAGGCTCGGGTTTGCGGATGATGCGGATATCGGCGGCAAGGTTGCCCACCTGCTGCTTGTCGATGCCCTTTACCACAATCGTGTTGGGGGCAGGCGTTTCAAACGAGATATTCTCCGGCGCATCCAGAACGACGGGATGCGAGAATCCGATGCTGATGTTGAGCTTCTTGGGGTTCTCCGCTTGCGCACGATACCCCGTGCCCACCAGCTCCAGGGTCTTGGTGAAGCCGTCGGTTACACCGACGACCATATTGTGTACCAGGCTGCGATACAGGCCGTGCATGGCTTTATGCGGCTTCGAGTCGGTAGGACGATGCAGGGTCAGAACGTTGTTCTCCATTTTAAGCGTAATATCGGGGTTTACCGCCTGAGAGAGCGTTCCTTTGGGCCCTTTTACCGTTACGACGTTGTTCTCATCCACATGAACCGTCACGCCCGCGGGGACAGTGATCGGAAGTTTTCCGATTCGAGACATTGTCTTACACCTCCATTGCGTGTCGGTTACCAGATGTAGGCGAGTACTTCGCCGCCGATCATTTGCTTGCGGGCTTCTTTATCCGTCATCAGGCCACGGCTGGTGGAGATGATGGCGATACCCAGGCCGCCCAGAACCTTGGGCAGTTCTTCGCCCTTTGCGTATACGCGCAGACCGGGCTTGGAAATCTTTTTCAGGCCCGCAATCACGGGCTGTTTGCCGCCCACGTACTTGAGCGTGATCTTGATGCTGCCCTGAGGGCCGTCGTTGATAAAATCAACGTTCTTCACATAACCTTCCGCCAGCAGGATCTTGGCGATCGCCTTTTTGGCGTTGCTCGCGGGGAGGACGACCGAATCATGCTTTGCCACTTGCGCGTTGCGAATGCGGGTCAGCATATCGGCGATGGGATCATTCATTACCATGATAGAACCTCCTTCCGTTCTTTCCCGCTTACCAACTGGCCTTGCGGACGCCTGGAATCTGGCCCTTGTAAGCCAGATTTCTAAAGCAGATGCGGCAGATGCCATACTTACGCAGTACCGAGTGCGGACGACCGCACAGGCGGCAACGGGTGTAAGCCCGAGTGGAGAACTTGGGGGCTCTGGCCTGCTTGATTTTCATGCTTGTTTTAGCCACGGTTTTTTTCTCCCTTCCCGCTTACTGAGCGTACGGCATTCCGAGGAGGCGGAGCAGTTCTTTGCATTCCTCGTCGGTTTTAGCTGAGGTGACGAATACGATTTCCAGACCGCGTACTTTTTCCACCTTATCGTATTCGATTTCGGGGAAAATCAGCTGTTCGCGCAGGCCCAGGGAGTAGTTGCCGCGGCCATCGAAAGCTTTGGTGCTTACACCGCTGAAGTCGCGTACACGAGGAAGCGCGATATTCATCAGTTTATCCACAAACTCTTCCATACGGGTTCCGCGCAGGGTAACCTTGGCGCCTACACTCATCCCTTCGCGAACCTTGAAGTTTGCGATGGATTTGCGTGCCTTGGTCACCATGGGCTTCTGACCACTGATCTGGGCCAGTTCCGCCACGGCGAGCTCCAGGCTCTTGGGGTTATCTTTGCAATCGCCAAGCCCCATATTGATAATCACTTTATGGAGTTTGGGGACCTCCATCACGTTTTTGTAGCCGAACTTCTGCTGTAAGGCAGGCACGACTTCATTGTGGTATTTTTCCTTGATGCGGGTAGCCATCATGCCGTACCTCCCTTACTCGATTTCCGCGCTGCAGCGTTTGCATACGCGGACGTTTTTGGTTTCCTTTTCACCCTTGTCGTTCTCCACTTCAACGATCTTGTGGCCGACGCGGGTCGCTTTGCCGCACTTGGGGCAAATCAGCATCACATTGGACGCGTCTAAAGCGCGTTCCTTCTGGTAAATTCCGCCCGGCAAATCCTGACGGCGGGATTTCTGATGCTTGCTGACGAAAGCAACGCCTTCCACAATGATCTTCCCGGTTTTCGGGAATACGTTCAAAACCTTGCCCTGCTTGCCCTTAATGGTGCTGGGGCCGGAGATGACGACGACCTGATCGTTCTTTTTCACATGAAGCTTCGCAATCATTAGTCAATCCTCCATTACAGCACTTCGGGAGCGAGCGAAACGATCTTCATAAAAGACTTTTCGCGCAGCTCACGGGCTACAGGTCCAAAAATACGGGTGCCCTTGGGCATCTTGTCGTCGCCGATCAATACGGCGGCATTGTCGTCAAAACGGATGTAACTGCCGTCCGGACGGCGCTTCTGCTTACGCATGCGCACGATGACGGCCTTCACCACGTCGCCCTTTTTCACGGCGCCGCCGGGGGTAGCGCTTTTCACGCTGGCCACGATCACGTCGCCGATGGAACCGTCGCGGCGGAAGGAACCGCCGAGCACACGGATGCACATGATTTCCTTGGCGCCGGAGTTGTCGGCTACTTTGAGTCGCGTTTGCGGCTGGATCATACGGTTTTCCTCCTTGTTGGGATCGGATGGCTTTTTCAGCCCTCCGCAAATGTGTTTCGGAGCGCCCATCGGCGGCGGTATGTTGCCGACGAGGGCCGAACGAAGATCGCCGAGTCACGTCGGGCACCGCCAGGCGCATTGCTGCGATCCTGCAGGCAAAACGGAAACGACGTCTTTCCTTACTTGGCTTTTTCGACGATCTCGACCAGTCTCCAGCACTTATCCTTGCTCAGCGGACGGGTTTCCATGATGCGGACGGTATCGCCAATCCCGCACTCATTGTTCTCGTCGTGAGCTTTCAGCTTGCTGGTCTGGTTCATGATCTTGCCGTAAAGCGGATGACGCACGCGCTCTTTGATCTCCACGACGATGGTTTTGTCCATCTTGTCGCTTACGACCGTGCCGACGCGGGTCTTGCGAAGTCCTCTTTGTTCAGACATTGAAGCGGCTGCCTCCTTCATTGTGAGTCAAGCTCATTACTGAGCGTCTTTCTGTTCCAGTTGGCGAAGGGCGGTCATGCAGCGGGCGATATCGCGTTTTACGCCTTTGATGACCATGATATTCTGCAGCTGACCGGTCGCGAGCTGAAAACGAAGGTTGAACAGCTCTTCCTTCAGTTCCTTAATCTTGGCCTCCAGTTGGGCCTTGCTTAACGAGAGAAGCTCGTTTGCCTTCATTTAGCCTCACCACCCGCTTCGATGTTGTCTTCGCGCTTCACAATCTTCGTCCGGATGGGCAGCTTGTGGCCGGCCAGACGGAGAGACTCCAGCGCCATGTCATCGCCTACGCCCGCAACCTCAAACAGTACACGGCCGGGCTTGACGACTGCAACCCAGTACTCAGGAGATCCTTTACCGGAACCCATGCGGGTCTCGGCAGGCTTCTTGGTAACGGGCTTATCGGGGAAAATCTTGATCCAAACCTGACCGCCGCGCTTGGTGTAGCGGGTCAGGGCGATACGGGCTGCCTCGATCTGCTGGCTGGTCACCCATGCCGGTTCCAGCGCAACCAGGCCATATTCACCGTAGGTTACGGTGTTGCCACGATGGGCTTCGCCCTTCATGCGACCGCGAAAAACACGGCGACGCTTGACTCTTTTGGGCATCAACATAGCTTATTTGCCTCCTTCGATGGCAGCAGGGGCAACCTGCGGCTTCTTCGGCTTGGGCAGGCGCTGACCCTTGTAGATCCATACCTTTACGCCCAGGCGGCCATAAGTGGTCTTGGCTTCGGCAAAGCCGTAGTCGATGTCGGCGCGAAGCGTCTGCAGAGGGATAGAGCCTTCGTGATAGTGCTCGGTACGCGCGATATCCGCGCCGCCCAGACGACCGCCAACGGAGCATTTCATGCCCTTTGCGCCGGCCTTCATGGCCCGCTGCATGCTCTGCTTCATGGCACGACGGAAGCTGATGCGCTTCTCCAGCTGCTGAGCGATGTTTTCCGCCACCAGCTGTGCGTTGGTGTCGGGTGCCTTGATCTCCATGATATTCAGGTTCGCGGGTTTGCCCAGGAAGGCTTCCACATCCTTCTTCAGAGCTTCGATGCCCGCGCCGCCGCGGCCGATGATCATGCCGGGCTTGGCGGTAAAAATGTTTACGGTGATGCGGTTGGCGCTGCGTTCAATATCAATGTTGCTGATGCCGGTGGAGTAGTACTTCTCCTTGAGCATTTTGCGAAGTTTGAAATCCTCGATCAGGTTGTTCGCAAAATCCTTTTTGTCGGCATACCAGCGGGTGCTCCAATTGAAGATGACGCCAACGCGAGCACCATGGGGATTTACTTTCTGACCCATTATGGTACCTCCTCGCCTTACTTCTGGTCCAGCACTACGCTGATGTGACTGGTGCGCTTGAGTACGGGTGACGCGCTGCCGCGGGAACGGGCAACGAAGCGCTTCAGCGTGGGGCCGGGGTTGGCGTACACTTCGGCAACGTAAAGCGACTTGCGATCCAATTCGCTGTTGTTCACGGCGTTGGCGATGGCGCTGTTAAGCACTTTCAGCACAACGGGTGAAGCGGCCTTGGGGGTGAACTGCAGAATCGCTACCGCGTCGTCAACCGACTTTCCGCGGATCAGATCGATTACGATCTTCACCTTGCTGGAAGAAATCCGTACGTATTTGGCATGGGCGGACGGACGAGTGTCACGGGCCGCCATATGGGCTTGCGCCTTTTTTTGGGTATTGGATGCCATGTGTTCAACTCAACTCCTTCCGCTTACTTGGCCGCGGCGGCCTTCTCACCGGCGTGTCCGCGGAATGTGCGGGTCGGGACGAATTCGCCCAGCTTGTGACCCACCATTTCCTCGGTGATGTAAACCGGCACATGTTTGCGGCCGTCGTGCACCGCGATGGTGTGGCCTACAAAATCCGGGAAGATGGTGGAGGCGCGGGACCAGGTCTTCACGACTGCCTTCTTGCCCGAATGGTTCATTTCCATAACGCGCTTCATCAGCGCGGATTCCACATAGGGTCCCTTTTTAATGGAACGGCTCATGGGTTGGTTTCCTCCTTCCTTGGCTGCTGTGGGTTATTTACCCGCGCGCTTGACGATGAGCTTATTGGAATACTTCTTGTGCTTGCGGGTCTTCAAGCCCAGCGCAACCTTGCCCCAGGGGGTCACAGGTGCGGGCATACCGACGGGGCTCTTGCCCTCGCCGCCGCCGTGCGGGTGATCGCAGGGGTTCATGACAACGCCGCGGACGGTGGGGCGGATACCCATATGGCGGGTACGACCAGCTTTACCAATTCGCACGTTTTCATGGTCGGAGTTACCCACGACACCGATCGTCGCCAGCGCATTCAGCGCAACTTTGCGCAACTCGCCGGAGGGGAGGCGTACCAGACCGTAGCCGTTTTCCTTAGCCATCAGCTGGGCGCTCATACCCGCGGAACGGGCCATCTGGCCGCCGTGTCCGGGCTTAATCTCCACATTGTGGATCAGGGTTCCGACCGGGATGTTCTCAACAGGCAGTGCGTTACCGGCGATAATATCGGCGGTGGCGCCGCTCACAACAGTGTCGCCCACCTTCAGCCCGTTGGGGGCCAGGATGTAACGTTTCTCACCGTCTTTGTACGTGAGCAGTGCGATAAAGGCGCTGCGGTTGGGATCGTACTCGATCGTGGTGACTTTCGCGGGAATATCCAGCTTGTCACGTTTAAAATCGATAACGCGGTACTTTACCTTGTTGCCGCCACCCTGGTGGCGAACGGTAATTTTGCCCTGTTTGTTGCGGCCGGCGTTTTTCTTTTTATACTCCAGCAGCGATTTCTCGGGCTTGTTGGTGGTGATCTCCTCGTACGTCAGCACCGACATGAAGCGGCGGGCGGGCGAGGTTGGCCTGTAAACGCGAATCGCCATTTCTACTTGTCCTCCCTGCTTTATTCGGCCATGCCCTCGAAGAACTCAATGGGTTTGGAGTCTTCCTTGAGGGTTACGTAAGCCTTTTTGATTTCGGGGGTGCGGCCCTGCGTACGGTTCTGTTTCTTGATCTTGCCCAGGGTGCGCACGGTGTTGACGTTTTCCACCTGAATACCCTTGAACACGCTTTCCAGCGCGTGCTTGATCTCCGTCTTGTTGGCGCGGGGGTCCACCACGAATACATAGCGCTTTTCGGTGAAGCCTTCGTAGGCCTCCTCGGTCAGCACCGGGCGAATGATAATATCGTGCGGGTCTTTCATGCGTAAACCTCCTCTACGCCCTTGAGGGCATCCTGCGTGAGGATGATTTTGCCGGCCTTTAAAATGTCGTATACGTTGAGCGTATTCACATACAAGGTCTGCAGCTGCTGGAGGTTGTTGCCCGCGCGCACAACGTTCTCGTCGCGGCCGGGAAGCACCAGCATGGTGTTTTTGGTGAGTTCGAAGTTGCCGAGGAACTTGACCATCAGCTTGGTCTTGGCCTCGTCCAGCTTCAGTGCGTCGATCACGATGATATCGCCATCGTTCAGTTTGCTGGTCAGCGCGCTTTTAAAAGCCAGGCGGCGAACCTTGCGGGGAACGTTTACGACATAATCGCGAGGCTTGGGAGCGAACACGACGCCGCCGTGTTTGAACTGGGGCGCGCGGTTGCCGTGATGGCGCGCATTACCGGTCCCCTTCTGGCGGTAGATTTTCCGGCCGCCGCCGCGTACTTCGCCGCGGGTGAGGGCGCTCTGCGTGCCCTGGCGTTTGTTGGCCAGAATGGAACGCACCACAAGGTGCATGGCGGCTACGTTGACGGGAGCCGCGAAAATTGCATCGCTCAGCTCCACCTCGCCGATGGCCGCGCCTTCCATATTATAAAGTGCAGTCTTAGGCATGGATCATTTCCTCCTTCAGTCGAGCTTGAATCAGGCGCCCTTGACGGCATTGCGCACGAGCAGCAGGCCGCCGTTGGGTCCGGGCACCGCGCCCTTGATGAGGAGCAGGTTGCGCTCGGTGTCGATCTTGACGATCTCCAGGTTCTGCACCGTTACGCGCTCCACGCCGTAATGGCCGGGCATCTTCTTGTTTTTGAAAACACGGGCGGGGTCGGTGTTGGCGCTCATGGAGCCTACGCCACGATGATACTTGGAGCCGTGAGCCATAGGACCGGTGTGCTGATGCCAACGGTAGATGGCGCCGGTAAAGCCGCGGCCGCGGGTAATACCGCACACGTCGATTTTTTCTCCGGCTTCAAACTGGGCTACGGTGATGTCGGCGCCCACTTCCAGCTGAGAAGCATTGTCCAGCTTCAGTTCCCGCAGGTAACGCGCGGGAGCGATGCCGGCCTTTTTGAAGTGACCAGTCATAGGTTTGTTAACCAGTTTCTTAGCGCGGTTCTCCGGCAGGGTGTCAAAACCGACCTGCACGGCCTCGTAACCGTCGCTTTCCACGTTCTTTTTCTGCACTACCTTGCAGGGGCCTGCCTCCACCACGGTCACGGGAACGAGGCGGCCGTCATCGGTGAAGACCTGCGTCATGCCGATCTTCTTGCCTACGATCGCTTTTTTCATGATAGCGTACCTCCTGCTTAATTGTTCAGCTTGAT
>Ga0116170_10002642_pt1 | contig 17164 bp, 13 predicted proteins | sample AD_JPNHW1_MetaG_FD_89797 | JGI IMG/M metagenome (GOLD analysis project Ga0116170, IMG submission 89797) | Active sludge microbial communities of municipal wastewater-treating anaerobic digesters from Japan - AD_JPNHW1_MetaG | ecosystem: Engineered > Bioreactor > Anaerobic > Digestate | place...
GATTGAGTACTGGAATTTGAATATTTAAATTACATTTGTGGCTTGTTGGGAGTTTAGCTCAGTCGGTTCAGAGCGCATGCTTCACACGCATGAGGTCGGCAGTTCGAACCTGCCAATTCCCACACAGAACCACCTTTCAGGGTGGTTTTTTTGTTCAGGCCGGGCAGTTCGGGTCCCGACTACATCGGGATAAACTTTGCCAATTCCCACACAGAACCACCTTTCAGGGTGGTTTTTTTTGTTCAGGCCGGGCAGTTCGGGTCCCGACTACATCGGAATAACCTCTGCCAGTCCTAAACTCCTTTAGCAAGAATGTTATCGATATAGCGACCCTGTAATTGTTTGATTTTTACTTTTTCAGGAACTTCCCCGCGATCTCATCGTACACATTAATCAGTGCATTACTCTTTCCATCCTTTTCGAAAATGGCTTCCCAGGTATTGAGCGGTTCCCATATGCATGTACCGATGCCTTTATTGTCGGGCAAATTGAAAATGAGGTCATTGATGTCGCGCTTGAGCATAGTGTATTCGGCCAGGCAGACGGGTTTATTATAATGACTGATGAGGTAAGCGATATTGTACTTCAGGTCCTCGAAACTTCCGTGCCATTTTGGGTAATAGGATAGTCCGAGCACATCAAAATCCACGCCTCGTTCTGTCATGGCATTGAGCCAGGAGGAGCATTCTTCCACCTGTCCGCCCAGGGCCAGGTGCAGCATGACGGGGATGCCGGCATCAACCTGCTTAACGCCTTGAATTCCTTTGCTGATGAGCATGGCGAGATTGCCTGGGTTGCCAATATGCCCTTCAGGCCACACCATTCCATGATTGATCTCGTTGCCAATCTGCACCATGTCGGGAGGTGTTCCCTGTTGCTGCAGCGCGGTGATAACATGTGCCGTGAATGCCTGCAATGAATCGGCCATTATGCTGAATGGCAGGTTCTGCCAGGCTTCGGGCTTGTTTTGCTGCTGCGGGTCAGCCCAGTAGTCGCTGTAATGAAAATCAAGCAGGAACTTCATGCCGGCCTGTTTGATCCTTTTGGCCATTGCTAAGGTGTGATTGAGATCGCAGAAGCCTCTTTGGGGTGAGTAACCTTTTTCGGTGGTGGGATTGTGGAAAATGCGCAGCCGTATGTAGTTGAAACCATGATCCTTCAGTATTGCAATGGCATCTTTTTCGGTGCCTTTATCGGAAAAATGAATACCTCTGGCCTCAAGTTCCGGAAGGAAGGAGATATCGGCGCCTAGCATTTTTTCCGTCAGCGGATAGCCTGACACCTTTACTTTCTCCCCTTTTACTGCCTCACTTTTGTCTTCAACAGGAACTGAATGAATTTCGGTGGAAGCGCTGTAAAGCCCTGTGGAGGATGCTTCGAGTTGGATCACGCCCGGTGTGGTACCGGCTTGAAGAAGGAGCTGGCATTTACCGTTGAAAAGGCTTCGCTGCCAGAGGCCGTCGGCACATTTATCGGGTTCATGGCTGCTTGGATCGCCGTTGCCAACACCGATAATCTTTGCATCACCGCTGAGTTTAAACTGTATCCTGTTCATGGCATCGGGCACCTCACGCCCTTGCTTGTCAACCGCCCTGATGTTGATCACCGTGCCATCCGTTCCATCGGCTTTAAGGGTGGTTTTGTAAGGCATGATGTAGAGTTCGTAAGCCGGTCCGGTAGTTTCGCTTCTTGCCTTGATGATCTTACCTTTGCGATACCCCACGGCTTCCAGCGTCCCGGGTTCGTACTTCACGTTCCATTCCAGGTGGCTGTTGCGTGGCATCGTTTTCGTGCCCAGCGATTTCCCATTGAGTAACAGTTCCACGCTGTCGGCGTTGGAGTTAACCCAAACGTTCACCGGATTGCGCCAGTCCATCACCTGGTTCCAGTGGGGCGAAATGTGCAGCACATCTTTTTCAGCCCACCACGACTGGTAATAGTAGTAAATGTTTTTCGGGAAACCGCACATATCCATAATACCGAAGTGGGAGTTGATGTTGGGCCAGTGATAGGGAGTAGGCTCACCGCGGTAGTCGAAGCCTGTCCACACAAACCCTCCCAACATCCAGTCGTTTGTTGCCGCAAGAGGCCACCATTCTTCGGCGCGTGAAGCCCACCAGGGAGCGGTGATGTCCTGGTCGGGGACGTAGCACTGTATGGTATCCTTCACATAAATACCGCGGGTGGTCACGGTACTTCCCATTTCGGTGCCGATCACAGGCTGGCCGGGATGATCACGGTGATAGGCTTCGAGGAACTTGTGACGGTAGTTGAATCCACGCACGGGGATCACTTCATTGATGCCATTGAAAACATTGCCCAGGTCGGCAGCATAGGTGCAGGTGCGGGTGGGATCGAGCTCTTTTTGTTTGTTGATGAGACTGATGGCGATACGTTTTCCGGTGCTGTTCTCCTGAACATAACCTTCCTCGTTACCGATCGACCATATGAATACCGATGCATGGCTGCGGTCGCGGAGGATGAGTTGCTCCCATTGCTTCATGTATTCATCGCTGCTGTTGAGCAGGCGGTTTTCGTCTATCACCATCATGCCCAGGCTGTCGCAGGCATCGAGCAGTTCGGGAGTGGGAGCGTTGTGACTGCAGCGATACGCGTTGGCTCCCAGGTCTTTCATGCGGTGGATGCGGTAATACTGCAGGAAATCGGGCATTGCACTGCCTACCCCGGCATGGTCCTGGTGGTTGTTGAGCCCTTTGATTTTCACTTGTTTCCCGTTTAGCAGCATGCCTTTGGCAGCATCCATCTGCACGGCACGTATGCCATGACGTGTTACGATCCTGTCAATCACTTTGCCATTGCTCACCACCTCGGTGATCACTTTGTACAGGTAAGGATCATCCAGCGACCACAGCCGTGGATCCTTCAGCAGTAAATTTTGGGTGACGGATTGCCGGCTCCCGGCAGCGACAGTTACCTTTGTTTCTTTGGATGATGCCAGCACGATTCCTTCCCTGCCGGCAATTGTTGTGCGCACAGTGGCTGTCATGGGCTGAAGGGATTCATTCACAACGGCTGCCTCACAGGCCACTGTGGCTTTGCCGTTTGACGGATTTGAGTAAACGAATAGGCTGCCATCGTCGAGATGCAAGCTTTCATACTCCATGAGCCACACATGGCGGTAAATACCAGCTCCCTCGTAGAACCAGCCTTCATATTGTGTGGCATCCACCCTCACCGTGATCAGGTTGGGTTTGCCGTATTGGATATAATCGGTGATGTCGTATGTGGCGCCCAGGTAACCGCTTTTGTTGTTGCCGAGATAGAAGCCGTTGAGCCAGAACATGGCATCGCGGAAAACGCCGTCGAACGTGAGGGCGAAGCGTTTTCCCGAATCGGTAGCGCTGATGGTGAAGGTTTTGCGGTACCAGCCGATGCTTGTTTCGGGGAATAAGCCTCCGACCGGCTTGTAGCCGTGCGCCATCACATCGAAGCTGGCTGAATTGACGAAGGGCAGTTCCACAGCCCAGTCGTGGGGAACATCGAGTGAACGCCAGCCGCTGTCGTCAAACTTCAGGCTCATAGGCGTACCCTCTGCTTTGCCGGTCTTGGCAAAAATATTGGCAATGCCGAAGTTGAAATCCTTTGCGGGATCGGCAGCGTGGCCGAATGCAAATTTCCAGCCTTTGTCGAAGCTGGTCGTTTGACGGGACTGTTGTGCTGATGTGACGACCGGGAATAAGACGATCAACGTTACAACCAAAAATATAGTGCTATATATCTTCATCATCTGATGCTTTTGGGCAGGTGTGTAATTTTGAATTTTAATATATGCTTTGAGTTCAGCAGGCTGAGTAAAGTATTCTGATAGCTGCCCACCGGGAATAACAAAACCCGGATTTACTATTGATTAAAAATCAAAGTAAAGGTTGCGCAGACCAGTTCTGATGCCTCCATATACCCAGAGCATATTTTTATTGTACCTTGAGTTCTGCTCATTTCTTGAAGTTATTCCAAGTTCAATACGCATATTGGTCCGACGGTTGAGCAGGTACGAAACTGATGCGTCAATTGCGGTCAGATTAGTTTTGAGTCCCTGGCCAATTTTATTACCGAGCTCGCTGACGGCATTATTGTAAGAAATGAAGACGTTTTTACCGAAATCTTTCCCGGCAGTGTCGATGCCGTAAACTGCAATCACAGTTTTAATGTTTGCCATCCAGTTGCCGGTGGTATAAGAGGCCATGAAAACGCCTTCCCTGAAATTGGCTCCCATGGGGTGTGCAAGCGGCTGGTTGAAATGGCTGTAACTTTCGACCGACCGCATATAGGAATATGTGTACGGCCTGGCCTGGTTGTATTCAAGCCTGGCATTCAGCGCAGGAATTTTAAAAAGATTCCATCCTGAAATTCCGAACTGGTAACCATATTTGTTGGCCCACCAGCCGTCGTTTTTAAGCATGTGCGAAAGTTTGAACTCATCGAGGAACAATTGCCCGTAAAAGTTAAAGTAACGGTTTATCTTCAGATTGAATGTTCCTCCCATCATGGCATTGTCGGGTGATCGAAATGATTCTTCAACCGGCCTGAGCAGGATAACAGGATTGAGATATTGCACATCGAAACCGCGATAACTTGCTGTATCATTATGTTCCCACACAATCGCATCAAAGAAACCAATATTCAGCCTGCCCCACAGCAATGCCTGCAGGTAGTGCATGGTGCTCCATTTGCGGGCGTAGCCGAAAGTGGGATCGGGAGTCTGCCGGTCCATAAACTGTGCGTAAATCACAGTGTATTTTATTTTGTTGAAATTGGCTGAAACTTTCAGGTAGGGATAATTAAAGGATGCATCTGAGAGGATCATGGAGCGATAACCGTCACCAATAAAGTTTTTGCCATAGCCCAGCGTAAGATCGGCATATTTTGACGGACTATAGTTGAGGTAAGCATTGCTATAGAAATAATCGAAGCCCCTGCCCTCCCTGAACGATTTTATAAATCCCTGCCCGGGCATTACGGCATAGGCTCTTGTTATCGAATCAATGTAAGAAGGGAATATTCCCTGGTTTTCATAGATTTCAGTATTGAATGAAAAGCAATGACCTAAGACGCCCGTCATTGTGACACCCCTGGTATTTATCCATGTATTTTTGGATTCTTCGAATTCTCTTCCTACCCTGAAATCAAACAGGGGGTCAACTGTAAGCCTGAAATCACCTGTATGGTAGCGGACCAGGTTCTCATTGAATACTTTCCTGTAGATCCATCGCTCATGATACCTGCCGTGCGCCACATCGGGGTATAGTTTCTTTTCGAGAACGCCGGCACTGTCATCCCGCAGTAAAAGATAGGGTTTCATCGACGAAAGGAACGAACGATTCTGTGACTGATAATACTGCATCAGTCGCTCGTTAAAAATATTGTCAAGCGGGATGAATTGCGCCCTGATTCCTGTTGTTGCGCATATTAAAAGGATTGCCGCAAGCAGCCTGGTTTGTTTCATTTTGATCAATGTCCGTTATGTGACGGCTGATTTATCCTGACACGGAATTGTTTCGGTGACAGGGCTTAAAGTTTATCGCTGGTGACGTAAAGATATAAAAAGACATGATTGCGATGGACAGGTAAAAGATAACACTTGCCGGCTTGTCCTTTTTTAATGATAAATTAAGCCAATTAAACTAAGAATGCAGTTATTGCCCGGATGAAAATGAGATACTGACTTAGAACCGCTCTGGTAAACAATGAAAAGGTAGAAGATTGGTGTAAAGTGCAAAACCCCGGACGGAATTATTTCTTTTCACCGGCATCGCGTTTCTTAATGTTTTTTCTTCGCCAGAGTAAGTACATGGTGGTTGTAAACACAAAGGCAATCGTTAAAATAATATAGACAAGATTTGAATTACCGAGGTAGTTGAAGAAATAAGCCACCGCTGTCACGAGCAGGCTGAAGGCCACTAGTATTCCTGTTGATTGTAAATGCGTGAACCCAAGATCAAGCATCAGGTGATGGATATGCCTGCGATCCGGCGTGAAAATACCCTTCCCGCGATATAATCTTATTGCCATAACCCTGATGGTATCGAACATCGGCAGAATCAGCACCGCAAACGAGAATGCAGGAGCTGCGATAAAATGAGGATAGAGTACCTTGTTAACATTTAATTCATTGAATCTGAAAACCAATACTGTCATCAGAAATCCCAGGATCAACGAGCCGGTGTCACCCATGAAGATCTTATTTGTCTTGCCAAAAACGTTGTAGAGAAAGAAGGGTAAGAGCGCCCCAACAATGACTGCTGATAAAATGGCGTATTCCCAATCATCTGACAAGCCAAAAAATATTCCGAATATGGCACTGGCCACCATAGTGATTGAGGCAGCAAGGCCATCGATGCCGTCGATGAGGTTAAAGGCATTGATAATTACTACGCCTACAAACAATGAAAATAAAATACTCACTGAATAGCGCAGGTCACCAATATAAAACATTCCCTGCAGGCTGCTCAGCCTGAGGTTACCAACCACGATAAGAACCATCACGGCAACTATTTCACCCAATAACTTCTTGCGAGCCCTGAGACTTATCAAATCGTCTTTCATCCCAATAAAAAATAGTATGGTTACACCAGCAACGATGGCAGGCAGAGCCGTCATACTGCTAATAATTCCACTCCCGTTGATGCCGCAAGTGTTAATCAAGGCAAGGCTGACGACTGTTATGGAGATATATAAGCCTATGCCACCCAGCGTTGGTGTTGCTGTTTTGTGCATTTTTCTGTCATCCGGGTGGTCGAAAAGGTGTTTTGCCTTAGCTATTTTAATGATGACGGGCGTGAGATAGAAATTAAATATTAAGGCAAGCAGGAATGCCAGAATCAGTCGCTGATCAGGCTGGAAGTAACGGAAGTAGAGGTTGACAAGGGTTTCCATATTCTAAATCAAATTGTGATAACCAATAATGGAATTTCGAATGATTTTGAGATGTGTTTTAAAAACGTGCAAAGTTATATTAGCTTCAATTGTTTTAAAGTTCTCTGAAGGTTTTTTTAGAGCATCTTGTTAACAATTTATTCGATTTTTTGAAAAAGGTGATAGGAGTGAGGAAGAGGGGGAGAGGGGGAGAAGGGGAGATAGGGAGAGAGAGGGAGATACGGAGAAGGGGTGAATGGGAGAGAGGGAGAGAGGGAGATAGGGAGATAAGGAGATAGGGAGAGAGCGTGAGATGGGGAGAGGGAGAGAGGGGTGAGAAAAGGTTTTAGAATTTTACTACCGGTGCAGTAGACCAGTTGATGGAGCCGTCAGCAGTGGCCAGGTCAGTAAAATGAAAGTCATTGATGAGTTTTCCCAGTTTATCCAGGCTGTGATGAAGGCCGTAATATGCCCTGAATCTCCTGTATGGACCCAGATCATGCAAGATAGGCTGGTCGCGGTCGAAATCTCTCGGATGGAAATAGGTCATTACATAAGGCGAATGTGCAATCAGCCTGTGTATCAGCGGATAAGGCCAAAACCTGAAATATCCCCCACCGGAAAGTACTGTGCGAAAACCTGCGATATGATTGTAGTTGACCGGGAATTCCTTTATTCGTATTCCTCCTGATTCAACAATGCAGGGTTCGTTATAAGGGAACGAAGGCATACCACCGTGGGCGCGTAAAGCCGGAAATATACTTGCATCAGTAGTAATTCCTGCAAAAGCCAGTACTTCAAAAGCCCGCGTATTATGTTTTGTGATCGAAAATCCGGGAGCCCTGTAGATTTCTACCTTTTTCCCTAGCTGATCTTCAAGAATGCCTGTATTTCTGAGGATATCCTGCCTGAATTCCTCATCTTTTTGCTGCCAGATAAGCTGATGCCCGTAGGAGTGTAACCCTATCTGGTGACCTGCAGCTGCAATGTCTCTTACTACTGAAGGATGACGATCGGCAATCCAGCCAATGATAAAAAAGGTCGCTTTTTGATTGTTCTTGTCCAGGAAGTTGAGAATACGCGATGTGTTTTGAACAACTCTTGGTTCAAAGGTGGCCCATTGTTCTGCTGTCCGGGTCGAACGATGTTCAAGAAAATGATACCAGTCTTCTATATCGAAAGTGAGAATGCGCATGTTAGGCTTGATGGAGGCAAAGATAGGGAATTTTTGGGAGAGAGGGAGAGAGGGAGAGAGGGAGAGAGAGTGTGTGTGGGAGAGAGAGAGTAAGAGTAAGAGTAATAATAAGAGTAAGAGAGAGTAAGAGAGAGTAAGAGAGAGTAAGAGAGAGGGAGTTGGTGAAGGCCCAAAGCTAAAGGCTAAAAGCTAATAGCTAAAGGCCATAAGCTATGTCAATAGATTTTTGCTGCGAACCAGGGGCCGGCCTTAGTTGCAATGGTGTATGGGATGAGCTTCCATAAACGGGATATGAAAGTGAAACTTTTCAGGGATGTGCCGGGTGAATGTGACAAATTCCAGTATAGCGGAACATCTTCTATTCCCCACTGTTGCTTGTAATAATGCACACTACTACCCAAAGAACTGCGACCTAATGAAAAGATGCTCCCCGAATGCTTGATTGCATGTCTGAGCATGGCCCATGTTAGTCCGTAAGCTACATACAACCTGTTATACTGTTTTAGTGTGGCAAACCAGCAAGCTTCATAAAAACCCTGGTATCCCAATACAAATGCTGCACCTGCGGGCTGATCTTCAAAGTACGCACACCAGATGGAAGCTTCACCGTTTTTATAATACTGCAGTAAGTTGCTGAACCAGCTTTTTGCCAAAACCGGTGATCCTAACTGGTGCATTCTCCTGCTGTATACCCGGTAAAAATCATCCAGCAATTCTGCACTTCCTGATCTTACTTTTATCCCGTTAGAATTACATTTCCTGATCTTTCTCCTCAGGTTTGAATCAAACTTTTCAAATTGTGACTGCTCCGTTGGCGACAACCTGATGATACTGCTTACCTTGCTGGTGATGCAGTATTGTGATGCCTGCGCAGTTAAACGCCATTCACAGGAGTAACCTCTCTGTTTGATTACCATTATTGATTGCTCTGCAATGGCAGCAGACAGTGAGGGCCCGTAGGAGAAATGAGGAAGTAAAACAACCTTTCTGCCCACCAGGTTGCCGTGAACCGTGGCCGTTCTGCCTGATTTGTTCACGATTACAAGTTCTACGGTTTCCCAGCCGAAAGTTTTGCTGACGATCTGTGACAGGCACGGGTTGTTGCACAATGGTATAAGTGTCTCTATAGAAAGAAGATCTTCCCGGATAGCAGCATCTGTTTCAATCCTCAGTAGCATGAAAGGGTGGATTTCTTTTTACAAATGTAAAGGAATTACGGGAAGAGGAGAGAAGGAGAGAGGGAGAGAGGGAGAGATGGAGAAAGGGAGAGATGGAGAAAGGGAGAGATGGAGAGAGGGAGTGATGGAGAGAGGGAGTGATGGAGTGATGGAGAGAGGGAGTGATGGAGAGAGGGAGTGATGGAGAGATGGAGAGAGGGAGTGATGGAGAGATGGAGAGAGGAAGAGAGGGAGAGAGGGAGAGAGGGAGTGAGGGAGTGATGGAGAGAGGGAGAGAGGGAAAAAGGGAGTGATGAAGAGAGGGAGTGAGAGAACAATAGAGGGAAGGGCTTGGGGTGAGGGGGGGAATCAGGATTTGGACTTTCTGATGAACAGCTTGTCAAGGAGACCCGAGAACCATTTTCCGAACAATAACCAACAGAGCCAGCCAGGGAAAAAGCCAAAGGCATTCGACATTTCATCCCTGAATTCAAAAGAACGGCCCAGGTTACCAAACCGTTGCATAAATTCCATGAAAAGACCCCATGCAATGACTATGAGCAAAGGAATGAACGCCCTGCGCTTTTCGAAATATTTTGGCCATGCCATGAACAGAAGAAAGGTGAGACCTGCGTACATGATCATGTGAATTACCTTGTCGGCATAGGGGAAGATCATCACATCGGGCAAATCGTGAGAAGGCAACTGGCTGAGGATGGTCAAGATGGCGAGGTAGATGAAGAAGAGGGTTTTTTTGAGCATGAGGGGGTGGTTTAGAGGGAGAGGGAGAGAGGGAGCGATGGCGCGAGGGAGAGAGGGAGCGATGGAGCGAGGGAGAGAGGGAGCGATGGAGCGAGGGAGCGATGGAGTGATGGAGCGAGTGTCTTGTCCTATAAAAGTTTATACTTTTTGGGGTTAATCAAAAGACCAATACTCGGGCTTGAGGCTCATGTTGACCAACATGGCAATGATGTGGTCATATTTGTCAATAAGAGTTTTGTATTGACTTTCATCAATATAGCCGCATTCCAGAGAATAATCCAGCCAAACCTGGGTTTCTGCCGCTTCTCCTTCAGAATCGGAGAGCTTTGAAACAAAGGCTTTTGGGTACTTCCTTTTCCGGAAAGCTTCAGCAAGATTGCCTGATACCGAACGGGATGAACGGCGAATCTGATCAGTTAATGAATATGTTTCTTCTTTAGGAAATTTTTTTGATAAGTTAAAGATTGACATTCCGGCTTCAAAGGATAATTTATAGACATTTAGGTCTTTATGAGAATGAATTCTTTCCATATCAGGATTAGTTCAGTTAGTTACATTTAACACGATTTGTCAACAAATGTTGTCAGTCAAATCATCATCCGGAATTTTAGTTTCTCTGCTCGCTCACCCGCTCAGTCGCATTGTCGCTCACCCGCTCTCTCACACTCACCCTCTCCCCTCATCACCCTTTCTCAAAATACCTTCTCATTCCACCGAACTTCTCAACCCAGATCACCCAGAGAATAAATATCACCAGATAATAAAACGGACGAAGTACCCAAAGATGAATAAAATCCCAGTGCTGAGGCCAATAGACCATGGTAACGCTCAACAGAACAACGCGGATAATATTGATTACAAACATGCTTGCCATACCCATGGGTATATACCATAGTTTGTGTCGCCAGGGACCCGGGAAAAGCAGGAAAAGAATCACGACCTGGTACATTTGTTTAAATCCGGAGCAGCTTTCGTTTATCTCAATGCCCCTGTTATTGACATTGAAATGAATGATGTTTTTGAAATACAGGGTGACATCCATTCCCAGGATATGTGCATCGATCCAGGCGCTGGCCTGATACACCATCCTGGCAAGCCAGTCGGAGATGCTGAGGAACAGCGAAGTATCATAAATAATGTAACTGAAACGCCACCAAAGCTTATGGAACAGATAGGTGATGATAATAAATAAGAATACATCTACAACAGGCCAGAGTTTGGTCTTATCGAGGAACGTTTTTACGGAAGTGAACATATTTATTGAATTTGACAACGAAAATAGTGGAAATTAGTTTCAGAGCAAGCTGTTAAGATGATTCTGTGACTGAATTTCAACCAGGCTAGGTTGATGAAATATCCGACAATTGAAAAAGGGTATAATTGTAATTGCGGTTTTCGTGACAATTAAGGGTAACCGCAAAGAGCGCGACTTGTTAAGCAAAAGACGCAAAGTTGCTGGTGAAAGAGGTTTAACCGCAAAGAGCGCGAAGCGTTACGCAAAGGTTGTAAAAATTCTGATAAAGAGGCGTAACCGCAAAGAGCGCTGAGGGTTGCGCAAAGGACGCTAGGGGTTACGCAAAGGATGTTGTGATTCTTTATGTCCCAGTAATACAAAAAAACTCTTATACCCAAATGCCGGGTATTCGTAACGATCATATAACCTGGAAAGACTATGTTCTTATTCCTTCTTACAGCAGCATGACATCTCGGCAAGCAGTAAAAAGATGCCTAATACAATGAAAGTCGACGCAGGATAAAAATATGTTGACCACATATGATTCCAAAGGATACCGCCGGCAAATACAGCGATAATACCCAGAATCAGAAGGACAATGCCTGCTGCGGCGCTTATCCATGCCAGGGTTTGTAAAAGTCTTTTCATTGTTGAACGGATTAAAAAGTAAAGATAAGCACAATATAAGGCATTTGTTCAGACTGCCCTAAAAAAGGGCTTGTGATATTGTACAACCTACCTTGAAAGGTTATCGAGCCGATTAAAAGGCTTGCCCGGGGGAGGCAGGTTTGAAGGGACGAGGTCACCACGTCAGTTAAAGCCTGAAGGGCTTTAACCTCCTCGCGGAGTAGCCGATCATTAGCTAGGCCAAAGAATAAATACTCTGCGAGCGAAGCGAAGCAGCCGCCACGCCGGCATAGTCCTCCGGGCTTATGCCTCCTCGCGGAGTAAGGGTTCTCTATGAAATTGGAGTTAAAGAGTTCTTCTAAGAATGACTAATTTGCGAGCCCCGGCTTGCCGGGGCGACGCAATCTCAAGAATTCACCGCATTGTTTGTTGGACACACCTCATTTATTTGAATATCTTCCTCATTAACACCGTCGTACGGTCGACTACAAAGCCCTGTAAAAGGGTGGAGTCGTTCATTTCCTGCACATTCGAACCACTGGAGATGGCTTCCACGCGGGTTATTTTACGCTTCGAGAGAGCTTCCTGCACGCAGGTTTCGAGCATGGCCGTGTATTTCGGGTCTGTAAAGCCTTTCTTCATGAAGGTGTAAAAATACTTCACTATTCCTGGCTCGGAGAAGATACCGTTCCTGATGCCAATGAGTTCACCGGACTGCTGGTTGATGAGGCCGTAAACAAACTGCCGGGGATACGATTCCAGCGACTTGGTGATGTATAGTTCAAGCCTTTTCTTAGCCAGTTCGTTGGAGATGAGCGGGTCGCGGGTGAAGCGGTCGTGGGAGCCATGGTGTGCCGTGATTTCGAATATCGCTTTGCGGGTGGCATTGTCATCGCCCAGCAGTTCACAGCCAAAAGGGAAGAAATACCTTGAACTAACGGCCTGGTCAACCAGTTGCTGATGCCTGAAAATCCTGAACTCGATGAAGCGGAATCCCAGGTGTTCAAAGGCGTGGATGCCTTTGAGGTCGTTGGCATCGAGCTGGAGCTGAACATAATAGGGGGAGTTTTCGGCGATGAGCTTCTCTTCGCAGCGGGCATAATCCTTTGCGTTGGTTTCGTCGTCGAGCTGGATGATGTTATGTTTGAAAAGCTTGGATTCTACGTCGAGTAGCTTGTATTTCATGCCTTTTGGATTAGGTGAACACCGGGGTCTGCAGAACTGACCCTGATTTTTCAGGCTGCTAAGATAAAGTTATTTGCGCCGAATTGTAATTTAACGATGATTTTTGCGCTTAAAGCAAAGACGGTCTAAATGAAAAAAAGAGCCGGAGGCTCTTTTTGGGTTAACGTTTTACAAGCAGGCCTGAGGCCGCCACGTCGGCATAGCCCTCCGGGCGTATGCCTCCTCGCGGAGTAGTCGATCTTTAGTTGAAGTTAGGATCGACTACTCTGCGAGCGCAGCTATGCTGCGCGAAGCAGTCTCAGCCATCTAAGAAAGCTACCCCCGCTCCGCGTTGCGAAGCAGCCGCCACGTCAGTGTTGCCCTTCGGGCCAACGCTTCCTCGCGGAGTAGTCCCTTCTAAGTTAAGGCAGGGAATGACTACTCTGCGAGCAACGCTCCGCGTTGCGAAGCAGTCTCGTGCCAATAGCGATGCTCCCCTCTCTGCACCCATCCTTCCCGCTATAGCGTGTCATACAAGTCCTTCCATTCCGGGTTCATGCTCTCGATCAGCTGTACTTTTTTGTCCCTCGAACCGGCCTTGATCTGCTTTTCGCGGTCTCGTGCCTGAATTACACTGTCGTATTCTTCAAAGTAAACGAGCTTGTCAACATTGTACCTGGCTGAGAAAGCATTGGCGTACTTCTTCGTCTTGTGGCTTTGGATTCGGTACTTAAGTTCCTTGGTGAAGCCCGTATAGATGACTCCACCTGGCTTGTTTGCAGTAAGGTATACCCAGTATTTCAAGGGCTGTTTTAGATTAGAAGGTCTTAGGGGGATGAGGCCGCCGCGTCGGATAAAGCCCGGAGGGCTTTATCCTCCTCGCGGAGTAGTCGATCTTTAGCCAGACCATAGAATAAATACTCTGCGAGCGTTGCGAAGCAGCCGCCACGTCGGTTAAAGCCTGAAAGGCTTTATCCTCCTCGCGGAGTAGTCAATCCTTACTTAAACTAAGAATTGACTACTCTGCGAGCGCAGCTATGCTGTGCGAAACAGCCGCCACGTCGGTCCTTGCTTCCAGCAAGGGCCTCCTCGCGGAGTAGTCAATCTGTAGTTAAACTTCAGAGCAGCCGCCACGCCTTTTACTACATCTTCGAATCGAGTCCCTTGCCCTTTTCGATATGTTCAAAATTGGGCAGGTAGGCTTTTAATATTTCCACCAGTTCTGCTTTCTGTATGTCTCTCTTTGCGAACAGTTCCCGCAGTCTGCCGAATATCTCATCAATCTCGGCGATAGGCCTTTTCTTTGAGTTCTTCACTACCCCAAGATTTATAAAGGAGTTGGTGTCAAGTATCTCATTTTCAGTATAGAATTCTTCAAACGCTTTTTCACCCGAGGTGTCGGAACCGAAGAAATATACCGGCCAGGTTTTTGAGTTGTTGTCAAGTAACAGGGCTTTGCTCACTGCCTCTTCCTCCGTTTTGCATATGTAAGGCTCCAGGCCCATATAATGCAGCAGGTCAATGGCTATCCGGTCGAAGGGGATCATGTCTTTTTCTTCGTCCAGCTTCGGAAAGAAAATATCACCTGACTCACCCATGATGGAGGCCATGAGGCAGAGCTCGCCTGATTCAATTGGTGATACGAAGAAACGCCTGATGCCGACAGGGCATGACCAGGGCTGTTTTTTCTGCATACGTTCGAGGAAGCCCAGCGGCAGGCTGCCGTTTGAGAAAGCCACGTTGGCAAAGCGTGCCGTCTTGATGGGCAGTTTGTGGCTGTATGCCATGATGAGCTCTTCCATGAGCTTTTTGCTGGCGCCCATGATGTTGACAGGGTTGGCCGCTTTGTCGGTGCTAACGCAGAAGAAATGTTCGGGAGGAGATTCCAGCAGGAGGTCCAGCAATTTGCGGGCGCGAAGTACATTGTTTTCAATCATGGCTTCGATGGAGAAGATGTCCTTTTCGCTGCGCACATGCTTGTGGGCGGCAAAGTTTGCCACAATCTCGAATGGACCGTGGTGCCGGAACAGCTTTTCGAATACCTTATCGCCAAAGTTTACAGGGTAGGTGATAAACTCCCCGGGAATGTTGTATCCTGCCGAACTGCGCAGGTCGCGGACCAGTTCGGTGAGGCCGTTTTCGTTAATATCGACGACTACGAGTTTGCTGATCTGAAACTTCAGTATAGCCTTGATATAATGTGAGCCAATGCTGCCGGCCCCGCCTATTACCAGTACCGACTTGCCGTTGATGCGGCGCTGCAGTTCGGTATTGTATTTCAGGAAGTCTCCTGCCAGGAGGCTTTCTTCACGCCGGGTAACATGTTTTTTGATAAAGGTTTCGATGTCGGGTTGTGTGTACATAGTTTTTTGGTTTTATAGGAAGTCTGGCATGGCGGCGCAGGGGGGGGGAAGGGGTAGTCATAGTGGGACGAGGCCGCCACGTCGGTCAAAGCCCAGGGAAGGTAGGCTTGAAGGAGCGAGACCGCCACGTCGGATAAAGCCCGGAGGGCTTTATCCTCCTCGCGGAGTAGTCGATGATTAGGCTAGCCATTGAAAGGACGAGGCCGCCACGTCGGATAAAGCCCGGAGGGCTTTATCCTCCTCGCGGAGTAGTCGGTGTTTAGGCAGGCCATTGAAGGGACGAGACCGCCACGTCGGATAAAGCCCGGAGGGTTTTATCCTCCTCGCGGAGTAAGGGTTCTTTTAGGAAATTGTGTTAAAGAGTTCTGCTTAGAATGAATAATTTGCGAGCCCCGGCTTGACGGGCGAAGCAATCTTTTGGATCATCCGAAATCTTCTTCTGGACTCCTTAATCATCTACCCATCTTCCCTCGCTCCCAGCTTCCAACTGCTGAACTCTTTCCACGGAATGACGCGCACGTCGCCGGATACAAATGACTGGTCACCCATGTAAACCAGCATTTTTTCCACTTTCACCGCATCTGAATTCCATACGATCTTCCTGATATTTTTCAGATGATCAGAACTGAAAGTCTGTCCACCCTTTATTTCGATGGCAGCAATTGAATCAGCTGATCTTTCAATGATACAGTCTATCTCGCTCCCGTTGCTTTCGCGCCAGTAATAAACGGAAGGCCTTTTGCCTGAATGGTAGTATTTCTTGATTATATCGGAAATAATGAAGTTTTCGACAAGAGCGCCATACTGGTAATGGGTGGCCAGCATTTCAGCATTGCTGAGTTTTAATAATGAAGAGGCGACTCCTGTATCATAAAAGTAAAGCTTCGGTGATTTGATGATTCTTTTACTAAAATTCCGGTAGTACGGTTGTAACTGGAAAAGGATAAAACTTGCTTCGAGCAGCGATAGCCAGGCCTTGGCTGTATTTACCGCGATGCCTGCATCATTTGCAAGCGAGCTGAGGTTGAGCACCTGTCCGATACGGCCAGCACATAATCCCAGGAAACGCGAAAAGGTATTCAGGTTTTCCACTGCTTTAAGCGTCCTGATGTCCCGCTCGACGTAAGTCTGCAGGTAGGAAGGGTAGAAGTCGGCAGGTTCAATGTCTTGATCGAAAATACGGGGATAGAAACCTGTATAAATGGCGCTGCTGACCGGCTGTTCGCTGGTGATTGTCAATTCATCCGTATCAAAAGGAAACAGGTGGTTTATACTTACCCTTCCCGACAGTGACTGGGCAATTTTTTCATTGAGGAGAAAACTCTGCGAGCCGGAGAGGATATATTGCCCGGGAATATTTCTTTCATCCGATATCACCTGGATGTAACTGAACAATTCCGGAACATTTTGTGCTTCATCAAAAATTACCCGCGGCCCCAATGAAATCAGGTAGCCCATCGGATCAGCGAGCAGCAGTTCCCTTATGTCAAGCCTCTCAAGGTTCAAATACCTGTAATCAGGGAACGCACTCCTCAGCAGCGTGGTCTTACCTGACTGGCGGGGGCCGGTAAGTGAAACCACGGGAAACTTGGTTATCATCTGCTGCAGATGCGGTGTGATGCTGCGTCCAATCATTTTATGTTATTTTGCAATTCGATTGCAAATATACATACAATTTTTATTTTTTTACTCCCCAGGATGTTCTTCTCGTAAATGCTGATGATAGCGCTGAAGTGGGACGAGACCGATACGTCGGATAAAACCCGGAGGGTTTTATCCTCCTTGCAGA
>Ga0116170_10002644_pt1 | contig 17160 bp, 10 predicted proteins | sample AD_JPNHW1_MetaG_FD_89797 | JGI IMG/M metagenome (GOLD analysis project Ga0116170, IMG submission 89797) | Active sludge microbial communities of municipal wastewater-treating anaerobic digesters from Japan - AD_JPNHW1_MetaG | ecosystem: Engineered > Bioreactor > Anaerobic > Digestate | place...
CGGTTCTGTCGTTGCAGGCGTCCCGGCCACCGTTACCGGTAACACGGTAACCCCGATTACGGCCAATATCTCCGGACTTATGCCCAACACTGTCTATCATTACAGAATCAAGGGGGTCAACACAGGAGGTACTGCAAATGGCGGTGACATGACCTTCACTACCACCTTTGCACCTCCGACTGCTGTTACAACTGCCGCTACTGCCATCAATCTGACCGGCGGCACCCTTAACGGTACCGTCAATCCCAACGGTGCAGTCACAGCCGTAACCTTCGAGTACGGAACTACCACCTCTTACGGGTCAACCGTGGTTGCAGTTCCGCCCAGTTTGACCGGTAATACCGATCAACCGGTCAGCGCTGTCGTTTCGGGATTACCTCAGAATACACTGATCCATTATCGTGTTGTCGCCGTGAATTCGGGAGGACCCACCAATGGCAACGACATGACCTTTACCACCGGAGGCCCGCCCACGGTCGTTACAAATCCGGCGACGAATATCACCACAACATCGGCCCAACTAAACGGAACGGTGACGGCTAACAATGTAGCCACCACAGTCACATTTGAATGGGGACTGAATACTTCGTACGGCAATGTGGTTCCTGCAGTTCCGATTACGGTTAATGGTATCACACCAACCGCTGTTATGGCGAATATTTCAGGATTGGTAAACAACACCACTTATCATTTCAGATGTGTTGGTGTCAACGCGGGAGGTCCAGCCTATGGCGCCGACCAGTATTTTATGGCCGGTTGCCCGCCCGTCGGTCCTGCCGGACCCATCAGCGGTCCTGCAACGGTTTGTGCCGGAGTTACCGGTGTTGTCTATTCCATTGCCCCGATCACCAATGCCACCAGTTATACCTGGACTTTACCTGCAGGAGCAGTCATCACAGCCGGTGCAGGAACGAACTCTATCACCGTCACAATCGGAACTGCCTCAGGGAATGTGAGTGTATTCGGAACCGGCCCGTGTGGAAACGGAACTCCTTCGACGCTAGCCCTCACCGTTAACCCGACTCCGGTACCGGTTATCACGGGTCCTGCCACGGTTTGCCAGGGATCGACGGGGAATATTTATGTCACACAGACCGGGATGACCGGGTACACATGGACTGTTTCTTCAGGAGGAGCCATCACGGCTGGCGCAGGAACCGCGACGGTCACGGTGAAATGGAACAATTCGGGGGCCCAGAATGTGTCGGTTACCTATACCAACGCCAACGGTTGTGCGGCAGTCGCGGTGGTCTACCCGGTTACTGTGAATACAGCCCCGACGCCGACCATCAGCGGATTGAACGCATTGTGCGTCAACTCCGGGTACCATACCTATACTACTGAATCCGGGTTTACCAACTACACGTGGAATGTATCTGCAGGCGGCTCGATCGTCTGGGGAGCCGGAACCAGTTTGGTGAAAATATCCTGGAATAATGCCGGGGCTCAGAATGTTACGGTCAACTATACCGGTGCCAATGGCTGTCAGGCCGGCACCCCGACGCAACTTAATGTCACCGTAAACCCGATACCGGCAGCTGCCGGAGCCATAACGGGATTGGCAACTGTTTGTGCCGGCGCCTTAGGTGTTTCCTATTCTACCCCCGCCATCACCAATGCAACATCTTATGTGTGGACCCTCCCGGCCGGGGCAACCATTGCGTCGGGCGACGGGACCAATAACATAACTGTCGACTTTGCCCCGGATGCCGTTTCAGGCTCCATTTCAGTAATTGGAAACAACCTGTGCGGGAACGGAGCTCCTTCGGCTGCGCTGGCCGTGACCGTCAACCCGTTGCCGGCCGTTGCGGGAACCATCACTGGCGCCAGCTCTGTTTGTCTGGGATCTACAGGAAACCTCTTCTCGGTTCCGGTGATTACCAATGCCACAGGGTACACATGGACCCTCCCGGCCGGTGCAACGATCACCAACGGGCAAAATACCAATGCCATCACCGTGAGCTTCGGAGCCAGTGCGGTTTCGGGCGACATCACCGTGCGGGGTACCAATGCTTGTGGTAACGGAGCCCTGTCGGCACCTTTGGCAGTCGGCGTTTACCCGGTCCCCGTGAAACCTTCGATCACACAGAACGGTCCCATCCTGACCAGTTCGGCGATCGCCGGTAACCAGTGGTACTTCAGCGTGACACCCGACGGAACGGGACAACCTGTTGCAGGGGCCGTCTGGCCTTATTATGCCGCAACCCAGAGCGGGTATTACTGGATCGTGGTCACCTTGAACAGTTGCTCTTCGGTACCCTCCGATCGCGTACAAGTCATCATGACCGGTCTGAACGAGCCGGCTGGATTGCAGGTAAGCCTTTATCCCGTTCCCAATGACGGCAGGTTCAAACTTTCCGTTCAGGGAACAACCGGGGAGAAACTACAGGTCGCTGTATTTAACAACCTGGGATCAAAAATCTTTGAGATTCCAGAACTCATGGTCGACGGAGACCTTGAACAGATGATCGATCTGAGGCCGGTGCCGCCGGGAATTTACCATGTCATAATCGGGAACAGTCAGGGTACACTGATCCGTAAAATTGTGATTTCGGAATAACGCCGGGATTTTTTTCAGATGTGAAAGGAGGGTGGCTCTCAAAATAAGCCACCCTCTTTTTTCATTGTGTGCTTTGTATTGCGGGCGAAAGTTCCCGTACGATCCGGGTTTACAGGAAGTGATAGCAATAGCAACGGTGTTCATCGCGGTTTGAAAGCTGGAGGCATATTTGAATACCTCGTTATATATGAAGAAAACAAAATAGATCAGGAGTCGGAAAATTGCGTAAATTTGAACAAAAGTTGATACCGATCCTAAAACCTCCCTTATGCGACATCTGGTAGCAACCCTGGTTCTGATGATGTTGCTGCTTTCGCTGCAAGCATCCCAGCCGGATTCACTGCTTATTCACAGGATGATCAACCAGGGTTCGGAATTGTACAATCACGACCGCCCTGCCGCCCTGATTGAATACGAGAAAGCGATATCTATTGCCGGGTCGTTGGGTTATTTCGACGACAGCGTTGCTATGGCCATGTACCGGGTTGCTTACGAAGACTATTACAAGGGAAATGCCGAGAACGCCATAACCAATGCCTTGAAGGCACTAAACTTTTACAAACAACGTAATAACTACCGGGGGATGGTGAAAATGATGACCTTCGTGGGGGACATCCTGCGCGGGAACAGTTTGTATGACCAATGCTACCAATATCTTTACCAGGCCCGTATGATAGCTCTCAAAATCGCAGACAGCAGTTTGATCGCATCGGTTTACAACCGGCTGGCAGCCTCATTGGTCGAAAGCTTGGACCTTCCATACGACTCGGCGGAAAAGTTCGCTACCGGATCTCTCGCGATTGCGACCCGGTTGAAAGATGATTTGCTGGTTTACAATAACCTGAATATTCTTGGGTATCTGGAGTTGAGAAGGCTGAATTATGACAAGGCGCTTGATTATTTCAATAAAGCGCTTCCCATCGTTACCAGGGTTTATCCCGAAGATGAACCCCTGATCCTGATCAATATTGCCCGGGTTTATGATGCTTATGCGAAGCCTGAGGCGGAAACGATGAATTTGAAGGCGCTTCAGATGGCTCAGAACATGAATATTCCCAAGTATGTTGTATTGGCCTGCCTGAGCCTGGAAACGATCTATGTGAGAAAGGGTGATTATAAAAAAGCACATTACTATTCTTCCCTTTACTATTTAACCCGGTCGAACATCTATGAGCAAAAGGTACTAGTACAGCTTCAGGAATTCAATACCCGCCTGAGCGAGGAAAAACAGCGCAACGAAAATGAAGAGTTGCTTTATCAGCAGGATCTTTCGGCCAGTCGCCAGCGGACTTACATTTTGATCGGAGCCCTGTTGATCCTGCTGCTTGCAGGCGCCGCGTTTTTTATTTTGTACCAACGCAGGCAATGGAAAGAAATTGACCGGATCGCCGGACAGCTTAATCAATCGAACAAGATCCTGATGCGGTTTATTTCAATTATCGGTCATGACCTGCGATCACCGTTCAATGCCATCCTCGGCTTCACAGATATTCTGAAAAACGACAAAGGCCTGACCCAGGAAGAGAAATCCCTTGCGTTGGATCGGCTTTACACAGTGAGCCGGAGTACCTATAAACTGCTCGAAGAGATCCTCGAATGGTCACGTCTCCAGTCGGGATCGGTAAAACCGGTGATCAAAACATGTAATGTCACCGATCTGATATCCGAGACCATCCAGATACTTGAACCATCGGCCATCCTGAAAAAAATCCAGCTTGAATTTGAATACCCGGGTCCCCTTGAGATGAATGCCGATCCCGATATGTTGCTGACCATCTTCCGCAATCTCATCTCCAATGCCGTAAAATTCACCCAGCCGGGCGAACGCGTCCAGATCCGGCTGGAAAAACAGGACAAGGAAGTGAGCATTACCGTATCTGATCACGGAGTCGGGATGACGGAGGAGGAATTGGGCAAACTCTTCCGGCTGGATGAAAATTATAAGTCGAAGGGCACCGGAGGCGAGACCGGATCGGGATTCGGATTAATTCTCTGCAAAGAATATGTCACCCTCCACAAAGGTAAACTTATTGTCACCAGCGAGAAGGGGAGCGGAAGCGCATTTACCGTCCACCTTCCGTTAACCTGAACCAAAGATGAAATATATTCACGGACGCTTTCCAATTTGGGTGGATCGGCATCCCGCTATCCTGAGATTTTTCCTGTTTGCATTTTTTTTCCCTGCCATACTTTACGCCCAGATAGGCTTTGATCCCGACGATCTGGATTATATTTCAAGAGCCGACAAAGGATCACCTGCTGCGCGATACCTGACGAAAGAAAGCAGTACCGGCGCCAATTACGATGTTACCTCCTACCGCTGCCGCTGGTTTATCGATCCGGCCGTCCGGGCAATTTCAGGATCAGTCACCCTGCTTTTTAAACCGCTCGGCCCGTCGCCTGATTCCCTGACGCTCGATCTGAGTTTGGATCTGACGGTCGATTCCGTCACTTATCACGGGGGAATTGTCACCTGGAGCCATGATGCCGGAATGATTTACATGAAGTTGCCCGTTATGCCGGCCCCGGTGGATTCGGTCACCGTGCATTACCATGGAGTACCTCCGCTGAATGGTTCCGGATCGTTTGAAACAGGCATCCACAGCGATATTCCGGTTCTCTATACCCTATCGGAACCTTATGGCGCCAGCGACTGGTGGCCTTGTAAGAACGGGCTGACCGACAAAGCCGACTCGGTCGACCTGCTCATCGAGACGCCGGCCGGCTACACCGCGGTGGCCAACGGACTGCCGGTTTCAACAATCCGGGAGGGAGGTCTATGGAGGTTTCACTGGAAACACCGTTATCCGATTGCCGCGTACCTCGTGTGCATCTGCGTCACCCGGTTTTCGGAATATCACCATACCGTTGAATTCGGTACCGATACCCTCGATGTGCCGAACTATATTTATCCCGAGGATTCAGCCTTGGTAAGCAGCCAGACCATCCAGGTTGTTCCCGTGATCCGGCTTTTCGACTCCCTGTTCGGGATCTATCCGTTTCAAAAAGAGCATTACGGACATGCCCAGTGCGGATATGGGGGCGGTATGGAACACCAGACCATGAGTTTCATGGGCGCTTTCGGATTCGAGCTGATCGCGCACGAACTGGCCCATTCCTGGTTCGGAAATAAGATCACCTGCGGAAGCTGGACCGATATCTGGCTGAATGAAGGATTTGCTACTTACCTGTCGGGATTGTGTTACGAATACTTGGCTCCCACCTGGTGGAAAAGATTCCGACAGGTACGGATTCAGAAAATCGTTACCCAGCCGGGAGGATCGGTATTTTGCAGCGACACCACAAGCATCGACCGGATCTTCGACTCCAGGCTCTCTTACGCCAAAGGAGCCATGATCCTTCACCAGCTCCGGTGGATCATGGGAGATTCGGCTTTCTATAATGCGTTGAACCGTTACCTTTCCGATACCCTTCTCGCGTACCGGTTTGCCCGGACTTCCGACCTGGTCTCGCACCTGGAAAATGCTTACGGCGCCGATCTTTCCTGGTATTTCAGGGATTGGTTCACCGGTGAAGGATACCCGACTTACCACATCAACTGGTCGCAATCGGGCGATCAACTGACCTTTACCGTCAACCAGATTCAATCACATCCCTCGGTTGATTTTTTCAGGATGCTGCTACCGCTGCGGGTGAAAAATTCAGTAACCGACACCACCATAACCGTTTGGAATGAATTTTCGGGTGAAACTTTCACCCTCACCCTGCCTTTTACCGCCGATTCGCTGCTGTTCGATTCCGACCTGCAGCTGATCACGGGCATAAACACGGTCAACGCGATCGCCGAACCGATCCGGGCAAAGGCGACGCTCCTGGCGCCGAATCCTGCACGCGACAATCTGACCGTCATCCGGAATTATGGTTCCCCGGATGCGAACTTCGAAATCTTCAGTGATGACGGCCGGAAAGTTCTTTCGGGAATAATTTCAGGCCGGGAGACGCAGATCGGGGTAGGTTTCCTCCCGGCGGGTATGTACTTCATCCGGATCTGGGGTGGAGCGCAGGAATTCACGGGGAAATTTATCAGGTAAGAGGGGCAGGGAGGCTCAATCCGGCAAATTCTATGGTAAAAACTTTATTTTAATACCTCGCTGACTGACTCCCGGAGCTGTTCAAAGGTAAATGGTTTGGTTACATAGCCGTTCATACCCGCTTCAAGATAGCGCTCCCGGTCGCCTTTCATGGCATTGGCGGTCAGCGCAATGATTCTGGAGCGGACCGGGCCGTTTTGCTCCCGTTCCCGGATGGCACGAGCTACCTGGTAACCGTCCATTCCGGGCATCTGGATGTCGAGAATGATCAGGTCGTATTTGTTTTCCCGGTATTTTTCAAAGGCCTCAATGCCGTCGGACGCCATCTCGATGAGGAAGCCCATCTTATGCAACTGGTAGGCCACCACGCGTTGGTTGATCAGGTTGTCCTCTGCCACCAGTACCGTTTTCCCGTCAAAACTTTCCGTATCCTTTACCGGTAATCCCGGCGCCTGTTCGGTTCCGGAGGAGGTGAGGGAGAATGGGAGGATGAACCAGAAACCGGACCCGATTCCCTGCTTGCTTTTGACGCCGATTGACCCCCCCAGCATGGTGGTAATTTTTTTGCAGATGGAGAGTCCAAGTCCGGTGCCCGCAATCATTTTAGTTTTCTCCTGCCGCACCCGCGAAAAAACCTGAAACAGCGAATCAAGAGCTTCCTCAGGGATCCCGATTCCGGTGTCGCGGACCTCGAAACGCAGTTCGACTTTGTTTCCGGTGAACTGTTCAACCCCGATTAAAACCTTGATGGCGCCCTTTTCTGTAAATTTCAAAGCATTTTGAATCAGATTGATCAAAACCTGACGGAGTCGTTTTGAGTCGCCGCACAAAGCATCGGGAACCGATTCGGCCGTTTCGATGGTAAAACCGAGCGCCTTCTCCTGTACCTTGTGTCGTATCATCAGGTCGATATCCTCCATGACCCGGCTGAGTAAGAAGGGATGAAAATTGAGTTCCATTTTTCCGGCTTCGATGGATGAAAAATCAAGAACATCATTGACGAGGGTAAGCAAATTTTCAGCCGAGACGGAGATTCCCCGCAGCAATTCCTGTTGTTCCTGATCGAGGGGGGTGTTTCTTAGAATTTCCGACAGGCCAAGGATCCCGTTCATCGGGGTCCTGAATTCATGCGACACACTCGCGATAAACTCGTTTTTGGCGACTGTTCCTGCCTCGGCCATCTCTTTGGCCTGCCTGAGCTCCGCTTCATGGCGCTTCCGCTCCGTGATATCCCGGGAGACACCAACCAGACCGATGATTTTACCACCCGAATCCCGGATTGGAGCAATGCTGGTGCTTCCGTACCGCTTTCGCGTACCGTCGTCAAACATCTCCTCGATATCATACAGCGCAATCCCGGTGGCCAATACCTCCAGCTCTTTTGATTCATAGATATCACTATCATATCCCGGGAAAACATCCCTTACTTTTTTCCCGATGATCTGGTCGTACGGAAGCCCAACCAGCTCCGTGAAAGAATTGTTTATTAGCACATAACGAAGCTGCAAATCCTTGAAATAAATAAATGCCGGGATGGTCGCAAGCAGAGTCGAAAGTTCTTCAGCCCGGATTTTCAGGTTTTCCGAGGTTTTTTTCAGATCGATGGTGGTACGGTTGAGCAGGGAATTGAGGATATTCTTCTCCTTGTTCAAGCGTTCATATTTGAATTTCAACCGGTCGTAATCGGTGTTGATCTTCTCCAGTTCCGCGAGGATAGCAGACTTCATTTCTGAAAAGTCTGTCCCGTGTGACAGTTGCATTACGCGGCCGATCAATGCACGGAGTTGATCCATTAATCCAATTCTTTCAGGGCAACCATGGTAAAAGTCTCATTGTGAAAGTCACACGATTCGTTGGGATGGCTTCCGATTTCGCCATAGGTAAAAAACCCGATCAAGGGCCGGTTCCAGCATTTCCAGGCGTCGCTGATCTCTTCCGAAATGGTCGGGCCCAGTGCGTTGTGACGGGCCATGCAGGAAAAGAGGATGAGGATGTCCGCCTCCCGGTGTATCACATGGAACGAGGCTACCTCTGCAACGGTGGTTTCGATGATCTCAAACCCAGGAGAGCTGGAAAAGGTAACCACCGATCCGGTAGGAACAGAACCGGCAAAGATCAGCGCTTTCTTTTCCCGGTCGACGTTGGTTACGGCCCTCAGCACATCGCGCATGCCCTTCTTTTTCAACAGGAGGGGGTACTCGACACCGATTTCAGGAAGCTCCTCTTCCCGGATGTTCAGATACTCCCGATAAACGTCGAGAGCCGGTTCGTTATCGATGGTATAAACGATGTTCCCTTCCGAGCTTGTCACCACCTTATCCGCGCCGATGCTAACCCAACCGCTGGTGGCAATTCCTTCGAGCCGGTAATGGTTGCCGTCGAAAACCATGACGATCGACCCTTTAGGATCCAGCCTCTGCTCCGTGAAGACTACCGGTTGCACAAACCGGGCATCATCGCCGGCCAGTCCTCCGAACAGGGTGGCCTGTTCACCCAATACCTCCTGGATACCCCTGACAAGCTGCTCCCCGTCGGTGGTAAGCCCGCTGGCCATCACGAGGATCAACGGATCGGCAAACTGCTGTCCTGCCCAGGCACCCGCCTGTTTCCCTAAATCCCGGGAGGTGATGTCGGCCCCTCCGAACATTTTGATCCCGAACGTACCCGGTTTCAAATCGAGCAACAGACACACCATAGCCCCGTCGGAAATAACCTGTACCCGGTCGTCGTACAAAAACTCCCCACAAGTGCTGGCGCCGAAAACCCTGACTGACCGTTCCTCAAAAAAGGCGCAGACCTCTGGTAATGGCAGGCTTACCGATGCGAAAACGATGGCTGCCACGGGACTGAAACCATCCGCTGTGTGATTTGACCATTCCCGGTGCAATCCGGCGATGGAATCTGTCTGAAAAGTCTTGATTTTCATAGGTATCGATTCATGTTCTAATAAAACGATCCGGGTATGGTGTAAACAAAATTACACCTTTCCATATATTATAAAACTCTTTTCTGTTAATTTTGCATCATCTTCTCCCGCCCCCCCTGCCGGAACCGGTAAAATGACAATCGGAACGGAACCGGTCAGGAGCGGAAAAAATCCTTAAATCCTTAAATTGATCCGCAATCTTTCACCTATGAAGCATTCTATTACCTTGATTTTCACACTGCTGTTCTCATCGTTTCTGGTTCAGGCGCAGCAATCACTTCCGTCGCCACGTTACCAGAAAGCGGTTTATTTTGATGTATCACCACCGTTGCGTGATATGGTGAAAGCGTTGCCCCAAAAGTATGACGGGAGTTGGAAGGATGGGGTTATAAAAAATCAGTTTGCCGACGACCGGAATCAATCCGTTCCCCAAATGGCCTGGCTTCAGGATCCCTCCATTCAGGATGAGACGGGTGTGCTCCTGTCGGATACAACGGTCATCAATGTTGACGGACTGGGCAACGGCGGCGGGTATGTTCCTCCCGACACCCACGGGGAGATCGGCATGAACCATTTCTTCCAGGTGGTGAATTGTTCCTATGCCATCTTTAATAAAAGCGGAAACAAGATCTTTGGCCCCTATGCCAGTGCAAGCATCTGGTCGGGATTGCCGAATAATTCCAACGACGGCGACGCCGTGGTTTTGTATGATGAACAGGCCGACCGGTGGTTCTTTTCGCAATTTTCGCTGCCCCACGGTTCTTCGTACGCCCCGTTTTACATGATGATTGCCGTTTCGCAAACTCCCGATCCCATGGGAAGCTGGTACCGTTACCAGTACATATTTTATGATATGCCTGATTATCCTAAATTCGGGGTCTGGCCTGATGGTTACTACATGTCGATCAACAGTTTCGGAACCGGCGGCGCAGGCTGGGTCGGCAACGGAGCCTGTTGTTTCGACCGTACGGCCATGCTGGCAGGCGATCCGGATGCCGCGATGATCTCGTTTACGGTTGCGCCCGGCGCCGACGGCTTCATCTCGCTGCTCCCGTCCGATTGCGACGGAACCTTTCCCGCGTATGGAACCCCGAACTATTTCACCTTTGTCAGAACCGATGGACCGCAGAAACTGGGCGTTTACGAATTTCATGCCGACTGGGTCAATCCGGCCAATTCCACCTTCGGGAATATCCACTATCTTCCGGTTAACCCGTTCAGCACCATCGGGAGCTGGGGTGACGGGATCCCGCAACTGGGAACCGATAAAAAGCTGGATCCGCTGGCCGACCGGCTGATGTTCCGTCAACAGTACCGTAAATTCGGTGCATACAGTTCGATGGTATTGAATCATACGGTTGACGCGGGATCCGGGGTGGCTGGCATCCGCTGGTACGAACTCCGCAACAGCGGCAGTGGCTGGTCGATTTACCAGCAAAGCACTTATGCCCCGGCCGACGGCCATTCGCGGTGGATGGGCAGCATCGCCCAGGATACCGCCGGGACCATCGCCATGGGGTATTCGGTTTCAAGCGCGGCCATGCATCCCGCGATCCGGTATACGGGCCGGCTGAAAGCGGATCCGCTCAATCAGATGACGATCGCCGAGCGGGTCATCAAACAGGGTGGCGGGAGCCAGACCGGCATCTGGAGCGGCCGGTGCCGTTGGGGCGACTACAGCGCCATCAGTGTCGATCCGGCAGCGCCGACGACCTTCTGGTACACCACCGAATACTACCCCACCTCTTCTTCCAGCTCCTGGCAGACGCGTATCGCCTCATTTACATACGCAAACGTGTTTTCTTCGGCCGCCTCAGCCACACCGGCCATCCAGTGCTCGACTGCCACCGACTCGGTTCAACTCAACGCTTACGGATACGGGGGATCAGGCAGTTACTCCTATTCCTGGACCTCCGTCCCCGCCGGATTCACGTCGAATCTGAAAAGCCCGAAGGTGAAACCCGATATCTCCACAAAATACATCGTGGCAGTTGGTGATGGCAGTCAGGTGCGGCACGATACGGTCTCTTTTAAACTTGTTTCGGCACCTGAGGCCTATGCCGGCGACGATACCACCGTGTGCTGGTATGTATCGCCGGTTTACCTGAATTCCTATGCGTATAACTACAATAAGATCGCGTGGGCAACCTCTGGCGACGGTCATTTTACTGATCCGACTTCACCGAATTCAGGCTACATTCCCGGTATGCATGACAAGACCTCTGGTTCTGTTACGCTAAGACTTCTGGTAACCCCGTTCATTCCCTGTACAACCAATTCACTCAACATCGTGACCATCACCCTCGATCCCTGTACCGCGATCCCCGAGAACAACCGGCAGGACCTGAACGTATCGCTGTCGCCGAATCCGGCACACGGCATGACAAAACTGACAGTCAGGGGCATTTCTGCGGAGTCGACAGCGGATCTATTAAGTGTCGAAGGCATCCGGCTGATGACCATCACCCTCCGCCCTGACAAAGACGGCGTTTCAGTTATGAACCTCGACCTGAGCGGTTACCCGGCCGGAACGTATATTTTGCAGTTGCAGGATCGGGAGCGGCGGAGCACAGTAAAACTGGTGATCTACTAAAGAGAAGCGGATTTTTTTCGCGCCACCATCCTGACCACGGAGGAGTTGCCCCGGTGAAAAGCGCCTTCGTCGTGGAAGGTTTCCAATTGTTCGAGTTTCAAAATTTCAAGGCCGCTAAAATCTTTCTGCAGATCGGTGGTCGAAAAGAGCATGTCGGGATCGCGGGGGCCACCCGAAGTGAAACGGATCTGTTCTTTCGAAAACCCTTCCAGGATCAGCGTTCCCCCGGGTTTTAGCCATTCGCTCACCCGGATGTGGAACGGGTTTCTTCCCGGGGATGGAAGATGGACAAAGATCAGTCCGATGGCATCGAAGTGGTCGGCGGGCAAATCCACCGACATCAGATCAGCAAGGTCGTACCGGATGGTCACCCCGGCCCCGAGGGCCAGGCTGAACGCCTTTTTACGCCCCTCGACGCTCTGATCCAACGCGTGTACATCCCAGTGTTTGCCGGCGGCGTAAACGGCATTACGGCCCTCTCCCTCGGCCGGCAGCAACAGGGTTCCCGGAACGAGCTTATCAATTTCGGCTTTAAAGAATGCATTCGGATCCTTACCGTAAACATACTCTTCGGCAGCATACCTGCTGTCCCACATCTCTTTGCTCATAGCGCTGACTCAAATGGTTGATTTCTTACAAATAACGATCTCCGATCCGGTTCAAACGGGTTTTTCACACTTTTTTTTCGTCGATTCAAATATATTTAATTTATATGAGTTATCTTTGGTAAACCAATAATCAACCGCCATGAAAACAAAAATTTTCCTGTTGCTGCTGGTCTTTATTCCATCCCTGATGCTTTTTGCCCAGGATGATCAGACCCAGGCGAAAACATCGGGTAACCAGGATGAAATTAAAACGATCTTCAGGAAGTCGGATCATAAGGTCCAGGTGGGATATTTTATCGGACCTGAAGCATCCTATACCCAATTCAAGGGCAGGGATGTATTTATCGGCGGACTGAGCGGCGGGATCATCCTCAACCATTTCTTTTCGGTCGGGTTGGCCGGCTACGGGATCCTGAATTCGCAGAATCTGTGGTACGACAATATTCAGGATATGTATGGCGCGTACCTGTATGGAGGTTATGGTGGCGTGAAGTTCGAGTTCAGGATACTCCCATCCTATCCGGTTCACGTGAATTTTCCGATCCTGATCGGGGGAGGAGGGCTGGTTTACAATACCTGGACTTATCGCCACAACAGCAGTTATGACAACAACACCCTCGACTGGGATTCCTTTTTTGTGGTTGAACCCGGCGTCATGGTTGAGCTGAATCTGTTGAAATTCATGCGGCTCGATGCCGGTGTTTCTTACCGTTACACGCCCGATCTCGACCTGATGAATACCAGCGCCGACCTGATCAATAATTTCAGTGTCAACCTTGCGCTGAAGTTCGGGAAATTCTGAACTGTTGATACGGCACCCCGTCGGGGTGGCTGTGAAACCATTCAACAAAAAGATTCCGTCACTTTTATACCCGTGCGGCTTTACCCGTTGTAGTAGTCAAACAGGACGTTCCAGTCGTTTTCTGTGGGGACATGCCAGCCGGGGGGCACAATCCCTGGCCTCCGGGGGCGGAGTCGTTGCGCATGAGTTCGTCCAAATGATATAATGCAGAATGTAATGTGGAAAATGCAAAATGCCGGGTAAGGAAACGTTTGATTAGTGAGATTAATGTGTTGAAAATCAACGTCAATTCAGAAGGCAATCTGGGATATTTCGGAAAAACTCGAAGACAAAATTTCGGAAATTCAAAGGATAACTCGATCAAATATCACGAAATTAATCTTTTAAAATATAGAGGTTCAAAAAGATTTGCCAGGCAAAAACCCTGTGAAATCCAAAACCCGTTAATCCGTAAATAGGAGCCATGAAGATGGTAATTCTTACCACATCACTTCATAAAAAAGAGTAAATTTGTGTATGGGAAAACTCTTGGAGAAAATCAACCCCGTTTATTTTTGGGATGTCAGAAGGGAGCTGCTGGATGAAATAGTATCCCGAAAACTGATTATTGACAGGGTTTTCTCGCTGGGGAATCTCTCTGAAATTGGTCAGGTAAACGATTTTTATGGAGAAGATACAATCATCAGGATCCTGACATCCCTGAATTACATTGATCCCAAAACATTAAATTTCATATCATTAAGATACAATATCCCAAAATCAAAATTCAAATGCCAAAAACGAAAGCAGTCGATAAAAAAGTTTTGGGACTGATCGAACGAATACAGACCTTATCCGGTATGGATCGGTTTTACCTTGTCGGAGGTACGGCGCTTGCTCTTTACCTGAATCACCGAAAATCGATCGATATTGATCTGTTTACCGCCGAATCATTCGATGAACAATCAATCCTTGAACATCTTACACTGGAATTGAATTTCGAACTGCACCACGCTTCAAAAAATACGTTGCGGGGCAGCATTGAAGGTGTAAAAACTGATATTATTGCCCATCAGTACCCTTTTGTCAAGGATCCGGTGATTCTGGAAGGGGTCAGATTACTTTCAATGCCGGACATTACCGCCATGAAACTCAATGCCATCTCCATTAACGGCCAACGGGTCAAGGACTTCATCGATATTTATTTTCTCCTTGAACGATATTCATTGAATGAAATGATTGGCTTTTACCGAAAAAAATACACCCATCAAAATGATGCGATCGTTTTGAAAAGCCTTGCCTGGTTTGAAGATGTCGAACTTACAGATTGGCCGGAACTCATTGAAACACCAGATTTAAACTGGAACAAAGTAAAAAAGAGGCTGATCCAGACGGTAAAAGAATTTCATTAGAAAAAAGCAAAGTAGTTGAACGCATCTTCACATCGATAGCGAACCTACTTCTGGTTAAATAGTTTTATTGTGATGTGTTTTATGCTTTCTCTTATATCAAATGCTGCAAACATTTCAACTTCAATCACTGCTTGCTTTTCCTGACTCAATCCCGCACACACCTTACCGGAAACGCATCGGCCTTTATTGCCGGATAGGACGACACCGAGAAGTTGATATCGTTCATGCCGTGCGACCAGGCGCGGGTGGCATCAACCGGGGTGGATGACCAGAAGAGGACGGCAAAATCGGCAAAACTCCAGATGGTATTTTGATACAGCACTCCGTCGGGGTCGGCTTTGAAACCATTTAAAAAAAGATCCGTCAGCGCTTCACCGGCCCGGCTCGGCCCGTCGTAGTAGTCAAACAGGATGTTCCAGTCGCTTTCGGAGGGGACATGCCAGCCGGGGGGACAGAGGCCCTGGCTGCCGGGGGCGGATTCGTAGCGCATAAGCTCATCCCATTGATAAATGGATTTACGATTGCCAGGATTTACGATTGAAGATTGAAGATACTGCTCTGCGATGCAGTTGTCGGTTTGATGAATGATGGTTGGAATGGTGGTTCCGTAATCCAGGTTCTTCTGCATCCAGCACTGGGAGCCGATTTGTACGGTGGGGTAAACCTTTCCATCCCGTATATCCGTCAGGGTGCTGCCGCAAGGAATGAGTGATTGAGTGAATGAGTGAATGAGTGAATTTTTGGATGATTGACAGCCGGTGGCGTTAGTGTAGGTGTAGGTGATGGTGTGGGTTCCGGGGCCGGCGACGGATGGAGTAAAGATGCCGGTTGTTGAATTGACGCCCGGGCCGGAGTAAGTTCCGCCGAGGGGCAATCCTCCTTTGAGCCAGAAGGGTTTGGCACTGACGGTGGTGATGGTGTCGAAACAGGCGTTAAAGCTTACGTTTGGCGATTCCCGTTCGATCATCGTGAGGGAAGGCGAGGTGGCGGGATTGGATGTTACGCAAACCAGGTTTGAGGTCATGACACATTGCACCACATCCCCGTTGCTTGCCGGGTAGGAATAGGTAGCATTGGTTGCATTAGGAACGCTGATCCCATTGACTTTCCATTGGTACACCGGTGAAGCGCCGCCATTGACGGGCGTTGCCGTAAACAATACCGGACTCCCTGCGCAGAAGGGATTGGAAGATGCCGCAATCGTTACGCCGGCGGGAAGGCTGGAATTTTCAAACATTGTGATGGCGTTCGATGCCGCAGGATTGCCAGAAACACAATTGACAATGGACGATTGACAATGGACAATGATTTGATCACCGTTGACCGGGATGTAACTGAACGTTGGACTGTTGCTTCCGGTTAAGATGCCATTTACCATCCACTGAAACACGGGATTTGAGCCGCCATTGACGGGCGTTGCCGTAAACAAAACCGGACTCCCTGCGCAGAAAGGATTGGCCGAGGGGGTAAGGCTGACGCTCACCGGCAGGATGGGACTCACTGTAACCACCACCTGCGGGCTTGATGCCGGATTATTGGAAACACAGGGATCGGATGAGGTAACGACGCAGGAAACCAGATCGCCGTCGGCTGGCACGTAGGTATAGCTTGCATTGGTTCCATTGATTGCATTGACGCCATTCACCTTCCATTGATAGGCAGGTGAACTCCCTGCATTGGTTAAATTCGCCAGGAAAGTGACCGGGCTCCCCGTACAAACCGTTCCCGTGGGGCCGGAAACCGTCACACTCATTACCATGGTGGAGGAAACCGTAAGTTGAACCGCATCCTCACCGGTACAGCCACCGGGGCCGGTCACCGTGACGCTATATGTTCCTGGGGTTCCGGTGGTATAGGTTTGATTTGTTCCCACAACGAGGCCGGAGCCGAGATCCCTCCATTCGTAAGTACAACCGCTGCATGAGCCTGCGTCGAAGGTAACAGACTGTCCGTTGCAGACGGACTGGTCGGGACCGAGGTTCACGACGGGCGCGGTCAGCCAGTTCACGTTGACGGCATCTGTCATCTGGCAATCGTACTTTGTTACCGTTGCCGTATAGGTCCCGGCCATGAAGACCGTGATCGTCCGGGTGGAAGCTCCGGTCGACCAGAGATAGCTGTCGAACCCGGGCCCTGCATCGAGGATGACGGGAGTTCCCGGACAAACCGACACATCGCCGCCAAGACTGAACGGCGGGGCGTCGACCACAACGATCGGTTTGCAGGAC
>Ga0116170_10002647_pt1 | contig 17151 bp, 12 predicted proteins | sample AD_JPNHW1_MetaG_FD_89797 | JGI IMG/M metagenome (GOLD analysis project Ga0116170, IMG submission 89797) | Active sludge microbial communities of municipal wastewater-treating anaerobic digesters from Japan - AD_JPNHW1_MetaG | ecosystem: Engineered > Bioreactor > Anaerobic > Digestate | place...
ATTTTGCACATTCAGCTTCCACAGCCAGTAGAAGCAACCGCATCTATCGATGCTTTTCCGGCGCCCCCAGATGAAGTTACCATTTCATCGGGCGAAGAAATTGGCGATATGTTGCCACCACCGCCGCCACCTGAGGTTGCAGTAGGCAGCGAAGGAGCAACCGGGCAGACCATGCCGGTGTTCCCCAAGGATACAAGTTCTGCGATTTTTATGGTCATGAAAACCTGGCAGGCCCAGGATTACGATGGCGCCACCCTTCTGAAACATGCTATCGAAGTCTATGGGAAGGAAGCCGATGACGTCTTTAAGGTTCAGGGCCTTGAAGAAGGTGAAGGCGGATTTAAAATCAATGTTGAAGAAGAAGACATCACTCTTGATGAGCTTCTCGACATTGTAGCGATGAAGGCAGGCCGCGACTGGGGCGTCGATATTCCATCGCGCACCATTTATTTTTATCCCAAGGGTGTTAAAACTGACAATTATAATGTCTGGTGACCTTATAGTTTTCAAGGGGCGAGAATGAACAAGATACGCATGATTACAGTTCTGATGGTATTTCTGGCAGCCGTGAGCATAGTAGCTGCCGCTGGTCGCGACTGGGAAAATTACCCGGCCTATATTGAACTCACCGGGCAGAAGGTTGTATATGCCATTGGTGACATTCACGGTGCCTTTGATGAGTTTGCCGCGAGCCTTGAAGCGCTGAAAATCGCGAGTAGAACTGCCAAGGATTCGTTCAGATTCAAGTGGACTGGTGGCGACGCCCTGCTGATTCTGACCGGCGATCTGACCGACCGTGGTCTTCATAGCAAGCAGTGCTACGATGCAGTCATGGATCTTATGCCGCAGGCTGAAAAGGCCGGTGGTCGAATCATTGAACTGCTGGGCAACCATGAAGTCATGCTGTTGAACGGTCAGATTGAAGAATGGGCAAAGACCCTGAAACCGCCGAAAAAGCAGCATTACCAGAACACTCTCGACTCTTTTACCCGCGATGGCCTCGATTTTCGTCAGGCAATCTCAGAAAACGGTGTTTATGGTCGCTGGATACGCAATCTGCCGCTGTTCGCAATTGTGAACGGTTTCATATTCAATCATGGTGGGCTGTCGAACAAGCCGCTGACCCGATCTACTCTGGCTGCTGATTTCAAAGATGACACCAATGCCGGTGATTACAAAAAAGGCATTTTCATGAACACCGAAAGTTATCTCTGGAACCGTGACTGGTGGAACAACAGTGAACTGGTAAGCGAGAATCTCAAACTGCTGGGTGTTATGGGTGTAGTTTTCGGTCACACCGTTGGAGCACTTGGCACCAAGGGCAAGATTTCGAGCAAAGAAAACCGCATAATTTCTATTGATGTTGGCATGACCCCGACGTATGGCAACAGCAAGGGTGGCGGCCTGATGATGACGATTTCAGGAGATCAGCTCAACTTCAAAGCTGTGTATGCTGACTGCCCTGAAGAAGCGCTTTTTAGCATCAAGATGCCGGCATCAGCTTATCGTGCTGGCGGTGAAGCCGCGGCAGTTGAACGCTCTCACTGACTTTTGCCATAAAAAAGGCCGCCTCTGATGAGGCGGCCTTTTTTTTATGTCTGACGGCGGCGAGCCAGAAAAAGCAGGGAAATTTTAAGGCGCCTGGTGCGCATCAGCTTTAATGATCAGGCTCCGAGAAATTTCATTTTGATCCAGTGGTCAGCAACTCTATCATAATCGTTTTCGAGCATGGCCAGGTGGGTGGCGTCGCACCAGGAACCGCTTACAAAAAGGCTCTGCCTCTTAATGCCTTCTTTTTGAAAACCAAGCTGGTTGGCAATTGCCAGAGAGGGAGCGTTCTGGTTGATTATATTTAGCCAGACGCGGTGCAGACAGGCTTCTTCAAAGGCAAATGACACGAGAGTTGCGATCGCTTCTTTCATAAGGCCCTGGCCTGTCATTTTCTCATCAAGCCAGTAAGAGAGGCCGGTTGAACGTTGAATACCATAATCGACCGAATGCATAGCGACACGGCCAATCAGGCGGTGGGTTTCGCGGGCAAAAATGCCGAGATCGATTCTCTGGCCACGCCTTGCCAGCACGTGATCTTCAGCAATCAGGGCATTTACATCTGCGATTTTGAGCTTCTCGGGCTGCGGTTGCAGCCATTGATCGAGGTAGGCCCGGTTTCTGGTGAGCAATTCGAGAAGTTCAGCGGCATCGCTTTTTCGGCAGCGGCGCAGATAAAGACGCGGAGCATACAGGTTTCTGGCAAGCGGCATCAGGCCTGCGAATACTTCTGGCGGCTTTTGCAGCAGTTCGAGCAGGGTGTGGGCGCCGGGTTTTCTGGTCACTGTGTAACCTCTCTGTCAGGGAACAAAATAGCGGGCATGACGGTTAAAGATAATGAAACCAGAAACCGAAAGCTCTGGAACCATCTGATTCAGTTCGGTTAAAGAAATGCCAATGCGCTGGGCACTCAACACCCTCATCAATTCACGTTGCGCGGCCAGATCAGGGCAGGCAGGGTAACCGAATGAGTAGCGACAACCGGCGGGTTGTTCCCCGGTGAGCGGCAACTGGGAAAACAGTTCACGGTGCATGTGCCGGTGCAGGTGTACTGCGCCACAATCGGCCAATTCTGCGCCCAGACCATGCAGCAGGTGATAATCAAGGTAACGGCTTTGTGCAAACAGTTCTTTTTCGGCCTGAATGATGCGATCACCGACTGTAACTGCCCATAAAGCGATGAGGTCATCTTCGGTTTCACTGACGAAATCGGCAAGACAGAGAAACGGGGGGCGATTCTGTCTGGGAAAAGTGAATCGTGCTAACGAGGAACCGGACTCATCAAAAACGTTAATCGCATCACCAGCGGCACGGCAGCGGAAGTAGCCGTAGACAGCCCGGTTGTCGAGAACAGCGTTCTGGCGCTCGAAGTCGATAATCTGATTGAGGGCGGGGCGGGCTTTTGTTTCGATTAGCTTCTGGTATTCAGCATCGGTCAGACCGGCCTTTTTAAAGCCCCAGCGACCTTCAAACAGCACCTTATGTGAGAGCAGACTGAAAAGATCGTTTGAAGCAATCTCGATCAGATGGCTGTCATAGAATGGAGCTTTAACTACGTTGTGGTCAATCATGAACTGATGGCGGTTCGCCTGACCGGCGGCTTTGCCGTCAGGAACATGGCTTCTGGCTTTGCTCACAGCTGCTGCAGGCACTTTTGCCTCGGGAAGGCGCGAATAATTGCCATCAGCGAGATCCTGCATTATTTTTATTGAATCGACAGCATCTCTGGCGTAGAAGACCTTGCCGCGGTACATCGGCCTCAGTTCGTTATTAACGTAGTCGGGGGTGAGAGCCGCGCCGCCGAGGATGACCGCGGGCAGAAAATCTCGGCGATTCAATTCTTCGAGGTTTTCTTTCATGATCTGGGTTGAGCGCACCAAAAGGCCGCTCATGCCGATGACGTTAGCCTGATTCTCACGGGCGGCTTTTATCATGGCGTCAACGTCAACCTTGATTCCTAGATCAACGACACTGAAACCGTTATTTGAGAGCATGATGTTAACGAGGTTTTTTCCGATGTCATGCACATCGCCGGCCACGGTGGCCAGAATCATTTTTCGGTCAGGGTCAGGCGGGCTTTTTTCCATGTATGGTTCGAGGCAGGTGACACTCTTTTTAACAACTTCGGCCGATTGAAGAACAAAAGGCAGTTGCAGGCGCCCCGAGCCAAAATATTCACCAACTTTTTTCATCGACGGCAGCAAGATTTCATTGATTATCTGCTCAGGTCTGAGGCTCTGTCGGAGTTCTTCGATCAGGGTCTCAATGGCTGAAGCATCGCCGTCGATGACTTTTTCGAAAAGTCTTTCAACAGGCGGCAGAGAGGCGAGATCTTTTTTAAAGAGGCTTTCAGAACGGCTTGCAAAGGCCTGCATATATGCTGTCAGCTCGCTGCCGTCTTTTCGCGGGTTATAAATGAGGTCGAGAGCAAGTTTTTTTTCGGTTTCAGGTATCGAAAAAGTTGGAATAATGCGGGCCGGGTTGACGATAGCGCAGGTTAAACCGTTCTGCACGGCCTCAGAAAGAAAAACACTGTTAAGGATTTCTCTTGCGGCCTGTTTCAGACCGAACGACACATTGCTGACCCCAAGGATAGTGTTGGCTATGGGCAGTTGTTCACGGATCATGGCAATAGCCTTGAGCGTTTCGGCGGCCGAACTACGCAGTTCAGCGTCACCACTGGCAACTGTAAAGGTAAGCGGATCGAAAATCAGGTCTGAGTCGCGGAAGCCAAATTCAGAACTGAGAATGGTTCTGATGCGGTTTGCGACGGCAAGTTTCTTTTCGGCTGTCTTGGCCATGCCTTCTTCATCGATAGTCAGACAGATGAGGGCGGCGCCAAATCTTCTTGCCAGAGCCGCGATGCTGCGCAGGCGGCTGCCTCCGTCTTCGAGGTTAACTGAATTAATGACGCAGCGGCCGCCATGGGCCTTCAGTGCTGCTTCAATCGCGGCAGGAGAGGTTGAATCGATGACCAGGGGCAGGTTTACCTGGGTAGCGAACATTGGCACAAGACGTTGCATATCTGCGACTTCATCGCGACCGACAAAGGCAACGCAGAGATCGATGAGGTGGGCGCCACCGCGGGATTGTTCCCGGCCCATTGCGGTCATGCCTGCAAAGTCTTCGGCTTCGAGAAGGTCTCTGAACTGACGGGCACCGTTGGCATTGGTGCGTTCGCCAATGAGGGCAGGCGCGGGGTTCTGGCGCAAAGAAACAGCCGAAAAAAGGCTTGCCACCATTGCCTGCTTCTTAATATGACGCGGTGCCGGCTTCAGGCCTGCAACCTGCCTGACAACCTCGGCGAGGTGATCAGGGCGGGTTCCGCAACAGCCGCCGACCATGTTGACGCCGTATTCGCTGACGAAACGTTTATGAAATGAAGCAAACTCTTCGGGGGTCATGCGATAGAATGGCTTGCCATCAACGTTTTCTGGCAACCCGGCGTTAGGCATGACGCCGACAGCACGCGGCCAGAATTCGGCCAGGTGAGCGACATGGCGCACCATTTCTAGGGGCCCGGTGGCGCAATTGATGCTGAGCATGTCGATGAAGTCATAGGGCTCGAGAGCAGCGGTGATCGCGCCAAGATCGCTGCCGACCAGCATATTGCCGGAAGGTTCAAGAGTTACCGAGACGACGACCGGGCAGCGGCTGCCCCGGGTGCGAAACAGTTCTTCGGCCGCGTAGAGGGCTGCTTTAATCTGCAGCAGATCCTGGCAGGTCTCAATCTGGAAAATATCGACGCCGGCATCAAGTAAAGCCCGCATCTGGGCAGTATAAGCTGAGGCCATATCGTCAAAGGAAATATTGCCGAGGGAGGGCAGCAGAGAAGTCGGGCCAATTGAGCCGGCAATCAAAGGGTGATAGGCGGTTGGAACTGCATCAATAGCTTCGCGAGCCATTTCAACCGCCCGGCGGTTGATTTCTTCGACCCGGTCTTCGAGCTGGTATTCGCGCAGAGTGATTCGGGTGGCACCGAAAGTATTGGTTTCAAGCACATGGCAACCAGCCTCAAGAAAAGCTTTATGAACCTTGATTACCGCTTCGGGGCAGAAAAGATTTAGTGCTTCACTGCAGCCTTCACGGCCGCCATAATTTTCGGGTTTCAGCCCCTGCACCTGAAGGTTGGTGCCCATGGCGCCGTCATAAATCAGAACCCCCTGTTTCAGCAGGCCATGGAATTCTTCTACGGTAATTGGTTTCATAGGCATCTCCATCAGCGATTAAGGACTTCGATAACTTTGAGAACACTCTCGACACGGCCGAGTGGCACGCTGACCTGAACGCCATCGACCATAGGTCGAACTCTTTCTAGAGCTTCGCGGGCAATGGCGATGCCTTCCTCGCGCTGCGCTTCAACAGTATCGGCTTTGCGCAGGCGGGCGAGAAGGTTTTCGGGAACCGAGGCTCCGGGAACTTCGTTATTCATAAATTCGGCATTTTTGAGGCTGGCGAGGGGCCAGATGCCTGCAAATATGGGAATGCGCACACGGCTGATCCGTTCAAGAAACCTTTCGAGCAGCTCGGTATCGAAAACCGGTTGAGTAATTGCATATTCAGCACCGGCATCGACCTTCCATTCGAAGCGTCTCACCTCGAGGTCGAGATCGATGGCGCCGGGGTTGGCGCCCACACCGCAAACAAAGCCGGTAGGCCGACCGATGGGGTTATTACCCAGGTCACGGCCATGATTCAGGCGATGAATGACGTTTACCAGGCCAATAGAATCGATATCAAAAACCGCAGTAGCCTGGGGGTAATTTCCGACCTTCGGCGGGTCACCAGTGATGGCAAGAATGTTACGCAATCCTAAGGCAAAGGCGCCGAGAAGATCTGATTGAATGCCCAGAATATTACGGTCGCGGCAGCAATAGTGAAGAATTGTTTCGATGCCAACCCGTTGTTCGATGAGCAGCGAGAGGGCAAGCGGACTGAGACGCGCCGAAGCCCGTGGGCCATCAGGAATATTAATGGCATCGATTCCGGCTTCTTTGAGTTGCATGGCCCGCTGAATAACAGACTCTGCTTCACAGCCTTTGGGCGGGGTAAGTTCAGCGGTAACGATAAATTTCCCGGCGGCGAGCTTCTGCCCGAATGAAGACTTTTCGGGAAGGGGCGTGATCACGATGTCGGGCGCATCTTCCTGGCGGGTTTTCAGGCTTTGAAAAATTTCTTTTTTGCCGCCGGCGGTGAGCGATCTGGCCGCATTGGCAACCCACTTAATATGTTCGGGGGTTGTGCCGCAGCAACCGCCGACGATTCTGACGCCAAGTTGAATGAAGCGGCGGGCGTATTCTCCGAAGTATTCAGGGTTACATAGATAGATCATTCGCCCATCGACAACTCTGGGAAGCCCGGCGTTCGGCTGGGCAATCAGGCTGAGAGTGGTCAGGGCACGCATTTTTTCCATCGCATCGAACATGGTTTTTGGCCCGACCGAGCAATTCAAGCCGATTACATCAGCACCCCACATTTCGAGCTTGGGTGTGAACACATCAACTGAGGTGCCGTAAAGGGCGTTTCCGTCTTCGTTGATAGTCATTGAGGCTATGATTGGCTTGTCAGTGAGCTTTCTGACGGCGATGATCGCCTGATGAATTTCATTGAGGTCATAAAATGTTTCGAGAATGAAAATGTCAACGCCGCCGGCAAGCAGGCCTCTGGCCTGTTCAGTAAAGGCGGCTTCGGCTTCTTCAACCGAGGTCTTGCCCCAGGGTTCAAGGCGCACGCCAAGGGGGCCGATTGAGCCGGCGACCCAGGCCTTTTCGCCTGCGACTTCGCGTGCAAGTTTTGCCGCCTGAAAATTGATGACTTCGAGTTTGTCGGCCAGACCATGTGGAGTCAGTTTAAAGCGGTTAGCCCCGAAGGAGTTGGTTTCGAGAACCATGGCTCCGGCTGCAAGATATTCCTGATGAACTTCTTGAATCAGGGTTGGCTGAGAAAGATTAAGTTCGTCATAGACCCTGTTGATATAGACGCCCTTTTCATAAAGTCTCGTCCCCATGGCGCCATCGAAAACTACGATGTTATGTTCGATAAATTCTCTGAAATCCTGCAATTTGAGTCACTCCTGCGTATGCAAATTCGGGCACAATAATGCGGCATTTATTCACGACTGTCAAGCTTCCGGAGTAAAAATAAACCGGCCCGGGAAACATGGTTTTCCGGGCCGGGGGATGGGCGAAACTTAGCGGTGCAGTTCTCTGGCAGTGCGTGATGCTGATGCTTCACGGAGCAGACTCAGTGATGCTTCGCCGCCGTTCTGCGCCACGCTGATGGCAAGAGCGCGGAACTGGCCTTCATCAAGATCGCAGGTGCGTTCAATAATTGAGCGGGCCAGAGGGGCAGCCAGAGGCGAAACCGGCTGAATGCCTATCAGGGCACGTTCTGCGTGAATAGCAGATTCATAAGCTTCGAATGCCGAAGCCAGGCCTGAATTCTGCAGGATTTTTTCGACAAGCTTGAATGAATCGACAAGGCCGGCACCAAATTTCGGGTCTTTGCCGGGGGCGCCGAGGTCCAGGGCGGTTTCTTCGGCGATCAGACGAGCCTGTTCGATGGTGAGGGTCGGGTCAGCCTGAAACATCAGGGCGGCGACGCCAGCCATGTGCGGGCAGGCCATTGAGGTGCCACTGTTGCTAACAAGGCCGCCGCCAATGGCGCATGAAATAATCTGGTCGCCAGGAGCGGCGATATCTGGCTTCATGAGGGGGGTTCCATCCCAGGCAACGGGGCCCTGGCTGCTGAAATAGGCAAGAGCGTCAGTGCGGGTAGTGGCGGCAACGGCCCATGAATGGGGGAAAGCTGCCGGGGTGCCGACTTTTCCGCCCCACATGCCATTGTTACCGGCTGCGAAAACCGGAAGAATGCCTGCATTCACCCAATTTTCAACGGCAACCCAGAAGGATTTATCGGTTGAATCATTTGAGCCCCAGGAATTGTTGATGAGTTTTGGGCCATCGCTGGTTTCAGGAACGCCATCGGGGTCAAGCATCCACTGCATGGCAGCCAGAAGAATATCAGTGGTGGTGCCGCCTTTGGAGTCAAAGACGCGGCCGACAATCAGGCGGGCGCCCGGGGCAACGCCTACTCCGTTCGAACCGGCAACTGAGCCACATACATGTGTGCCATGACCCTGGCCATCGCTTGGTTCAGTGGCTGCTTCAGGGGTAAAATCTTTAAAAGCGAGTATTTTGCCGGTGAAGGCGGGATGTTTGCCATCTATACCGGTGTCAAGGACTCCGACAACAACGCCGGCGCCATCGATTCTGAACTGCTGCCAGACTTCTGGCGCGCGCACTTTCTGGACACCCCATTGAATAACGGCTGGGGCATCTTTAACGGCCTGCCTGGCAATATCTTTGTCGATAAAAATCTTGTATTCAGATTTTTTAACTTCAGCAACGTTGGGCAGACGGGCGATCTTGTTGATCTCGGCAGCGGTGGCGTCGATAGCGAAAGCGTTGGCGATCCAGAGGGGGGTGATCTGTGAATTTGTCGGTGATTTAACAACTTTGTTGAGACCAGCCATATTCTTGCGCAAACTCTGTTGCAGATGGCTGACCACCTGCTGGTGCGAAGGATTCGCAGCTTTCAGTGCCTGTTTTTCAAAGCGAACGATATATCTTGAAACGCCTTCGGCAGAACTGGCAGAATAGCCAGGAAACAAGGCAGCGGCAAGAGCAAAACCAAGAACGGCAAAACCTTTTCTCATACTCTTATGGTACTCCTTACAAAGTATTTTTTAAGCATAACACTTTGTCTGCTCAATAACAACAGATCGAATGATGTTTCGGGCCAAAAAGAGAAGGGCGCAAAGTCAATCGCGCCCTTCTTTTTTATCAGAAAACTTACCTGGGGTCAGTCAACCAAAACGTTGCTTTCGGCAGCGCAGGGTACGCAGAAAAGCTTCTTTATACCTGGCATAATCCCGGACACTTTCACCGACAGAGTTTGGTTTAAAGCAGATTTCGCGGTCAGGGCAGGTGCTGCAGTTCATAAGTTCTCTCCTTATTTTGTCTACACTATTATTATCGGCATTTTTGCGACTGAAATATAGCCCTGGCCTGAAAGAATGCAATGAATGGCCTTTGCAGACAGGCGCGGGCGAAAAGTCGGTTTGCTAATTGAACATGGCAAAAACAAAAACCTGGTTGTTTTTTATTTAAATATTCAACAGGCCAACTCGTGCTTAAGATGTTCTGGCATGGGTCAAGTGAGATGGGCGGCCGTCAGCGCGGCTTCGAGAGTTCGAGCCAGACAGCCGCGATTTTTTTCGAGAACCGCATCGGCAGCGGCAACCATTTTTTCTGCCGACCCGGCATCTAGCAACAGGCTGGCCATCGCCGTGGCAAATTGTTCGGCATCGCCGACCAGACTTATTCCGCCGCTGGCATGCAATTGCTCGACGATGTCGGCGAAATTGCGACAATGCCGGCCCATGACCAGAGGCACATGTTGTTGCATAACTTCGAGCGGGTTATGCCCACCGACTGAAGAATCTAGAGAACCACCGACAAAAGCGGCATCAGCCAGAGCATAAAGGCCAGCCAATTCGCCCATGGTATCAAGAAGCAGAATACTGCCGGCAGATTTATCGCCGAGCTGGCTACGAAGCATGGTACCCTGATCGATCTGCCGCAGTTCATCAAGCCAGTTCGAGGCATGGGAAGGGTTTCTCGGGGCGACGATCAAAGCGGTCTGCCGATCAAGAAGCTTGCCGAAAACCGGTTTAAGAAGTTTGAACTCATCAGGATGCAGTGACCCCAGCACCAGGCAACGCCTGTTGCCAGCCCATCTGGCGACAAGCTGCAAATCGATATTCCGTTGAGGAGTAAGGTCTGCTTTCATGTTGCCAAGCACCTTGATCTGTGCGGCGTCAACGCCCATCTGCTCAAGTCGGGCTGCATCAGCCGGCGTCTGTACCGCAAGCAGCGAATAGGCAGAAAAAACCAGTTCGCTGAAGCCCTTGAAAGTTTTATAAAACGAGGCAATCTTTTCGCTTATTCTTCCGTTGATCAAGATCAGCGGTATATTTCGCTGATGGCACTGCCAGGAAAATTCTGGCCAGAAATCAGTTTCGGCGACAAAAACGGCGGCTGGTTTCCAGCGATCAAAGATACGACGCATGGCAATCAGGTTGTCAAGCGGGAAGTAAGCGACCAGATCGGCTGTTTTGCGTTTAATGAAGCTGGCATAAACATCAGGATGGGTAGTGGTAAAGGCGATCTGATAGTCGGGGCAGTGCCGGCGCAGCTCAGCAGCGAAGCCTGCCGCCACCATTGATTCGCCCATCGAAACGCCGTGAATCCAGAGTGTGGGTTTTTCGGCACGCGGAACATTGCCAAGGTAGTCACTCAGACCGGTGGCGAGTCTGCGGCTGTAATGTTCGAGCACCGGCAGCGAGGCAGCGGCGGGGATGAACGCCAGGCCATGCAGCAGTCGATAGGCATTCAGGGCCATTCTGGCCCGCAAGGTCATTTCAGGTTCCATAGCGCGGCTCGCCATGCCACATCTGGCCATTTCGAGTTTTTTCGGCGGTCACCCATGCTTCATGGCGTGGTTTAAAACGGTCATAGAACCAGAGATACTGGTGTGGATGAGCCAGAATAAGATTTTCCATCCAGCGGGTGAGCCTCAGGGTTCTGGCGATGACCCTTTCCTGGTAGGTGCCGCGTTCTTCATCTGCAACCGGCGCGAGAAAATGGGCCTGGTAGTTAAAAGTATGGCCCTGCCGCAGCGAAAAAAGCGGCATAAGAGCGGCACCGGTCTTGAGGCTCCAGTTGGCCGGGCCGGCAGGCATGCTGACCCAGTGGCCGAGAAAATCAAGATAAACACCGTTATTGGCGCCATCCTGATCGGCAATCATGCCAAGCAGTTCGCCGGCCCGCAGCGCCTTCAGGGCTTTTACGCCGCCCCGGTCGCGGTCATGCAGTTTAATTGCCGAGTAGCTGCGAAAATGGTCGAGCAGGCCGCCGATTTCGTCTTCTTTCTGTGACAGAAAAAAAGAATTAAGCGAGTAGCCGGCATGGGCAATCGCGGCACCGAGGAGTTCCCAGTTACCGATGTGCGGCAAGGCGAGAATCCCTCCCCTGCCCTGTTTTACAACCTCGTCAAGAGCAGCAATGTTATTAAAGGTCACCAGGGTGGCGAGTTTTTCTTTTGAAAGCTGCGGGAAACGCAATAATTCGCAGGCAACCAGAGCGAAGTGAATAAAGCCCTGTTTGACAATGAATGGTATGGGTGCCGGTGGCCGGCGTTTGAGGCGAAAATAAACCCGGTCAAGACAATCTTCGATGCGCAGGCGTTCAGAGCGGGCTGTTAACCAGGCAGCCACACCGGCTCCAGATGCCAGAGCCGCCGCCGGGCGCTCAGGAAGGTGGCAAAAGGCTTTTGACAAAAGCAGAACCGACTTTTTAAGCATCTGCATTGCAGACATGGTTAGTTTCCGATATTTGTGCTTTGCAGCAGGCTTTCGACCATCGCGGCAACTCTTTCGTGCGCTCCGGGTTCGCCGAGATGCGCGATGACTTCGGCAAAGTCATTTTTCTGCTGTTGGTATTTTTCAGGGGAATCAAGAAGTTCAAAGGCCTTTTCAGCGAGGTTTTCGGGGGTAAGGTCATGCTGAATCAGTTCAGGAATCGCCATTCTACCAATAATAATATTGGGCAGACCAATAAATTTCGGTAACTGATAGAAGAGGCGGGCCTGAATCTCAGTAAAAACAGATACCTTGTAGCAGATGACCATTGGGGTTCCGACGTAGGTTGCTTCAAGGGTTGCGGTGCCCGAGCAGATGAGCAGCAGTCGCGCCAGTTTCATCACATCATAGATCTTGCCTTCGGCAAGGGTAACGGGAATGCCGCTGGCTGCGAGTTGTTCTCGCAAGGCCGTTTTTTGAACACCGAACACTTCGGGGCCTTCGGTGGCAATAACCGGAACAACGAACTGGCATTCGGGGTAACGTTGATGAATCAGTTTGCCGGCAGCAAGCATGACTGGCAGGAGTTGACCGAGTTCGCTGCGTCTAGAACCGGGGCATAGGCCTATAACTGGCCGATCTGCCTTTATGCCGTATTTCTGGCAGGTTTCTTCGATGGTCATCACCGGCTTGGCATGGTCGAGTAATGGGTGACCCACGAATTCAACGTTGGCACCGGCAGCTTTGTAAACCTCATAGGTCGAAGCAAAATTGGCAGCAACCCTGGTAATGCTTCCGGCGGCATCAGTAACGCTGGCGGGGTCGGTGGCAAATTTGCTGGGAGGGAAATAATAGAGTGTCGGAATGCCAAGCTTATGAGCGGCATGCACCAGGCGCATATTAAAGCCCGGGTAATCGACAAGCAGCACAAGATCTGGTCGCTGTTCGACAAGAAAGCGGCGCAGGCGATAGAGCACAAGAAAGAGGTGCGGGGCCTGCTTGATGGCTTCGAATAAGCCAATGGCAGCCCAGTTAGTGCTGTCGCAGAGCATATTAACGTCGCGTTGCCTGGTTTGAATGCCGCCGACGGCAAAGATTTCATAATCGCCCGACTTCTTGAGCACGTCGATTAATGAAGCTGCATAAAAGTCACCGGAGGTTTCACCGGCAACGATGAGCAGTTTTTTCCTGGCTTTAACGACAGATTTCACAATTTTATCCGTTTTTTAAAAAGATTTCGGCCTGGCGATTGCTTTCGTGCAAAGCCTGTTTCATCAATTCACAACCTTCTTCGACGCTGATTGCGGGGTCAATAACGAAAGGCTGGCCACAATGCATGACAACGCGACTGAAAGGCAGCGGAATCGTAGTTTTATCCCAGCTGTTCAGGATCAGGGAATGCGAAGAAGCAGAGCCAACCGGTAACACATACCCGCCAGTTTTCTGGGCAATCATTACCATGCCGGGTTTAACTTCGTGTCTTGGCCCACGCGGCCCATCAACGGTCATAGCGGCATCAGAACCATCTTTAACCATGCGAATCATCTCAAGAAGCGCACGCATGCCGCCGCGTGACGACGAACCTCGAACCGGGCAATATTTAAGATACCTCAGAGCTTTTACCATAAACTCACCATCTTCAGAGAGTGAGCTCATAATAACAAGATTATGCCCACGAAAACAATAGAAAGGGACAATCATTGTTCCATGCCAGCTGACAACCAGAACCGGGCGGTCAAATTTTTTGCCGGCGAGGTAATCGGTGAACCCGGTTCTCCGCATGCGTATCGAGGAGTGCAGCGAAGTTAAAAAACCCAGAATTAACATTGCCTTCAGACGTGCCCGAGCGGAAACTGCCGCCGAAACGACAGGGTCGCCATGCTTTTTTTGCGAAAGAGTGCTGTTAATGTTGGTGTTCATAGGGTCACCTGGTCGGCATATTGGGAGCGGTAGAGCGTCGAATACAGCCCCTGCTTTTCGAGAAGCTGGCTGTGCGAGCCTACCTCAACGATTTCGCCCTTTTGGAGCACAAGTATTTTGTCAGCCCTTACGACGGTTGACAGGCGATGAGCAATCATAAAGGTGGTTCGATTGGCCATCAGGCGGCTTAATGATTCTTTAATGAGGTTTTCGGTTTCGGAGTCGAGAGCGCTGGTTGCCTCGTCGAGAATAAGAATACCCGGTTCTTTGAGAAAGGCTCTCGACAAAGCAACCCGCTGTGCCTGCCCACCGGAAAGATTGACGCCACGCTCACCGAGCATGGTATCGTAACCATCGGGCTGGCTCATGATAAAATCATGAGCATTGGCAAATCTGGCAGCCTCAACTATTTCATCATGGGTTGCATTCAGTCTTCCGAAGCGAATATTGTCTTCGATGGTCCCTGAGAACAGCAAGGTTTCCTGGGGGACCATGGCGATATAGCGGCGCATACTGTTAAGGCTCAGGTCACGAACATCGACGCCATCGATTTTAACCGCACCGCCAGAAACATCGAAGAATCGGGGTATCAGGTTGATAAAAGTCGTTTTTCCGGCCCCAGACGGGCCAACCAGCGCAACAACCTCGCCGGGAGCCACTTTAATACTGACGTTATTCAAAACTGGTTCGTTCTGGTTATAGGCAAAAGTTACGCCTGAAAATTCGACTTCGCCGCGACAGCCAACTTTTTCGATGGCATCAGGGCGTTCTTTAACGTCAACATGGGCATCAATAATTTCAAAAACCCTTTCGCCAGCTCCAACTGATTGAGAAATAACATTACTCATCTTGGAAAGATTCTTGATGGGTGCGAACAGGCCAACCAGGGCTGTCAGAAAGCTGATCAACTGGCCGGCGTCAAGGTTGCCGTGAATGACTTCATAGCCGCCATACCAGAAGATAATGGCCAGGCCACAGGTATTGATAAACTCAATGATCGGGGTAGTTGCGGCGTTGATGCGACTGCCGCGCATCGTTTCAGAAAAATTAGCGCCATTTGCCTGTTCAAAACGGTCTCTGACAAAGCTTTCGAGAGTAAAAGACTTGACCACCTTGATGCCGGTGATGAATTCCTGCAATACCGTTGAGATATCACCAATGCGACTCTGCATTCTTGAACCGATCTTTTTCATCTTGCGGCTGAACTTGTTGATCAGAGCGCCAATGAAGGGGATAATTACTATTGAGATAACGGCCAGTTTCCAGTGCAGGTAGAAAATGTAGCTGCAGAAACCGATAAAAGCGATGAGATCGCCAATCAGCGAAGAAAAACTGGTGAGCAGATTCTGCAGAACGAGAACGTCAGCGGTGATACGACTCATCAACTGGCCGGTGCGCTGCTTTTCATAGAACGACAGCGACAGCTCAAGCATGCGATCAAAACAGGCCGATCTGATGCGCCTTAGAATGCTCTGCGAGACATACTGCATCAGGTAACTCTCGATAAATGCGGCGATGCCCTTGACAAACATGACGACGATCAAAGCCCCGGCAATCCAGTGCAGAACTTTAATATCACGAAGTACCAGCACGTCATTGACGACGCTTTTCATTATCCAGGCCGGAAAAATAGTACAGATAGCGACAATGCCGCTGCAGAAAATGCCGGTCAACAGATAAGGCAGATAATCGCCAAAATAGCCGAGAATTCTTTTGAGTATGGTCACTTCTGGTGCAACTCCTGAATTCTGGCGGCCATGTGTTCGGCAACCCGGCGGCTGGCACCAGTTTCGCCAAGACTGGCACGAACTTTGGCCAATTCTTCGCGCATTGTTTTTTGTTTTTGCGGGTCGTTCAGAATGCTCAGCGCTTCGCGGGCAATGAGATCAGCCTTGAAGTCGCCTCTGATGAACTCGGGCACAATGCGCCGACCGGCGATAACATTCGGCAAACCGATATGTTCAGCTTCGATGACAAACTGTGAGATCAGCGAGGTCAGCCAGTTAACTTTATAAACAACGACCATGGGCGTGCCGATGATGGCGATTTCGAGGGTTGCCGTACCTGAAGCGACCAGGCAGACATCAGAAACCGAAATAGCGTCGTAAGTCTGGCCACGCAGCATGGTGATCGGCAGATTTCGGCCTTTCAGATGGGCCAGAATGCGTTCGTCATCGATAGTGCTGGCAACCGGCAGCAGAAAACGGGTATTCGGTCGTTCTTTGAGAATGAGTTCGGCAGCGTCGAGCAGCACAGGAAAAATATAATAGATTTCCTGGGTGCGACTGCCTGGAAGCAGGCTGACGAGTGACGCGTCGCCTGTCTGGAGCATTTGCATGATTTCGGCTGGTGGCGCCGATGGTTCGGCAACTCCAACCAGCGGGTGCCCGAACCAGTTAACGGTCGAACCGGCCTTGGCCCAGATATCTACCTCAAATGGAAAGACCACCACCGCTTCATTAATAAGCCGGGTGAATTTTTTGACACGACTGGCATGCCAGGCCCACACCTGCGGGCAGATATAATATAGTACATGAATACCCATACCGCGGGCAATCTCGGCAACCCGCTGATTAAAACCGGGGTAATCAATCAGTACCACCATATCGGGTCGTTCCCGTTCGAGCCAGCTGCGAACGTCTGCCAGAATACGATACAGGTGCCAGAGATTCTTAATCACCTCTACGAAGCCGATTACCGCGAGTTCATCGCTGCTATGCAGGCAATTCATGCCGGCCTTCTGCATCATGGGGCCGCCAATGCCATCGACTTGCAGATCTGGCATGATCTGCTTCAGGTGGCTGATTACCAGTGAACCATGCAAATCACCGCTCTGTTCGCCGGCGAGAAAAAATAGCCGGCCAGGCCCGGTCTTTTTGCATGCCAGAGCATTATTCAAGCCTTTTGCCTCCTGCGAAAAATCGAAGAGCACGAAAGAACGAACAAAATCGCAGAAGTTGAAGCAAAGGTGCGCTTTTCCGAACGCAGGGCTTCATTAAATTCAAAGGATGGAAGAGCGGTGCAGCCTGGCGCGGGGCTGAGGCGTGGAAAAATTACAGGCACCAATTCACGATAAGCACGATGTGCTTCGGGGAATTTTTCGGCCAGAAAAGTTTCTTCGTAGGGAATCATGGTAACAAATTCGACAGCATAGAAAACCAGGACAGCGGCGGCATAGGCAAGGTTCCCGGCAATTACCATGAAACCGGCAATCTTAAGAATATTGGCGAGATAAAGGGGATTGCGGCAATGGGCGTAGG
>Ga0116170_10002648_pt1 | contig 17145 bp, 8 predicted proteins | sample AD_JPNHW1_MetaG_FD_89797 | JGI IMG/M metagenome (GOLD analysis project Ga0116170, IMG submission 89797) | Active sludge microbial communities of municipal wastewater-treating anaerobic digesters from Japan - AD_JPNHW1_MetaG | ecosystem: Engineered > Bioreactor > Anaerobic > Digestate | place...
CAGTGAGATATGCCTATGGCGCAGGAATCCTGAATGCCGGTTATGCACTTATCACCGGTTCCACCGTCAACGGCAACCGGATAACAATGTATGGAGGCGGGATCTATAACAAGACCGGCGGGACTCTCCGGGTGATCAACACACAGATCAGCGGGAACAACGGAGGCTGGACCGGCGGCGGGGTGATGAACGAGGGAACGGCAGACCTGTTCAACTGCGACATCCGGTACAATTCTGTCACCACCGACGGGGGCGGAATTTATAACAAAGCGGGATCGGTTGTCACGGTTTGCGGCAGCATGATCGCATTTAATACCGCAGCCGGGGCGGTTTCCAATACGGGAGGAGGCGGGATCTGTAATTTCGGCACACTGACGATCAACACTTCGAAAATCTGCAATAACCAGACCTCAGGTTACGGAGGGGGCGTTTACAACCCGACCTGGATCCGGAACAGCCTGATCGCCAACAATGCCAAAGGAGGTCAGTTCACCACGGGAGGCGGGGTGCGGGTCGGCGCCGGCTGCCAGGGTATCGAGGGGTCTACCATCGTCAACAATTCCGGTCAGGGGATTGCCGCCACCTCTATCGATAACATGGGTCATGAGGTCCCCGTGGCCGATACCGCCGACCTGTTCAACTGCATCGTGTTCGGAAATGACGTTCAGGTCACGGGTAATTTCAATGCCTCGGACGGTTGCATTGAATACGGCTTTACCGGGACCCGGATCCTGCGCGACAACCCGGTGTTCGAATCCCCATCGGGCGGCAAAGGGCCGTCATTCGACGGGACAATGGCCGACTGGCATACCCGTCCCTGTTCACCCTGCATCAACCGGGGTAACAACACTTTCCTTTCAACCGGTGATTCGCTCGATGCGGCCGGGAATTCCCGTGTGGTGGAGACTTTTGTCGACCTTGGAGGACTGGAACAAACAGCATCACAGACGCATAGCATCAACTTAAACGGGAATATAGTGTATGTATGCGATTCAGCGGTGGAAGCCGGTCCGGGGACATCGTGGGCGAACGCGCTGTCAGGGAATGCCCCCAGTTGCCGGTATCCCGGCTATAGCTTGCTGTACGAGGCGATCCGTGATGTTCCGCTCAGCTCGAGTATTTGGGTTAAGCAAGGCACCTACCGGGCCTGTGTCGACAACGATTTCCGCAAATTTTTCGAATACGGACCCGGGGTCAAAGTATTCGGGGGATTCAGCGGCTCGGAGCAGGATCTTTCACACCGTATCATTGAAACTCATCCATCCATCTTTACCGCCAATGTCGGGAACATCACCGATTCGACCGACAACGCTTTTCATGTGTTTTACTCATACCCGTCAACCACACCCTGGTCCGATCCAGCCTTGCTCGATGGGCTGATCATCCGCGACGGGTACGCCAATTACCCGGAAAACAATGGCAACACGGAGAAGTTGATCGGCGCCGGCATCTTCAACAACACCAACGCCCGTCTTGAAATGCGCCGGTGTGAGGTGAAGAACAATTATGCATTCGGAAAATATGCTGGAAATTATTACAGTGGATATACAGGAGGGTCGGGAATTTACAATAAAGGGACCCTCCTTCTGAAGGATTGTAAGGTCCGTCACAACATCAATGCCCGCTCCGGGGCCGGCATTTTCAGTGAAGCGTACCTGGAATTGCGCAACAGTTCTGTCGACAGTAACCGGATCCAGCCCGCCGGTACAACCTACGGATACTATTGGGGAGGAGCAGGTATCTATGGTGATACCGGAAGCACTCTGGTTATCGACAGTTGCAGCCTGACCCGTCAATCGTTGCCTGACGACTGGGCGGGTGCCGGGATTTACTGCAAGGGTACCCTGGATCTCACCAACAGCTCGTTCGAAAGCAACCGGGGGACGGCAGTCACCTCCTCGGGTCCTGCCACGGTTTATAATTGCCTCTTTAACGGCGATGCAGGTGGTGTCGTTTCCTCCCAATCACTCACCCTTTCGCGGTGCCGGTTCACCAATATTTCTTTCGATACCAACTACCACGCCGGCTGCATCAATGTAGCAGGGATCGCACACATCGACAGCTGCGAGATATCCCACAGCAATTTCGCGGTGGTTTCCAGCGGGAAGACCCGGGTATCGAACACCCGCATCTGCAACAACAGCAACCACACCTATGTCACTTCGAGCCCCGGGGGGATCTTTGGATTTGTGTTCGTCATTGCTGGAGGAACCGGAACGGGCATCAAACATAGCGGCGACACCCTGTGGGTCGAAAACTGCGACATCGGCCACAACCGGGCCGCAGGCGGAGCAGGAATCTGTATCCTGTCGGGAACCGGTTTCGTGAATCGCTCGGTCATCCATCACAATATGAGCGATGCCGGGCCTGCATTAAGGAATTTCGGAAAGCTGTCTGTATCCAACAGCATCATCAGCAATAATTCTTCTAACCGTTACGGAACGATCAACCTGGTCGCGGGAAGCTCCACCACGATCACCAATTCCACCATCATTAACAACCCGGTCAACACGGCATTCTTCCAAAAAACCATCTATCACGGAGCGCACTACGATTCGGCGGGAAGTTCGGCCATTACGCTTTCCAATTGCGTGATCAAGAGTGTAACGGCACCGCTTTTCGCCAGTTATACCGGGAGCACTGGCATCGATTCGGTGGCCTATTCCTGCACCAGTTCGCCTGTACCCGGCACCGGCAACCTGACCGGCGATCCCATGCTGATAGCTCCACTGTCTGAATTAGACAGTTCCGACCTGATCGTCAGTCATTATACATTGTCAGCCTGCTCTCCGTGCGTCAACGCCGGCGCCGATTCGTTATGCTCCGACACCCTCGACCTGGCAGGCCAGTTAAGAAAATACAACCGGATCGACATGGGCGCGTTGGAGTTGAAGTACGACAGCTCGGTTATCGCGCTGTGGTGTAGCGACATCGATTCGTCATCTGCTACAGTGCACTGGAGCCGGAGCGTGAAACCGTGCGCGACCGTGGTCTTTATCCGCGATACAGTGGCCGGAGCGCCTGTGCCTGTTCCCGGAACTGCGTATATCGCTAACAGTACCTTCGGGGGTGGAAGCATCGTAGATGGGTGGTATTGCCTGTACCGGGGAATGGACTCGACCTCATCCGTCACCGGATTGTTACCGGGAACAACTTACCGGGTGGCCGTTTTCAACGTTATCCTCGACAGTATATACGACACGCCGGCCCTCTATAATTTTACAACACCGGCTGCCCTTCCTCTTTTTAAGCAAGTCATGAACGACACAATCGACCCGGGTGAGGCCAATTGCTATAATGCCACCATTGCACTTACCGTTGCCGGCAATGGCAGCCGCTTCCGGGTTGCATCCGGCGGATCCGCCACCTTGATCTCCGGCCAGAAGATCAGACTATTACCCGGTACGGCCGTAGATCCGGGAGGATATTTATCGGCCTATATCAGCCCGGATGGTCCCTGGTGCTATCAATCGAAAAGCCGTGCCGATATCCAGCCCGACAACAACCCGGAAATGTCAGAAATTCTGAAACCGGCCAAACCATGGACTATCCGGGCGTGGCCCAATCCCGTCACCGGGATGCTGAACGTGTCCTGGCCGCCGGTGGAGGCAGGCAAACCGGTATCCATCAAGCTATTCGACATTCACAGCCGCAGGATTTTCTCCACAGAGGTTCGTTCCGCTTCACAGGTCGCATGTTGGATGGGGGACCTGCCCGACGGGGTCTACCTGATAAAAGCCATTTCGGAGGATTCGTCCGGCATTCTGAGGGTAATCAAGAAATGAAATTTTACCGGTTCGTTAAGATGATTTCTGTTACTGAAAATAGTCGTCAGCAGGCATTTTCATCAAACGAATAAAAAAATCACCCTTCAGGTTGATTACAACGGTGAAAAGAAAAAACCGGGCTGCTGTGATGCAACCCGGTTTCAATTTATTCGCAAAGAAGGTAATCCTTACCGGAGCACGATCTTTCGCACGATGGTTCCCTCTGCAGAGGTGATTCGCAACAGGTACGAACCGCGCGGATGTGAGGTAAGGTCAACCGTATAGCTGTCCTTCCCCGAACAAGTCATCACATCGATGATCCGGCCGTCGGCGGTAAGCACTTCGACATCCATCTGCATCAGCATTCGGTCGGTTGAGCTGATCGTAACTTTTCCGCTTGTCGGGTTCGGGAAGATCAATACATTGCCCATGATCTTATCCTGCATCCCAACGGTCCCCTCCTGAACAACGGTCACCTCCACCGGGGTGAGTCCGCCAACCGTAACGGTGATCACGGCGGTGCGCGAATCAGGGTTCGTATTCTCCTGGTAAGTCACATCGATGGTGCCGTTGCCGGTCCCCGACGGGGTGACGGTACACCAGGCCGATCCGGAGATAGCAGACCACGAACTGTTGGAAGCCACTGTGAAGTTGGTGTTCCCGGCAGCGGCCGTCACATTACGGTTGTCCGGTGTCACCATCAGGGTCGGGGTTACGCCGGCCTGCGTGACGGTCACCACTACGGGTCCGAGTCCATTCACCACTACCGTTATATTGGCGATTCGCTGGGTAGTCAGGGTGTTTTCCTGGTAGGTCGCGGCCAGCGTGCCGTTCCCGCTTCCTGAGGAGGTTACGGTACACCATCCCTGATCACTGCTCGCAGTCCAGGCCGAATTCGTGGTAACGCTAAAGGCTGTGTCTCCTGAAGGTGCAGTGACATCCTGGTTGGAAGGAGTCACACTCAGGGTGGGCGTAACACCCAGTTGCGTAACCGTAACCACCACCGGGCTCAGCCCGGCAACGGTGACAGTAACATTGGCAGTGCGGATGCTACTCGATGTATTCTCCAGATAGTTCGCAGTAATCGTTCCGTTGCCGGTTCCAGATGGAGTCACGGTACACCATGTCTGATCGCTGGATACGATCCAGGCGGAGTTTGATGTCACGGTGAATGAGGTGGTTCCCGCGGGAGGCTGAACGGTCTGGTTGGAAGGGGCAACCGAGAGAGTCGGGGCGGCTCCTGCCTGCGATACGGTAACAATAACAGGACTGACTCCGGCAACGGTTACGGTAATATTGGCAACACGGGAAGCGAGGTTGGCGTTTTGGGTATAGTTGGCATTGATCGTCCCGTTGCCGGTTCCGGTCGGGGTCACGGTACACCAGGTCTGGTCGCTGACCGATGTCCAGGGGGTCGTGGCATTGGTGGTAACGGTGAATGTGGTCGCCCCGGCAGTGGCTGCAACAGGTTGATTGGGCGGGGTCACAGTCATCAATAATACGGATCCTGCCTGGGTCACGGTCACCACGATTGGGGTTAACCCGGTAACGGTGACCGTAACATTAGCTACCCGTTGGGTCGTCAGGGTGTTCTGTGTGTAGGTAGCGGTTATAGTACCGTTTCCGCTCCCGGAAGGGGTGACCGTACACCAGCTTTGGTTACTCGTTGCAGTCCAGGCCGAATTGGATGTCACCGTGAAAGGCGTTGTTCCGGCTGCTGCCGTAACATTCTGATTCGAGGGTGTCACCGACAGAGTAGGCACCGAAGTGGAACCTGTGATGGTTACATTGTCGATGGCCCAGGAATATCCATAGGTCCCGGTGTAATTCCATTTAAATTTCACCTGCGATTGGCCTGCTACCGCGTTGACAGCCTGGTTGAAGGTGGCCGGGTTGGTTGTGGAAGTGGCCGTAAACTGCTGAATCTGGGTCCACGTCGTCCCGTTGTTTATACTATAAGAAAGAGTTCCGGATGAACCCGTGTAGGACAGGAAGTAATGGCTGAACTGGAGGTTCACGCTGGTATACGTTGAAAGATCGAGGGTCGGCGATATCAGGTCCGTATTCTGCGAATTCCCGCTGCCATAGGCGTCGCTGTTCAGGTAAGCATAGTTCCCGGTAAGGGCAGGCAGGGGGGTCTGGCCGGTGATCGTGCCGAACTGCCAGATCTGCCCATTACCCTGGTTATCAACCTGGCTCCAGCACGATGGGATGGTGGTTGCCGAAAAGGTTTCGTTGAAGGGTAGCGTATAGATGCCGCACATCGTCGTAAAGAACATGTCACTGCCATAGGTGGTCGTGGTAGCATTGGTGGCATAGGCGCGGATATGATAGGTCGTATTGGCGAGAAGTCCGGTCAGGGAACTGATAAAAACACCCGTTCCCGATCCGTCGGTGGTGTGGCTGCCTGCAATAGTCGGATTGGCTGTGGTGCCCCAGCAAACCCCGCGCGCGGTGATCGTAGATCCGCCGTCGGAAACCACGTTCCCTCCCGTGCTGGCCGTGGTCATGGTGACGGCTGTTGCCGCAGTGGTGGTGACCGTGGGCCCACAGGGCACAAAGGTCATGTCATCGCCATTGGCTACCCCGTCGTTGTTGACCGCCACAAGCCGGAAATGATAGAGAGCTCCCGACGTAAGGCCGGAGATGGCCGCATTGACAGCAACCGCCGTGCTGCCGTTACCGGCACTGGTGGTAGTGGTGTTGGTGCCATAGGAGGTGGTCGTTCCGTACTCAAAATGGTAAGTCGTAGCCAGTCCACTGGGGTTGACGGTCCCGTTAAGAGTCGCACCGGTACACGTAACATTCGTGGCACTGGTGGTGGCGACAACGGGGGTGTTGGCCCAGCGGAAGGAGGCGATCCGGGTCTTCCAGGCAGTGGCGGAGGTGCTGGTGTAATATTCAGTGGTGTACCAGTAGGTCGCTTTGGCCGACGGGTCGCAACTCATGGCGCTGTAGTCGCCCCACCGTGTGCCGGAACTGGTCTGCGATCCGGCGCCGTTGTAGATTCCTCGTTCGGCAATGGTCATCTGGTTCAGTGCATCGTTTTTCCTGCGGCCCGTATAGCGGATGGAAGGATAAACGCTGGAACCGGAAACGGAATAGCCCAGTGCCATGTTTCCGCTGGAATCCTGGGCAATACTTCCCATCCAACGGCTGTTGTTGTCGGAAAGCGAATAGGTTCCCTGCTGGTAGATCGACCATGCACCGGTCGTTTTTCTGAGTTCATACCAGCGAATCCCGGCCACAGAGGAGGAAGCATCGACGGTATGATTGCAAACCATAGAGGCATACGTGCCGAAATTGCGGTACTGCAGCCGATACATCATACGGTCGTTGATCACATCAAGTTTGACGGGGGTTCCCGGTTGGGTGATGCCGGTCATATTGGCGGTAAAACTGGTTACCGGCAGGGAAAGGAAGTTGGTAAAAGTTGAATTGGCCGTATTCGTCCAATCCACGTGAAATTCGTAAATGCCCAGATGGTCATTCGAGGTCCCGTCATAATTGTACAGGAAATAATTGGGTGGATTTCCGGTGGGGAAAGGTCCGTCACAATCGGAAGGGAGCCATCCAAAGGCTTCATCCGAAGAAGATTTGGTAAACATGACCATGGTGGCAGCTGCGCTTCCTGTCAGCATCAACGAACGGTTGTAAGCGACTGCGCCGCACCCGGCCCAGTTGCCTGCACCGGCAGTGAACCGGTTCATCGACATATAATAACCATCGCCCCAAACACCGAACTTGGGATAGTCGGGCATATCGGTAAACGTGTACTGGTAACGATACCATGATCCTGTCGGATCAGCCGTCTGGGAGATGGCGATCATCTGGTAAAAGGGCCCGTTAGGATAATTGGGGAGCGAAAATTGCGAAAAGAGCCACCGGTCGGCTTGTTCGTCGTACAGTACCACTGCATCGCCGTCGTTGTTATTATTGGGCAACCCGGTAAAAACCGAACTGTTGGCCAGGGGGCCGACCAGCAGGGTCCCTGTTTTCGAATAAATGGAATAATGGCAATTGACCACCTGGAAATAATGGTTGGGGCCAACATCCCCATGGGTATCCGGGGGGGTATAACCTTCGGTATTGGTATTTCCCTGGAAGTTGACCAGGGTGGTATCCATTGGCACCATGCCATCGAGCGTCTGTAGACCGGGGTCCGTCAGCCCGCCCGGTTGCTGCCCGGCCGTGTTCGGCCGTATCCTGAACTTGTTCTTCACAATTCCGTCCTTCCACGAGCTGGAGGCGACAGCAGGAGCCTGCTTGACCATGTCGCGCAACGGGGGTGAAACATCAAAATAGACCGGTAACTGGACGATGGGACCTGTTACGCTGTTTTGCCCTAAGGCGCCGCCGGAGAGGATGTAGATCACCAGCAGGGAAGTGAGTAAAACTCTTCTCATAAAGGAAATCAGATAGGTTTATAGATGGAATTGTGACCGCGAGACGTTACTATCGATCAAAAGTTGTCTGGATTTCGAAAAAAGCACTATTTTTCTGTACAAAGGTAATAACTTTCAGTATATGATTTCAATGAGAACCTAACAATCCGTAACATATACTGAATTTTAACGGGTTTGCGAAGCAAAGCAGTTTTACATTCAATGATACTGAGCGATCAGGTTTACAAATTCTTGCAAACCTGATCAGTCGAGGTATACAATTTGCTTAAATTTGTAAAAAGCGAACTGACATGCCAATTCTGCCCGGCCATCCCGAAAATATCATCCAGGCCATCACCGATAAGGGAAGTCTTAAACAGGAGGTGTACCACCAAACACTCGAAACCTTCAATCTTTTTAAAGCGGAAAGTGAGAAATTCATCCGACAGAACAAAGCAAAGATTAAGAAAAGCCCTTATCCGGTTCTGTTCGAATTCCAGGACCGTAGTATGTTTGAATTCCAGGTAAAGTTCGGTTCCGACATTCTCATCTTTTTCATGCATACCAACGTGTTTGAGATCCCGCGTGATCACCTGGTCATGAAAAGTGGCTACATCCGGGAGGATAAACGACGTTCCTACTGCGGGATCGTTCACATCTTTAATTTCCTCGCCGACTCATTTAAGTACAACCGGGTCAACGATGTCGGCTACTGTATCGGACGGATCTTCATCAACCGGGAGAACCACTATTTCACGGAAGGCAAGAAAGAAATCGGATTACTGTTCAACAATTTTTCCGAGAACACCCTCGATGTCAAAGCTGTAAGAAACCTCCTTAAGTCGGCCATTTTATATACGCTGAATTTTGACCTTCTCACCCCTCCCTTCGACAATATCAAAGAGGTGACTGTCGCAGAAATGCAAACTACGCTGGATAACGTTTCACTTCGGACAGGGAAGCGCCTGGGATTCCGGTTCCAGGCGGATGTCGAGTAAGGGCATAGCCGGTAGTCAGAAAAGTGAGGTCGTGACCAGTTCACGGATGGACGCATACGACCCTGACAGAACCGGGTCGATATCGGTTGGATCTATCCATCTGGCTTCGGTGATTTTTTCACTTTCCTGTGGCCGAAGGGGATCATGAGAACTCCCTTCCATTTCAAACCAGGAAGTTATCTTTATTATCCATCGGTATTTCCCATAAAAGATATGCCGGGATTGGTTCAGTTCCCTTATAATTCGGAGTTCCCGGAGCCCGGTCTCCTCCTGCACCTCACGGATGGCAGCAACCCGTTCAGGAGTGAGATTGGCGCCATCCGATCCGGCCCGGAGGTGGTCTGCCCGGTCGATCTTTCCTTTCGGGAGGTCCCACATTCCCATTCTCCGGATAAACAGGTACTCCCCGCGCTCATTCTTTACAATTCCTCCTGCAGCCGCAACAGGCTTGAAAAATGAAAGGAATACCTCGCCAGGGGTCCGGTTCCGGGAATCTCTCGCGCCCTCCTCACAGATCACCATTCGCCTGATCTGAACATCCTTCAGGAAACGCTCCCACGATTCACGAATGGTCATGGTATCCGCTGATTCTATAACCATATCCGCTGCCGTTGCAGGAGTTTGCGGGCAGGGAACGATCTCAATGCTCCGTTCGTTAAGAAATATTTTCATCCGTGATAATGCCAGCTTCAAAATTACGTTTTTAATCCCATCCCGTTTCCCGGGAACCCCTATTTTGTTACTTTTGCAGTTGAAATCCGGCCCAGGCCGGTCCCGCTTGTGCGGATGAGAGGAGGAAACAACCCTATGATTTACAACAAAGACGTAGCATTAAAAACGGCTGAACTTCTCCTGAAGATCAAAGCTGTAAAACTGAACCCGAAGGACCCATTCACCTGGGCTTCCGGAATTAAATCCCCGATCTATTGCGATAACCGCATCACACTCTCCTACCCTGAAATCCGCACTTTCCTGCGACAGCATTTTGTCAGAGCGATTGCTGAAAATCATTTCAGCCCGGAAGCCATCTCCGGGGTCGCGACAGGCGGCATTTCACAGGGAGTCCTGGTGGCACAGGAACTGGGTTTGCCATTTTCCTATGTAAGAACGGGGAAAAAGGATCATGGTCTGCTCAACCAGGTCGAGGGTGAGGTCAGAGAAGGTCAGCGTATTGTGGTGATCGAAGATCTTATTTCGACAGGTGGGTCCAGCCTTGGTGCCGTCGAGGCCCTGCGTGCAGCCGGATGCAACATCAAGGGTATGCTGGCGATCTTTACATACGACCTTCCTGTTGCGCAGAAGGCATTCCGTGAAGCCGATTGTCAGCTTATCACGTTGACCGATTATGATCACCTGATCCAGAAAGCGCTTGAAGTCGGCTATATCGATACCGACGGAGTTCAGGTGCTTCAGGACTTCCGTAAATCGCTCGGACAACAGTAGGCCACCCGGTCAATCCCGGACAGGTAAATAAAAAGAGGGTGGCCAACCGGTCACCCTCTCCTTTTTCTCTGCAAAACCTGCAGCAGAAGTCTATTATTGCTTCACGATCTTCGCGAATCCGGTTCCCATCCGTACGACGTAGGTCCCCGGTGTAAGGGTACTCATGTTGAAGGTGGCGGTCACCTCACCCTTGGCCTGGTTCCCCAGCGGGAGGCTAAGCAACATCCGGCCGGTAAGATCATACAAATTAACCGACAAAGCTCCTTCACTTTCGTTCTGATAACGAACCATCACCTTGTCAGTAACAGGGTTCGGGCTGACCTTCAGACTGCCGGAGATGGCAATTTTTCCCGGAACAGGATCAACACCCACAACAGCGTGTGAGGTCTCCATCCAAACGCCCCGGCCGTATGTGGAGGCATAAATGACACCGGTATTGAGGATACGGTAATCCTGCATCACCTGCTGCCGTATTTCGGTCACCGGAACGATTCCCATGTTAAGGTTATCGGTAGTCCAGTTGGGCGAGCCTGAGCCGAGATTGGCGGTGGAGTATACACCCAGATCGGTGCCAACGATTGCGGTATTCGAATTACTCATCTCCAGCAGGCCGGTAAAGACAGGGGCCTTCGGAAGATTGCCCTGAATGGAAGAGAAGGTCGGGCTTTCAGCATTGGCGTTGGATGAATAGTAGACGTAATCCTGGTTTCCGTAGTTCCCCAGTGTCACCAACACCTGGTTGGTATTGGAAGGATGGATCGACAGGTAAGTTACCGCCCGGCCTTTGAAGGGCAGGTCATTGAACTCGGTCACCGTCAGAACGCATTGCGAACTGGCTATATTGGCGGTAGCTGAATCCCAGGCGTTGACCAAGCCCGAAATGCGGATCAGGCGTCCTTTCTGGGAACCGGCCCACAGGGTATTGAGGTCGGCTGAAAGGGCCATTGACGTAAGGGTATCAGCCGGAGTGGGATCCTTGTAAATGAGATAAAAGTCAGGAATTTTATTGAACCTGAGCAGGTCGCTGGTCATAAAAATACCGGGGTAGCGGGGAGCGCCTGAAGTGTTATGATCGGTTGAGTCGCCATAGATGAAGAAACGGGTGGCAAGGGGATCGGGTACCTTGATGGTGTCGCCTTTGGCAATTGGGGCGAGGGTATGGTACGGGAAGAGTACCCGGTTCTGTCCGCTCTGTACGAGGATGGTCGTATCGGCAGGAATTGCTTTCTGGTCGGCGATGAATTGTGCGCTGTCGCGGGTAATCCCGAAAACCTGTCCCTGGTTGTAAGTCTCCCAGAGCCTCATGGGAACATGAGCTGTATTGAAAGCATTTATCCCTTTGTAGAACAGTGTGGTCGAGTTGATATCCGTAAAATCCTGGCGACGGATCCGTAAAACCGTATCCTTTGTATAAACGGAAACCCGCGGATCGACTTTTGACCATTCACATGTTCCGCCATTCCCACCATAGTTGAAAGGTTGAGGAAGCTGGTTCGTATTGATTTTAGCTTCATCGACACGCCATACCTGATATCCGTCATGCGGAAAACTTGTTGCAGAGGGGCAGAAATAGCCCATAGCCAGGGTTCCGATCCTGTCACCCCCTCCCATAACATGGGATTGTTGTGCACTGAAGGCAACGGAATTAAATTGGGATGATTTTAAATTTTTATTACTGGTTTGAAAGGTGGTCTGAAAAGCATCGCGAGTGCCGATTGAAACACCGCCGTCGGAAGCAATTACGAGTTGATTAGGGTGATTCGGACGGAACATGTAGCTGTGGTGGTACCTGGGAACCATAGTAGGGCTGTAAATTCCGTCGTCGCCAAAGCTGATTCTTTCCCAATTATAATACCCGTTGCCCTGCACCTTTTTGCCGTACCACATATCTTTCCCCCCTAGATAAACTTTATAGGGATCATCGGGAAATACCGCAATCGTGTTGGAGTAACATCCTCCCAGTTTGTTGAGATACTTTCCGCCGGTACGGTACGGTTCGTAGGAGGGGTTAGCCGGGAAAACAACATTCCAAGTATTGCCTTTATCGGATGACAGGTAGAAGTTCAGCAATTTCCCTTCAGGTGCAATAAAACTGGCGTAAATTACATTGACATCGGAGGGAGCAATGGCAAACACCATCCAGATCATTCCAGTGTTAGGGAGTGAGTTGGGATTTCCGGTGGTGAGGGTGACCCAGTTATTCAGGTTTCCGCCATCGGCTAGGTAGGCTGCCTCATCGATAGCGGCAATCACCGTCCCGTCAGAACCCACACACACATCCATCACATACCCGCTTTTGACTTTAGTCCAGTCATCCCCATTTTCACTGATATAGAGACCGCCGATCGTACCGGCATAGATCCGGCCTGACGGGGCTACTACTAACTTTGTAACAGCAAGGAAATCAGGATTGGTTGCAGTGGCTGGTATGACCGTGAAAGTACCTCCGCCGGAAGAACGGTAGATACCGCTGCCGGGATAAGTCACCGATTTGCAGGTGGTAACACCGGTTGCGGCATAGATCGTACCATTGGAAGTCTGAGCCAGGGAGGAGACCGCGATCGACTGGTTGTTTTCAACCGCCAATTGTGTCCATGTCAGCCCCAGGTCGATCGATTTCCAAACACCACCCATGGCCGAACCCGCAATGATCTGGTTGCTGGTTGGGTCGGTATTGTCAAAGATCGCGCTCCAGATCATGCCCGTAAAATTATCGGGACCAGCCGGTATCCAGTTCAACTCACTGGCGGCACCGGCCGATTTTAAATGAAGGGCTTCGGCCTGCTGCCGGGCCTGGATGACATCTGCCGGGTTGACTGTTCCGGTCACCTGGTTGGCGCGCATACGCCCCCACCACGATCCGTCCGCCTTCCGGGTTTCCGGGTTTCCGGGCTGACCAGCCACAGAGGCCAACGATGTTAGCAGCAGGGTAATGCCAAACAGACAAGTGATCAGGCTCAGTGAGTAAAATCTATTTTTCATATCAAACAGTTTTATGAAACGTATATTTTTTTGGCGTATTGACAGTGCTAAACCCTGGATAATCAATGAATAGGAAATGTTCCTTCCGCATTGTTTTCAAACGAACAAATATAAAGGAAAATTAATATCCAGCAAAATAATTTTGCGTATGACCCATTTTCTTCGCCCAACGGGGAAGATTCATCCGGGATTATGCCGGCTTATCAAATGATCTCGAGGGAACTTTTGGGTAGCCAGCCTACACTCCCGTTCGCGATCCGGATCTCGTACCAGTCACTGATCTGATCAACCAGTCGTACCTTGGTGCCTTCATGCAGAACAAAAAGATCGGTGCTCTTTTCATCCGGCGAACTCTTGACTGTTAGGGTGGGGGTGACCAGTACCGCATCCCGGGCAGATTGGGAAAAAGTGTATCCTGACCAGGCCATCAGGAGGGTTATAAAGGTAAAAAAGAAGAGCAACAGCGCCGACCAGAAGCCAACCTTTCGGAGGAATAGCACCCGGGAGGCAGTATAAAGAACCAGCCCCAGCAGGGCAGCAATAAACATCCCGGTTCCCATCATAGCCCAGGTATCAACCGCCATCAGCCTGACCATGCTGTTATACCATCGTTTGTAGAAAAGTTCGGGAAGTGGTTCAATTTTGTCGGCAATCTTGGTATTCGCGACATTCAGGTTAAAGTTGATATCTTCATTGCCCGGATCCAGCCGCTTGGCTCTTTCATACCATAGAATGGCATGGGTAAAGTCATTCTGCTTGAAATAGGCATTCCCCAGATTGTAGAAAAGTTCAGGTGACTCGAACCCGCCGTCCGCCACCTTCCTGTAGAGATCGGCGGCCTCCGCATAGGCCCCTGCCGTATATGCCTTGCCCGCTTTCGAAAGAATGGCATCCTGCGGGGAAGCTGATGCACCCCGGACCATAGCCAGCAGGACCAGGATTACGGTGTAAAAGGTTGTCCGTCTCATCGCAATTCCCTCTCCATTTTCGTTATTATTTCAAGCGCTTCATTATATATACGATCCATATTGATCGTCTTCTCCCCGGGGGCAAAGCGACAAAACTCAGTGTTATTGAGGGTCTCCATAAACTGGGCTATGATCGATTCATCCACATTCCTGCTTACCAGCGCCTCACGAACCGAATCGATACTGAGTTCCGCCAGCGGGATGCCGAACTTGTCACTGAGGTACCCCCATAAAGCCTGTGAGATGGCTATGTAAAATTCATCCTGTTTTCCACCCTTCCTGAACTGCTCGGCCGTACGAAGTCGTTTCCTGGCAATCTTGGTGGCACGGAGGTTTTTCATCAGAACAGTGTCGCTCCGGCGAGCCGCCAGTTTCCGCCACAACACCAGGAACAGGAGGTACAGCAACGCCGGGATCGCCAGGAGGAGCCAGAATGCCAGGGATGGGAAGAACCGGGTGCCGGCGGACACCAGGGTAATAGTATTTTCCTTGATATGCCGGATATCGCTACCAATATATTTGATATCCTCTTTGTTTGCCCCGGAATATGTCATGACCGATGAGGACTCCCCGGTCCCTTTTTCCACTTCGAGGGTATATTCGGGACTGCTGAGGGTCACGTAGCGTTTCTTATCCAGGTCATAATAGCTGAAAGTGATCGGTTTAATGGTAAATTTCCCCGGTTTACGGGGAATCATCAGGTATTCGAAGGTCTGGTTGCCCGAGATGCCTCCGGCTGCGGTCTGGATGTCGCTGGTCACTTTCGGATCGTACGTCTCGAAATCCGGTGGGAAGGACACGTTCATCTTGTCGATCAGCTGGATGTTTCCTCTCCCGCTGACTATGCATTTCAGCGTCACGGCCTCGTTTGTTTTCAACCGGGTTTTATCGATCTCACTCCTGAAAGTGAAATTTCCAACCGCACCGCTGAAATCGGCGGGTTTTCCCTCCTCGGGCAACGGCCGCGCCGTAATGATCACCGGATTGGATTTCAGGGTTTTCTCCACATTGGCCACCCCGGTGTTGAAAAATGAATCATTGAAAAAGTCGTCGAAGAAGGGATCGCCCGTCCGTGTCCGGGTCTGACGCCGAACCTGTGCCACACAATTCAGCTCCAGCGGGTCGATCACCAGCCTTCCGCTTTTCAATGGAAACAAAGCTATCTTCCGGATGTCGGCCACCACATACTGCTCTCCGTCGATCACCTGGGTGGTCTGCTGCAACTTGTCATTTTCCTTCATCAGGTTCTGCGACCAGAATCCCGAAAACGACGAAAGCTTGGAGATGTTAATATTGGCGATAGGGACTTTGGTGAAAATCTTGTAGGTCACCACAATCCCTTCCCCCTGCATCGGGGAGGAATTCGACGTAAAGGCCTTGACATATACATCGTTAGCCCCCAGCCCTCCTCCGCCTTGTTGGGTATTGCCACCGCGATTTCCGCTCGTTCCCTGGTTACCAGTCGGTGCCGAACCTTTGACCACTTTAACCGTCAGCGGATTTGAAACGACCTGTCGGCCATTGACGGTGACCGTAGCGGCAGGGATGTCGAACGACCCCTCCCGCGTGGCCTGCAACAAGTATGTATAGGTGTATGTAATCGACATCGTGGTGGTGCCGTTGATGTTGCGGATGCTCGAGCTTGTACTGGTATTCGGACCGCTGAGCACGTTGAAACCCTGAATATTGGGGCCACGAAAACCGTTTCCCTGACCATTCAGCGTATAGCTCAGGGTGAAAGTCTCGCCAACTGCCACCACCTGCTTCGTTTGTGCCGTGAGCTTCACATCCTGCGACCATCCGGAAGAGGTTGCCAGCACTAAAAACGTGCAGAGGGGAATAATGAATGCTCTTGCCATAACTGATTATCTGTTACCAATCCTTCTCAATACCTACCACCTGGACCCTGGCTTTCTGTTTCTTCACTTTCTGCATGGTCCTTTTTTCATCGTTCTTCAACGCTTCCAGCATACGCTCAGCATCGTCCTTACTGATCTTCTTCTGATCCTGCGGTTGTTTCTGCTGATCGTTTTTCTGCTGCTGGTCCTGGTTCTGCTGCTGCTTGTCCTTCTGGTCCTTTTTATCGTCCTTTTTATCCTGGTTTTGCTGCTGTTGCTGCTGTTGCTGCTGTTGCTTCTTCAGCATCATCTTGGCATACTCCAGGTTGTACTTGGTATCCTGGTTCTTCGGGTCGTTCATCAGAGCGTTCTTGTACGCCTGTATGCTCTTTTCATATTCCTTTGACTGAAGGAACGAATTACCAAGGTTATGGTACACCTTCGACTGTATGTCCCGGGGTGCCTTTTGACCGGCAAGCCCGGAATAGATCTTGGTGGCTTCTTCAAAATTGTTGTTCTTATAAACAGCTGTTCCCAGGTTGAATTGACCCTTGGCCGATTGCTGGTTTATCTCCAATGCCTTTCGATAATCCTTCTCGGCATCCTTGAAGTTCCCCTTTTCAAAGTTCCCGTTCCCCTGACGCAACAGCCGGTTCTCTTTCTGCGCCAGTCCCGCGAAAGTAAAAAGCGTCAATAGAATGATCAATGTCCCGGTCTTCATTTTCCTTTCTGGTCAAATGGCTTAAATCGCTGGATCCATCGGG
>Ga0116170_10002650_pt1 | contig 17137 bp, 19 predicted proteins | sample AD_JPNHW1_MetaG_FD_89797 | JGI IMG/M metagenome (GOLD analysis project Ga0116170, IMG submission 89797) | Active sludge microbial communities of municipal wastewater-treating anaerobic digesters from Japan - AD_JPNHW1_MetaG | ecosystem: Engineered > Bioreactor > Anaerobic > Digestate | place...
AAGGATAAGTACCAGATCAGCACCAAGGTCTCTGTGGGGGACTAGATGCCTCACATCTGCACCCGCTGCAATAACGTCTTCGACTCCGGTGAGGATATACTGAAGGGCTGCCCGGCCTGCGGCTGGAAGAAGTTCATGTTCGTGAAGAATAAGCCCGGAGAAAGGGCAGAAGGGGTGCAGGAGCAGATCATAAACCAGGCTATGGGCGTCAAAAGGCCGCCGAAAAGGCCGGAGCGGAGCCCGACAAAGTCAAGCCCCACCCTGGGGGTTGCCGACTATGGCAGAGATCGCGGCAGCCATGAGGGCAGTTCCGATCGCAGTGCACCTGCCAAGCAGGAAAAGCCGACGCCGGCCAAAGCAGCCCCGCCGTCTGAGGCGAAAGCCCTGGAGAGCGTCAAGATCACGGGACCTGGAACATATGAGTTGAACCTGCCGTCCCTATTTGAAAGAGACGAACTGATCATGGCGGTCAAAGAGGGAACTTATTTCATAGACCTCACATCCGCCTTCAGAAAGGGCAAAAAGGATTGAAAAATAAAATATTACTATTATTTCTCTAATTTTATCTCAATTTCCTTCCAGCCATCGTTTACGCCCCGCAGGGACAGGGCCATGGCCGCTGCCACATTGCCGATGATCTCCTGCGTGAAAGCATTCAAGGGGATGGCCTTGCCATCCACCTTCATCTCAGCATTCATGGCCGCACACTCTTCAAGCGCCGCCGAATATGGCTATGGGCGGAGTATAGACCGAGGGGTTGGCGGCCACTGCCTGCGGCAGGGTGAAGACTGAGCCAGCCTGGCTGGTGGTATTTCCATTCTTAACTGCAAACATGGGGGTCACCGTCACGGGGCTTGATCCCTTGATCATGGTGGTGGAGACATTGAGCTCGGCTTTCTTTCCCAGGGTGCTCAGGTCGAGCACATCGCTATTTGTGTTGCCTCCCAGTGACGTCGGGGCAATGGTGGGCATGGTGGCCGAGACTTTAGGCAGGGAGACGGGCTCCATGACCGGTTTCTTATTGAGAGTGCTCAAATCCAGGACATCGGCTGCGCTTGCTGAGATAGCAGCGCTTGCCAGAAGAACTGTGACGACGAAGATTGAGAGAATTAACTTCATATTGGATAACCTCCTTTGTCTATGGGCGCGATATCATAAACCCTTTTCCAGGTACGTGAGCTTTAACCATTTATTCCTTTTGCTTTCGCGAAGCGATCGGCCAATTCCCTGAATTAGGAATTTGCTCACGGATTATAGTTCGCAAAACGCCCAGCGGAAGGAAAAAAAAGAGTGACTGCCGGATCACACTAGCAGTCTATTCCATCGCAGATCGGCTGGATCTTATCCGGCACGGGATTCTCATGGAACTTGATGGTCTTTTCGGCCTCGAAGGTTCCGGTGAACATCTCGTGGGCTTTTATGTCCTTGTAGAAGATCTTATGCCACTTGGCATCGGTGCCCCAGGTACCATTGAAGGAGTTCTTGGTCTCCATGCCGATGAGGTGGGCCGGATCATAGATGCCGTTCTTGGCGGTCATGAGCTCTTCTACCTTGGTGGTGTTTCTGCCTGCATCCTTCAGCGCCTTGATCAAATTCTCCGGGCTTATGTTGTTCTTGGGCTGATAGGGTGTGGTAGAGGCGAAGAATGCCGTCTCATCCTTTTCCATCTCGTATACGGAGAACATCTCCTGCACATCGGCCCCAATGCCGCCGTAGAATGCCTTGGAGTTCATATACTTGCCTCCGGTCAGCGGGATATCGCCGGTATACGTGAGCTTGGTGGTCTCAAAGAGGTTGAAGGCAGACTTATTGCCGCCGTTGACAGAGGTCACATTCCTCTTGAGCTTCTCGGCATTCTGTGAGTAGGCATGCTCGGAGTCAAGCTCAATGTCTCCATCTCCGGCCATGGTGTTGTAGTACTCAAGCGCGATCTTCTTATCAATCACCGATGTGCTGACATCAATGATGCCCGTGCCGGATACTTTTTGATTTTCACAAAACTGTTCATACTGCACTGGCGGTACCAGTGGCGGATTAGCCAGCACAGTGCTGCAACCTCCCATAAGGGCAATTGCCAGCACAAATGCCACAATCATTACTCCCTTCATATTTCTTTTCGCCCCCTTGATTTAGCGATTATCAAGCCGTTCCGCCCGATGGGCGAAAACAGGCTTTGTATCCATCTCTTACTTTTATATTATATAAATTTAACCTTCAAAACCATGTGGATATTGTGATGTTCTACAATAATCGATTATCTTTTCGCGGAAATAGTCATATTTTAAAAAATAAATCTAATGATTTGATATTTTAGCCGGCAAATAGGCGGGGATCAGCCGTCTTCGCCTTATCCGAAAACTGCCCTGCATATCCCTAAATACTCAATGCCGCAAAATATCCTCAATGCCTTCCTTTCTGGAGCATCCCCAATTGCTCGCTCAGACGGTGGAAAAGCGCCTCTTCCAGTTGGACCTGGCAGCCGCAGCCTTGCAGTCCTCCTGCCTGATCGTGGTGCCCACGGGCCTGGGCAAGACGGTGATAGCCCTGATAGTGCTCCTCGCCCGGCTGGACAAAGGCCGGGTCCTGTTCCTGGCTCCAACCAAGCCTCTGGTCGAGCAGCATGCCTCTTTTCTGCAGCGGGTCCTCAAAGATCCCGGCATGGTCAGCATGACCACCGGGGAGAGCCCTCCTGAGAAGAGGACTGCCATATGGAAGGCAGCCAGGATCATCGTCTCCACCCCCCAGGTCATTGAAAACGATCTGCTCTCCCGGCGCATGGATCTGCAGGACGTCTCTTTGGTCATATTCGATGAGGCCCACCGGGCTGTGGGCAATTACGCCTATGTTTATATCGCCGACCGCTACCATCGCGAATGCAGTAGCCCCCTGGTTTTGGGGATCACAGCCAGCCCCGGCAGCCAGAGCGAGAAGATCGCCGAGATCTGCACCAACCTGCACATCGAGAAGATAGAGACCCGCACGGAAGATGATCCCGATGTCTCGGCCTTTGTGCACGAGAGGGAGATCGAATGGGTGAAGCTGGTCGTGCCCAGAGAGATTTTGGAGATCAAGGCCGCCCTGGAAGAGCTTCTTAAGAGCAGAATCGACAACCTCAACCTTTTGGGAGTCAGCTCGGCTCGAATTGATCCCACCACATCCAAAAAGGAGCTGCTCGGCCTTCAGTCCGCCCTCATGGCCTCCGCCAAAGGGCAGGCCAATCGTTCCACCTTCCTGGCCATCTCCCTGCTGGCCGAGATCCTCAAGATCTACCATGCGGTGGAGCTGGCCGAGACCCAGGGGCCGGTGGCCCTGGCCGGCTACCTGCAGAGGCTGGAGGGCGAAGCCCTATCCAAGAGCGGCTCCAAGGCATCCCGCCGCATAATACAGGACCCCAAATTCCGCAGGATAGCAGAGGCGCTCAAAGATCTCAAGGCAGAGCATCCCAAGCCTGCGGCGGTGAGGAGGATTTTGCTGGAGCAGATTTTAGCCAAGCCCGATTCCCTGATCATGGTCTTCACCAATTACCGGGACACGTCCAGTGCCCTTCTCAACTTCCTGAAGGGCGACCAGGAGATCAGAGCGGTTCGGTTCGTGGGCCAGTCCAGCCGGGATCATGATGAAGGCCTCTCCCAGAAGAAGCAGGCCGAAATTCTGCAGAAATTCCGGGCCGGGATCTTCAATGTCCTCATAGCCACCTCTGTGGGTGAGGAGGGGATCGATATTCCCGCCACAGACCTGGTCCTCTTCTACGAGCCGGTTCCCTCTGAGATTCGCAGCATTCAGAGGAAAGGCCGGACGGGAAGGGCCAGGGCGGGCCGGGTGGTGGTGCTGATAGCCAGGGGCACACGCGATGAGGCCTACTACTGGATATCCGACCGCAAAGAAAAGACCATGAACCGACAGATGAGGCAGCTTTGCGGCCCCGGCGGCCGGGCTAAGCTGGAGACGGCTCCCCGCCAATCTCAGATCTCAGAGGAGAGGGCCCTGCCCGCCAGCCCGTGCGATATCGCCGGACCGGCGAAGGCAGATGAAAACAAAGCAGCGGCAGAGGACGGGGCTGATTCCGGTAAAGAAAACGAGTGCGATGTCGGAGCAGGCCCGGTCAGGGTCTATGTGGATCCCAGAGAGAGGGAGATGGCAAAGCTTCTGGAGGCGACGGGACTGGAGGTCACTCTGCACAATCTGGAGGTGGGCGACTATGTGATCAGCGACAGGGTGGCGGTGGAGCGCAAGACCGCCCGCGATTTCGTGGATTCGCTCATAGATCCGGAGAGAAACCTCTTCCGGCAGATAACCGATTTGAAGAGGACTTATGAGCGGCCGGTCCTCATCCTGGAGGGGCGGGATCTGTATTCCCGGCAGGTGGGGGCCGCCTCCATTCGCGGTGCCCTGGCTTCCATTGCCGTGGACTATAGCCTCCCCATCATTCCCACCGAGGACCGAGAGGAGACGGCAGCGGTGATAGCCCTTCTGGCCAAAAGGGAAGGCCGGGAGGGAAGGGAGCCGAAGATGCACGGCCACAAGAGCGCCCGCACTCTAAAGGAGCAGCAGGAGTATCTGATATCCGCCATCCCCAGCGTGGGGCCGGCGGTGGCCAGGAATCTTCTGAGGCACTTCGGCTCAGTGGAGAGGATCATGACCGCCTCCTACGAGGAGCTGCAAGGGGTGGAGAAGGTGGGGCCGAAGATCGCCGAGCGCATTCGCGAGCTGGTGGGAGGAGGCTACAAGGGTTGAAGGAAGGAGAATGGTTCTTCGCGATTTCCTGTAGCTAAACTGAGTTGCTCTGAAGGAAGAACCCTGCGATCTACATCTACCGCATATGCAGAACGGTTAGAATTATGTGCTTGAGGTCGTCGATGGGATAATTTCCCACATGCTTGTATACCAGAGTGCTGTTGTTGAAGATGAGCAGTGTGGGGGTCCTCTCAATCCCGTACTTGATCATCGTCAGGGGGTTGTCGTCGATGCAGACCTTGGCGAATACTATCTTGCCCTTGAAGTCTGACGCCATCTGATAGATCTTGGGGCCCATCAGTTCGCAGGGCCGGCAGCCCCTCTCCCAGCATTCGACGACCAGAGGCGAATAGACATTGAGCGCTCCCGGCAGATTTTCGTCGGCCATGTTGAGGGGCGCTCCGGGAAAGAGAAGCTCCTGGGGAATAGTGCCATTGGCCTGGGTGATCGGCTGGCCGCCTGCGGTGAGGATGAGCAGGAAGAGCGCCGGGGCGAATATCATCGCAATCCTCAAAGACCTGCTCATCATAACCGTCAAAGTACTGCTGCGCTCGTTTGCTGACATCACATCCATCCATCGCAAATCCAAGCCGGAGATTATGCTTGAAGGAATAAATAGTTATAGCCTTCATTAAAAAAAGTTGTATAGTTTATAGGATATATAAATGCATTTTACGCAGTGGACCGAAAGGTATATCAAATAGCCAGGCACCCTGTAAAAGGCTGCATAAGCGTCGCTTCAATTGAGTTTGATGGGATGTTTGTAAAGCAAGGATCGGTTCACGGGACCGATGCCAAAGGTAAGTGAAATAAATGGAGAGATACGGAAGCGGAAGCAGAGGCGGCTTCAACAGAGGCCCAAGAGAGATGCACGATGCCACCTGCGCTGAGTGCGGAAAGACATGTCAGGTTCCCTTCAAGCCCGATGGATCCAGGCCGGTTTATTGCAGCGATTGCTACCAGAAGCACAAGCCAGCCAGGGCTCCCAGAAGATATTGATCCTTAACGGGACCTAGGAGCAGGGTTGGCAAAAGCCCTGCCAGATTTATTTTTGCTTTGGTTTATATTACTTCACTATCCCCAGTGCGATCTCCAGAACAACGACGACCAGCGGGATAATGATTATCAGAGTTATATACAAAAGCTCCTGAAAGCCGAAGGGCCATTCGGTCATTTGACCTAATTTCTCCGAAACCAGAAAGATATCCTTCAGATTGGATACGTTCTCGTTGGTCGGAACCTCAAATGACCCGTCCATAGCCGCCCTCAATTGGGAGGAGAATAGCTCGATCTTCTCCTTTTTAGTGGATATCATCATCCTGTGGATGCTGTACTGAGGGAGGATGAAGTAGGCGAAGAGCAGGATGGCGAAGCTGAGAAACCAAAATATCATTTGCACTGATGAGAATTGAGGGGGGACGATGATATGAAAAAAGCCCCATACGACATACACTGCTGCCGCGCAGATGGTGAACTTGGAGTAAAGAGTGCCGATGGCATGATAATCCGAATACAGAGCATTGATGCGTAGAGGCAGCATTCCGATCTTGTGGACGGTCAACGCCGTCATGATCAAGACATAAAGGCCGGCTGCTTCCAGGTAGACTGCGAAATAGTATCCCAGTTTGAACAGCATCATGGATAAGCTGGAATTGAAGGAGACGGCATGATAATCGATGCCTGCAAGATGGACAAAGAGTATGAAGAATGCGGAAAAAAGAATGATTCCCCGGTCGCTGAATATCTCTGCTTCCTGCTTTTTAAATATCTTTTTCAGCTCTTCTCCCGGCAGATCCACCACGGCGGCGACAACCTCCTCGAAGGAACTCATCTTCCTGTGAGCCCAACTGATGATCGTCCCCTCCAGAGCGATTATGAATGAGATCATGGCGATTGCATCCAAATACAGGAGTGACTTCTCAACCAGCTCTAAAATCAGAAATGATGCTGTCAGAAAGGCGGCAGCCAGCAGAGGCCATCCCAGCAGATAGGGGGCGGGAATTAGAGATATGAGGCTCTCAAGATGCGTCTTCTTAAACGGCACATTTGAGTCTGAGATGTTGGGATAATATATATTTTTTCCTGAGAAAGGGGGAGACCTTCCATATATTATTATATAACATATCAAGAATAAATTAGATATTACAGGGCATAGAGAATATCCGCATGGACAGCGCCGCGATTCTTGATTGAAAAATGCAGCAAAAGTAAGGCAGATGAACCTACGAATCTTTGTATTTGAGGTCAGTATCTCCAATAAGAACAAATATTTTGCAAAAAGTTTATATTGTAAAGAATTTAGTATAGCCTGTAGTTCTAAATAAATTATGGGATCGATTGACAAATATAGGAAAGAGAAAAACAGTTCAATCAGTCTTTTAGAACTCAAAGGAGCGTCGAATATGCCTAAAGAATTTTCCAAAATGGATATAAAAAATGTAAAACAATTGAGCCAATTCAAAATAGACTATGGCAAAATCCGGAATTTGGAATACACAGACAAGAATAACATTGCCCCTCAATCCTTCAGCCAGTTTCGTGCCTTTGCCGCTCCGGCGGCCATGCAGACCGCAGAACAGCCCCGCCCCACATTTCCCACGGACCTGCGCTACCTTCAGAGCTACTCCACTCTGCATTTCCCCAAAGGAAAGATGCTGGTCCTGGTCAATAGCAGCGTCTATCCCTCCATCGCCTCTTCCGTCTCCCAGTATGTGATGGACGTCGCCTACGAGGGTTACTTCGCGATGGTATTCACAGTGACCGGCGGCACTCCTGAGGAGATGCGTAGCTTCATCCGATCGAAGATGCCCGTTGTCGGTGCTCTGATGATAGGAAGCCTCCCCGTGGCCTGGTTTGAGATGGCGAACGACTTCCACGGAGCTGCCGAGTTCCCATGCGACCTGTTCTTCATGGACCTGAACGGCACCTGGAACGACCCGGACAAGGACGGAAAGTATAGCGAGCATCCCGCCTCAGTCGAGCCGGAGATATGGATATCCCGCCTCTGGACTCCATCGTCCAGCGGAAACGATGCTGCCCTGCTAAACAATTACTTCGCCCGCAACCACAGGTTCCGCAAGGGGCAGTTCGGATACTGCAACAATGCCCTGGCCTATGTGGACGATGACTGGACTGGTTTTGGCGACTGCGCCCTGGACCTGATGCTGCCGGCGGCCAATGTGGAGGTCATAACCGATCCGGCGACGACCGATGCCGACAGGTATAAAGCGGAGATCAACCAGCACCGCGCCTGGGCCCAGGTCTGCGCCCATTCCTCTCCCGGCGGCCACTCCTTTAAGATTCCAGGAGGCACCGAATGGGTGCCCAATACCTATCTGCGGGACGTCAATGCTCCCAACGCCTACTTCTACAACCTCTTCGCCTGCAGCAACGCCCTATTCACCCAGCCGGATTACATGGCGGGCTGGTACATATTCGACAAGCCGGGAGCCTCGGTATGCAACGGCCTGGCAGCAGTGGGCAGCACCAAATCGGGATCGATGCAGTACTTCGAGAACTTTTACGGACCCATGGGCTCAGGCAGCACCATAGGTGAGGCATACCTGCGTTGGTGGATGGCTCTGGGCAACTCTCACGACCTGGTAGAGCGGCAGTGGTATTACGGCATGGTGCTCCTCGGAGATCCGACTCTCAACTGGTGGAGCGGAGCCGTTCCGACGCTCTGCGATCCACTCAACGGAGATACATTCGACCACTTCCCCCGGAGGACAAGCTTCCACTGGAATCCCATCAACCTGAAGGGCGTTGCCGTCACCTACAATATCGAGATCGATGCCTTCAGTGCCATTTCACCTGGCAAGTGGGCGGCGGAGGCGGGCAAGACCATGTTCGTATCCGGAGCCCTCAGCGACAACAATTACGAGCAGCTCTTTGTGGGAAAACAGATGGGAAGATGGCGGGTGCGGGCAAATGCCGGAGGACGGGTCTGCCCCTGGAGCGACTGGAGCTACTTCAACTATACGATCTGAGCCAGGATTGGTCGCACTAAATAGAAATGATATGAAGCATAAATCCACAGTTATGGGGCTGGCGAAGAGAACCGGCAGCCTCATGACCATATTTGTTCCCATTGTCAGCCCATTGATGGTCCCATTGCCGGTGATGTGATGAAATCCAGCCCATCTCAATCAAAGGATGCAGCCCTGGGAGTGCAGTCTATCTTCGGGGAGTATTGCTATATCGAAAATCCCTGCACCACCCGGCCCTGTCTGCCGGGAATGGTATATGCCGTGCGGGCGGATGGCAGCTACTACTATCTTTCCGTGCAGGGGCATTTCGTTTCTGAAAGCCTATCCTGGAAGGGACATAATCCTCAGATCGGCGACCAGGTGACGGCCACAGGATATTTGAGCCGCCATGAGGATATATTCGGAAACGGATATCTCAAAATGGAATTGATATCTCTGCAAACTGTGCAAAAAACATCATGATGGATGGCCGCCATCTCCTATGCGGTGCTCGTAGCCCCGCGCCTCCAGCCGCCTTTTCGCCCCGTCCTGCTCCATCCAGAGACCCTCTTCGACAACCTCGCCCATGACCGTCAGATCGCAGGCCCGCCGGGCGTCTTTCAGACCATCCGGCCGGACGGTGAAAAGCAGCTCGAAGTCTCCTCCGGCGAAAAGGACAGTCTGCACCGCCCTCTCCCGGCCCATCATCCCCTCCAGGCCTTCGGCCAGGGGAATGGCCTCCTCGCGCAGGAGAAAGCCCACTCCTCCGGCCTGGGAGAGGTCGGCCAGGGAGAGGGCCAGGCCGTCGCTGTTGTCCATCATGGCCGTGGCCGCACGGCTCTTGGCCAGAGCCCGCCCCTCCCGGAGGCGCGGCTCGGGCTCGAGAAGCTTTTCTAGGAAGGGGCTTTCCACCTGACCCTGCTTCCAGGCGAGAAGGCCTCCCCCCGCGCCACCCAGCCGACCGGTGGTGCAGAGCAGATCGCCGGGCCGGGCACCTCTTCTCCTCAGCACCAGATCCTTCTCCACATAGCCCAGGGCTGTGCCGGTGATGGTCAGCTCCTCATGGCTGTCGGTGTCTCCCCCCAGGACGGCAGTACCATAGTAAGCCGCGCAATCCCCCAAGCCTGAAAACAGCTCGTCTATGAAGTACGTGTCCGCTCTGGGCGGCAGCCCGGCGGCGATGAGCAGCCCCGCCGGCTCCGCTCCCATGGCGGCAATGTCGCTGAGGTTGACGGCCACCGCCATCCAGCCCATCTGCCAGGGATTCATGATATCCGGAAAGTCGGTCTTCTCATGCAGCATATCCGTGGTGGCCACAAGATATCGATCACCTGCATCTATGGCTGCACAGTCGTCGTTCTCGACGCCGCCCAGAATGGCGGATATGCGCCGGATGATCTCCCTTTCCCCCAGAACTCTTCCCTGTGTCATTGATCTTTTCGCCCCATCCTCCCGGAATTGTTCGTTCTACCTGCCCTCGATCGAAGAGTATAAAGTTTTAGGGCGGGCAATTATTACAATACCATGCTCGATTACAAAAGCCTATTCCACTCTGCTCCCCCTTCGGCCATTCCGGCCTTGCCGGCATTGATAATTCTGGCTGCCGCTCTGCTGGCGGCCTGCTCTCCCCTGGCATATGCCTATGCCTCGGAGGTGCACATCACTGCCGGCGAAGCGACAGTTGAGCCATCAGCTCTGCAGCAAGCAATAAACTCCGCTAAGGACCAGGATACGATCACCCTGGAGAGCGGCCTGTACAACGGCAGCCTCATCATCGGCAAGAGCATATATCTGCGCGGCCTGGACACGGGCTTTGGAAGGCCGGTCCTCTCTCCGGCAACCGGGCGGATCATCCTCGCCGCCCCAGGAGCCATATTGCAGGGCTTTGAGATCGGCCTTCCAGCTCCGGGCGAAGAATGCACTCTGGAGGTGGTCCTGCCGGCCGGCATCTACCTCAACCAATTTTCCGGCAGCGGCACAGTCTGTCCTGAGGATGCCGCATCCTGGAACAGCAGCCAGCCGCTGGCCTACCAGTACGACAGCCGGGTGCTGAGAAGCCGCCTGGGCAATTACTGGTCCGACTACAGCGGCCCGGACGCAGACAACGATGGAATCGGCGATCAGCCCGTGGCCCTGAACGATAAAAATATAGACTATTATCCCTTAATGAAGACTGTGGACAGCTACAGGATCTCCGATGAAGAGGAAACGGATCAGGAGACCATCCAGGCCAAATTAAACCAGCCCTTCACCATCTCCCTGCCCGCCAATCCCACCACCGGATACCAGTGGTTCGTAGACTACGATTATGGGCTGCTCAGAGAGGACAGCTCTCAGTTCGAGAGCGGTGCCGCATCTCTGCCACCGCGGGTGGGCGCAGGCGGAACATCCGTATTTGTCTTCACGCCCGTCCAGCCGGGCAAGACCACCATCCGCTTCGTCTATAGGAGATCATGGGAGAACATCGCAGCCGATACCAGAGCCTATCGGGTGGAGATCTCCCCCTGAGAAGGCCTGAGAGGATATTGCCGGACAGGTACTTTAGAAAGGTGTGATCATGGCCGAAATTGGCAGATTGAAAAAGAACGACAGCACAGAGATCGTTGTGCAGAAGACGGAGTTTCGCGGGTCGGTGGGAATCGATATTCGAGAATATGTGACCAGCGACAGATATACAGGCTGGTCCAAAAACGGGATCAGAATTCCCGTGGAAAAGTGGCAGGACTTCAAGGACATCCTGGATAAGGTGAGCAGCTCCGAGAATTCTTAGTCTGCAATCTGAGACAGGCCGATCAGGGATACAGTTGATCTCCGAAAACCACACCCCTCTGCCTGCCAGGAAGTATTTATATAGTGATCCGCCTCAATTGCAGGTCATTACAATCCTTAAGGAGATTTCAATTTGGCAAAATCAGACATCAGTCCATCGGATCCTAAAGACGTGACATCTGACGTCGCGTCCCCCAAACCGGAGGTAAACATCGGCATGGTGGGCCATGTCGATCACGGCAAAACCACCCTGGTCAAATCCCTCTCCGGCGTCTGGACCGATCAGCACAGCGAAGAGGTCAAGAGAGGCATCTCCATCCGCCTGGGATATGCCGATGCCACATTCCGCAAGTGCCCAAGCTGCCCAGCGCCCGATGCTTACACAGTGAAGGAGAAATGCGAACATTGCGGCAGTGAGACCAAGGTCCTGCGCACCGTCTCCTTCGTGGACTCTCCGGGACACGAGACTCTCATGGCCACCATGCTCTGCGGAGCGGCCATCATGGATGGAGCCGTCCTGGTGATATCCGCTAACGAGCCCTGCCCCCAGCCCCAGACCAAAGAGCATCTCATGGCCCTCAATATCACCGGCATAGACAGGATAGTGATAGTGCAAAACAAGATCGACCTCATGTCCCGAGAGCAGGTCATGGAGCACTACCGCCAGATCAAGGAATTTGTGAAGGGCACTGTGGCCGAGAATGCCCCCATTGTGCCCATCTCTGCCCAGCAGAACATCAATGTGGATATGGTCATCGAGGCCATCGAGAACACCATACCGACGCCTGCCAGAAATGTCGACAAACCGGCTCTTCTCAAAGTGGCCCGCTCCTTCGACATCAATCGGCCCGGCGCGACCCCCGACAACCTGAAGGGCGGAGTCATAGGCGGCTCCCTCGGCCAGGGAAAGCTATCCATCGGCGATAAGATCGAGATCTGCCCCGGTCGGCTGGTGGAATACGAGGGCCGAAAGCAGTGGGTCCCCATCCAGACCAAGGTGGTGACGCTGCTCGCCGGAAAGCAGTCCCAGCAAGAGATCACACCCGGAGGCCTGATCGGCGTCGGCACTCTTCTCGACCCCATCATGACCAAGAGCGATGCCCTGGTGGGCCAGGTGGCGGGCGAGCCGGGCAAGCTTCCCCCCGCCAGATCGGCATTTACCATGAACATGCAGTTGCTGGAGAGGGTTGTGGGCGTCACCGATGAGTCCAGCGTCGAGCCCATCCACTCCAGCGAGCCCTTGATGCTCAACGTGGGAACGGCCACAACTGTGGGAGTGGTGAGCAGCGCCAGAGAAGGCGGCATCGTCCAGGTGCAACTGAAAAGGCCGGTCTGTGCCGAAAAGGGAGACCGCGTGGCTGTCAGCCGGCGCATAGGAGCCAGATGGCGGCTGATCGGCGTAGGCACCATAACGGAGTAGCCATAAAGGCGAGAGAGCGGTGCAGGTCATAATGCCACGGGTCGAGTCTGTCCGGGTCATGAGCACAGAGCAGTAGCCCTACATGACGCAGAGCTGCGATCCCGACAGCGTCCAGGTCATATTGGACACCAATGCCCTCATGACAGCCGAGCAGTTCGGAGTGGACATATTCGGAGAGCTATTGCGCCTGGGATATGCAAGATGGCTCGTCCCGGCGAGCGTCATGGGGGAGCTGCGATCTCTATCCCGGAGCGCGGATAAAGGCCGGGACAAGATCGCCGCCCGGGTGGCCCTGGGGCTGGCCGGCCAATGCCGCATTTTGGGAGAAGACAAATTCGATGCCGACCGGGCCATTGAAGAGCTGGCGGAGGAGACGGGCGCAGCGGTCTTTACCAACGATAAGGCTCTGAAGAAAAGATTATTTAGTAAAGGCATCACCGTAATATACCTGCGCCAGGGTCGATATCTAGAGGCGACGAAGAAGGAGTATTGATGTATAAGAAGATGAAGCTTAAGGGTGTGGCCAGGATAGAGCCGGATCATCTGGGCGATCCCCTCGAATCGGCAGTGGACAAGTCCCTGCGCGACAAGTACGAGGCTGTGGTCGACAAGTCGCTCGGAACTATTGTGGCTGTGCTCGGAGCAGATAACATTGGAGAGGGGCATATCCTGGCAGGGGATGGCTCCATTTACTACGAGGTTGACTTTGATGCCCTCGTCTTCAAGCCGGAGATGCAGGAGATCGTGGAGGGCGAGGTGGTGGAGATTGTAAAGTTCGGTGCTTTTCTCTCCATCGGACCCTTCGACGGCCTTCTGCATGTCAGCCAAATAACCAATGAGTATATATCGTATGATGAAAAGAACGCGCGGCTGGTCAGCAAAGAGTCGAACAAGTCACTGGGAGAAGGCGATAAGGTCCGGGCCAGGGTCATTGCCGTAAGCCTCAACGAGAAAGAGCCCCGCGAGAGCAAGATCGGCCTGACCATGAGGCAGACGGGCCTCGGCAAGCTGGAATGGCTGGAGGATGAGACCGCCAAGCAGACCGGTGACGCTAGTGTCGAGGCAGAGGCGAAATGACTGAACAGGTATGCAGAGAATGCCGCAGGTTGGTCGAGGGCCAGGTTTGCCCCACCTGCAATTCCGCCTCTCTCAGCCGCGACTGGAGCGGATATGTGGTGATCATCGACCCCAAAGAGTCGATCATCGCGCAGAAGCTGGAGATCACCCTTCCCGGCAAGTATGCTCTGAAGGTGCGTTAGATTTGCGTCTACTCCTTCTTCCGGACGAGCTGCGCTCTTGCTTGAAAGATCCTCTGGGAAGGCTGTACCGGGGAGATGGCCTGGAGTGTGTGCAGGCTATGAAGGATGCTCTCGCCTCCGCCGTCAAGATAGCGGCCGTGGGGGACATGACCGCCTTCTATCTCCTGAAATCATCCATTGTGCCGGACCTGCTTGTCGTGGACAATAAGACCAAGAGGATGCCGGTTTCAGACGACGTGGTGCGAAAGCTCGATCACGATAGCTATAAAACCGTGCGGGTGGGAAATCCAGCGGCCACACTCACCACGGAGCTGATGGACCGGGTTAAAGAAGCGCTGCAGGGCGATGAACGCATTAAGATCATAGTGGAAGGCGAAGAGGATCTGGCCACGCTTCCTGCCATCCTCTATGCGCCGCTGGACTCCGTGGTGGTCTACGGCCAGCCCAATGAAGGAAGCGTACTGGTTCATGTTACTCCTGAAAGGAAGAGGCATATCGAAGAGTTTATAAAGAAAATGAGCGCGGAGGAATGATGATGGATATACAGATAATTCAGTCAAAGGACAACCCCATTCTGAAGAGAAAGGAGATTGTATTCAAGGTCATTTTCGATGAGTCTACACCATCCCGAAAGAGCGTGGTGGAGAGGCTGGCGGCAACTGAGAACTCCAAGGTCGGACTGGTCTACGTGGACAGCCTGAAGACGGAGTTCGGCAAGCGTGAGAGCCTGGGATACGCCAAGATCTACGAGACGGCAGAGAGGGCTAAGGAGATCGAGAGGCCCCATATCATCGAGAGGAACACATTCACCAAGGCAGAGGAAGCCAAGCCGGGGGCAAGCTAAATGGCTGCCAAGAAGGGTGCGAACAAGGGTGCCGTCAAGGGCGTCTCCAGGTTTTATGAGGTGTCCGGCGACTCCATCAAGTCCAAAAAGTCGGTCTGTCCGAGGTGCGGCAACGGCGTCTTTTTGGCCAGCCACGCCGACCGGCAGAGCTGCGGCAAATGCGGCTACACCGAGTTCAAGAAATAGACCTCTTTTCAGGCCCCGGTTCAGGGCCTATTCTCACTCTTTTGCTAACATCTAATTATTAATACCTAGAAGGGCAATTAGATGATGGTGTTAGTTTGGCAGACTATAGCATATCTACCCTCATGGCCCTTGTGGTCGCATTTGTAATTTTGGCCCAGGCCATAAAAATTGTTCGAGAGTACGAGAGAGTGGTAATATTTCGTCTGGGGCGCTTCTCGGGGGTGAAGGGACCGGGCATATTCTTCATCATACCAGTCATAGATCGGGTGATACTGCTGGACCTGCGCGTCTTCACCATCGATGTAGCCAAGCAGGTGGTCATAACCAAAGACAACGTGAGCGTCGAGGTGGATGCAGTCATCTACTACCGGGTGGTCGATCCCTCCCGGGCGGTGATCCAGGTGGAAAATTATAAGCTGGCCACCTCTCTGCTGGCCCAGACAACCCTGCGGGATGTCCTAGGGCAGATTGAGCTGGACGACCTGCTCTCCAAGCGCGACGAGCTGAACAAGAAGCTCCAGGAGATACTTGACCGGCACACCGATCCCTGGGGAATCAAGGTCACGGCTGTTACCCTGCGAGATGTGTCTCTGCCCGAATCCATGAGAAGAGCCATTGCCAAACAGGCGGAATCGGAGAGGGAAAAGAGGTCGCGCATCATCCTGGCCGACGGAGAGTTCCAGGCATCCAAGACCATGACTGACGCGGCCCGGCTTTACGAAGAGGTGCCTGCGGCCCTCAAGCTGCGAGAGCTGCAGACGCTGGTCGATATCGCCCGGGAGAAGACGCTCATTGTGGTCACTCCCAGCGGAGATACGGGAACCGGATCTGTGGCCGGCCTCACCGCCGCCCTGAACCGGGAGCTGTCCGAGAGAGAGAGCAGCCGCCAGGAGGAAGAGAGGAAAGGTGCTCTGCGGCAGGCGTCGTTTGATGCGGCAAGAATCGGGAGATGAGGGGATTTGACGGCCTTGCGGGCCCTTTTTTCCCTCCGTTCCCTGCTCATCATATCCCTGGCGGTGTCCGGTCTATTGGGACCTGAGGCAATAGCATCCTCTGTCCTATCCGGGCCTGTCCTGGCGGTGGAGATGGAGGGGGCCATCACATCCGCCAGCGACGATATACTGGCCGCCGCCCTGGAAGAGGGCGAAGCAGGCGGCTTTCAGGCGGTGATGCTGCTGCTGGATACGCCTGGGGGCGGCCTCACCGAGACCCAGGAGATCCTGAAGATGATGGAGCAGTCCCGGCTGCCGGTCATCGGCTATGTCTATCCGGAGGCCGCGACTGCCTGGTCGGCGGGAACTCTGATCCTCATGGGGTCGGATGTGGCGGCCATGGCACCCCACACCATCATAGGCTCAGCCCAGCCGGTGCGGCTTTCGCCTACCGGAGACACTGAACCCATCAATGACAGCAAGACGGTCAATGCCATTGTGGCCCTCATCGAAGAGAAGGCTGCTTCCCACGGCAGGAATAAGACTGCTGCCAGGGATTTTGTCACCGCCAACCTCAACCTCAATGCCCAGCAGGCCAAAGAGTACGGCGTTATCGAATACATCGCCCCCTCAATTGAGGACCTGCTCCGGGAGATGGACGGAGCTATTGCCAAGAATGCCACCCTTGCCACCGCATCGGCGGATGTGCAGTACTTCCAGCCGCCCCCCAACCTGGAGCTTTTGAGGCTGCTCTCCGATCCGACGCTGGCGGGAGTCCTTCTTCTGGTGGGCCTTTATGCCCTCGTCTTCGGGCTGTCCAGTCCCGGAATAGGCTCTGAGGCCATAGGAGTGGTGGCTTTGGCCCTGGGGCTGATCGGCATGGGCTACAATGTCAATGTGGGCGCTATATTCCTGCTGCTCCTCGGCCTGGGCCTGATTTTGGCGGAGTTGCACAGCCATTCGTTCGGCATTCTGGCTGTGGCCGGCCTGATCTGCGTCATAGTGGGCAGCATTCTCTTCGTTCC
>Ga0116170_10002654_pt1 | contig 17115 bp, 10 predicted proteins | sample AD_JPNHW1_MetaG_FD_89797 | JGI IMG/M metagenome (GOLD analysis project Ga0116170, IMG submission 89797) | Active sludge microbial communities of municipal wastewater-treating anaerobic digesters from Japan - AD_JPNHW1_MetaG | ecosystem: Engineered > Bioreactor > Anaerobic > Digestate | place...
CCGCACCGTCAAGACCTACGGCGTCAACCAGAACGTCACCGAGCGCAAGCAGGCCGAAGAAAAGCTCCGCGCCAGCCTCGAACGCCTCCAGGACGTCGCCGCCAACGTCCCCGGCGCGATCTATCAGCTCCAGATCGGCCGCACCGGCGCGCTGGAAGTGCCCTTCATGAGTTCCGGCTGCGAAGCGCTCTTCGAGCGCCCGGTCGCCGCGATGGATTTCGCCGGCCTCTTGTTCGACCACATGCACTTCGGCGACCGCGCCCTCTTCGAGCATTCCCTCGCCGCCGCCGCGCAGAAAATGGAACGCTGGAACCTGGAATTCCGCATCGCCGCGCCGGACGGACGAACCAAGTGGCTCCGCGCGTCCGCCAATCCCCGGAAGCTGGCCGGCGGCGCCATCCTCTGGAACGGCGTCCTGCTCGACATCACGCGCCTCAAGCAGGCCGAAGAAGCCCGCCGGGCAAGCGAAGAACGTCTGCAGCTTCTCGTCAAGAATTCCTCCGACGTCATCGCCGTCGTCGATGCCGCCGGCCGGCTCAAGTACGTCAGTCCCGCCGAAGAACCCTTCAGCGGGTTCCATGCCGAAGAACTCGTCGGCAAAACCATCCGCGACGTCGTCCACCCCGAGGATCTGGACGCGACGCTCCGGGCCTTCCAGACCGCGATCGCCCGGCCGGAGAAGTCCCACCGCGTCGAATGTCGCCACGTGCACAAGACCCAGGGCTGGATCCCCGTGGAAATCGTCGGCCAGAACTTCCTGGACGAGCCCGCCGTCCAAGGCGTCATCGTCAGCATGCGCGACGTTTCCGAACGGCGGCAGGCCGAGGAGGAAATGTCGCGGCAGCTCGCGGAACTGCGCCGGTGGTACGCCGTCACGCTCGGCCGCGAAAACCGCGTCGCCGAACTCAAGCGCGAAGTCAACGCGCTGGCTCGGCGCCTCGGCGAAGCGCCGCCCTATCCCCGCGCGGAAGAATCGGCTTCGTGAAGGCTTCGCTCCATTTCAAGATCGCGCGGCGCGTCGTCTTTACGGCGCTCGTGATCGGCGCGTCCTGGGCCGCCGGTCTCCACGCCGACCGCGCCCTGCGCGCCACCTTGCTCCGACACGCCCGCATCGCCGCGACCGCCATCTGTCCCGACCACGCCGCCGCCCTGACGGGCACCGCCGCCGATCGCGACGCCGCCCTCCATCGGCACTTCCGCGAGCGGCTCGCCCAAATCCGCGACGCCATCCCGGATTGCCGTTTCGCCTACCTCATGGCCCGCCGCCCCGACGGCGCCATCGTCTTTCTCGCCGACGGCGAACCCGAAGATTCCCCCGATTTTTCGCCGCCCGGCCAGGTCTACACCAATCGCACGGAGACGTTGCTCGCCGCGCTCGACCAAGGCCAAGCCGGCATCGAAGGACCGCTGGTCGATCCCTGGGGCGTCTGGGTCAGCGCCATGGCGCCCCTCGCCCTGTCCGACCGCAGTCGCCCCATCGTCCTCGGCCTCGACGTCGATGCCCGCCGCTGGAAATGGATCGTCGCTTCCCAAGCCGCCGTGCCGGCCATTCTGGCCACGGCGACGCTCCTGCTGGCTTGGCTGGCGACCGTGCTGCTCGCCAGCCGCCGCGCGCTCCGGCGGCACCAGGCCGAACTGGAAACCAGCGAACACCGCTTCGCCGAACTGGCCGAGCGGAGCCGCACCATGGTCTGGGAGATGGATGCCCAAGGCCTGTACACCTACGTCAGCCAGGCCTGCCTGCCCATTCTGGGTTATCGCCCCGATGAAATGGTCGGGCGCCTGCATTTCTACGATCTGCATCACCCGGCCGCAAGCGAAGCCTTCAAGCGCGCCGTCCTCCAGCGGATCGCGAGCAACGAGCAGGTCGTGAACGAGGAAGTCGCCGTGAGCGCCAAGGATGGCCGCCTGGTCTGGCTGCTCACCAACGGATTTCCGATGCGAAACGCCGACGGCACGCTGCGCGGGTATCGCGGCAACAACGTCGACGTCACCGCGCGCAAGCAGGCCGAAGCCGATCTGCGCGCCAGCGAAGCCCAGAAAAAGACCATCCTGGACCACATCCCCGCCAGCATCGCCCTGCTCGACCCGGAACTGCGCGTGCTCTGGGCCAACCGCACCGCCGCCGCATCCGCAAACCGGCGGCCCGAAGACATGGTCGGCACGCCCTGCCACGTGTTCTGGGGCGATCCCCAAAAACCTTGCGAAAACTGCCCGGCCATCGCAGCCATCCGCAACCGGCGGGAAAGCCACGAAATCGTCCACACGCCCGACGGCCGCGTCTGGGAGGAAAGCGGCGTGCCGCTGTTGGACGACGCCGGCCACCTCGCCGCCGTCGTGGAAATCGCCATCGATGTCACCGCGCGCACCGCCACGGAGCAGCGCATGCGCGAGCTGCTGGAGGAAAGCGCCCAGGCCCGCCAAGCCCTGCTGGGCATCCTCGAGGACCACGACCGGGCGGAAGCCGACCTGAAGCGCCTCGCCACCGCCATCCAGCAGTCCGCCGATTCCATCGTCGTCACCGACGCGCGCGGCACCATCCAGTACGTTAATCCGGCCTTCGAAGCCGTGACCGGCTATGCCCGCGCGGAAGCCATCGGCCAGAACCCCCGCATTCTCCAAAGCGGCCGGCAGGACGATGTCTTCTACCGCCAGATGTGGGACGTGCTGGCTTCCGGCAAAACCTGGAAAGGCCGGTTCGTCAACCGGCGCAAGGATGGCTCGCTCTACACCGAAGACGCCGTCATTTCTCCGGTGTTCGACGCCCAAGGGCACGTCGTCAATTTCGTCGCCGTCAAGCGCGACGTGTCCGAACAACTGCACCTCGCCGCCCAGCTCAACCAGGCCCAGAAGATGGATTCCATCGGCCGCCTCGCCGGCGGCGTGGCCCACGACTTCAACAACATGCTCACCGTCATCCTCGGCCATGCCGAAATGAAACTGGCCGCCGCCGACCTCGATCCCGCCCTGCGCGACAGTCTCGAGGAAATCCGCCACGCCGCAACCAATTCCGTCGCCCTCACGCGCCAGCTGCTGGCCTTCGCCCGCCAGCAGACCATCGCGCCCCGCCTCCTCGACCTGAACGCCGCCGTGAACGGCTCCTTGCAGATGCTGCGGCGCCTCATCGGCGAAAACGTCGAACTCGCCTGGCAACCCGCCGCCGCCGCGCCTTTCGTCCGGGCCGATCCCGCCCAGATCGACCAGATCCTCGTCAATCTGTGCCTCAACGCCCGCGACGCCATTTCCGGCGCCGGCCACGTCGCGATCGAAACCGGAACGGCCGTCTTCGACGCCGCCTACTGCGCTCGTCATCCCGGCGCCGCGCCCGGCGACTACGCGCGCCTCGCCGTTCGCGACGACGGATGCGGCATGGACGAGGAAACGCTCGCTCACGTCTTCGAACCCTTCTACACGACAAAAGCGCCGGGCGCCGGCATCGGCCTCGGGTTGTCCATGGTCTACGGCGCGGTCAAGCAAAACAACGGCTACGTCGACGTCGCCAGCGCGCCGGGCCAAGGCACGGTCTTCCACGTGTACCTGCCACTCTGCGCCGGCCCCGAACCCGTCGCCCCGCCGGCGCCCCCCGCTTCTCCCGCCGTCGGCCGGAAAACCATCCTGCTCGTCGAAGACGAGCCGGCCATCCTCGCCATGGCCGCCCAGATGCTCGATGGACTGGGCTACGACGTTCGCGCCGCCCGCACCCCCGCCGAGGCCATCCGCCTCGTCCAAGAACATCCCGGCGATCTGCATCTGCTGATCACCGACGTCGTCATGCCCGGCATGAACGGCCGCGACCTCGCCCGCACCCTCGACGATCTGCGCCCCGGTCTCCGCCACCTCTACATGTCCGGCTACACCGCCGACGTCATCGCCCGCAACGGCATCCTCGACGACCATCTCCACTTCCTCCACAAGCCCTTCTCGTTGGAAGAACTGACCGCCAAAGTTTGCGAAACGCTCGAGTCCTGAGTGGTTTCCATCCTCCGATCATCGGCGGTGAAATTCATCTCATCACCTTGTCCCCGTATGCATAATATCTTTTTCAATTCGAACGACGGATGGCCGATCGCCAAACGAAAATCGAACCAATGCAGCATTGACAACATCTTAATAGTATCATAATATATTGTTAATATTGCATCGAGGACCATGCCCCGCCGGAGATCGCCATGAGATTCAGAGTGCTGTTGATCGATGATGAAGAAAGCCTGTGCGAGACGCTTAAATGGGGTCTCGAAACAACGGGTCGGTTCGAAGTCGGCTTCGCCACGGACGGCAAAACGGGACTGCTCATGGCTCGCAAAGGCTCCCCCGACGTCATCCTGCTCGACATCCGCATGCCGAACATGAACGGCATCGAAGTGCTGCGGGAACTGAAATCGAACTATCCCCTCGCGGAAACCCCGGTGATCATGCTCTCCGGCGTGTTGGACGAATCCACGAAGAGGGAATGCAACTACCAGTACAGCGAAGAATGCGTCGAAAAGCCGGTGAGCCTCGCGCAATTGCGGGACCGGATCGAAGCCGTCCTGCGCCGCGTCGGCAAGCTTCCGCTTCTGACCGTCGCCGCGCCTTGACCGCCGCGCGGGAGCGCGCGACGGCGGTTTTACGTACGACGTAAAACCGTCGGCTCAGCGCCGTTCCCGGCCCGCGTAATGCGTGTGCAGCAGTTCGTGCGATTTGTGCCCGAGCGGCTTGCCCAAGAAATCGCGGTAGAGTTCCGCCACCGCCGGATTGTCGTGCGACTTGCGCAGCTTCTTGGATTCGTCTTCGGCGTAGATCGCCGCAATGCGCTTGAGCCGCACGTTGTCGTCCGTGAAGCGCGGCTGTCCGCCGCCGCCGATGCAGCCGCCGGGACAGGTCATCACTTCGATGAAGTGATAATTCGCCTGGCCCGCGCGGATCATTTCCAGCAGCTTCCGCGCATTGCCCAGCCCGTGCGCCACGGCCACCTTCAGCTCCGCCCCTTCCAGGAACGACCACGCCGGCTGCGTCCGCTCGATCTTCAGCGCCGCTTCCTTGATGCCCTCGAGGCCTTCGATGGGCTTCACGTGCAGGTTTTCCGCCGGCAGCTCGCGGCCGGTCACGATTTCGTAGGCCGTCCGCAGCGCCGCTTCCATCACGCCGCCCGTGTTCGCGAAGATGTCCGCCGCGCCGCTGGACAGCCCCAGCGGAGCGTCCATCTCGCCGTCCGGCAGTTCCGCGAAGGCCAGGTTCGCCTGCCGGATCATCCGCGCCAGCTCGCGCGTGGTCAGGACGTGGTCCACGTCGCGCACGCCGCTGGCGTTCATCTCGGGCCGCTGCGCTTCGAACTTTTTCGCCGTGCACGGCATCACGGAGACCACCACGAGGTCTTCCGGCTTCACGCCGATCTTTTGGGCGTAGTAGGTCTTCGCCACCGCGCCGAACATCTGCTGCGGCGACTTGCACGTCGAGAGATGGTCGAGGAAGTTCGGATAGTAGAATTCCGCGAACTGGATCCACCCCGGCGAGCAGCTCGTGAACATCGGCAGCGCCGCTGCCTGGTCCTTGTCGACCAGCGCCCGTTTCAGGCGCGTCAGCAGCTCGGTGCCTTCTTCCATGATGGTGAGGTCGGCCGCAAAGTTCGTGTCGAACACCGCGTTGAAGCCCATCTGGCGCAGGGCGGTCGTCATCTTGCCCGTCACGCGCGTGCCGGGCGGATAGCCGAATTCCTCGCCCAGCGCCGCGCGGATCGCCGGCGCGGTCTGCACGATCACCGTCTTGGCCGGATCGTCCAGCGCCGCCCACACGTCGTCGATGGCGCTGCGCTCCGTGATGGCCCCCACGGGGCAAATCGCGGCGCATTGGCCGCATTGCACGCAGGTCACGCCATCGAGGTCGCTCGCGAACGCGGGGCCGATCACCGTGGCAAAGCCGCGGCCCTGCGGGAACAGCGCGCCGATGCCCTGCACCTGGTTGCAGACCGTCACGCACCGGCGGCACTTGATGCACTTGGAATTGTCGCGCACCAGCCCCGGCGTGCTGGCGTCGCGCTTGGGCGCCGCGCGCGCGCCGGCGAAGGTCACCGTGCGGATGCCCATGTCGCTGGCAAGCTTGCGCAGTTCGCAATCCTCGTTGCGCTCGCAGGTCTGGCAGTCGCCGTCGTGCTCGGACAACAGCAGCTCGACCACCTGCTTGCGCGCCGCACGCGCCTTGGGGCTGTTGACGTGCACCACCTGGCCTTCGGTGCAGGGCGTGGAGCACGCCGCCACCAGCGTCCGCGCGCCTTCGACTTCCACCAGGCACACCCGGCACGCGCCGAGCGGCTCGCGCTTCTCGAGAAAGCACAGCGTCGGAATCTGGATGCCCGCCGATTTCGCCGCCTGCAGGATCGTGGCCCCTTCGGCGACTTCGATCGCCTTGCCGTTGATCGTGACGTGGATCATTGCGCCGCCCCCCTGACCTTGCCGGTCTTGCCGTAGTCGCACCGCAGGCACCGCCGCGCCTGCCGCCGCGCCGTGGCTTCGTTCCACGGCTGCTCCACTTCGTCGAAGTTGTTCTTCCGCCGGTCCAGCGCGATGAGGTTGAGGTCCTCGCGCGGGTACGGCACCGGATCGGCGTCGGGGTTGTAGTCCGTCGGCACGTCCGGATAGCCGCGCCAGAAGGCGTGCTCCGCGCCCGTCAGCATCCGATCGATGCCGACCGCCGCGCGTTCGCCCGCGGCGATGGCCTCGACGACCGAGGCTGGCCCGGTGACGGCGTCGCCGCCCGCGAAGAGCCACGGCACGGCCGTCTGGCCGGTGACGGGGTCGGCCTGGATCCAGCCGCCGGCCGTCGCCGCCGCCACCTTGCCCAGCGCCGCCTTCGCGTCCAGCCGCTGGCCGATCGCCAAAATGGCCTGGTCGCAGGGAATCGTCTCCAGCGCCTCGTCGCTTTCGGCCCGCGCCGCGCGCCGCCCGCTGTGGTCATAGTCGCCCAGCGTCATCCGCCGGCAAACCAAGCCGGCGATCTGGCCGTTTTCGACCTCGAAGCGTTCCGGCGCGCACAACGTGCGCAGCTTCACGCCTTCCTGTTGCGCTTCCGCGATTTCCTCGGCGTAGGCCGGCATCTGCTCGCGCGTGCGGCGATAGACCACCGTCACCCGCGCCGCGCCCAGCCGCAGCGCCGTCCGCGCCGCGTCGATCGCCGCATTGCCGCCGCCGATCACCACGACGTCCTTGCCCACCGGCGCCGACCCGCGGATGTTGTACTGCCGCAGGAAGTCCATCGAATCCACGATGCCCTTCGCGTCGCTGCCCGGCATTTCCAGCCCGAGGCCGTCCGGCGCGCCCACGGCCAGGAAGACCGCTTCGGTGCCTTCGTCGCGCAGTTGCTGGAGCGTGAAGTCCTTGCCCAGCCGCTGGAGGGTCTTGATCTCGACGCCCAGCGATTCGATCATGCGGATTTCGCGCGCGAGGGTCTCGCGCGGCAGCCGGTAGGCCGGGATCGCCTGCACCAGCATCCCGCCCGGCCGCGGCTCGGCCTCGTACACCGTCGGCTTGTAGCCCAGCCGCGCCAGGAAATACGCGCAGGTCAGGCCCGCCGGCCCCGCGCCGACGATCGCCACCTTGCGCGCCGCGTTGGCGGCGTTCTCGCGCGCCGCGGGTTTCACGATGGTCACTTCCTGATCCACCATGAAGCGCTTGATGCCGCGGATCGCCACGGCCTCGCCGTCGAGCGATGTCCGCCGGCAATGGTCTTCGCAAGTGTGGAAGCACACCCGCGCGCAGATGGCCGCGAACGGATTGCGCTCGCGGTGCAGCTTCAGCGCCTCGGCGTAGCGGCCTTCCGCCGTCAGCGCCACGAACCCCGGCACCTGCACGCCCGCGGGGCACGCGCTCAGGCACGGCGCCAGCACCAGCGACGGGCACACGCCCGCCGCGCAGTGCTTGTCGCGGATGTGCTGCACGTATTCCTCGCGGAAATGCCGGATCGTCGACAGCACCGGATTCGGCGCCGTCTGTCCCAGCCCGCACAGCGAGGCTTCCTTGATGAATGCGCCCAGCTTCTCGAGCCGCGCGATGTCTTCCATTTCGCCTGCGCCGTCGCAGATGCGCTGCAAAATCTCGCCCATGCGCTTCGTGCCCACCCGGCACGGCACGCACTTGCCGCAGGATTCCTCCTGCACGAATTCGATGAAGAACCGGGCCACGTCCACCATGCACGTGTCCTCGTCCATCACGATCAGGCCGCCGGACCCCATGATGGCGCCCAGTTCCTGCAGGCTTTCGTAGTCCAGCGGCACATTGAGGTTTTGCTTCGGGATGCAGCCGCCCGACGGCCCGCCGATCTGCGCGGCCTTGTAGGCCTTGTCGCCCCGGATGCCCCCGCCGATGTCGAAAATCAGCTCGCCCAGCGACGTGCCCACCGGCACTTCCACCAGCCCCGTATTCTTCACGCAGCCGGCCAGCGCGAACACCTTCGTGCCTTTGCTCTTCGGCGTGCCCCACTTGGCGTACCATGCCGCGCCGTTCAGCAGGATCGCCGGCACGTTGGCATAGGTCTCCACGTTGTTGAGCACCGTCGGCTTGCCCCAGAGCCCCTTCTGCGCCGGGAACGGCGGCCGCGGTCGCGGTTCGCCCCGCTTGCCTTCGATGGACGCGATCAGCGCCGTTTCCTCGCCGCACACGAAGGCGCCGGAGCCCATGCGGATGTCCAGATCGAACGAAAACGCCGTGCCGAGGATCTTCTTGCCCAGAAACCCGCAGGCATGCGCCTGCTCGATGGCCTTCTTCAACCGCGCCACGGCCAGCGGATATTCCGCCCGCACGTAGACGTAGCCCTGCGCCGCCCCGATCGTGTAGGCCGCGATGGCCATGCCTTCGATCACGCTGTGCGGATCGCCCTCCAGCACGCTGCGGTCCATATACGCGCCCGGATCGCCTTCGTCCGCGTTGCACAGCACGTATTTCAGGTCGCCCGGCGCGCGCCGGGTGAATTCCCACTTCATGAACGTCGGGAAGCCCGCCCCGCCGCGCCCGCGCAGGCCGGAGCCTTTCATTTCCTCGATCACCTGCTCGGGCGAGAGCGCGCCCAGCACCTTCGCCAGCGCCGCGTAGCCGTCGCGCGCGACGTATTCTTCGATCCGTTCGGGATCGATGCGCCCGCAGTTGCGCAGCACGATCTGCGTCTGCTTCGTGAAGAACGGAATGTCCTTTTCCTGCGCCTGCGGCTGGCCGGTCGCCTCGTCGTGGGCGAGCAGTCGGTCTACGACGCGCCCGCCGACGAGATGCTCGCGGACGATTTCCGCGGCGTCTTCGGGCTTCACGCCTTGGTAGAACGTGCCGTCGCCGATGCGCAGCACCGGCCCGCGCACGCATGGGCCCATGCAGCCCGCCGCGCGCACCGGCACGTTTTCCGCCAGTCCCGCCGCGGCCAATTCCTTCTTGAACGCTTCCGCGATTTCCGGCGCGCCCGAGGCCAGGCAACTCCCGCCCATGCAGATCCGCACTTCCTGCGCGGCCTTCTCCGTCCCCCGCAACTGGTCCCGCCACGCCGCCAGCGCTGCGCCCGTTTCGAGCTTCTTGAGATGCTTGGTCACGGCCGGGCCTCCTGCGCGGGCGCCGCCGTCGCGCGGTATTTTTCAAGCAATTCGCCGAGCTTCGCCGGTTTGACGCGCTGATGCAGGTCGTCGTTGACCATCAGCACCGGCGCCATGCCGCACGCCCCGAAGCAGCGGCCGACTTCCAGCGAGAACAGGCGGTCCGGCGTCGTGCCGCCCACGTCGATCCCCAGCTTGTCCTTCATCGCCCGCAGCACCTCGTTGCCGCCGCGCACGTAGCACGCCGTGCCCAGGCACACCCGCACCAAGTATTTCCCGCGCGGCACCCCCGAGAAGAACGAATAGAACGAAACCACCCCCGCCACTTCGCTGTACGACTTGTCGAAGGCCTGCGCCACCCGCCGCAGCACCGTTTCCGGCAGATGGCCGAAGATGGCCTGCGCCGTCTGCAACGCGGGAATCAGCCCGCCCGGCTTGTCCTTCTGCTCGGCCAGGACGTCTTCCAGCCGCTTCATCAGTTCCGCTTCGTCCGGCGCGGCTTCCGCGCAGGCGCACGTGCAGGTCTTCGTCATCGCATCGCCCTCCAATTCTTCCAGCCGTCAACTACCGCCACTGGACGCGAAGGGACGCAAATAGAGTCAAGGCACCTTTCTCATTTGCGTGGATTTGCGTTCATTTGCGGTGAATGTTCTCGGATCTTATCCGCGGTTCAGAACGTCCCCGTGATGTATTTTTCGAGGCTTTGGATCGTCGCCTGCTGGGCATCCAGCATGAACTTCACCACGTCGCCGATGGAAATCAGTCCGACGAGCTGGCCATCGGCCACGACGGGCAGGTGCCGGTGGCGCCGGCCCGTCATGAGCGCCATGCATTCCTCCACCGACGCGGACGGTTCCACCGTCTTCATCTGCTTCAGCGGCGTCATGGCGTCCTTGACCTGGTTCGTCTTGGGCGACTTGCCCGCGGCGACGATCTTCCAGAGCACGTCGCGTTCGGACACGATGCCCGACAACTTGCCGGCCTTGGTGACCACCGCAAGGCAGCCGATGTGCTTTTCGCTCATGCGGCGGATGGCCTCGAGCAGCGGTTCCCCCGCCTGAATGGTCTCCACCTTGTTCCCCTTGATCCGCAACAGATCGCCGACCGTCGTGCTCATCGTCGCCTACCTCCGGATGGATTTGCAGTATGCGTGACCTGAAGGGCACTTTAGCCCCCGCCCCCCGCATCCGTCAACGGCCTTTGCAACCATCTGGCCCACATTTTCCACCCCGTTTCCCGTCGGTCCTTGACTTCGCGATATTTTACTTGTTAAATGCCTTCCGATATGTGTTGGGCTCACAGCAAGTCGGGGCCGATCGATAACTGGCAACCCCTGCGCCAACACCTCGAAAACGTCGCCACCCGCGCCGCAGACTTCGCGGGCCCTTTTCACTCCGCCGGATGGGCCCGCCTCGTTGGCCTCCTCAGAGGTCTCGTAAAGGTCTCCATGCAACGCCTACTTGGATCCATATCAGAACACAAATCCCGAAACATCTCCATACTGCCTTTATATGAAACAAGTTGAATTCTACGCCCACACCCATCCATTGAACACCGCTGATAAAAGTCAGTGGGAAACACTGGAAGCACATTCTGTAGCTACAGAAAAGATGGCCATTGAATTCTCACGCGTATTTGCCACATCTTCAATATGTTCTCTGCTGGCCTTGCATCATGATATCGGCAAGGCATCGGATGACTTTCAGCATTATCTCGAAAAATCAGGGGGGGATTGCGAAGAAAACGGCAACGGAACACCCACGCCACATAAACCACACGGGCCCGACCATTCCACTGCTGCCGCGCAACGGTTGGCTCAAGCGATTCCCGGCATCGGTCATTTGCTGGCTTATGTCTGCGCGGGACATCATGCCGGCTTACCGGATGGCATCGGCCCGGGAAATGGCACATTGATGGCCCGCTTAAACAAGATTGTACCCCTTTGGCAACCCAACATTGGGCAAGCGCTCCCGCCAAGGCTACTGGAATTCGACAGGAATCATATCGCTTCGGAAATCCGTCCATTTCTTGTGGATGGTTATTCCATCACCTTTCTCGTTCGGATGCTTTTTTCTTGCCTCGTGGACGCGGATTATCTGACGACTGAAAAGTTCATGTCCAAGGAACGCACCGAACTGCGCAACAACATTCCACTTCCCTCCATCGAAAGCCTCGCCATACGCCTGCACGTTTATATGGAAAAGAAGAGACAAATGCTGGTAGACGAAGGCAAGGCGAAACGCTCCATTAATCGCATCCGCGAGGAAATCCGGCGGGATTGCATAGAGCGCTCACGAGAAGCACCCGGACTCTTCACGCTGACCGTCCCGACGGGTGGAGGAAAAACCCTCTCGTCGCTCGCCTTCGCGCTGGAACACGCCAGACAGCATGGCCTTGAGCGCGTCATCTATGTTATCCCCTACACGAGCATCATCGAACAGAATGCCCAAGTATTCGTCGAAGCGCTTGGCGAAAACGCCGTCCTTGAACACCACTCCAACATGGATGAGGGGGCCGAAGATACGCGCACGAAACTCGCCACCGAAAATTGGGATTCGCGCGTCATTGTCACCACAAGCGTCCAATTTTTCGAATCTTTGCATTCCCACAAGCCTTCGCGCTGCCGCAAGCTGCACCGGCTGGCGAAATCGGTCGTCATTCTGGATGAAGCACAGACCCTGCCCGTCGAATTGCTCCGGCCCTGCCTGCGGGCCTTGGATGAACTGATCATACGCTTCGGATCGTCTGTCGTCATCTGCACGGCCACGCAACCAGCCATCATGAAAAAACACTTCGACATTGGTCTGTCGGGTAACACCCATGGTTGTCGGGAAATCATTGACCGGGGCCGCGACTTGCACAACCGCCTCCAACGCACAACTGCGCGTCCTATTCCCGGGAAACTCTCGGACATCGCGCTAATTGAACGGCTGTTGCGAGAAGAATCATTCCTAGCCATTGTCAACACGCGCCGCCATGCGCGCGACCTCTACGAAAGGGTGAAGATTGTATTGCCGGACAACCTCTTCCATCTCAGCGCGCAGATGTGCCCGGAGCATCGCAACGAGATTTTCGACGTTGTTCGCGACCGATTGAAACGCCATCTTCCTTGCCGCGTCGTCTCCACCCAGCTGATCGAGGCGGGCGTTGATGTTGATTTTCCCTGCGTCTATCGCGCCATGGCTGGCGTTGATTCCATCGCGCAGGCGGCGGGACGTTGCAACCGCGAAGGAACGCGAAGTGCTGCGGAAGGGCGTGTCTTCGTCTTCGACAGCGCGGAGCATCCTGCGCCGCCCGGCTTCCTCCGCATAGCCGCGCAAGCCGGCGCCCATATTATCGCTTTGCCGAAGTACGCATCCGACATCATGACCCCGGAAGCTGTCACCCAGTATTTTAATCTTCTCTACTGGACGCAAATAGACAAGACGGACATATTCACGGTCTGCTCAGACCTCATTCCCCCGTCCCTCCCGCACGGAATAGATGATTTTCTCTGCTACCAATTTCGAACGTTGGGCGAGAATTTCCGCTTTATCGCGGAAACCTCTGCACCCATCATCGTCCCCTACGGCAATAAGGGGGAAGCGCTTTGCGAGGCCCTGCGCAGCACCTATGCCCCAGATGAACTGCGCCGCCTGATGCGCCAGCTTCAGCGCTTCACCGTCAGCGTACCCCGCCCCGCATTCGACGAAGCTGTTCGCAACCATGTGGTGGAAATGGTGCATGGCCGTTATCCGCTACTTATATCAACCAAAACGAATTATTCGCCAGAATTCGGTGTCGTCCTGACCGTTGAGGGAACTTGGTCGTTTTTGGGCATTTGAACCAAAGGAGTTATACATGACAAAAGGAATTAAACTTCACGTATGGGGAGATTACGCCCTATTCACTCGACCGGAGATGAAGGCGGAACGCGTTTCTTACGACATCATGACACCCTCTGCCGCGCGCGGCATTCTGGAGGCTATCTACTGGAAGCCCGAAATCTCTTTCGTGGTGGACCGGATACATGTTCTGAAAACCGTCCAATTCACCTCCGTACGGCGCAACGAGGTGTCCGACAAGGCTGTCAATCCGTCGTTTGCCGCCATAAAGGGGCAAGATGTGAACGCTATGGGCATTTTCATCGAGGAAAAACGTCGACAGCGAGCCTCGCTTATTCTTCGCGATGTTGCATATGTCATTGAGGCCCATTTCGATGTACTGGGATGCCGTATGGATAAGGATGGCCCTGTGCTGGCCGAGGCCGATTGCGCCGCCAAGCACATCTCAATCTTCAATCGCCGTGCGCGTTCAGGACAAGCTTTCCAACAGCCTTATCTGGGCTGCCGTGAATTCCCAGCGCACTTTGCCCTGATCGAGGACGACAATTTTCCCCCCTCATCTCTTGATGAATCCGAGCGCAACCATAATTATGGCTTCATCTTGCACGACTTCATTTTTACGGAAGACCCAAAGGGCAAAATCATCGAATCCAACACGGGGAAAAAGCTGACCGCCCATGCCCGATTTTTCCGCGCTAAGATGGAAAATGGAGCCGTCGCCATCCCCAATATTTACTCTGAAGAGGTCTTCTCATGATCCTACACGAACTGAACAAACTCTATGAGCGCTTTGTCGCAGACCCCGCCTACGACGCCATCCTGCCGCGAATAGGTTACAGCATTCAAAATATCTCATTTGTTGTAGTCCTCTCTCTGGATGGACGATTGTTCGACATCCAGGATGCCCGTAACACTATCGAGATTCCCTCCAAAGGGAAAAGCGGCATGCCCAAAACCAAATTCGTCCCGAAAAATATACTAGTACCGGGCATGGCGCATCCTTCAGGCACAAAACCCTCGCCACGTCTTCTGTGGGATTCGACCGACTATATGCTCGGATGGTCCGCGACGCCGACAAGATCCAAACGCGCAATACAACTGTTTGCCGCCTATCAAGATTATCACCGCAGCTATGTGCAGGAACACGACATTCAAGATCCCGCATTTCATGCCGTTATCGCCTTTTTGGATTCATGGAAGCCCGAGGCCATTTCAGAAGATCTTCGCGCGAAGTTGAAGGAATACGGAAAGAATTTTGGCCTTTTTCAAATCCAAGGCGAAACCCGTTATGTCCATCAGGCGGATGAAATTGCCCACAAATGGGAGGAACCGAAAGACAAGAAGGGGGGAACGGGAATCAACGGGATGTGCCTGATTACGGGAAAGCAAAACATTGCCTTGGCACGACTGGTAGAGCCAAAAATTAAAATCGGCACCTCGGTCGGCGGCAGTGTCATCACATCGTTTAATGACAGCGCTTACGAATCCTACGGCAAAGAACAAGCCTACAACTCCCCAATATCCAAACAAGCAGCCTTTCAGTCCGCCAATGCGCTCAATGCCCTGCTTAACAGCGATCGGCACCGTTTCCGTCTCGGCAATACAACCGTGCTGTACTGGACGGAGAAGAAAACGGTCGCGGAAGATTTGCTCGCATGGATTCTGGAGGGCAAAACACCCGAACAAATTGAAACGCAAGATACGGCCTTGCTCCAAAAGTTAAAGGCGTTCTGGAATATCATGGGAACCGCTGGCGACCCTATGCTTGCAGGGATCGGCGACGATCCCGCCACGCGCTTCTATATGATGGGCATTACCCCTTGCGCCGCACGAATCGCCATCCGGTTTTGGCACGAGGGAACACTGGGCCACTTCGTAGAACGCCTCAAGCAACACCATGTCGATATGCGGATACGCAAACCATTCGACTCAGACCCCGAATTCATTCCCATATGGCAAATTCTTTTGCAAACTGCTCGCGATGCAGACGGCATCCCTCCGCGACTGGAAGGCTCGATCATGCGAGCCATTCTGGGGGGGACACACTACCCCCAATCGCTTTACCAATTAGTCCTGAATCGCATCAACGCCGAGCATAAGGACTATAAGGTCGGCCGCAAAGTGTCCTATATCCAGGCGGCCATCATCCAGGCATATTTAAAAAGAAGAAATGAATACAAAGGAGACTCTGTGAAGGACACCAAAGATAAATACGAGGAATGCGCCAAGCGGCTTGGACGCCTCTTCGCCACGCTTGAGAAAACACAGTACGACGCCTCGGGAAACGTCAATGCAGGCGTCGGCGACAAATTCTACAGCTCCGCCTCCAGCACGCCGAGAATCGTCTTTCCGACACTTCTCGACCTGTTCAAAAAACATCTCAAGAAATTAAGTGCCGACAAACCCGGAATGGCCATCAGCCGGGACAAGCTAGTACGGGAAATCCTGTATCCGCTCGAAGAGTTCCCTGCGACCCTAACTCTTGCAGAGCGAGGATTCTTCGCCCTTGGCTACTATCACCAGATGCAGGATTTATTCACTGCGAAAGACAAGCCTGCAACCGAAACTAAGTAATCATTGAAAGGAAATATCATGTCTATTGAAAATCGCTATGAATTCGTTCTGCTCTTCGATGTCAAGGATGGCAACCCCAACGGGGACCCCGACGCCGGTAATCTACCGCGCGTGGACTCTGAGACTAGCAATGGACTCGTCACCGATGTTTGCCTTAAGCGCAAGGTTCGCAACTATATCCAACTCTCACACACGCAAATACCCGGTATGGACATATTCGTAAAAGAAAAATCCATTCTGAATGTGGCTATCGACAAAGGCTATATTGCATCAGGCCTAGACCCCGAAGCTGCAAAGGAATCCGAAAAGAAAAAAGATAAAGGTGAAAAACGCAGGAATCAAATTGCTGTTGTTCGCACCAAAATGTGCGAGCTGTTTTACGACATTCGCACCTTCGGCGCAGTTTTGGCCACTGGCGCAAATGCCGGACAAGTTCGCGGGCCAGTACAAATGACATTTGCACGCTCGATTGATCCTATAATCTCACAGGAACATTCGATCACTCGGTTGGCTGTTACAAGTGAAGATGATGCAAAGAAAAAAGAAACAGAAATGGGGCGGAAGTTCACTGTCCCTTACGCCCTCTATCGTGAAAACGGGTTCATTAATCCTTTTTTCGCCGACCAGACTGGGTTTTCAGAAAACGATCTTGACGCCTTTTGGAACGCGCTGGATAAGATGTTCGATATGGACCATTCCGCTGCACGCGGCCTGATGTCTACGCGACGCCTGATTGTGTTCAAGCACGCGAGCAAGCTTGGTAACGCCCCCGCCCACATGCTCTTTGATGCCGTAAGGGTCACTAAGAAAATAGGCGTCGAAATACCGCGCGACTTTAATGATTACGAAGTCGTCATTGACAAGACCATCATTCCTGAAGGCGTAGAAATCATCGTTAAAATATAGCCTTCTCTCTGGAGGGAGCCGTCCGTTACGGCTCCCGCCTATTCGATATTGGGATACTTATGCCCCACTCCGAAGACGACTTCCGCCCTGTCCCGACTTGCGATTGTTTTCGATGCTTCATCAAGCGCCATTCCGCACTGAACCATTGATAACGTACGGTATTTTTCGCACTTTCAGAAGAGGCAGTTCTCAGACTAGGAATGGTTTTGCTTGCAACAGCAACCACAACCAAGAAAGAGAACTGCCATGGGCAAGAAGGTACTGAAGGAC
>Ga0116170_10002658_pt1 | contig 17097 bp, 15 predicted proteins | sample AD_JPNHW1_MetaG_FD_89797 | JGI IMG/M metagenome (GOLD analysis project Ga0116170, IMG submission 89797) | Active sludge microbial communities of municipal wastewater-treating anaerobic digesters from Japan - AD_JPNHW1_MetaG | ecosystem: Engineered > Bioreactor > Anaerobic > Digestate | place...
GAGTCCAGCACCGAGACGTCCAGGAGTTCGGAGGAATCCATGGCCTAGATCATACCCTTCGGGGGCGGTCGGACACAACGGATAAACCACCACCTCCCGGCTAGCCCTTCGACCCTTCGACGGAGCTCAGGGCAGACTCGAGGCTCAGGACAGGCGGCGGGGGAACGTGACCCGAAGAGATTCAGGCAGGCTTTCGGGTGAGGACGCAGATCTCCGTGTAGCCGGCCGAAAGCGGCGAAGTCTTCCAGACCGGCTCGAAGGAGCGGTTCAGGAGCTTCATGGCGAACCCATTGATGGAGAACGGATCCAGTCCGAAATCCTCCTCCACCTTCCAGCCTTCCCTCTCCAGCACGCGGTGGAGCTGCCCCTTGGAATAGGCCTTCTCGTAGCCGTGGATCCAGCCGCCGGGCTTGCCGATCTTCCACAGGAGCTGGTAGAGCTGCCACAGCGACCAGCGGGCGGGCACGAAGGTGGCCATGAGGCCGCCGGGCCTGAGGATCCGGAACATTTCCCGCGCGAAGGGACCCTCGTCGCGGAAGTGCTCCATGAGCCCGCTGGAGTAGATGAAGTCGAAGTGTCCTTCGGGCAACCCGGTGGCCTGGCAGTCGCCGCGATGCGCGACGTCCACCGCGTCCTTGATGTTTTCCACGGAGATCTCGGAGAAATCCAGCGCATGGGCTTCGATGTCGGTGCGCTCTTCCTTGAGCCGTCGGATGTTGGATCCGAACCCGCAGCCGATCTCCACCACGCGCTTGGTCTCCCCGCCCAGCGAATCGATCCACCCCATGAGCTTGCGGTGCCGTTGTCCGATCATCCAACGCTCGGCCTTGGAGATGCTGTATTGCTTCCAGTAATCGTCCCAGCTCATCATGGTGGTGGCGGCCTTCGCTTAGAGGTATTTCACGCCCACGCAACGGCGGACGGATTCGAGGATGGGCATGTGGATGGCGCGCGCCTTCTCGGCTCCCATGGCCATGATCTTCTCCAAGCCATCCACGTCGGCGGCGATCTCGGCGCGGCGCGCGCGGTAGGGGGCGAAGTGGTCCAGGTAGGCCTGCACGAGCTCCTTCTTGGCGTGGCCCCAACCGTAGCCGCCGGCGCGAAGCTTGCGGTCCATCTCGGCGATGGCGTCGGGCGCGGCCACCTGCTTGTACCAGGCGAAGACGGGGTTGGACTCCGGATCCTTGGGCTCCTCCAGCGGCGTGCTGTCGGTGGCGATGGCCATGATCTTCTTCTTCACCTCGGCCGGATCGGCGAAGATCCCCAGGGTGTTCCCGTAGGACTTGGACATTTTCTGTCCATCCAACCCCTGCACGGTCGCGACGTCCTCCCCGATCTCGGGCTCGGGCATCACCAGGATGTCTCCGTAGCGGTGGTTGAAGGCGCCGGCGATGTCGCGCGCCACCTCCACGTGCTGCTTCTGGTCCTTGCCCACGGGCACCCGGTGCACACCGTAGCCCAGGATGTCGGAAGCCATCAGGACGGGATAGGCGAACAGTCCGTGGTTGGCCGAGACTCCGTTGGCGACCTTGTCCTTGTAGGCGTGGCAGCGTTCCAGGAGTCCCATCGGGGTGTAGTTCGAGAGGTACCAGGTGAACTCGGCGACCTCGGGTACGTCCGACTGCATCCAGAAGACGCTCTTGTCGGGATCGATGCCCAGGGCCAGGATGTCGACGGCCATCTGGCGGGTCCAGGCCGCCATCTGCTGGCCGTCGAAGACGGTGGTCAGGCTGTGGAGATTGGCGATGAAGCAGAAGAGCTCGCCGCGGGACTGGCTGTCCACCATGGGCTTGAGCATGCCCAGGTAGTTGCCGAAGTGGATTTCGCCGGAGGGCTTGATGCCGGAAAGGATTCTCATGGAAGTCGGAAAAGTAGGTGCTCCACCAGTGACATGTGGCCCCGGAAGTGGTTACCCTTGTCAGGTACCGGTCGAATTTCGCCGTCAAGGAGTCCGCATGAAGACCAAGAGTCTCGCCATCGCACTGGTCCTGGCCGGGTTGTGGGGTTGCAACGAGGAGCCCGCTCCCAAGCCCGCTCCGCCGCCACCGCCGCCCAAACCCACCGAGTTCACGCCTCCCGCCGACGGCCTCCTGCAACCCGAACGGGCTGCCCGTTGGCGCCAGGCCGACTCCCTGGTGCGCATCCTCGACAGCGTCTTCCAGGATTCCATGCGCGCCCATCCCGACCGGATCGCCGCCATCCAGGCCCAGCAGGACGCGGCCCGCGACATCGCCGCCCGCAAGGCGTCCCTGCTCGGCTGGAAGGAATACCGCTGGATCCTGGAGGAAGCCCCCAGGAATCCCGCCAACGCCGCGGCTTTCCAGGCGGCGGGCCTTTCCATGGCCACGTCCGAATCCAAGGCCGGGGCCAAGGCGGAAGCTCCCGCTGACGCCAAGAAGACCGAATCCCGCAAGGGTCGCTGAGCCTCGCTCCCTTCCCACCCGCGCGGAGATTCCGCGCGGGTCGATCACTTGGAGGCGAGGAAGCCTCGGTTGCGGAGAAAGGCTCCGTGCTCGCGATCGGCGAAGCCGATGTGGTGCTTGAGCCACTCCACCAGCCACCCCAGCAAGGCCTCGCGCGTTTCCGGATTGCCTGCCTGGAACCGGATCATCTCCCTGCGGGCCTTCAGCAGGAAATTCTGGTGTTCCAGGATATGGGCGGCCTCGCCATCCCATCCCTTGCCGCGGAACAGGGATTCCTCTTCCGTGAAATGGGTGAGCGCATAGGCGAGCAGCTCCTCGATGAGGCGCGAATCCACCGCGGCGGAAGCCGTCTGGTTCCTGACCTGCTCCTGGAGAGCGGCGACCATCCGGACCAGCTGCTTGTGCTTGGTGTCCACGATCTCGATACCCAGTTCCCACTCCGGGTTCCAGGAAATGATGGCGGTGTCTGCGGTCATGGGCGGCGTCCTTGTGGTTGGATCAGGTCCGGCTGGATCGTTGGCATTGTCCCATTTCCACGACTTGGCGCCTCCATCGGTCCGTGGACCGACGCCACGCATTCCACCGACCGAGCGGGTTTCCTCGCTGGGGCATCCGATGATCCGGGCTTAGCTTTCTCCGCATGGCCGTAGGGAACATCCTGTTGGTGGGCGACGATTTCCGGTCCAACGCCAAGATCGCTCCCGCGCTGGCGCGCCGTGGCTGGGAACTTTCCGCCAGTCCCCTGTCGTGGGACCTGGTGGTTCCCACACCGTCCCATGTGGTGGTGAACATGCGCGAGGACGCCATCACCTGCATGGATCTGGTGGGCCAGATGCGCAAGGCGTTCCCCCACTGCCGCCTGGTGGTGATGGCGGGCTGGGCGAGCATCGGAGCGGCTCTCGAAGCCGCCCGGCGCGGTGCCAGCGAGCTCTTGACCAAGCCCGTTTCCGTCGACCAGTTGGAAGCGGCCCTGGACGGAACCACCTTGGGCCCGGAGGCGAGCGTGCCCAGCCTGGAAAAGGTGGAATGGGAGCACATCCAGCGCATCCTGCTGCAGACCGGCGGAAACGTCAGCCGCACGGCGCAGCTTCTGGGCATCGACCGCCGTACCCTGCAACGGAAGCTCGCCCGGCACCCACCGGGGAGGTGACGGGCTCTCCCGCATGGCTGCCCCTGGCCTCTCTCCAGACCCGGGCTTAGATTGTCCCCATGCTTCTCCCCTTCCTGGCCAGCGCGTTGGCCTCCTTTTCCGTTCCCGATCCTTCCGCATGGCACTATCGCCTCGACTGTTCCTTTCCCGGCGTCTTCATTCCCGGCGCCGACGATTTCTACCCCGGCGAGGCCAAGTTCTTCGAGTTCGACAATTCGAGGGCGCAGGCCGGCGGTCCACTGGTGAAGATCACGGCCCACACCCCGGAGATCAAAGGCTTCAACTTCCATGCGGGTGTCGGAGTGGGCGAACGCGAACAGGCCTGGGACGCGATCATGGCCAATCTCCTGATCGCATCCATTCCCGGTTCCACTCCCGAGCAGAAGTTCGACGTACCGGCTCGCATGGAAGTCAGCTACCCGGTCGTGGAGCTCTACCTTGGAACCGAATACCATCTCGCCAAGCGCCATTTCCTGGGGCTCCAGGGTGTGGCCCATTTCCCGCTGGGCGATGCCGAACTCACCTACGAGCTGGAAGAGAAGACGATCACCACCATGACGGCTCCCTCGTCGTTCGACGAGAGCCTGGCGCCTCGCCTGATGGCGACCTACACCTACCGTTGGTTCGATCGCATCGACGTGGGTGCCGGGGTGGGGCTATGGCAAGGGGAATTCTTCAAGACCACCCCGGAAGTGGACATCCCCTCGATCGGCCACATGAGGCTCGCCGACGGCGAGACCGGCACCTGGTGGGAGTTCCATGTCGGTTGGACCTTCGGGCGCCCCAGACCCACCGCCCCGTAGCGCCCCTTCCTGCACACGACGAACATCGGACTTGCCTTTCTATACCGATTGGTATATCTTGTTCGCATGGACGACACCAGACATCGGATCCTGGACAAGGCGCTGCGCGCCTTCGCCGCGCGCGGCTACGATGCCGTGGGCGTGCAGGAGATCTGCTCCGAAGCGGGCATCACCAAGCCCAGCCTCTACCACCATTTCGGCAACAAGCTGGGACTTCTCGACGCCATCGCCTGCGAGAAGTACGTCCCGTTCGTGGATTCCTTCGCCGAACGCTCCCGCTACCGAGGCGACCTGGCCTTCTCCCTGGTGTCGGGGATGGAGACGTTCCTCGAAGCGGGAAGGACCGACCCCGACTTCGCGAGGCTGCGCGTCTCGCTGTCCTTCGCGCCGCGGCAAAGCGAACAGCACCGCGCCATGAGAGCTCCCGCCGAGCGGCTCTTCGAACATGCCAGGAGGATCTTCGTCGCCGCCGCACGCGACCATGGGAACATGCGCGGCAGGGACCTCCCCTACGCGGCATCCTTCCTCGGCACCGCCGACGCCTACGTGAATCTGCTCCTCTCGGGCGACCTCGATCCCGACGAGGAATTCGTGCGCCGCGTGGTCCACCACTTCATGCACGGCTTGTTTTCCTAACCCCCCCGCGCCCGATCGGGCATTCGACGTCGAACATCCCGCTTCGCACCTCAAAATATACCTACCGGTACGTATACAAGGAGAAATCCATGCGCAACGAAGACCGAATCATCTACCACATCTACCCCCTGGGAGCGCTCGGGGTCCTCGAGGCGAAGGCCACCCTCCGGGAACCCGCACCGCTGGCCCGCATCGACGACTGGATTCCCGTCATGGAGAGGATCGGCGCGAACACCCTCCTGCTGGGGCCCGTGTCGATGTCGGCAACCCACGGATACGACGTCCTGGACCTGGATCGCGTCGATCCACGCCTGGGCGATGCACAGGATCTGTCCGAGCTCTCCAAGCGGCTTCGCGAGAGGGGGATCGAGCTTGTGCTGGATGCCGTCCTGAACCATGTCGGGCGCGGTCATCCGCTGGTCCAGGAGGTCGCGGCCGATCCGACGTCTCCCCGCGCCGACTGGATCGCGGGATTCGATCCCCGCTCGAAGAAAGGAGGCCTGCCGTTCGGATACCGCGACTGGAATGGACACGAGGAACTCGTGAAGCTGGACACGGGAAACCACCAGGTCCGCCGATGGCTGATCGAATCCGTTCTCGGCTGGATCGATGCGTTCGGGATCCGTGGGATCCGCGTGGACGCCGCGGACTGCCTCGACCGTCAATTCCTGGAATTGCTGGCCCACCGCTGCCACGAACGCGACGAGGAATTCCTTCTCCTGGGAGAGGCGCTTCCCGGCGAGACCTGCGCAACGCTCCTGGAGGCGGGACTCGATTCGGCGACGAACTACGAAGGGTACAAGAGCCTGTGGTCCAGCCACAACGACGCGAACTACCACGAACTGTCCTGGACGCTGGAGCGGCTCTTCGGCGCCTCCGGCCTGTGCCGTGGCCACCTCCTCCAGACCTTCGCGGACAACCACGACGTCGACCGCGTGGCCAGTCGACTGGTCGACCAGAACCATCTGTATCCCCTCCACGGGCTTCTCTTCTCGATGCCCGGAATCCCCTCGATCTACGCAGGAAGCGAGTACGGCATCCATGGACGACGCACCAACGCGGACGACAGGTCACTCCGCCCGGCGCTGGATCCCCGCCTGCTCGCCGGCATGGCTCCCCATCCCGATCTCCCCGCGGCCATCGCCAGGTTCGCCGAAGCCCGCCGCACCTGCGCGGCCCTCCGGCGAGGCACCTACCGGACCCTCCGGGTCGAATCCCGAAGGTTCGCCTTCCTGCGCCAGTCGCCTGGCCAGGCCGTGGTGGTCGCCGTCAACGCATCCGGCAACCGCGAGGCTCTTCCGGTGCACCTGGAGGAATGCTCCGGCAGGATCCTGCGCGATCTCCTGGATCCGGATTACCGCCTGCCGATTCCCCAGACAGGAAACGCCACCATCGACATCCCGCCGAACTGGATCCGGTTCCTGGCCACCGATTGAAGGGACAATAACGGCGAGAAAGGCGATCGCGGCGACGAAAGGGATCCTGCTTGACGAATTCCGTCCTCGAGAGGACTCGCCCAGGTCTGGAGGATCAGGGCTTCCACATCAGCAAAGTGTCAGAAGGCTGCACCACGAAAGGATGCTCCTCCTGCATCTTCAGGAGCCGAGCGCGGGTCTTCTCCGTGGCTCCTCCCACGTCCATGGGATCCGCGGCGCTGGTGATCCCTATGATCAGGAACGGAAATGCCACCGCCGCTCCGGGAGTGGCCCCAACGATCACGTTCACCCCCGTGAAGAGGGATGCGCCGTAGAAGGCGGCTCCCGTACCCGCGGCGGCGACTCCGAATCCCATCAATGCATTCCGGTTCAGCGCATCGACCTGGCTGGTCTGGAACGCGAGCATGTTGCGCAGGCCCTGTGCGGAATCGATCCACCGGGCCTCGTCCAGGTTCTTGGCCGCATTCCGGATCCGTGGATAGGATCGCGCTTCCCGTTCCATGGCTCCACGCGACTGGGCCCCGGACCTTTCCGCGCAGATGGAGATCGGGATGAGGATGACTCCGGAACCGACGAATCCTCCTCCAATCCCTCCGGCGATGATCTGCGTCAGCTCGTCGGACGAATTCATGGCGTAGCCTAGAGTGGCCGCGCCCAGGCCCGCGAACACCCATCCAGCGTACTTCATGTGGCGGCCGGTAGTTTCCTCCGCCTTGGCGAGGTCGATCGAAGTCTTGATGCTGGTGTTCATCGCGGCGAAATCCCGCTCTGCCTGGTGCTGGGCGATCTCCGTCTGCGTGGAGGAGGCCTGCAGAGCGCCTACCGCCTTCTGCTGCCCCAGGACCTTGACCAGACCGGATTGGGTCAGGCTGGCCAGCGGGGAAACTTCCAGCACGGAATCACGCAGCCTGAGCTCCAGGCTGTCGCCTCCCGGGGCCACCGGGCAGGTGGCGCAGGCAAGCTTCCAATTACCGTCCGGTGTGGTCATCGTGGAGAGCTTGGCGTTGCGAAGCCCCACCTGGATCCCGAACGCACCCTTGCCGGAAGCGTCGTAGACGGTGCCCGACAGGTCGATGCCTTCCACCGCCTGGGCGGGAACCTGGAACACGAGGAGTGCGGCCACCGACAGGCCGCGTGCGATCGGAAAGATGCGTGTCTTCATGGCTCGCAACGGTAGCTGCCCCGATCGGCACGGTCTGCCGTGGAAACTCGGCATGCCGATCGATGCAGTGTTGGCGGATCCGTCAAACCGGAGGGACGACACCGGAGAATCTTCCGATTGAAAATCCCCCGGTGGAAATGGTCCAATCACGGTTCGACGAGGCATCGCGGCCCATGCATGCGACGCCTGGCGGAGGAAGAATCGATGACCGGCTCCCCCAGAACCTTCTTCCTGTCGGCGGAGCGCAGTTCGCCGGAGGAATCGTTCGCCCTCAAGGAGCGCTTCGAGCGCAACGAGGCCATCTGCGACACGCTCCACCTCGTTCCGAACATGGTGCTGATCCTGGACCGGAACCGGCAGATCGTTTACGCGAACAAGTCCGCCGCGACGATCCTGCAGATCCATCGCATCGAGGACCTGATCGGTGGACGCTTCGGGGAGGTCTGGGGATGCGTGCATGCCCGGGAGCAGGAAGGAGGGTGCGGCACCTCCGAATCGTGCCGCTACTGCGGCGCGGCGAATGCCCTTGCGCAGAGCCTGGACGGCATGGATGCCGTCGAGGAATGCCGACTGCTGATCCACAAGGAGGGTCGCGAGGAATCGATCGATCTGCGGGTCTGGGCGAAACCGATCCGGGTCGGCGGGGAGGATTTCCTGTTCTTCTCGGCCGTGGACATCGCCGACGAGAAGAGGAAAGCCTTCCTGGAACGGATCTTCCTCCACGACATCCTGAACACCGCCGCCGCGTTGAAGGGATTCACCAACCTCCTGGGGATGGAGGGCGTGTCGCTTCCCAAGGAAGAGATGATCCGCAAGATCGGACTCCTTTCGGAGCAGATGATCGACGAGATCAACGCCCACCGTCTGATCATCGCCGCCGAAAACAACGAGCTCGTCGTGCAAGTGCGCGAACTGTCCTCGCGGGCGATCCTCGAGGGAGTCTTGAAGACCTACGACCACCACGAGACCCTGGGCAACCGGAGCATCCGCATCGCCCCCGACAGCGAGGACGCGGGCATGGTTTCCGATCCGACCCTGTTGTCCCGGGTCGTCGGGAACATGGCCAAGAACGCCCTCGAAGCGTCGGTGCCCGGCGACGTCGTGACGCTCGAATCGCGCACCCGGGGCGACCGCGTCGAATTTCGGGTGCACAATCCCGCCTACATGCCCGAGAAGATCCGCCTGCAGGTGTTCCAGCGCTCGTTCTCCACCAAGGGATCGGGCCGGGGGTTGGGAACCTACAGTATGAAGTACCTCACGGAAAACTACCTGCGCGGGCGCATCGGATTCACCTCGACGGAACCTGACGGAACCGTCTTCGTCGCCTCGTATCCCCGGCATTGGCTGGAAGAGCCAATCCCGGGAACCAGGGAAACCTGACATGGCCGACCGGAATCCGACGATCGTCGTCGCCGACGACGAACCGCACATCCGCATGATGATGAAGGTCGTGCTGGCCCGAGGCGGCTTCGATGTCGTGGGCGAAGCGTCCAATGGGCGGGAGGCGATCGAAAAATGCCGGCTCCTGCGACCGGACCTCGTCCTCCTGGACATCAACATGCCGATCCAGAACGGAGACGAGGCCCTGGCGGAGATCCTGAAGGACCTTCCCGGGATCGCGGCGATCATGTTCACCTCCGTCGCGGACAGCATGACCGTCGAACGGTGCATCGAAATGGGGGCGGTCAACTATCTCCGCAAGGACGCGCCGGTCCAGCAGATCTCGGAGATGGTCAAGCAGACCTGGCAGGAATGGCGATCCCGCGGAGGCGAGCCGTGAGGGAGAAGATGCCTCTGGAGCTTCTGTTGCGCGAGATCGCCGAGGACGAACTGGCCGAAGCGCCGGCAAGGAACGAAGTGGTTTCCCAGGAGGACATCGGACAGATCATCGCACGCAAGCGCGCGAACACGGGAAAACGGACCGATGAAAAGCCATCCTGAATTCTGGAAGATCCTCTTGGATTCGGGATCCCTGACGGGTCTGGAGGCGGAATCCCTGCATCGCGAGGTGGAGGGAGATGGATTCGAGGGATTGCGTCGCCTCGTGAAGGATCGCCCCCACGACAAGAACAAATATTGTCGCCTGTGGGGGGACTTCATCGGATTCGGCACGGTGGAGCTGGACAAGACCCTCTTCGCGGCCGATCTCGTTCCACGTCTTCCCAAGGAACTGGCGATCCGCCACTGCGTCATCCCGCTCTACGAATTCGCGGGAACCGTGACCGTGGCCTGCGCCGATCCCACCGACCTGGCCGTGCGCCAGATCGTCTCCGCGCAGTTCCGCCAGCCGGTGAGTCCCGTCTTCGCCTGGCCCGACGACATCCTCGCCTCCATCGAGGTGCACTACCAATCGGAGGAAGAGGTCCAGGAACGCCTCCGGAAGATCCTGGAAATCCCGTTTCTGCGCGACGCGCAGGCGATCACCCTGGAACAGCTGCAACGAAGCTCCGGAGACCAGGCGGTGATCGAATTCGCCCACGCGGTCCTGCTTCTGGCCGCGAAGAACCGCGCGAGCGACATCCATCTGGAGCCCGGCGAATCGAAGGTGCGGATCCGCTACAGGGTGGACGGAGTGCTCAAGGAAATCGCGAGCATGTCCCCGGGGGTGCATCTGGCACTGGTCTCGCGCCTGAAGGTGATGGCGAGCCTGGACATCATCGAAAAGCGCAAGCCCCAGGACGGCAGGCTGTCCCTGGAACTCCCCGGCCGGACACTGGATTTCCGCTTCTCCAGCGTGCCCACCATCTACGGCGAGAAGATCGTTCTCCGCATCCTGGGCCAGCTGAGCAAGGTCGCCATCCCGTCCCTGGACAACATCGCCCTGTCGTCCCGCCAACGGAAGGCCATGGGTCGGGTCCTCAAGCAGCCCAACGGCGTGTTCCTGCTTACCGGCCCCACCGGATCCGGAAAGACGACCACGCTCTACGCCATGCTCAAGGAGCTCAACCAGGACGGCGTGAACATCATGACCATCGAGGATCCCGTCGAGTACCGGCTCGCGGGGATCAACCAGATCCAGGTCAATGCGCAGGTGGATCTGACCTTCGCCAACGCGCTGCGAAGCTTCCTCCGGCAGGATCCGGACGTGATCCTGGTGGGAGAGATCCGGGACCACGACACGGCACGGATCGCCCTGCAGGCCGCCCTGACGGGGCATCTCGTCCTGTCCACGCTCCACGCCAACAGCGCGATCCACGCCGTCACCAGGCTTTTGGATTTTGGCATCGAACCGTACCTGGTGGGACCGGCCCTGATCGGAACCATGGGACAGCGCCTGGTCCGCAGGATCTGCGACAAGTGCCGCGAATCGTACGTTCCGAGCAGGGAAACGATGGACGAGCTGTTCGAAGGGGATGCGAGGTTCGAGACCCGCCTGTTCCGCGGGAAAGGCTGCTCCGTGTGCGGGAGCACGGGATACCTCGGAAGGATCACGATCCACGAGACCTTCCTCCTGGACGAGGAGGTCCGCGAAGCGATCTCCAGGGGCATGCCGGGAGTGGAGATCCAGGCGCTCGCGCGTCGCGCCGGATACGCGAACCTCCGCTGGGACGGAATGAAGAAGGTCCTGCGCGGCCTGACGACGCTGGAAGAGTTGGACCGGGTCGCGCTGGAGGATTGAGACGCCCTTCGGGGGGCGGCGTGCAGGCGATCCTAATGCATAGCCCGCTCCCTGACGGAGCAAAGCGGTTCCAATGGAGCCGCGCTCGTTAGAGCGCGGAGAGCGATGAAGACAGAATCCGACGCGCTGGACCTGCAGAAGCTTCAATGGAGCCGCGCTCGTTAGTGCGCGGAGAGTTGCCGGCGAGGTCTCCGTAGGCGGCAATCTGGTCGCGCTTCAATGGAGCCGCGCTCGTTAGAGCGCGGAGAGTCGCTCCCCTGCGAAAGCCTGCGCCGCTCCCCCTCGGCTTCAATGGAGCCGCGCTCGTTAGAGCGCGGAGAGGCGATTGGCGGGGCCGGTGGGGAGCTTTCCGGATACTTGCTTCAATGGAGCCGCGCTCGTTAGAGCGCGGAGAGTCGGCATGCTCCAGTTGATGCCGGTCAAGGCGATCTTGCTTCAATGGAGCCGCGCTCGTTAGAGCGCGGAGAGGGGTGGTACTTGTGGGAATCTGTGGTCTATTGAATCGCTTCAATGGAGCCGCGCTCGTTAGAGCGCGGAGAGCGAGGCGATGAATGGGAAACCGGGAGAGATGGCTCTTCGCTTCAATGGAGCCGCGCTCGTTAGAGCGCGGAGAGCTTTCGTTTGCGACCCCTGCCCGCCTCCCTCCCGACCGCTTCAATGGAGCCGCGCTCGTTAGAGCGCGGAGAGTCCTGGAGCTTTCCGGGGAGGCGTCGGCGTCCGCCTAGCTTCAATGGAGCCGCGCTCGTTAGAGCGCGGAGAGTTGACGCTCTGACGCTCGGCAACGGCGGCAGGGGCGTGCTTCAATGGAGCCGCGCTCGTTAGAGCGCGGAGAGGAAGTGTGGTCAACGCCGTGGTTTTGTATAGCTGCGCTTCAATGGAGCCGCGCTCGTTAGAGCGCGGAGAGCCGCGGTGGTCCCTCGGTTCTTTGCCACATCGTCCACGCTTCAATGGAGCCGCGCTCGTTAGAGCGCGGAGAGTTGATGTCGGGCGGTAACCCGGCGTAACCAACGAGGAGCTTCAATGGAGCCGCGCTCGTTAGAGCGCGGAGAGCACGATCGAGTGGACCATCAAGCGGGCGCAGGATGCGCTTCAATGGAGCCGCGCTCGTTAGAGCGCGGAGAGACCCGACGCTTGCGATCTGGGTGCGGGAGCTGAATTAGCTTCAATGGAGCCGCGCTCGTTAGAGCGCGGAGAGGCGTGCGGCCAGAGGCTACGGATACCGACGTTTCCCGCTTCAATGGAGCCGCGCTCGTTAGAGCGCGGAGAGGAGCGAGTCGCCGCCATTGCCGCCGCGATCAACTCGGCTTCAATGGAGCCGCGCTCGTTAGAGCGCGGAGAGCCGCCAAGCGTGGTCGCGGCGTTTTGGCCTGCTTGTGGCTTCAATGGAGCCGCGCTCGTTAGAGCGCGGAGAGACGTGGAAGGGGGGACTCAGTCCTCCCAGGAGTCCGCGCTTCAATGGAGCCGCGCTCGTTAGAGCGCGGAGAGCGCGATTCTGGGCATGGGACTACCAGACGCCGAACGCGCTTCAATGGAGCCGCGCTCGTTAGAGCGCGGAGAGCTGCGCATGGAGCCGTCGGCGGTCGTCGCGAAGATGCTTCAATGGAGCCGCGCTCGTTAGAGCGCGGAGAGACGAGACTCCGCGAAACTGACATTTTGGTTTCGCCGGGCTTCAATGGAGCCGCGCTCGTTAGAGCGCGGAGAGCCGGGCCACCGGCTTTCCGTACACCTTGGCCGAAGCGCTTCAATGGAGCCGCGCTCGTTAGAGCGCGGAGAGGTACCTATCCCGGCGACGGTGCCAACAAGTCCGGAGGCTTCAATGGAGCCGCGCTCGTTAGAGCGCGGAGAGAGGGAGGTCGACTCTCCGACGAACAGCGCGAGTTCATGCTTCAATGGAGCCGCGCTCGTTAGAGCGCGGAGAGACCGTGGAGCGGCTGACGGCGGAGCTGGACGCTACGCTTCAATGGAGCCGCGCTCGTTAGAGCGCGGAGAGTCGAGGCCGCGCGCCGCGGGATCCTTGTGGACCTTCGCGCTTCAATGGAGCCGCGCTCGTTAGAGCGCGGAGAGGTATCTGTTGTGCGTCTGTCGGTCCAGTGGCCTCGCGCTTCAATGGAGCCGCGCTCGTTAGAGCGCGGAGAGCCATCAAGTTCGTTCTGTCGGACGATATGGTTTCGGGGCTTCAATGGAGCCGCGCTCGTTAGAGCGCGGAGAGTCCTTGGTGGCTTCGAGGGCGGCACGCGCTTCATTCGCGCTTCAATGGAGCCGCGCTCGTTAGAGCGCGGAGAGTTGCGCCTGGGATATCGCCCCGAACGCGGATTATTTGCTTCAATGGAGCCGCGCTCGTTAGAGCGCGGAGAGGGCGCCTCCTGCCAGAGGACCAGGCGCGCGCCATGGTGGCTTCAATGGAGCCGCGCTCGTTAGAGCGCGGAGAGAAGAAGGGGCAAGCCGAGTACCTGCGCGAAGCGGTGCTGCTTCAATGGAGCCGCGCTCGTTAGAGCGCGGAGAGAACCGCTTGGCCCCGATGGTGTCGCGAGGACGTTCCGGCTTCAATGGAGCCGCGCTCGTTAGAGCGCGGAGAGAAGCACATTCCGGTTCCTCGAATCAGTGACGACATGGCTTCAATGGAGCCGCGCTCGTTAGAGCGCGGAGAGCTCTGAAGGATCGGATCGGTAGCGTCTTCTATGTGCTGCTTCAATGGAGCCGCGCTCGTTAGAGCGCGGAGAGGGGCCCTGATCGAGAAGACCTTCGACCCGATCCTCCTGCTTCAATGGAGCCGCGCTCGTTAGAGCGCGGAGAGTCGCAGAATTTGATGCACGTCGGGTACGCCTCAACCGCTTCAATGGAGCCGCGCTCGTTAGAGCGCGGAGAGCCGAGGACAAACGGTGCTGACGGGTAAGCCGTCATTGCTTCAATGGAGCCGCGCTCGTTAGAGCGCGGAGAGCCCCTAGACCTTCGACAAACCAATAAATCGCCAAGTCGCTTCAATGGAGCCGCGCTCGTTAGAGCGCGGAGAGAAGCACAGAAACGGAATCAAGTGTGGGACCTGAAAGGCTTCAATGGAGCCGCGCTCGTTAGAGCGCGGAGAGCACGAACTACGCCTCGGCGACGATGAAGCCGCTGTGGCTTCAATGGAGCCGCGCTCGTTAGAGCGCGGAGAGATTGCCTTTGTGGATTCAAGCTAGATCCTTGCCCTGGAGTGACTCTTTCGAGCACCCCAGAGTGTACACGGCCAAAGGCTGCCGAGTACGTCCAAAAGATCGATGCAAGTGCAGAGATTTCAAAGAGTTCGAGTGATGCCCGGCAATCCTGAACCACTCCACCGCTCGAAGTGGCGGCCACAACAAACACGTCACGCGATGAACACCTTGGCCGGCTCTTCGTAATCGCGTCCAATGGACTGGATCAGATCGTCCCGCTCGTTGCCCAAAGGGCCAAGATCGAAGATCAATGCCTGGTCTTGCCGCAGATTCAGGAGCTTCTGGAGCCGGTGCTCCATCTGCAAGAACTCCCGGCCATTCAGCTCGCAGAGGAACACGGAGAATTGGACATGCTGCCCAAACCCGCCCATCGCCTTGTGAACGGCTTTGACGCGCTTGGCATCGGAGACATCGTAGGTGACCAAAAAGCGTCGACGACTCACCGGGTCACGATCCCCGGATAGCTGGCCAGCTCTCCACGCAACGTGCGCGCCAGAAGCTGCGCCTGCACGAAGACCACGCGCCGCCAGGTGGTCTTGTAATCGAAGACGGGGTGGGTGATGAGCTGGTCCATCCGCAATTCGTACGCTTTGATCAGCGCCTTGCGCCCCTCCGCGTTCAGCGCCCACGAAACCCCGTTGGTCTCGAAGCTCCCGGCCCCGAGCATGCCCGTGTTGATGGCGGTGATCACCGCGGAATCGGCCACCACGGCCCGGAATTCCTCCATGAGATCCAAGGCGAGGGCCGGGCGACCGTGTCGCGGTTGGTGGTAGAACCCCCAGTATGGATCCAATCCGACGGCCATCAAGGCCACGGTACACTCCTTCACCAGAAGGGCATAGGCGAACGAAAGGCACGCGTTGACCGGATCCTTGGGCGGGCGGCGATTGCGCCCCTCCATATCGAAGGGAAACGATTCGCCATCCTTGGGCCGCAGCATCGCCGGGAATGCCCCGAAATAGGCGCGCGCGATCAGACCCTCGATTCCCAAGAGTTCCTGGAGATTCGACGATTTCTCCACCTGCCGCAGCATGCGCGCCATTTCGTCCAAGGCGAAACTCGTGTCGCCTCGCCCGTTGCGCCGCAGAAGGGTGCGCTGGTTCTGCCCCTTGGCCTGCACGATGGACTGGGCCAGGCGCAAGCAAAACGACGGATTGTCGGCCTTCCGGAATTGTTCCGCCCGGTCGTAGGCGTTGCGCAGACCCGTGCCGTGGGTGATGCCGTAGAACCAATGCCCCATGGACTGGTGCACCACGGGGATTCCCCGATCGGCGCACAGGTGGATGGCCGCCGAGGTGATCTGAACCGAACCGCACAGCACCACTTGCGACACGTCGATCAGACGCGCCTCCAGAAGGGTTTCCTTCCCCTTGGTGACCTCCAGGCACTCCCCGCTCTTTCCCAACCGCGCGCCTTGTTCCTGGACGTACAGGGGTTGGGCGTCGTCGCGGGGTGGATAGAAGCGACGGATTCCGTCGTTCTTGTCCGGCTCCTGGCCGCGCAGAAGCAACGTCTCGTCGGGGAGGCAGATTCCTGCCAGGCTGCAGCCCTGGCATTTGCGGGAATGATCCAGGGGAAGGGGCTCCGTTTCGGATGCGGCACAGGCATGCGCAAGCTCGATCAGTTCCCGCGTGCGTCGTTCCAAGGCTTCGGTCAACGGGATCTCCACCCGCGTGCGGGACTTCTCGAAGTACAGGACCCCCGTGTCGCAGGCGTATCCCGATTCCCGCAGGAGCATTCCCTGGGCCATGAGCTGGACGCGTTCGGGCTCCCAACTTCGTTCGGGAGTGTCCGGCACCTCGCCGCGCTTGTATTCCACCGGAACCGCCGTGGTACCTTCGGCTTCCACCAGATCCAGCTTGGCCGAGATTCCCAACGCCTCGGACGCGAGGGAAACCGATCGGACAACTTTTGGTGGAGCGTCGGTTCCTTCTTCCCAGGGCAGCGGGAGCGCATCGGCCTCGGCGTCCACGCGGGAATGGACATTGCGACCATCTTCGGTGAAGGCATTGTTCTCCCACCGGCCCTGGACGTGCATGAGGTGGAACAGCCGTGGGCAGTAGGCGTATTCCACGACCATACGCAGCGGGATGGCGTCGTCGGGTGGATTGCTCATCGCGTACGTTTCGTCTTTGGGGCGAGACCGTGCGTCTGCGCGACGATGCGATCGAAATCGCTCTGGAACAGCCGATCCTGGACGATGCGGTACTTTTCGAATTCGCTCTCGGCGTGGGCCTGGGCGATTTCGGAGGTCACTTTTCCCGCATCCTGCAGGACCTCGCGATCGGTCGCGGCGAGGAAGCGGTTCAGTCTGGTCTCCCAGTCCTGCATGGTCATGGGAATCTTGCGGAGGGCCATGTCTTCGGCGACGTCCAGGTAGGCGCTCACGAGTCGCGAGAGCTGGGCGAGCTCGGCTTCGGTCAGGTAGTTCTTGGCCACCACCACGTCGAACTTCTGGATCTTCCCGAGGGGTGCGTCGGTCCAACTGTGGAGACCCATGTGTTCCTTGGTCGCATCGGCGCGATGGACGAGAAGCTCGGCAGCGGTCTGCCCGTGGATGGCCCAGTGCAGCTTGTTCTGGACCGTCGCGAAGAAGCGCTTGGTGGCCTGCGCCGTCACGTCATAGTCGATCGAGGTGGCGTAGATGTCCGTGATCTTCTGGTAGAACTTCCGC
>Ga0116170_10002659_pt1 | contig 17091 bp, 16 predicted proteins | sample AD_JPNHW1_MetaG_FD_89797 | JGI IMG/M metagenome (GOLD analysis project Ga0116170, IMG submission 89797) | Active sludge microbial communities of municipal wastewater-treating anaerobic digesters from Japan - AD_JPNHW1_MetaG | ecosystem: Engineered > Bioreactor > Anaerobic > Digestate | place...
ATTTTAAACTGAAAGGAATCAATTTAAATTCTCCGGACCTGGTGCTGGATGAAATGAATATCGATAAGTCCATATCTTCTGTTGACTGGATTAAGGGAGGAACTTCGAGAGCCGTAAAAATGCTTAATAGCTTTATTAAAAAAAAACTTGATGAGTATCCCGAAAAAAGAAATTATCCATCACTTGACTTTTCATCTCATATGAGTCCCTATCTGCACTTCGGACAGATATCACCTGTATTTGTAGCACAAAAAATTCTTGAAACGGAATCTCCCGGACGTGACGTTTTTCTCGAGGAACTTGTCGTAAGGCGGGAACTGAGTTTTAACTTCGTATATTACAATAAGAACTATGACAGCATTATCTCTCTCCCTAACTGGGCTTTGGAATCGCTTTTAAAACATGAATCGGATCATAGGGAAAATATTTATTCTAAAATAGAATTTGAGAAAGCAAAAACTCATGATCCTTACTGGAATGCTGCCCAGAATGAACTTGTGGCAACCGGTAAAATGCATAATTATATGAGGATGTACTGGGGGAAAAAAATAATTGAATGGACCGAAGGGCCGGATACTGCTTTTGAATATATGGTTTATCTGAATAATAAATACGCTCTGGATGGAAGAGATCCGAACAGTTATGCCGGCATAGCATGGTGTCTGGGTAAGCATGACCGGCCATGGATGGAACGTCCGATTTTCGGGAAGATACGTTATATGAATGATAAAGGGCTTGAAAGAAAATTTGATATGAGTTTATATCTGAAAAAATATGGCAGGAAATGAATTATTTCTCCCGCAGTATTCTCCGGGCGAAATTAGAACCTTCCAATTGACAAATTAAAGAATAAATTCCGGAGTGCAGTATTCATTTTTTTTCTTTACTTAAATTCCGATACAAATTAGTAATTGAATTAATATTAATTAATCAGGATTAAATATGTCTGCATTTAAAGAGATTACACAAATACTTTCAGAGATTACCAGCCCTGAAGAGATAGAAAAGTTTCTGATGGAAATTCTTACTGAAAATGAAAGAAGAGATCTTTCTCTGAGATGGGACTTGATGAGAAAACTTCATGACGGGATTTCTCAAAGAGCAATATCAACTGAACTCGGTATCAGTCTCTGTAGAATTACCCGGGGTTCGAAAATTCTGAAGTCAGGTGATTCTATAATTAATAAGATATTAAACGATAGATCTAAATAGTTATATTTCTGTACATGGCAAGGGGTTGTAACCCCCTGCCGTGCGAGGCAAAATTATTTTGTTCCGAAAAGTCTGTCTCCCGCATCTCCAAGTCCCGGAATTATATACTTATTCTGATCAAGATGGTCATCAATATTTCCCGTAAAAATCTGTACATCAGGATGAGCTTTCTCTACCATTTTAATCCCTTCAGGCGCGGAGATAATTGATACCAGTACAATATTATTGAAACCTTTATTCTTGAGTAAATCAATCGTGGCTACAACTGAACCGCCTGTGGCAAGCATCGGATCTATAAGGAAGACAAGGGGATTCTTTACATCTTCAGGAAGTTTGCTGTAATATTCAACTGGTTTCTTTGTGTCATGATCTCTATACATCCCGACAAAACCAACCCGCGCATTTGGAACAAGAGTAAGTATCCCGTCGAGCATGCCTACTCCGGCACGGAGAATCGGTACAACAACAATTTCGTTCTTCATTCTCTTTCCGGTCATTTTACACATCGGCGTCTGGATTTCGTAGTCCTCAATTTCAATATTTTTTAAAGCTTCATAACAGATAAGCATTGTAATTTCATTTGCCAGTTCCCTGAACTCTTTATGTTTTGTATTCTGATCACGCAAAGCTGTAAGTTTATGTTTAAGGAATGGGTGATTTATTTCATGATGCATGCTGAACCTCTTCTTATTTTTTATTTATATTCTTTAATTGGAGATTATTCCGTTAGCAGCCCTTATACCGGATGCCCAGGCTCCGGTGATGCCTCTGCTGGTCCCGGCACCATCTCCGATCATATATATGCTTTCTTTTACCTTGAAGTACCGGTCTATGAAATCCGGCCTGATTGCGTATGTCTTAATTTCGGGATAATAGATTATAGTAGACGGGTGAAGAATCCCCGGAATAATAGTATCAAGCAGTTTCATTGATCTCCAGATGTCACGCAGAATCTTTGACGGAACTGCAAGGCTCAAGTCGCCGGGAGTCGCGTTTACAAGGGTCGGTTTGAAAGAATAAAGATCATCATTGAAAGTTTCTTTTTTGGATCTTTTTCCTAATCTGAAGTCGCCGATTCTCTGCATCATCGGCTGGCCGCCGGAGAGCTGCATCGCCATCTGTCCGAGAATCTCGGCAAACTGATGTCCGCTTACAACAGGGTCTGTGAGAGTTATTGTTTTCAGCATCGCGAAGTTTACCAGCCCGTTCGACTCTCTATCTGTTGAATATGCATGCCCATTCACTGAGTAATATTTTTCATATTTTTCTTTAACAATATATGCGGAGCCTGAATTGGTACAGAATGTTCTTACTCTGTCGGGGAATATAAATTTCGGGTCGTAGTAATCCTTTACGATGGGGTAGTGTTCTTCTTTCGCCTCAATCCTTACTCCGACATCTACAATATTATCCGAATAATTTATCTGCAGGGATGTAATAATTTCCTGAAGCCATGTATACCCGGCTCTTCCCGGTGCGAGTACCAGATCTTTAAACTTTATTTTATCGCCGGAAGCAAGAAAGATAGCTTTACTGTCATAATCTATATCCGACATTTCAGTTTCAAGCGCGACCGTTACACCCATATCTTTAAGCTGTGCGATAAGATTTGCGATAAGGCCTTTTGCTTTATCAGTACCGACATGCGCCTGTTTGATGTTAAGAAGTTTTACTCCGAGGTTCTCGGCTCTTTTTACATAAACTCCAAGGTTCCTCTGCTGTACATAATCCGGTTTAAGGTGAGCTGCAACTTCCAGGAGCATGTTATCAGCTTCTTCTTCGCTCCAGTGCTCTGTTGAGAATCCTACCGGAAAAGTATAATTCTGTTTGCAGTCGTTTCGAAGACCGCCGGAACTTATCTTTGTCTTTTCCAGCAGCAGTATTGATTTGCCGGAATTTTCAGCAAGATGGAAGGCTGCCCCGAGGCCTGCAGGGCCCGAACCGATTATTATTACATCATAGCTTTCATTCATTTATCAGACCTGATCTTTTTTTATGTTCTATTTGAGTTATTTATCCGGTTATGAGTTTTTTGCCATCTATTTTTAAAGTTAAGCATTGAAGTGATGAACAGAAACAGAATATATTTTTTTATCATAAGAGTCTATTATTTTTTTAATTGAGAGATTTTTAATTCAGTGTGAATATTTATTATTTAATGGATACTATATCAGCAGTGAGAATTATGCAAATATTTATTAGAGTGAAGTAATGGCATATAATGATGTTTGTTTGATATTTTTAAATGTGAATAGCGGACAGGAGGAATTGACTTTTGCTGATTTTAGAGTTATATTATAAAAACTTATTCTTCTGAAATGTTAAAATTCTAAATTTGTGAGTACTCAAATTGAATAATTATTTTATATCAAAGATACACCTTATAATCAGACTTTTTAAATACATGACCGTTCCTGCTATGCTTTTCTTCACTTTGAATGCTTTTTCTGTAGAGTCTATAACTGTTATCTCTGATGACAATTATCCTCCATATATTTTTCGTGACGAATCCGGAAAGCTTAAAGGTATAATTGTCGATCAATGGGATTTATGGAGTAAAAAAACCGGTGTTAATGTTCATATTGTTGCTACAGACTGGAGTGATGCGCTTAAGCTTATGTCTGAGGGGCGGGGAGATGTAATTGATACAGTCTTTTACACTGCTGAACGCGCAGCAAAATATGATTATACACCCGAATATGCAGATATTGAAGTTCCTGTTTTTTTTGAAAATAGTTTATCGGGCATTGACAGTATTGAATCATTATCCGGTTATATAGTAGGAGTGAAGGATGGTGATGCCTGCATTGAAATTCTTAATAGTCACGGTATAACTTCACTGAAAAAATATCCTAATTATGAATCAATAGTAAAAGATGCGGCAGCAGGTAAAATTCATATATTCTGTGCTGATAAACCTCCGGCACTTTTTTATATTTACAAATATAAAATTGAAAACCTTTTCCGTTATTCATTAACTCTTAATACCGGGCAATTCCACAGAGCCGTGAAGAAGGGGAATCGTTCAGTTCTTAATCTTGTCAACGAAGGTTTTAACAAAATTACAGATGAGGAATATATCAAAATCGACCGCAAGTGGTTTGGCAGTGAAATAAAATACAACCGTCTTGAAAAATATTTTATCCCTGTATTATCAGGCTTTATAGGTTTTGCCGCTTTTATGATTTTAGTCAGCCTCTATTTAAAGGTTAAGATCAGAAGGAAAACTGCTGAACTTAGAGAAACTGTTAATAAACTCAAATCTTCCGAAGAGAAGAACCGTGCGCTGCTGATGGCCAATCCCGATTTATTGTTTATTTTTGATTCCGGTTATAACTTTATTGATTATAAAGCTGAAGTAAATGATGAATTATACGCTGAACCGGCTGATTTTATAGGAAAGAATATTAAAGAAGTTCTTCCTCGCGATCTGGCGGAACTCACAATAAAAAAAATCGAGCTGGTGAATAAGACAGGCCGGATGCAGTCGTATGAGTATGATATAGAACTTGATGGTGAGAAGATTTTTTTTGATTCGCGTCTTTTAAAATTCGGTGAAAATACATTCCTGGCAATTGTCCGTAACATCTCCGAAAAGAAAAAAAGAGATGAAGAAACGATCAGGTCTCATAAGCTTGAATCTCTTGGAATATTTGCCGGAGGAATAGCGCATGATTTTAACAATATTCTTTCTGCTATTGTAGGCTACATATCTTTAGCAAGAATGAAAATTGATAATAAAGATAAAGCTGTTGAACTTCTTGATGAGGCTGAAAAATCCGGATTGAGAGCCCGGCATTTGACTGAGCAGCTTCTTGCATTCTCAAAAGGCGGTAATCCCGTAAAGGAAATTACAAATGTTATTGATGTTGTTAAAGAGTCTGCTGATTTTATTATGAGCGGTTCAAAGACTGCTTTAAATTATAACGTAGAGCCTGATGTTTTAAAAGCAGATATAGATAGAGGCCAGATAGGACAGGTGATCCAGAATATTATACTAAACGCATCCCAGGCAATGCCGTCAGGTGGAGTAATCTATATATCAATCAGAAATCAGTATATGAAGGATGAGAATGTTATATCAATACCCGAAGGCACTTATGTTGCAATAGAAATAAAAGATGAAGGAAGCGGAATTGAAAGCAGAAATCTGAAGAGAATATTTGATCCTTATTTTACAACCAAGAAAGACGGTAACGGCCTGGGGCTTACAATCTGTCATAGTATCGTGAAGAGACACGGAGGAGGTATTGAAGTGGAATCTGTACCAGGCAAGGGTACTGAGTTCACAATTTATCTGCCAGCCTGCAATGATGTAAAGTCTGATAAAAAGACAGCCTCTGCTCCCAAAATCAGCATCAATTTAAAGAACCTTTCAGTAATAATAATGGATGATGAACCGCAGCTTCGTTATATAATGAAGGAAGTTCTCAATGATGAAGGAGCAAAAATATTTACTGTTTCTGACGGCAGTGAGGCAATTGATCTTTTCGAGAAAATGGCATCGTCAGGCGAACCGGCTGACCTGATTATTGCTGATTTAACAATTCCCGGAGGTATGGGTGGACTGGAAGCAATAAGAATAATCAGGGAGCAGGGATTGCCTTTTAAGGCAATTGTAATATCGGGATACAGTAATGATCCTGTAATGTCTGATTTTAAAAATTATGGATTTGATGCATACATCGCAAAACCTTTTACTTCGGAGGATCTGCTGGCTGTTGTAAAAAAAGTTTTTGAAAAATAAAATCCTGAATTATTGCAGCATATCCTTTAGAGATTTTTTAACACCGGCAAGGACAAGTTCATATGATTGATCGATCATCAGATAAATTTCACTGTCCGGAATTTCTCCATCTATAAGTACGGTGTTCCAGTGTTTTTTATTCATATGGTATCCGGGAGTAACCTGTGAATATACAGTCCTGAGAAGTAATGCATGTTCGGGCATGCATTTTAAATTTACAGTTAGTTCTTCCCGGCTTATATCTGTCAGGGCAAATATTTTACCGCATACTTTGAATGTAAGTATATTCAGGTCAAACGGGAAATCCTCTTGCACTCCTTTTTTTGATGAGCAGTATTTTCTCAGATCTTCAAGCTTTATCATCTTTATTAAACTCAGGCTTGAAATCTGTAAAAATTGTAAAAATAAGCCCGGCAGTCTGAAGGGCCGCAAGAGTAATAAAAACTGTGATGTAGGAAAAAGACCCGTGCGTCGAAAGTGCATCGATAATTATTCCTGAAACAACCGGGATACTGAAAGATAAAGGAAAAATAATAATAGCTGATATCGCGAAATAATCGGTCGCATCATCAAGTCCTGAAAGCAATTTTACAGCCGGTGCATTTGCAGACTGGTTGACTGCCCTGGAGATTCCCAGAATAAAACTGACCAGAAGAAAGTACGGAAGGGTGCTGGAGAAGATTAGAATAACAGTCCCCGTAACTGCGGCACCTCTTGCTATGAGAAATTTTGTTTTAAGAACGAAAATATTCAGCCATCCCAAAAGAATATTTGTAAGTACACCTGCTGTGTAAATGCATGCAACAAATAATCCGGCAGCAATCTCCTTCGGTATTCCTTTAAATTCTACAGCATAGTTTGCATAAAAGGATAATACTGCTACGGTAGCAAATGATTCAGTGGTACCTGCCAGGTACCGTAAGTAGTTTTTGTTCCGGAATATATGCCCTGCGGCAGCTGTTAAAGTTTTCAGGTTGTGATGTTTTAATCTGGCATCGGTAATATCTCCTGACGGTTCATGAACTACCAGGAAAAAGAAAGATCCTGAAAAAAACATTATTCCTACAGTTATAAATATAAAAGAAGCGCTTTCAATTGAAAAAGAATACTTCTCGACGCTTTTAAAAATAAAAAAACTGCCTATCAATCTTGCAAAAATCTGAGAGGTCATCATGATAGAGTTTGCTTTTAAAGTATTGCCGGGTGAGAAAATTTTTACAATAAAATTCTGCCATAACGGAAGAGTTATTCCCATAGCGAAGGCAAACATAACATAAGCTGATATAAATATTCCGATACGGTGAGAGGATGGGATGAAGGGCAGAGCTATCCCGAATAACATGAAAGGAATACTTGACGCAATGTGAGCGAGTATCACTGCACGCCTTTTGTGAATAAGATGAGATGTCAGCCATGCGGACACAATGGAAAAAAGCATAATTCCTGTTGCGAGTATCGATGGTACAAGGCCCACAGTTCTGTTTGATGCTCCTATCTGTTTCAGAAATATCTGTAGAAAAGCTGATTCAAAAAGAACAGGCATTGCAAGTCCCCAGAAAAATTCCGTAGAGGATAGTCCGATTGTATTCCGTACGAAATAAGAGTCAATTGACCGGGCGGGGAAGTGTTTCTTATTCATTTTTTTGCCTGTTTAAATAAGTAAAGAAAAATATCGTAATTTTATAAATCACTATTTTGCTGTAGGAATAAAAAAACCACTGAAATGATTCAGTGGTTTTTTGTTTGGGCGCTATAGGGATCGAACCTATGACCCTCTGCTTGTAAGGCAGATGCTCTCCCAGCTGAGCTAAGCGCCCTTTAGTTTATCTCTTTTTCTGTGACTTTGCTTGCTTTGAAACCAATTTTATTTTTAGCAGGTACATCAATTGTCTTACCTGCGATAGGAGACTTTATTTTTCTTTTTTCCTGTGTAGTCTGATAAAAGGTTCCAAATCCTCTTATCTCTACGTCTTTGCCACTCTGAACTTCATCTGCAATTTTGTCTATAAAAAAGTTAATTATTATCTCAACTTTTTTTTTTGTAAAACCGGTTCTGATGCTTATGAGTTCAATTATCTCAGTTTTATTCAAAAAAAATCCTTAGGCAGTTTTATTGATTGCTGCAACAGCTGAGTTAACCTTTCTGGCAAGTCTTGATTTTTTTCTTGCAGCAGTTGATTTTTTTATGATACCTTTGCTTGCTGCAGTGTCAATTATTTTTATAAATGCTTTGTAAGATTCCTGAATAGTCGCGGCATCTTTATGATCTTTCATCTCGGCAACTTTACCGACTTTTTTAGCCGCTGTTCTGATAGTAGACTTAACCTGAGAGTTTTTCACTCTTCTTTTTTCGTTTGTGATGTCTCTTTTTTTCTGCTGTTTTATATTAGCCAACTGAAATACCTTCGCTTCTCATTTAAATTCAATTTAGTACGGGGGCAAATATGTTTCGATACAAGAAAACTGTCAAGCATAAATGGCAACTTTTTTTAAAAATAATTTTTTTTATTCACTGAGAAACATTCTGAACAGGTCAGTGGAGTAATAGAATATTTTTATCTGTACTGATTTTTCATCAATCACTTTTTTATAAAGGAGAACTTTTGTTTTATTTTTTTTAAAACTATATATAGTATCGGGACTTTTTTCATCTTTTGATTGTTCGGAATATTTTTCCTTAAGTGTTTTCAGAAGATTATATGCGCTGGTTCTGTCAATGTTTCCCCACTCTTCGGACATTGAGTACAGTTTTTCATTGAAGAAGCAGTAATCTGTCTCAGGGGTGCCATAAATTTTTATAATAGTAATCCCGGCTCTCCCTTCCGGATTCATCGAGCTGAAAAAGTCAACAATTCTGTTGCTGTATTCCGGATTGTCTTCCGGTTTAAACGAATTATAGTTCTCAAGCTTTAAACTGCTGATAAGATCAGTTTTAGAAATTCCCCAGAGTTTTTCTATCTCTGATGAATGCAGCGGATTAATTATTGCCAGAGTTAAAATTGCCGTAAGTATTATTTTTTTTATCATTTTATTATTCATTTTTTTAAGGTAATTATATATGAATCTTATTCATAAAATTTAAAAGTATAAAAGTATTTTATTACTCCCTGCTGCTATTTACAGTGGGAATAATATAACAAATTAATTATACTGAAATAATCTGTTTTAATTATAACATTGGAAAACAATGACTTAATTTTTAACCTATTCCGGTTCTGCATAAAAAAATCAATCAATTATTTAATCTGAGTCAACAATACACTAAAGTGTCACTTTATCAAAGTTGTTTATTATTATTTTTTTTAAAAAGTATGTTATTCTTGAAATACTACAGCAGCTTTAGTATATTTGTAACCTGAAAGAAATTATCACATCTGAGTTATTTTATGTTTTGCTTAATTTACCAGAATACAACTGAATAATAATTCAACCGGGTGTACATTTAAAACAATAAATTCAATTATCAGGTAATGATATGAAAATCAAAATCTTTTCCTGCCTAATGCTCCTAATGATAACATCCAATGTTTTCAGTAATGAAAACAAATACGCAGTCCTGACATTAAATGGATCTGTTAATCCGATAGTTGCAGAGTATCTTGTGGATGCATTAAAAAAAGCTTCCGACGACGGTAATAAGTTTGTCATAATCCAGATGGATACTCCCGGCGGACTTATGGATTCCATGAGAGATATAATTAAATCTATATTAACCTCTACAATCCCTGTTGTCGTATATACATTCCCCAAAGGCGCACAGGCTGCATCTGCGGGCGGATTTATTATGCTGGCTTCACATATTGCAGCCATGGCTCCCGGAACTGAAATAGGTGCTATGCATCCCGTAAGCCCCATGCTTGATTTTATGAAAAAGGATAAGGATGGCGGCCCTGAAGGAGTGATGGAAAAAAAAGTTCTTAATGATACAATAGCATACGCAAGAAGCCTCGCACAGAAAAGAGGAAGAAACGTGGATTGGGCAGTAGAAGCAGTCAGTAAAGCAATATCCAATAGTTATATGGAGGCGTATAAGGCCGGTGTTATTGATATTATAGCAGAAGATATGCCGGATCTGATCAGGCAGCTTGACGGGCGGAAAATTGACATGAACGGGTCTGATTTTATATTCAGGACAAAAGGAATTATTGAAAACAGGTATGAGATGACCTGGAAGCAGAAGTTTGTTAACAGGTTTGCAGACCCGCAGATGATTTTTCTGCTTTTTATTATTGCTATTGCCGGTATAGGGCTTGAGCTTAAAAATCCCGGTATGATTGTTCCGGGTACGGTTGGCGGGATTGCTCTTATTCTGTTTCTTCTGGGAATAAAAATTATTCCGATTAATGCTCTGGGACTTGTTCTTGTAATACTCGCTTTTGTTATGTTTATTCTCGAATTGAAATTTCAAAGTTTCGGTCTATTGACTGCGGGAGGTGTCGTGTCATTTTTTATCGGTGCAACAATTCTTTTTGATTCTCCCCTCCCTGGAGGAGGAATTCCCATGTCTTCTATAATTGCAATGATAGCTGTAGTTCTGGCATTTGTATTCATCGTGGTAAGAGCTGTCATTAATGTACATAAAACACAGGTCACTACCGGCAGAGAGGGTATGATTGGCGAGACTGGCACGGCTTTGAATGATTTTTCAAAGAACGGAAAAATATCAATTCATGGTGAGATATGGAATGCCGAATCAGATATTGATATTAAACAGGGTGACTCTGTCATAGTAGAAGAAGTTAATGGAATGGTTTTAAAAGTAAAAGTTAAACAATAATAATTATTGCCCGCCGTATTCGGCGGCGGGATGATGAAACAGTTTTGTTCTAAATAAGTTTATGAATCAATGCTGAAAGTAAAAGTTAATTTAATGGAGGTTGTAAATGTTCGGACAGGATTTCGGTTTTATACCGACACTTATTTTTTTTATACTGCTTATTCTTATCCCTTCAATCAAGATTATCAAAGAGTATGAGAGGGCAGTTGTATTCAGGCTTGGAAGGCTTCTTGTTGTTCCGAAGGGCCCGAAAGGACCGGGGATTATTATCATTATTCCTTTTATCGATAAGTATGTAAGAGTAAATCTCAGGCTTGTCGCACTGGATGTTCCGCCTCAGGATATTATTACAAAAGATAATGTCTCGGTTAAGGTTAATGCTGTTGTATATTTCAGGGTGGTTGAGCCGAATAAAGCGATCACTGAAGTTGATGATTTTCTTTATGCAACATCTCAGCTCTCGCAGACTACACTGAGAAGTATTCTTGGTAATTCCGAACTTGATGACCTTCTAAGCAACAGGGATCACATCAATAAGGAATTGCAGAGTGTACTGGATACACGTACCGATCCATGGGGTATAAAAGTTTCGGCTGTTGAAGTTAAACATGTCGACCTTCCCCAGGAAATGCAGAGAGCTATGGCTAAACAGGCTGAAGCCGAGAGAGAAAGAAGAGCAAAAGTTATTGCTGCTGAAGGTGAATTCCAGGCTGCATCCAAGATCGTTGAAGCTGCGGCTCTTATGGAGGTACATCCGATTGCAATACAGCTCAGATATCTCCAGACCTTGAGGGAGATAGCAACTGAAAATAATTCAACTACACTGTTTCCGATTCCTATAGACTTTTTTAGCGGATTTATGAAAAATAAATAAACCGGTATTAAATAGAAAGGGCTGCAGATTGGCAGCCCTTTCTTAAAGCATTATAAGAAATCTTCCGCAGTATGTACAGACCTGTATACCGTCTCTATCCTGAAGTTTAATAATATTTACCGGAGGAATCCCCATATGACAGCCTGTGCAGCTGTTTTTTTCTATAACAGCAAAAGGATTGTTTTTCTTTTTTACCATTCTTTCGTAGTAGGTCAGTAAGCGGTTATCGATGAGTTTTTTCAGCTCTTCTATTTTTTGTACTATGTTTGCCGGTGAGTTTAATTCTCTGTTGAGGTTGTATAACCGGTCCAGTCTTATCATAAGATCAAGGTCCGATGAAGGGACACCTGTGAGTTCACTCTCATTTGCGCTGTAGGAATCCTGGCTGGAGAGAGTATCGAAGTATGCTTTACACTTTTCCTGCAGAAAATCATATAGTTCTTCAGCAGATGGTGATCCGTTAAGGAAAGCATCGTTATCCCTGTTGTTAAATATACGCGCCATCATTCCGATGAAGTACAGGTACTGAGTACTCTGTGTTGTCGGGAAGAGGCTGAGCATAATATACTTTACGGGTTTATTGTCAAGAGACTGATAGTCAATGGACTCATCGCAGATACCGATTACAGAAATAAATTTTGAAACGGAATCTGTTCGTGCATGCGGAATTGCCAGCCTGTTTCCTATGCCTGTGTTTTCAAGTGATTCTCTGTGAACTACCTGTGCGTAATATCTGTCTTTATTTTCAATCAGTCCATGGTTTTGAAGTTCTGCGACAAGTTCTTTAAGTGCAGGCTGTTTTTCAGAAGCGGTTAATCGTATTACCTGATTTTTAGGGAAGAATTTTTCTAGATTCATGAAGTCTCCAATTGTAGAGCAAAAGGCACTTTTGAATAGCTGTCCTGTGTTCAATTATAGTATAAGTACATACTTTATTCTCATCGCGGTATGTCAAGGGATTTAGAAAAATTGTAGTATATAGTAATTTAATTCAGAGTTTTAAAATTGTATATTAACAGGGCGTTTTTTAAATATAGTTTTCTGCTTTACTTTTAAAAAATTTATTTTCATATTCAAATGAATATTATATTTAAGTATTCAGGTTTAAGAACAAATGATTATAGAAAGCATTAAATTCACAGAGATAATTGAGGCTGGAAATTTTATACGGGAAGTATTCGATGATTCCGTTTCTGCAGAATATTCATCAGACGGAGTCAGTCATTTTTATGAAATGGTAACTGAGCACTCAATAAGAGAGAGATTTCTAAATGGAAGCCGGATAAATGTTGCTAAAGTTGATAACAGAATTGCAGGTTATATAGAAATTACCGGACTTAATCATATATATCTTTTGTTTATCAGGAGAGAATTTCAGAACAAAGGAATCGGCAGAAAGCTTATTGATGATTCTCTGAATGTTTTAAGGGAGAATAATCCTGAATTAAATAAGTTGACTGTGAATTCAACTTTATTCGCTGTAAAAATATACGAGAAACTAGGATTCCGTAAAATGGCGGATTTTCAGTTTAAAAACGGCATCATGTCTTATCCGATGAGTCTCATGATCAATGAGGATGAAAATTAAACTTTCATTCTTCAGTACTTAATCAGTCTAAAGTTCTGGACATAAAAAGATACTTTCCCATGAATTGTCCTATATAAAAAATGGATTTCTATTGATGATTGAACAAAAAGTAAAAAAATATTTTGATGAAGCAAAAATTCCCGTCAGTGAAAAACAGATCCGGCAGTTCGCGCATTATTATAAACTTATAGTTGAAAATAATGATGATAATGATCTTACACGGATAAAGGGTGAGGACCAGTTTGTAATTAAACACTTCATTGATTCAGTATATTACACAAAATTTTTATCTCTCCCTGAATCGATTGTTGATATCGGGACAGGTGCGGGGTTTCCCGGAATTCCGCTGAAAATTATGAATCCGGAAATTCATCTTATACTTGCGGAGCAGAGAAGCAGACGGGTCGAATTTCTCAAGCTTGCAGTTAAAGAGCTTAAACTGACTGATGTTGAATTTTACGCTCATAAGGTAACAGAAAAATCTTTTTTTAATGTCAGGGGTGTGGTCACAAGGGCTCTGGAGGATGCACCTGAAACTCTCAGCAGGGTTGAACATTTTCTTCCTGAAGGCGGTGCGGTTATCTTTCTGAAAGGCCCGGACGCGACAGGAGACATACAGTCTTTGTCCGACAGCAACAGAAAAAATTATACACTGGAACTAGATAAGAGCTATACGCTTCCCGGAACTGATTTTTCAAGAAGAATACTCTTATTCAGAAAAGGGAAAGATACATTCAGGAAGATATATAAAATAATGAAAAACGAAATGGATACTCCGGGTATTGCAATAACTTCGGAGGATAATAAAACTTATAAAGAAATTAAAAGGCTGGCAGGCGGCGAAGGAATAAAAAAACTCGGCTCAGTCGCGATCGCGGGGAAGAAAATTATCTCCGACTATCTTGCAAAGAACAATTACACTGACCTTAAACTTTTACTCCCTGATGATTACTCTGAAACATCCAAAGAGTTTGATCTAATAATCTCAAGGTTCAGGACTGACGGATCTCTTTATATTCTTAAAAAATCGCTTTATAATGAACTTGATGTTTCAACAGGTAAAACTCCCATACTAATAGCGCCTCTTCCTGAACTGAATGACTGGGACGGCCATATAGATGCAGGCTGTACACCGGTAATTCCTTTCCAGGACCCTTTAAATGTCGGTTCTGCGGTAAGGTCAGCTGCCGGTTTTGGAATTACAAAAATAATTCTTGCTTCCGACGCGGCTAATCCCTTTCATCCTAAATCCGTAAGAGCATCATCCGGCGCAGTTTTTGAAATGGAATTTTCGCGCGGGCCTGCTTTAAGTGAAATATTTTCAATCGCTGAAAAATCCGGTATTGAAATACTGGCTCTGGATAAAAACGGGAGGGATATTTCAGAGGTTAAGTTTCCTCCAAAGTTTATACTCATTCCGGGAATAGAAGGGCCCGGACTTCCGGATGTTTATCTTGATAAAAGTGTTTCAATACCGTTATCTGATAAAATTGAATCTCTTAACGCTTCAGTAGCACTTTCAATTTTCATGTACGAGTGGAACAGAAAAAAATAAATTGACATTGAATTTTAATTATTAAAAAAGTAATTACTTTGAAGTGCAGTGTTTTAAACTGCACGGCAGGAAGAGGGGGAACAGGAGTGACCCCTCTTCCTGCGCATACGCAGTGTGCATATAAATTTACTGATATTGAAAGATTTGCAGAGTCGTCACAAAACACTTTATAAAAATAAGAGGAGAAAAGAATGTCATTAAAATCTAAAATAAGAACTATCCCTGATTTTCCGAAGAAAGGAATCATGTTCAGAGATATCACTACTTTAATAAAGGACGCCGCCGGATTTAAAGAGTTAACTGATAAATTTACTGCAAGATACAAATCAATGCAGATAGATTATGTTGTAGGAATTGAAGCCAGAGGATTTATTCTCGGCGGTGCGATCGCTTACAGTCTCGGTAAAGGTTTTATTCCCGTAAGAAAACCGGGCAAACTCCCATACGAATCTCTCTCCTACGAATATGAACTTGAATATGGTACAAGCACACTTGAAATACATACCGATGCAATAAAAAAAGGTGATAAAATTCTTATCGTTGACGATCTCCTTGCTACAGGCGGTACGGCAATGGCCGCAGCAAAACTTGTTGAACAGTTAGGCGGAGTTGTAGTTGAAATGGCATTTATTGTGGATCTTCCGGAAGTCGGCGGAAGAAAGAATCTTGAAGAAAACGGATACAAAATGTTTCACCTTGTTGAATTTGAGGGTGAATAACCAATAAATTGTAACAATTACAGAACAAATGCCTACTGAGAATATTGTGTTTGCAGGATATTAATCACTGTAATAATTAATATCCTGCATTATATTCAAAGGAGATTAAAATGAAAAAAATATTTCCGGTAATTCTCTTTATTTCATTAATTATATTATCAGCTGACCTGATGGCTGAATCATCTTTCATTTCAGAAACCGAAAACAAGTCACCTCTAAAAAAATCAGAAACATCAGTCATGCATGAACTTCAGAATACGTTCCACGATATTTATAATCAATACAAGGATTCGGTAGTTTTTATAAGTACCGAAAAAACAATAAACATGAAAGGATTTAATCCGTTTATGGATGATCCTGTTTTCAGGGAATTTTTCGGACTGAAGGAAAATGCTCCAAAGACGAGAAAAGCCCGCGGACTCGGTACCGGTTTTTTAATTTCCAGTGACGGATATATCTGTACCAATCATCACGTAGTACAGAATGTGGATACGGTTACTGTTACGGTAGCTGATAAATCATACGAAGCTGAAATTATCGGATCAGATGCGGTAACAGATATTGCGCTGCTCAAGATTAAGGGAAAGGGAAGTTTCAAACCTGTATATTTCGGCAATTCTGAAGAAGTAAAAGTCGGAGATTTCGTACTGGCAATCGGCAATCCTTTTGGACTTGATAAAACGTTTACTTCCGGTGTAGTCAGCGGGACGGGGAGAAAGCAGCTTGATGAAACCGGGAATTCCCATATTCAGACGGATGCTGCTATCAACCAGGGGAATTCCGGCGGACCTCTGATTAATCTCGACGGAGAAGTTATCGGCGTCAACAGGGCCATATATTCAAGCACCGGCGGAAACATAGGCATTGGTTTCGCAATACCGGTCAATACGGCAAAAGAAACACTTATAGAACTGAAAAAATATGGTAAAGTAAAGCGCGGATTTATCGGGGTAGGGATGTCGCCTCTAACCGAGGATATTGCGAAAAAACTCGGCCTTCAGAATAATCAGGGTGTACTTGTTGGGAATGTAATAAAAGACGGTCCGGCGGATAAAGCTGGTATTAAAGAAGGTGATGTCATACTAATGATTGATGATAAATCCATAAAAGAAGGTTCATCTTTAATACAGGCGATAAATTCTCAAAAAATAGGCGCTTCGGTGAAAGTTTCTATCTGGCGGAATAAAGCTATTGAAAATCTTCAGGTTACCATAAAGGAAAGGCCTTAGAAATAAATAAAAAAAGCCGCTTTGTATAAGCGGCTTTTTTATCACATATTATAAGTTTTACAGTTCGGCCATATTTTCATCATTTTCTTCGTAGTCACTGTCTTCATTCAGATTGTATTCGGTTTTAACTGTTTTTGAATTATCTGCTTTGTAGCCCTGATCAGAGTTATCATTACCATCTGTTGACTCATCATCAACATCAGTCTCGGGTTTTTCATTCTTCTTATATTTGTACATCAACTCTTTTGTGCTCATCTCTTTCCATTGTTTTGCACGTTCCAGATATTTTCCATTGGGATAATTATCTATATAAGTCTGAAATTCCCTTGATGCAAGATCATAATTCTTGGCCATAAAATATGAATATCCGATTTTAATATAAGCATCCTG
>Ga0116170_10002660_pt1 | contig 17091 bp, 9 predicted proteins | sample AD_JPNHW1_MetaG_FD_89797 | JGI IMG/M metagenome (GOLD analysis project Ga0116170, IMG submission 89797) | Active sludge microbial communities of municipal wastewater-treating anaerobic digesters from Japan - AD_JPNHW1_MetaG | ecosystem: Engineered > Bioreactor > Anaerobic > Digestate | place...
ATGGCCATTAACAATTGAGATTTTCCACTTCCATTTTTCCCAGCGATAGTATAGACTCCAGAGTCTAAAACAAAACCAACATTTTTTAAAGAGCAAAAATCATTAATAGTAATTTCCATGATTTGTAATTTACTAGAATATTATACAATTATTTTGAAAATTTATTTTACCTATTCATTATTCTAAGGGTTGCATAAATCATTAGTTTACAATTTCTAGAAACATCGGGAAACTATTCATCAATTTGAATTCTTGACTCTTGTCATTGCTTTTTTAGAGCTACTGATAACGAATAGAAAGGGACCATTTTCTTTCTCAATCTTCTCAAGTATATTTTTCCATTGACTTAACATTATTAACAAAATTTTGAAAATATCAAATGGCTGTCCATAAGGTTTTCGAAATGTAAATACTTTGTATCCGTCCTCAAAATGTCTAGCGATTTGTCTGCTAATCCCTTTTTTATTTGTTTCCCAAAGAAAGACAACTGTCTCAGCGGGAGTAAATTCATTCTGCCATTGCCCAGAAACTATTTCATAAGCTTGATTAAATTGAAGGCTATGCAACCTCTCAATCAATTTAATAAATCCAGGGGTATACTGGTTGTCAAAATACAATCGCATATGTCGATCAACTTAATGAAGATGCAAATTCAAAATCTAAGGCATCCTGAACTGCAAGTATGGGGATCTCATAAGTCCTTGATATAAAATCCATATCATTGCACTCCTGATATACTGACTTGATTGTGTCTATAAGGATTTCGTTTTGAACGGTGCATGGTCTGCCCCCCTGCAGCGTGGGATCGATCGCAATTAACTTGGAATTTGATAAGTACAACCTGGAAACCATGTCATTGTCAAAGACTATTCGTTGCAAAAAATCTTTTATCAATGCAAAATTTAGTTGGTTATTTCCTTTCCCTAAGGTGGTATAATCATTTGAGGCCGGATCTGTAAAGATGATTTCCTTACCGGCCTTACTAATGACATTTAAAACTTTTTCGGATGTAAATGGATAGAAATAGGGCTCTCCATTACTAAATTTATTCTTTAACCAGGTTCTGGCAGAAATAATGTTAGCTAAGGGTATCTTGTTTCTAACCCTAAGATCATAGATTACTATCAATTCATGAATTCCATAAAAATTCAACAGTAGTGACTGTGGATTGGAATTAATGTCTTTTGAAATTCCCTCATAATGTTCCGCATTAAGCCGATTTAACCACCGTTTTATGGTTTCTGGTTTCAGCCGTGTTATATGAACAATATCTTGCATTGAATAAATCCCAGTGTATGCGTTTTCGGGTCTCATAAGGATTTGTAATTGTGATTCATGTATTAATTTATTAGTTTTTCTTTTTTTTAGTGTTTCGACCTTCTTTAATAATCCCTCTGATTGTTCTTCCTCATGAATCTTATGATTCAACTCCAGCAACCGCCTCAAAACCTCCCGATGGGCTTCTGGGTGTATGGTGTAACGAACCCGGTCATTCTCCGGGAGATAATCCACTTCGTAAAAATCATGCCTTAACTGAATATCCAGCCAGCCGTAGGCCCCCAACACTGCCTGGTCCATCTCCATGTGCAACTGTCGTAACTTCATAATTCCTTCAACTGCTTCATTAAATGAAATTGTTCCTGGTGTTTTGGTTAGGTGTTTTCGTAAGTGGAGTGCATCTTTGCCAAATTGTTTTTCAAATGGTTTATCTTCAATATGACTTTCCGCTATCATCAGTAGGCGCAATTTCTGGCTGTGAAATAAATTGTAAGCTTTCGTTAAGCCTAATTTTAATTGCAGGATTAATTGTCTTCTATGGTCGTAGTACAGTTCGCCTATAACATTCAGTTTTTGCTCCAGTTCCGTTGTGCTGAATTGTGGGAATGGGAAGGTCTCAAATGCTTCAGCTGGAGAATATCGTCTATCTGTCTTTAAAGTCGATCCAAAATTAGTGAACCACGCTTCATGAATGGTTGATTGAATTATTGGAAACAGTTTAAAGTCATTTGAAGGAATTATTGTAAGGCTCTGATCATAAATGAAATTTGTGGGACCTTTTATAAAGTTAAAATATTTACCTGTTTTAGTGACTATTAAGCAAAATTCTGATTTTTCCATTAAAGAATATAACTCCTTTCGCTTTTCGGCAAATTGCCACCAATATTTCCTATAGGCTTCACGATTAACTTTATCCCGAATAGGCTTAACCGTTCTATTTATAAGTTCGAAACATTCAGTAAATTGTTGTGCCTCAATCTCATCTTTGTCATGAAAACTGATTATATAGACTGATGGATCTACTGTAATTGAATTATTTAATTCATATCCTCCTAAATATGGAAAAATTATTGACTTATTTTGATTATTTTTTGTAATAAGGCCGATACTTTCTTCTAACGATAATATAAAGCCATCGCCTAAAACATATGTACCTACAAAACACTTAGACGCATTTTCTCTAAGTTTAAATAGTACTTTTCTTTCATTTCCTTCATCAAGAGTACTGGATATATTTTCAACAACCTTGTTGTTTAGAATTACATTTAAACTCTGCCGACTATTTTTGAAAACTGAAAAGGAAGACACAAATACATTGGCTTTCCCAGGCCATTTTTTATTCTTATCAGCAAAGTTTATTTTACCGTTATTCAATACAATTTTGCTTAAACCATATTTTTCAGAATCTCCTTGTGAGATTGAATTCGTTGTAATCAAGGCGAGTACCCCATCAATGCTAATAATTGAAAAATTTCTATTTAAGAAATAAACCACTAAATCGGCCAATCCTCCACAATTGTAATAGTTCTTAAGAAATTCATAATATATTTTACCAAAGTCGGAAGTTATATTTTGGGCTTTTAAATAAGGCGGGTTCCCAACTACGCAATCAAACCCTCCTTTGGTAAAAACCTCTGGGAATTCAAGAAACCAATGAAAAAACTTGTGTTTCGCTGAAATGACTACTGCCTGGACATCAGTGGTATATGGTACAGGTTTTTCTCCTCGTAGGAACTGATGAAATATTGAGTCTGTAACTAAATCATCTTTGGTTCTATCTGTCTTTGGCAAGAAAAATTGTGCAGTTTGAATGTCAGCTAATAAATTGAGACGTTCGAGATTGTCGCTATTTAAAAATTGTGAATAAACTGTTTGCTTTGTCTTAATCTCTTGCGGAGTTCGCTCAGGCATTTCATTGAATTGGTTAAAAGCAACCATGAGATCATCCACCCGCTCACCCACGCCGCCTAAAAAATCAAATTTGGTTTGTGTTGGATGCAGTCGTTCTGCTTTATTTCGTTTTAAATATGCAGCAGCGATATTTTTATCATCACCGGGAAACGTTTTAAATGCTTCATTCGGGATCCCTTTCAGGAAGTCTTCCTTATTGGCCAGCCCAACGATGGAGTCTCCGCACTTGATCCGGTGATCTAGAAAATTCAATGGTTCCCCTGGGTTATGCGATTCAAGCCAAAGGGCTACTTTGCACAACTCAACGGCCAGTGGGTTTTTATCCACTCCGTAAATGCAATTCTTGATAACGTCGCGGATGGCTGTTCGGAAAGTCGTTGGCGAGGGCTGATCTTCATGAGTACGCACCCGGGCAACCTCCAGGGCAATTCGCCTCGCAGCCGATAACAAAATGTGCCCGCTTCCGGAGGCAACATCACAAACCCGGATGGAAAGGAGGGCTTTCTCTTGATCTGATTCATTAAGCTTCTCCTCAATGATATATTCCAGCGAATGTTTGATGAGTGGTTTTACCAGTTCTTCCGGTGTATAGTGGGATCCGGATTTCGACCGTTCATCTCCCTTTGCAAATACGAACCGGGTCATCCCGTCAAATTCCTGAAATACCGGTTTATATTCAAGCAATCCTTCATAAACAGATCCGAATTCCTCCACATCCAGGTCTGAATAGTTCACCCTGACAAGCTGCCGGTGATCATTTTCAAAAAAGGTCAGGTTCCGGATCACCTTCAACAAAGCTTCATTGCTGAGCTTACACTGTTTCAGCAGTCCCAGCGCATCATTGCTGAATATCCCCGAACCCAGTGGCTTTATCCCCAAATTTTCCCCACAAGTCCCATCTTCAAACAACCGGAAAGTCGTCATCAATCCCTCCCACAAATCATGCTTGCGCCCATCCACAAAATAAAACCTCCCCGCCAACCTCCTCAACCTCTCAATACTGTAATATTCATAATATATTTTGCGCAATTGGGAAATCTCTCTGCCCCCCTTCCCAAGGGGGGTCAGGGGTGGTATAAGTGCCACTTGTGGATACACCAAATTCCTCTCCTCCGTCACGATCAAAAACAACAACCTGTAAATCAACCTCAACTGGTAAGTGTAATAGGAATCAGCTTTCAAAAACCCATCGTTTATCTCTTTGCACAGCGTTTCATTGGCCGGATGCTCAAGAAATCCATTGGCAAGTGTTTTTATTGATGCCTCAACGGCCTTGCTTAATTTCTCCCGGATCCGGGAACCGGAAGCCAGTGATTCCTGGTGATAATATTCAATGTAACTCTCCTCAGTCTGGTCGAAATTCAGCGGCATGCGGGTTACATGCAACAACCGGAAAAAAATGGCGAAGTCGGCATAAAGCTCCTCTTCCATCATCTTTTCGAGGTTAATCTCAAGGTAACTTAACCGCACCAATCGGGTGGCATCGCGCAACAGGCGTAGGTAGCGTCCATTCGTTACCAGTGCATATACGTGTTCAGTATTATTGAGGTATTCTTGTGTCAGAGCATGGGGAGAAAGCCGGGGGCCACTGGTTTCCCGTCGCTTGTCAAGGTCGTCATTGATACCCATAATATGGATAGGAAAGTCACCCCGGTTAGCTGCCTTATGGCTGATGGCGTATGTCTTATGCGTGTCAGGATGCATGTATGCTATGGCCTTTTCCACCTCATATCCCAACTCCTTAAGCAGGGGGATCATCCAGGAGTTCCGGGTTTCTGCCGTCCCGCTGTCACCCTCTTTCAACCGGTCCCGGCGAATCTTAAATGCAGTCCAATGCGCCCGTGTCACCGCCCATGCAATCCCAATCTCATCCCGCACACTGGTCTTACGGTCCAACCCAAAATCCGCCGCCTGCTGGAACTTAATATCCTCATTCCGGATCTTATCCAAAATTTCGCCGGAAACAATATTCCCCTGAATATTTATACTTGGGTGGTCCATTTTAACTCTTCACTATTCAGGTTACATTATTTATTGTTCATTGAATCATCTCCCTTTCCGCAACCATCGCTCTAATTTTAAATACCAACATGATTATGAATAAGTTGTATTTTAATTTTCCTTTCCTAACTCAATAAAACTAAGCCCTTTACTAAATATATTCCTTAGTGGTGGGATTTCATTTTCATTAATGATTAACTCATTTTTTCCTTCCAATTAATCTAATATGAGCCCGATCCTTTACTTTGTTCCAACCATCGTTTAAATAATGATACAATTCCTCCGAAAGATCACCATCCTTTAAACCATCTTCAAGCATCTCAGGATATGTTCTTAAAAGATTAATAAAGTCTGGGTGCCAACCCCAAATATCATAATCATTAAAGTTTCTATTTATGTAAGGGCTTATGGTATATGTATTTTCATTTATAATATACAGTGTATAATGCTTTGAGTTTTGATTTTCATGAAATTTTTTCCAAAGTTTAGCGGAGCCAGGCATCGTTTGTGTTTTATCAGATATGACTGGATATTTTAAATAAATAAATGAATATTCATATAAATATTGAGCATATCCTTTCCCTTTTATGAAGGAGTTGGATTTGTCAACACTATAATAAGTGTCATTATGTATCACAATCTTTTTTAACCGAAGTAAAGAAAGATCATCATTTGTTCCTGCTTTTTTCAATTTTAAGTAAAGATAATGAGGTCGCCTTGCCTTTTGAATAGATAAATCAACAGGTAGTTCCAATAATTCAGAGTGCTTAACATCATTGAATGTTAAATTTCTATAATCATCATTAATTAGATATCCAGGGCTTAGGTCTTGCACTGTAATCAGGTTTGGCACAATATGCATATTTTTATTGTATCAAAATCGCGTTTTTCTTAAACGAAAGAATTATAAGAGTGCATTCTAAATAGTCAGGACACTGGCTAACCATCGATGTCATAGTAATTATGTTCTGTAATTTAAAATAAATCCCTTGGTGCCGGATTCAATATATAAACGCCCATAAGGTCCGGCGGCAACACCGGATAAACCGCCTCATACCGCTTCCCCCCAACCAACTCCTTAAATTTCCCATGCATCTCTACAAGGTGTTCTGCCCGATCCTCTGCCACTTTAAAAAATTCTTTTTGTTTGTGGACAAAAATCTGCTGTTCGTTTCCAAAAATATCCTGTTGCATGGCAATTGGGAGGCTTGTTTTCGATGTTGCTTCCAATAACAGTTTTTTTGCCTCTTCGTGGTTCAATATGCTCGAATCATCTCCGCTGCCACGGTATCCCCACAGGCACATCTCTTCAGATATCACCTCATGCATGCTGTTTACCTCTTTAATCACATTACGGACCCTGAATTGAATTAAAGTCGTTTTGAAGTCAACAATTCCAGTCTGTATAACAGAGGCACGGGCAACCCTTTTGTAACCTGGCCGGGGCTCGAACGCCAGCGATATAAGTAACTGGCACAATTGCTCGACAAATTGATGGTTTCTGCCAATATACCGGTATCCGGGCGGGGTCGGAGATTGAAAACTCACTTTTGGATTTTTCCCTTGAGGAAAATGCAATTTCAGGTGTTCCGGCAGGTTTGTCAGGGTCATTTGATACCCTGTGCCATCATATTGGACGATTCCGCCGAGATGGATCACAGCCATTTTCACAAACTCCTCAACCGATTTCAAATCTCCGATCGACTCATCAACCTCCTTTAAATCCTGTTCTATCTCCTGCGAGGGAATGGCTTCATGGGCAAAGATGCTGCGCAGATTCTCGGCTTTTTTCCGGATGGTTTCCAATTCATTCCGGTAAAACTCATCGGCAAACATCGAGAGTTGCGATTTATCCGTTTGTTTTCCTGATCCTAAAAGAATATCCTTGATCAGCGACTCCATGATGTTGGTGCTGCCTTCGCCAAGAACAATGCTGACACCGGTTGATCGTTGGATGTCACGAACTTTTTGAATCAGGATTTCCAGCACCTTCCGGTCAATCAGGTTATCCTGGCCAAACAGCAGGTAGGCTTTAACCTCTTTGGCAGTTTGTCCGAACCGGTCTACCCGGCCTTCCCGTTGTTCCAACCGGTTGGGATTCCAGGGTAGGTCATAATGCAACACCGCGGTAAAAAGCGCCTGCAGGTTGATCCCTTCACTGAGGCAATCGGTGGCGACCATGACACGCTGAGGGCTGTTTTCCATCAAATCAATCTTCTCACGCCGTTGTTCATCGGCAAGTTCTGAAGTGATGACCTGTACGTCAACTTTGGATGGTAGTACCTCTTTTAAAATTTTACCAACATATTTGGCCGTTTGAATGTATTTGCAAAAAATGATGGGATGAAAACCCTTTTTCAGCCATTCCTGGATAATCTCTATCGTTCGCTTTACCTTTATATCTTTATCCAGTCCATAAAGGGATTGAATTTTCAATGCAAGCTTTCCGATTTCGCTCCATTCTCTCGTGTCAAGATCTGCCTGGTCTACATACTCGGTAGGAGGGGCGTCATTTTCTACCTCTGATGTATCGGACTCGAACAACGGGTTGACCTGATCAGGAAAGCTGCCGGTTATTTCATCATCACCCTGTTGAAAATGACGGTTCTTTAGCATTTCATACCCGGCCGCCGGGCTCGACATCACACCGCGTAAAAGTGCCAGTGCTGCCCAATATCGCATGCGGGATACATTATCCTCTGAGTTTTCACGGGTCAGCCCCCGGGCAAATTCAAGGATTTCATCATAAAAGTCACTGTATTCCGGAGATAGAGAATAGGGGACCTCTTTGGTGTCCCGCTTTGGAAAGGGGGTCTCCTCCTTCAGCCAGCGGGTGATATTTTCCCTCTTCCGTTGAATGAAGTATTTGGCAATTTTTCTGCGTTTATTTTGATCTGCATCCTGGAGGCTAAAAGTTTCAAGTTCAGGATCCAGTATCCCAAGGATGGATTGGAATTCTTCATCCTTCCCACTGTGGGGTGTCGCCGTGAGAAAAACAAGGTGTGGAGATTTCTTCCGCACCAGTTGATAGAGCATGTTATATCGTTGCTGTTGCGAGGCATATTTAGCCCCGGCCGGTCTTGCACAACTGTGTACCTCATCCACAATCACCAGCTCCGGGCAATCCTGGTAGAAAAATTCCCTCCGTTTATCTGATTTTATATAATCAATGGAGATCACCTGGTAGGGAATATGATAGAATACCGAGCGGTCGTCCGGTAATTTCCTGTCGAGCGATGCAGCCGTACTGGAGCGGATGATCTCCGCCTGGATATCCAGTTTGTCCTTTAATTCCTGTTGCCATTGTTCACAAAGATGAGGCAGGCAAACCACCGCAAATCGTTTGACCTCCCCGCGTTCCATCAACTCCTTCAGGATGATTAATGCCTCCACCGTTTTTCCTACGCCAACATCATCGGCAATAAGCAAGCGCACCTTATCCTGCTTTAGTGCCATCACAAGGGGAACAACCTGGTACGATCGGGGACGGAAAGAAAGTTTCCCCATGCAGCGGAAAGGTCCGCTGGCATTACGGAATGAAAGCCGGGTTGCATCAAATAGCATCTTTGCCGTTTGAAAATCATCCAGGTCTTCTGTCCCCGGATTTGGAAACCGTGCCTCCTTAATTTGATCGCCCGGTGATTGCAATGGAAGATACACTCCGGTAATCTCCTCCTCCGAACCGCCCATCGGTTTGAGTATTACTACTTCTGCATCGGCTGAAGGTAGTACAGTCCACTCCCGGTCGCGAAAGTGCACGAGCTTTCCGGGTTTATATTCCGTCATCTATCTTATTTTTCTGAAGATATCTTTTCTTCGTTCAACAAGTTTCTCAATCGGCTCCAGGTAATGCCAGACAATCACATCATATCCCGAATCCCGGCAGCATTGCCGTTTTTTCTGATCTGCTGCCTTTACAGCCGGTTCGTCATGTACGGATCCATCACAAAATATCAGGGAATAACCATTAAGCGTTTTATATACGAAATCTGCATTCACAAAGCATCCCTGAACATTAACCTGTGCCTTGTCCGGCAACTGGTGCCCGTGTTTATAAAGGTATTCAATAAAGGGTTTCTCTGTCGAGGAGTTGAGATCGTAATTTTCCATCAAATACCGGTATTGCTCCTCCAGCGACCGTTCCCCTGCCTGATTGTCAATCCTGCAATCCATCAGTCGTTCCAACGTCTCTTTCACAGAGAACCTGTCAAGTTTATCATGATAACGCTGATTGTAATAGGACAACAGATCATCATAAGTTGCCTTTGGAGCATCCGGCTTGGTATCAGTACGGGTTACCGGGTCAAAATGCAACACCTTGTATGCTTCGGTAAAGAGCTTCTTTAAGATAATGCTGTTTTCAATGAGTTGAGAAAGCACCCCGAGACTGCCTTCCGAAGCTTCATAGAGGAGGATATTCTTGTGTTCACCCTTCCCCATGATCCACACCCCGATTTCTCCCTCCTCCACCTGGAATTGCATTTCAATGGCACGCTTAAGGGCAAACGAAAGGGATGCCACTCCGGTTTCATCCAGGTTTAATTCTCTGATGGGTTGAATGTAGAGAACATCGGCATTGCCGGTAGTGAAAATCCTTACATTCATTGCCGGATCATCGGGGTTTGGAATTTCAAGGTCCTTTGCTTTTTTCCATTTACCGGTCACCTTACCAATCAGGAACCCATCTTCATTCCTTGAGGCTTTCCATCGTTTGTTAACCTGGATCAATCTGGCCGATTGATGGTATAATACCTGTAATAAAGGTTGATCAGCCTCTTTGATGGTTATCTGACGGGTGGCTATCATGCCTTTCGGGAAGGAGAAATACTGGTCAATATCGAATCCGGTTGGCAGCCGTTCTTCCTCTTCGCACGAAATTCGCTCCTGTGGCTTGGCGTCCGATTCACTTAATTCGAGCAGATTGTTGAAATTTTCTAACGCATCCTGTCCCTTCAGCTCTTCATTGGTAATTGGATCATTATTGATTCCCTTGCCCTCCTCATCAAGAAAAGCATATCCCGTATTTTTAGCAATTTTAATGACGTGATGAGCCGCCTCCGCCTGTGCGACCTGCATACGGGTAATCCGGAACTTGCCGCCATTGTTGTATATTACATTGTTGGGGCCAAACTCCTTCAAGGCAACAAACCTTGGCCTCGATACATACTGTCCTTTGTCAATGTGTTTGAACCCAAGAAATACGCGAACCGGAAGTCGGGTGAAATTATATCCCGGCAGAAAACTTTCTGAGGCCAGGTACCGGTAAACATAAAACTCCGATTCGTTACCGTATTTTTTATTGCTGATATTCAACAGGATGTCACGTTGCCGCATCCCGATGGCATGTTCCCGCTTTGCTTCATTCTTTCTGTTATTATCAGAACCCAACGTAGGATCATCCATCACCAGCCTTGCATTTTCAATCAGTCGATGAGCGGATCGGTAAAGAATTCTCCATCGGTCAAAACTCTGATTGAACCGGTCATAAAAACTGGCTACATGGGTTGCCAGCCAATCATTGGAATACCAAAAAGATTCATGTATTGCCGGGATAGATTCGATGATATCCCGGTATCTTTTTACCCATTTCTGGGAATACCTTGAAAGATGATCCTTGATATAGACCTGAATATCATTTTTAATAGGAATGACAGGAGAAGCCTTGCAATCAAGAATTTCTGCCACAGACACATGCAGATCTTTAAGGCCAAGTTCCATTAAAATATAGGCGTTGAAGTGGGTCAGCAGCAACTCCTCGTTGGTCAGATCCATTTTAGCCGGGACAACCGACCCGGCCACCATCTTTTTACTCTCCTTGAAATAATTCCGGTCATGCGGCGATCCGTTGGAACAATAGGTAAAGATCAGTGCAGCCTGTCCGCTTCGCCCTGCGCGTCCTCCCCGTTGTGCATAATGGGAAGGGTTTGGCGGGACATTTCGCATATGCACCACACTGAGCTCTGCGATGTCAATACCCAGTTCCATGGTCGGCGAACAGAATAAGGCTGAAATTTTTCCCAGCCTGAATTTCTCCTCCCGGTCAATTCGGTCTTTATTTTCAAGTTGTCCGGTATGTTCCCTACCTTCAAATACCTGTTGATTTTTATTAAAATCCTGCTGGTAGAACTTCTTGAAGAAGTCGTTTGGAACGGATTTAATAGTCCGGAAACTGGCTACACGGACATTATCCGGCAATACATCCTGTCCGTTCCCCAATTTCCAGATCACCTGGTCGATTCGCAGCCGGAACCCGGTGGCCTCGCCCTTTTTCCCCCTCACCTTCTCCGATTTCAGGAAATTACCACGTTCGAGAATAGCACAGAATGACTCAATGTATGAGATCATCTCCTCATCCCGGAGCCGGCCCAATCCCTTTTTTTCAAAAAGTTTATTCAGGTACTTGCCCAGATAACTTCTTGGGCCAATACTGGCTGTGTAGCTGCGATCCCTTGTATCACCCACAGGTTTGGTGATAAGAATAAAAGGGGCATCAGTCTTTTCTTCTGAATCCAGCGACCAGAGTTTCTCGTGATCCAGCTTGAGCTTCAGACGTTCTTCTGTCTCAGCAAGCTTATCCAGTAGTTTATAGTGTTCAAATGCGTAGGATGTTCTGAAGAAATTGAGAATCTGTACGATGATATTTTTCCGGGTATTGGGATCCATCGTATTAAAAAGACTTGTTTCTGAAAAAAACGCCTCTCTGGAACAAAACTCGTCCAGCCGGTTATAGGTGATTTCCAGGAGTCCGCATTGTTCAAGGTTGGGTGTATTGTATCGCCAGCCCCGCTTCAGGTCATACAGGATTCGCAGCAGCAGATAATCTTTAATAGCTTTTTCATTTTCAGGATCGGGCCAATCAGGATCTTTGGATGGATTGCGGGCATATTCTTCCTCTTTGAGTTGTAAAGTCGTATAGACCCGGTCGCTGATCGTATCTAAGGTAAGTTTGTTATCCGGCGATGTTCTGAGTGCGTGATAAATCGCAGATCGTAACCGGCCAAGCATCAGGAAATCATTAAAATGTCCAGCCTGGAGGGAAGCATCCTGCCGGTTGTCGGTAAAACTCAGCACCTTCTGATGCGGGGGAGACACATTTTCGTCGCTCAGCGACTTCAGAATACTGAAACTGGTGATGGTAGTGGCGGTACTGCGTCCTTCATTGCCAAGCCGCATCAGCTTGGTGTTTTCATTGGTTTTATAGTCATAAATCACCCCCGACGTAGGGTCAAACAATAGCCTGGCAGGTATGAACCACCCGTTCAGTGGGTATTTATCGTCTGTCGAAAACGCTCCTTCCGGAGTAAATGATATGCGTGTGGGTAGCCGGAATTCATAATAATTATCAATTTTCTCTCCTGCTGCGGTCGTTTTATACCAGCTTTCCGGGAGGAACTCTTCATCTTCAGCAGACCATGCACTTTCACCCTCATCATCCATGATGATATAACCATCAGGGTAGTCAGTTTCTTTGAGCAACCTTCTGGCAATGCCTGCCTGCCGGTCGCCCCTCAGTTCCTCCTTGGTGATCCGTACAGGTAAATCATCAGGGTTTCTGGGGAGCAACATGCCACCTTCAAAATCCTTCCTGACACAAATAAAATCATATCCAGTATACCGGCTGAACAGCACAGGGAAAACCGGCTTCTCTTTTCCCTCCACCTTCACATACCGGCCAGTTTCCAGTGATATGTCTCGTTTGTACTTAGGTTCAAGCGTCACATACACATTCCCGGTTTGCGATATAAACTGGTGTATTTTGAAAGGGAGAAAAGATTGCCTTGGCGTTTTCTTTGCCCCTTCCATGTTCAGTTGCTCGCCCCACTGCAACAAAGCCATGATCGACCTTTTACAAACATCAACCTTTTCATTGGAATCTTTAGCCAGCTTTTCGGCAATCTGATCCAACGTGAATGGTTCACCCCGTTCGAGCGATCCATCCTCATGTCTTAATAAAGCAATCCTGTTCTCAAGCCAGATGGCTAATGGATGGTTAACAAACACCTTAACATTCTTTGAAGGATCAAATTTCCCGTTGATAGCCTCCTGCAAGTCAAACCCTGTTGGAATTTTTCCGGAAAAGTTTGTGCAGCAATCCAGTGTTTCATTAATGATCTGGTCAATGGAAAAAACGCTGCTGAATAATTGGCTTGCCACCTCTGCTACAGCCTGTTTTCGTTGTTCAATGGCCCCCTCGCTCGCCATCGTTGCAGAAGTTCCGATACAGACCAGCTCTTTTGTACAATAATTCCGGATCCTTCTGATTAACATTGCTACATCCGATCCCTGCCTGCCACGGTAAGTGTGCAACTCGTCAAAAACCAGGTACTGTAACTCACTCTCGATAGAATCCCTCAGCCAGCGCTCGGAATTCCTCGTCATGCTCAGTTCCAGCATCATGTAATTCGTCAGGATGATATTTGGCTTTTCATCCCTGATTTTATCCCGTGCCTCCTGGTCCTCCTGGCCGCTATATTTTGTATAAGTAACCGGAAAGACCTTTCCGGTCAATATTTTCAGGCTTTTGATAACCTCATCCAGCGATTTATCCTTCTCATCAACCACAACCCCATCATGCAAAAACGACTTGAGGTAATTAATCTCATACTTTTTGATCTCCTCCTCCTGGGAATTGATCAGCGCATTCATCGGATACACCAGGAACGCCTTCACCCCGGCAGAAGGACCCTTCTTCAGAATCGAATTGAAAATTGTAGCCAGGAACGTCAGCGATTTCCCCGAACCCGTTCCCGAAGTCACCACAAAACTCTCCCCATTCACCCCCTTCCTGATAGCCTCCACCTGATGATGGTACAACCGGTAATTCCCGAAAATCTTTTTGAGATCAGGCTCAATCAGCCTCTCCTCTTCAAGTTCATCCAGCGTCAGATCCGTCTTATACGAAGGATTAAACTGAATCAGCGCATCCGGCAAAAAGAAACTCCCCTTAAACGCCTCCTCCACCTTCTCCTTAATCCGCCTATCCTTAATCAGCGTAAAACTATTCAAATAGTTTTTATAATCCTCAACAACAGCCTGGTGAACCTTAAACGCCTGCATGGGAATGGACTAAGTTATCCAATGACACTCCTAAGAATTGAAATTCAAATTTATACTATATTGCTACATCTTTCATTATTTTGCCATAAATTTTGCTATGGAAAAGTATATAGAATAATTCCAGATAACTTGCCAACTCTCTCGCATCATTTAACGATTCTTTTTCAATTCTAACCTCTGGTATATTTTGACCTTTTGCATTTGTCATCATTATTTTCGATATTTGCTGTTCATCGGTTAATTTTATGAACAGATACCAATCATTATGAACGGAGTACCTTCAATCGGTGGCACACGTGGAATATTTGAAATATTTATACCAGGTGCATTTCTTCTGCTCAACATCACATTTGTTGTACACACATTCATTGTTAAAGAGAATGATTTCAGTGACATTGTCAATACGATCTCAGTTCAGCCAGTTCCTGGTCTGATAATATTGGTTTGCTTCGGTTATCTTCTGGGAGTCTTGTTGCGGCTGCTTAAAACACCTTTTGTTGATACTTTGAGTGGTAGATTCAATAGCGTGTTTTTCTATCAGACTGGTTCAGAAGACTCCAGGATATGCAAAGAGGCATTCCCATACTTTGAATATATATCCAAACTCTCCAAGACTAATTTGCCTGATATAGCACATACATTTTATGGTCACTTTTGGGGTAAATTTAAACGCGACAATGGTAACAGAGAGTTTTATAACTATTGTAAAACAATCATTAATGCAATTGATGCAAGAAGTTCTTCAGAAATTTATGCTGCTGAAGCACTTACAAGGTATGTAACAAGTATGTTTTATGCTTTAACAGTTTCACTACCTTTTGTATTAGCTGCATCCTTCATTTCTCTGTATTTTTTACTTTTTGTTTTTGCCTATCTCATCTCAATGGCCATAATACTGAAAAATTTGAGATTTCTTAGAGTAAAAGAAGTTGAAATAGTATTTGTTGCAAGTATGAAGAATTATTTTACAGAGAAGTGGCCCAAATCAAACCAAACAGCTATTCCACAGATTTTGGCCAATGAGCAGGTTACCAACGATAGGAAGGATGTTAAGGAATGAGGACGGATCTTGCTTTTATAAATGATTTGTCGAAAAAATTTGGACCTACACAAATATCCATAAGCCAGTTCTTTCTTTCCAATAACAGCGTAATTGCTTTGGCTTATAGTGCTTTCAGTCGAACATTAATAGAATTGAAGTCATATGTTGATGACGAATTCAAGGGGAGCATTAACTCGGAAAATCCAAGTAGTAAATGGCCAAAAACGACTTTAGGTTGTTTAACTTCAGATAAATCACTCTCGGAAAGTGAAGTAAATGTTTTAAGGGACTTATGCACCAACTACTCAAATCGAATCATTTCCCTTGAAGAATTGGATCTCATACAAAAAATTAACAGTCTTCAGCTTGTTGTTTTTGGTTGTCGATCATTAGAAAACAAATTATTCTCTCTTACAATCCCTTTAAATGGAGATAAATATGCCGATGATACGCCTCCTCCTTTACATTCCCAATTTGTAAAGGAAGTCATATCTCAATTCAGTAAAGAAAATCATGACTTGTATTTTCCAAAACTGAACCCTAATGGTCGCACGATAAATTCACATTACAGAAACTTTCATGTAGAGACTACATTAATCGCAGAAATTACTTTACCGGAAAGAGTGAAAGAAATTGTATTTGCATTCAGGAATGCTGTGGATAAAAGTTTTCCGGATGTTTATCAATGGTTTGATGAAAGTAGTTGGCATTTGACGCTTAGGGCTCTCGTATCAAAATGAAGGAGGTTGTCAATTATTTAGTTGAAATCGGCTGGCTAAGGTTCTTCGCTTCACTTCATTTATGAGAACATTTTTCATCACATCCAGTTTGCCACAGTTATCGACTTTTCGCATTTTATGTTCAATTTCCAATAATGCTACGGCAACCCAACGGTACCGCTCATTTGACAAGGTCCAGTTATTCGTGGAAAGGCCGTTCGGTTGGCCATCCTGCGCCGGAAACCGGACACGGATTATTGTTTTGATTCCTAATCATATAAGGTGGTCGATAATCAACAACCGTAATAGTTTGTAAAAAAAGAGGGCGACCGGTGGGTCGTCCTCTTTCGTGATACCGGTTATTTGCATGTACCGGCTTACAGGGTTACCGTTTGTTCGACGGAGTTGCCGGGAAGGTCGGTCACCTTTGCCGTGAGGGTGCAGCCGGCCGGAACCGGGACCGAAACAGTGGCGGCATACTCGTATTTCCCGGTGGGAAGGTTGAGTGTACAAGCACCTTCTTCGATTGTGTTCCTGTCAGCGCTGCGGATGGTCACCATTACCCGGGTGACCCGAAAGCTGTCGCCGGCTGCCACCTGAATGGTGTCGCCGGGGTTTCCTTTTGTACCCGGAGGGGTCGATCTGCCGGATGAAGGGTGGTGAAAGAAAGTCCTGCACCGCGAGCCGGTAGGTGGTCATGTTTTTAGTGGCACGAGCCGCGTAGATGGCCTTAAGTTCGGGGTTTTCCATGGCCAGGCGGGCGTATCCGGCTGCCAGCCTGAACCGTTCGCGCACGATTTTCTGTTTTTCCGAGGCCGGGTTGATGGTCCTGGCCGGCGGCATGGTCATGACACTCTTGCCGCGGCGGTTTCTTAGGGTAACCTGGTTACCGAAGATCCCGCTGTAGGTCTTGGTCAATTCATCTGTTTTTGACATGGTTCATTGATTGTTAGGTGAATAAATAATCCTGTTCTTTTTATTCGTGAGACACTGTTTTCAAAAGCGAAGTGAATTGAAAACAGATGTCGAACAATCCCGCGAAGCGGAGGGTATAATACCCCGCTGCTCTGCGGCGGAACTAGG
>Ga0116170_10002661_pt1 | contig 17085 bp, 14 predicted proteins | sample AD_JPNHW1_MetaG_FD_89797 | JGI IMG/M metagenome (GOLD analysis project Ga0116170, IMG submission 89797) | Active sludge microbial communities of municipal wastewater-treating anaerobic digesters from Japan - AD_JPNHW1_MetaG | ecosystem: Engineered > Bioreactor > Anaerobic > Digestate | place...
TCCCTGACATTCTTCAGGATGTAGCGGAACAGCCTGTCGGCGTACATTTCAACTATCTCGTTATACTCGCTGGTTGTCATCTATTTCATTCGAACAAACATAAGACGGAAGAGGCGAGGGAAAAGTTACAAAATAGTACAGAAAATATAAGTATAGTTGCATTGGAGATCGCAGTAAATACGAAAAAATAAAAATGTTCGATTTGTTTGTTCGGTCTTTATCTACTCCGATGATTCAATAAAAATATACGACAAAACCTTGAAAAAATCACCAAAAAATTCATAACTTTCTGATTATAAAACATTATAGTATGTATAAAACACCTGCCTTTCTTGTCTTCTTCCTATGCTGGATCCGTTTTTGCAATGCACAGGAGGTAATTTCAGCAACAGGTAGGTCGGTTGAAAATGCCGGCTATCAGTTAAGCTGGACCGTTGGTGAACCCATGGTCGAAACTTTCTCGTCCGAAAATTCTGCTCTAACCCAAGGCTTTCATCAGAGCAAGCTTGCAGTTACCGCCATCGATCAACTTTCAATCGGTGATTTGGAACTGAAAGTATACCCCAACCCATTCTCCGAAGAACTTTCCATTGAAACCCTAAGAAACGGGCTGGAAATGGAAATCAATCTTGTGCTTTATGATATTACCGGAAAAATGTTGTACCAAAAGAAAATCATGAATCCATTGGAAAATATTCTAATGAAACAATTCCCTTCCGGAAATTATATGATCCGATTTTATTCCAACGGAATGTTACCTCTTCAAACATTCAAAATCGTAAAAACCGAATAAAAATTTATACCATTTGAAAACATTAAAAATAGTGGCGATGAAAAAAATTAGTATATCAATATTCGTATTAATGCTCTGCATTACAGCATTCTCACAGGTTCCACAAGCATTCAAATATCAGGCAGTAGCTCGTGATGCTTCCGGCAATATCCTTGCGGATAAACCTGTTACTTTTCGTATAAGTATTGTACCAGGGAGTGCGACCGGAAGTCCGGTCTTTATCGAAACCCATACCAAAACCACCAATGGGTTTGGATTGGTTGATTTAGAAATTGGCACAGGAACCAAAGTACTTGGTTCATTTTCATCTATCGAATGGTCTGCTAATATCTACTTTTTCAAAGTTGAATTTGACCCTGCTGGTGGAACATCATTTATATTGATGGGGACCAGTCAACTCTTGAGCGTTCCTTATGCTCAACATGCCTTAACGGTTGAAAATGACAAAGTCGATGATGCCGACAGCGATCCCTCCAATGAAATTCAAACGCTTGAACTTATTGGTTCTGATTTAACTTTGTCAAAAGGCGGAGGAACGGTTACTCTCCCTCTTTCCGATTTGGGTGATAACTGGGGAACTCAATCGGCTCAAACCGATGCGACCCTTGAAGGGAACGGAACATCAACTGCGCCACTGAAAATTGCATCACAAAGCGCTTTAGCCGGGCAAACGTTGAAATGGAACGGTACGACCTGGTTGCCCGGTGATGATTTAACCGGAACAACGATCTGGACTCCTTCTGGTGCGAACATCTACTTCAACACCGGGAAAGTTGGAATTGGAAAAGATCCGGCTGCTGATTTAAAACGGTTTCAGGTATTGACTACAGATGAAATTGCAATTTCCGCAACAAATAACAGCACATTGTATCCCTCATTCCGGGCCGAAAACCTGGGAGTTGGGCTGGCTGCTTCTTTCTATAATGCCGGGGGAACTGTAGCTGCCTTTTACAATAACCTGAAAATCCAGGATGGAACACAGGGCTTGGGGAAAGTACTTACTTCGGATGCTGCAGGAGTAACATCATGGCAAACCCCGTCAACGGGACCATGGACACAAAACCATTCCTATGTTTATTGTACAGGAAGTAATGTTGGAATTGGAACTGTCTCTCCAGTTGCACTACTTCATGTTGATGGTGCGGGCAATGCAAACGGTGGAAGTGTTCTGTTTAAAGGTGAATTGAGCCTGGATGCGCCGGCAAACCCACCAGTAACCGGAGCAGGTACCCGTATGATGTGGTATCCTCCGATGGGAGTATTCCGGGCTGGTACCATTACAGGTACCCAGTGGGATAAGAGTAACCTGGGATATTATTCTGCAGCTTTTGGTTCTGACTGTACTGCATCGGGCGATTACTCCTTTTCCGCAAACAATGTTTGTTCTGCAGTGGGGAATTATTCAATTGCCTTAGGATCCCATGCATCTGCTACAGGAATAGTATCATCGTCAATAGGATACTATACGGAAGCTACTGGTAACTATTCCTTTGCAGAAGGATATATGACCAACGCAACGGGAAGTTCATCGGCGGCTTTTAATAATTCAACCACAGCCTCAGGATCTTATTCATCTGCATTTGGATTCCAGACAACGGCCACAAATATGTATTCTTTCTCTCAAGGATATGCATCGGATGCTTCCGGGGCAGGAAGTTTTGCAACCGGATTAAATACTACTGCTGCAGGGATGTATTCATTTTCTAGCGGATCGAATAGCTCAGCAGCAGGTATGTATTCATTTACTGCAGGTTATTCAACAACCGCTCCATCGCTGTGTGAATTTGTAGTTGGAATGAACAATACCACCTATACAGGAAATGCCAGTTCTTTTATCGCAACAAACAGGATCTTTGTGGTGGGTAATGGTTCAAGCAGTTCGGACAGGAGCAATGCCCTGACTGTATTGAAGAACGGCAATGTTGGTATTGGTGTTGATGCACCGACCTATACGTTAGCAGTTTCGGGTACAGCAGCCAAAACGGGTGGCGGAAGCTGGACAAATTTATCTGACCGAAGATTAAAAGATATTCAGGGACAATATTCAAAAGGACTAACCGAGATTGTGGCATTGCAACCAGTGATGTTTACTTACAAAAAAGATAATCCACTGCAACTGGAATCAGATAAGCAACAGATCGGATTTGTGGCTCAGGATGTACAAACCATCTTCCCCGAAGCTGTCAGTGAAAACAGTAGCGGTTATCTCGATTTTAACATGCACCCGGTGAATGTGGCCTTGGTCAATGCGGTAAAAGAACTGAAGACAGAAAACGACAAGTTGAAAACAACATTGAATGAATTGCTTGAACGGATGGCAAATATGGAAGCACAACTGCAAACGTCAATGTTAAAATAAATTGAATTTGGAATTTGAGATTTTGATAAAATGAAAGAGGAAAGTTTTATTAAACTTTCCTCTTTTTGTGGTGCCTCCAAGAATCGAACTAGGGACACACGGATTTTCAGTCCGTTGCTCTACCAACTGAGCTAAGGCACCATCTTTTTGAAATGCGGTGCAAATATAGAACTTATTTTTTTTCTTCCAAATTCCCTGTTAGAAATTGATCCGGTATAACATCATTGGATACAACCCCTGCTGATAGGAATATTTCAGCGTCTTTGTGGCATCGTCGTAATATTTTGAATAGACGTTCTTGTGGTTGGTGGCATTGGTCACGTCGAAGGCCCATTCCTGGGTGATCCTCTTTCCATTAAGCTTGAACGAAATTCTTCCGTCGAGCTTAAAATAATCCTTTTCCCGTTCAAGATAGTCCTTCGAATGGTCGTATTCCTCTTCTCCTTCGGCAATCGACTTTTGCAGGTCGATGTACAGGTTTCTTTTCCCGCCCGACCACAAGGCACGCAGGTTAATGTCAATGGCCATTTTTTTGTTGATTGGAATCTGGTAACCACCAAGGGCATTCACCACGTAATTGGTATTAAACTCCGTGTTTCTCCATTTTTTGTCGCTGCCCTGGTACTTCGAATCGAACAGTGAAGTGGTAACCATGAAATAGTAGTTGTCGGAGAGATATTTTTCAAGGGTGATTTCTGCCCCATAATTCCGGCCAATCCCATCGTTTATAAGGTTTGCTATTCTTGACTGGTGAAACGTATTTCCTTCGTTTACCATCGAGAAATAACCGCGCTCTTTTGATACCGGAATATTGGTGAGATATTGGTAGTAAGTTTCAATCTTCAGTTTTAGGTTTTTGCTGACCATTTGATCGTAACTGGCCACAAAATGTTGTGCGGTAGTGAATTTCAGCTCCTGGTTGGAATCGGTTATCATTTGATGGGTCAGCGTGTCGTACTCTTCGGTAAAGTAGATGTACAGGGGCTGAAGTTGAGAGTGCATCCCATAAGCAAGGCTGAACTTCGAGGTTTCATTAATCTGATACGAAAGGTTGAGCCGTGGGTCAAACGACTGGGTTGCATTGAAAAAGAAATGCTGATAATGCAATCCTCCGTAAAGGGTCATTTTAGGACCAAATTTGTGCTGGATCTCGGCAAAGGCCTGTAACAGGTTGAGTCCGTTTTCATCGGTGTTCAGCATTTTTATGTATTGATTGGCTGGAAGATCCCATTCGCTGCCGGTTACACTGTCGACGTAGTTGATGGCAAACGATTCAAACGACGCACCAGCTTTAAGGGTGTTTTTGGCATTGATTTTCCGGGTATATTTGGTCGAGGCGGTCAACCTGATTTCCTGGTTCTTTTCTCCGTAATACCGGAACGAACGATGATCGTCGTACACGGTGTCAATTTGTGTGTTACAGCCCTGAAGCGATGTCGAAAACGAAGTGAAGATATTGGATTTGCTGTCGGGGAAAAAGCGATGCGAAAGCCCGACTACACCCATCTCTGATCCGTTTCTGGTCCGCAAACCTCTTACCACACTGTACGATGAGGCCTCTTCTGATCCGTCATCGTTAAATTCGATTGAGCTGTTTCCCCCAACGGCAAAAAGGGAAAAGGTTCCGGCTTTTTGGGTTGGGAAATTGAATTTCATCGATAAATCCTGATAGTTGGGAACCCCGCCGCCAAAGTCGAATAGTTTGCCCATCAGTCCGGGAATGGAGTAACGATAGTTAATTAGATAGGAGGAACCAGACTTTTTGGAGATCGGACCTTCTGCACCCAGTTCAAGACCGCTAAATCCTGCCTGGAGCATAAACTCATGTTTTTTGTTGTTGCCGTTCCTCATTTTCAGGTCAAAAACCCCCGAAAGGGCATTGCCATATTCAGCAGGAAATGCACCCGTAAAGAAGTCAGAGTTGCTGAGCTGGTTGTTGTTCAACATGCTGACAGGTCCTCCGGTGGTACCCAGCGCCCCAAAATGGTTGGGGTTTGGAATGTTTACCCCGTCGAGTTTCCAGAGAAGTCCCAGCGAAGAGTTCCCCCTGATCACTATATCGTTGCGGCTGTCATTGGCCGTGATCACTCCCGCAAAGTTGGACGCCATTCGGGAAGGATCGCCCCAGCTACCAGCATATTTTTCGGTTTCTTTGACAGAAAAAGAGCGGGCACTGAGAACGGCCATCTCGTTTAAGGTCTCACCTTTCCCGTGAGCCGTAACAACAATCTCTTCAATGCCTTCAACTTTCTCGGTCAGTTCAACGTCAACGACCTTCTCTTTCCCCGATTCCAGTTCGAGGTTTTTCACTACAAACGGCTCATAACCCAAAAAGCTTACCGTCATTTCGTAACGGCCAATGGGAACATTTTTCAGTTCGAATTCGCCGTTTCCATTTGTGGTCGTTCCCAACGGATCACCGCCGTTTTTCAGGGTTACGTTTGCACCGGGCAATGTGACCTTCGAAGCCTGGTCGATTACCACACCGCGGAGGGTTTGTTTAAATTGCCCGAACGATGGCATCACCAGGGGCAAGAGAAGTACAAGAATAAGAAGTTTCTTCATGGCTATTTATTTTATATGATCTAAAGACAGCAGAAAAGTTTCAGGGTCCAAAAGTCGGATCAAAAAAACAGGCAAAAAATTTTTTCAGGACGAACTGTTGAGTTACCGGGTTCGAATTGATTGAAATAACCGATAGATTGTTAGTGCAAGCAGTTCTTATATTTTCTTGAGAAATGGAATTGACGAATAAAGAAAACTTTCATAACTTTTGAATATCAAAAAAGATTAACTCATAAGTATATCTATGAAAAATTTTGATAATTTCAGATACCACAAAAATGCGATCCCGCAAGACAAGACAGAAAAAGAAGATTTCTTTAAAAAACTTGAAAGTGATTTCTTTGAAGAAGTTTCAAATTCTGAAGCTTCATCAAAATTCCTGGAGAAATTTTGGTGTTCCGGAGGAAGCACTTTTCTAAAAAGCTATGCTCAGAAAAAAGTGGAATTGATAAAAGATTATGAATACTACCAATCCCTCTTTTATCAGAATGAAAAGGATGAACTAGACTATCAGAAAAGAGCAGAACTTTGCCTGGATGCTATTTTGCAAAAAAAACTTTTTAACCTGCAACTTCAATGGCGTGCTGGAAAAATTGTGCTCCCCGATGTTGAATCATGTTTTGATTTCGATTATTGGGGTAAATATATCCGTTCTTGTTCGTTTATTCCCGAAATTACCAGGAATGAAATACAGTTGATGAAAGAATTCCTCTTGAAGATTGACGATCCGGATGATTTTTGTCCCGAGAATATGTATGATTGGCAAAATTATGACTATTTGCTGGAAAAAAACGAAAATGATAGCTGGAAAAATATACCCGAATGGTATAGCTTTTATGATAATCGGATGGGTTCTTCCATGCTATTGTTATTACCTGACATTCGAGGAACTAAAGAAGATTTATACAGAAAACTGGTAAACAGAGAGCATCAGAAAGAGAATCCCAGACAGGAAATACCCAAGCCTCTGACAGACCAACGGCCGTTCATTAAAATATTTGGGCATGATATGATCGATTATGCCCGTGTGGTTGAATCCGATCCCTATATTCTTGAACTTTTTCGTTATTATGAGTTTGAGATAAAAGAACGGGACGAGAAACCCGACTACTGGGATTTGGAAACGGCGCTCCGGACACTTTTATCGGCCGATCGTCCCATCCATTTTGACCCAATGAAGAACTGGGATGAAGCAATCTTTTCAGCTGAATTTAACTATCAAAATATCAAAACAGTTGAAGCTCTCGATTTTGTTTACAATAAGTACCAGATGTACCGCGATCTTGGTCTCTCTCAGGTTGATCTGGACCATTCATTCAACCAGAAACCGATGTACGATAAAATTCGCCAGGAAGTAAGAGAGAATATACAGAAAGGGAAATGGCTGAATGGTGAAATCGATTAGGCGACCATGTAGTGACTTTCCCGAAATATCTCAACAGGATTTTGGCCTGTTTTGATCCAACAGGTTAAAACCCACTCTTACAAAATAGATGAAGATCAAAGCAAAACGATCAGGAAATATTACCGTGTAATTTCAAAACCAAGCTTTGACAGGTCGTCCCAATAGCCCGGATAGGATTTGGTAACTACCATGGGATCGTTGATTTTGATACAACCATTGACGAGTGCAACCGGGGCAAAAGCCAAAGCCATTCGGTGGTCGTGATAGGTATCAATTTCTACGGTGCTGTTGAATTTGGTTTCGTCAAGTTCGCCGTCCCAGGCAAGCTCGCCATGCTGTGGTTCGTACAAATTGGCTCCTAACTTTCCTAATTCGGTAATCAGGGCATTGATACGGTCGGTCTCTTTAATTTTCAGTGTTTCAAGCCCGCTAAAATGGAAAGGTACTTTTTTACAAACACACATCACGGCAAAAGTTTGGGCAATGTCGGGGTTCTCGGTAAAATTCTGGATGTATTTGGAAGGAAGGCTGATTTCTCTCTTTGTCAAACGTACCGCATTCCCCTGCTGCTCCGAATGGATTCCAAACGTTTCGAACCACTTGGCCTGGGCACAGTCGCCCTGAAGGCTTTCAAGTTCCAGCCCGTTGAGTAACAGGTTGGCTTCATCGGCCAGCACAGCCAGTTGGTACCAATACGAAGCGCCGCTCCAGTCGGCTTCTACCGAAAAGGGGATTGCCTGATAGGTTTGTTCCGGAATGGTGATTTTATTACCCTCCCATTTGTACTTGATTCCGAACTTTGCCATCAATTTTAAGGTGAGATCGATATACGAAGCTGAAGTGATTTTATTGGTCAGTGTTAATGTCAACCCATTTTCGATGGTGGGGGCAATCATCAACAAGGCTGATATATACTGGCTGCTCACACTGCCGTCGAGCTCCAGTTTTCCACCCTTGAGGTTCGATCCCCAGATTCGTAACGGCGGATAACCCTCGTTGTTCATGTATTCGATTCTTGCCCCAAGCTGGTTTAGCGCATCCACTAAAATTTTGATTGGGCGTTGCTGCATCCGCTCGCTGCCGGTTATTTCCCATTTACCTACAATCTTTGAAAGAAATGCCGTCAAAAAACGCATGGCTGTTCCGGCATGTCCGATGTCGAAATGATCGGTATTTGAATTCAGTACCTGCACCATTACCCGGCTATCATCGCTGTCGGATAAATTTTCAACAGGAAAGGGACTATATGCCAGTGCATTGATAATAAGTACGCGGTTACTGATGCTTTTCGATGTTGGAAGCGTAATGGCACCTTCCATTTTTTTTTCAGATGACGTTAAGATGTATTGCATTACTTCAATGGAGTTACGGGTTCATTCAGAAGTTTTTCAATTATTCTTTTTCAAATTAATTGTTTCACTTTTTCCAAAACAACCGATGCTGTTTCGTTATTTATTTTTCCAAATATTCGAATAAACATCTTCGGCAGGATCGTTTAAAAAATCAAATGCAGGATTTTTAGATATTGCGTCCATCCACATTTTTTCCTCTTCCTGCTCATAGTAATCATCATCGAGAAGGATCAACACCCGAACATTTTTTTCAGATTTATTCAAGTTATAATTCAACTTCAAATGCCCAGTCTTATCCGTTTTTGATTTGATTTCGATTGCTCTCATTTTGATCTCTATTTTTAGCAAAGTTAATTAAACTAGATCAGTAAATAAAAATCATGAGATTATTCAACATTGAAGTTCCGAAGAATTCAGTTTTCTAAAAAATTCCAGACCTTCCAGAATCAGCTCTCTCTCGCAGTCGACATTAATCTCAACTTTCCCGATTTCAGGGACCAATGTAAAGTTGATCCGTCCGGCTTCGTTCTTTTTGTCTTTGGTCATTTTCAGGTAAAGGGTTTCAAAATCGGATGGAGAAATCGTAAACGCACCGTAAGTGTCAACAATCCACTTCGAAATCCGTTCGGTCTCTTCCATAGGAAAACCCGCTTTCTTTGACGAAAGAAACAGCTCGACAACCATGCCGTAGGCCACGGCATAACCATGAAGGATCGGGCGGTTCTGGTGAAGGGCTAAACTTTCGAATGCATGTCCAACGGTATGCCCCAGATTCAGCGCCTTGCGGATATTTTTCTCGGTAGGATCTTTTACCACAAAATACTCTTTCACCGCAACCGAACGGCCAATCATTTCGTTCAGCAACTCATAGTCAATGTTGTCGAGATCGAAAGCCAGGCATTCGTCCCAGTGCGGTTTGCTGTGGATCAGCCCGTGCTTCAACATTTCGGCATAACCCGAAAGGAGGTTTGCCCGGTCGAGGCTTTTCAGAAAACGGGAAACAATAATCACCGTTCGTGGCTGATTGAAAACCCCGATTTCGTTTTTCAACCCGTTGAAGTTGATACCGGTTTTGCCACCCACCGAAGCATCAACCTGCGAAAGCAAGGTGGTGGGAATGTTCACAAAATGCAGTCCCCGCTTGAAACACGAAGCTGCAAACCCGCAGAGATCACTCAGCATCCCCCCGCCCAGGTTAATGAGCAACGATTTACGGTCGGCATTGTTCTCTTCCAAAAAGTTCCAGACTTTCACCACCGATTCCAAGCTTTTGTTCTCCTCACCACTCCTGATCTCTAACACCGGAATGGATGCAAAAACCGGATATTGCTGCAACTGTGGCAGGCAAAACTCCCGGGTATTTTCATCAACCACCAGATAAACTTTGCCTTCGGGATAAGCAGCAACAATGGAACCTAGCTCTTTTTCAAGCTCATTGGTAACCCGGATATCATTTTCAAACGCTGGAATATTCATTTTTACCTCCGATTTAATCCCCAAAATTAGAATATTTTGTTATTTTGTTGAAAATTATAATAGTATGGAGAGCTCAGAAAATATTAATTTCATCTTTCAGTTTAACAACAAAAGCCGTTCGGCCAATTTCTTCGTCCTGTACATCGTAAGCGGGGCAATCTTTCTGGCAGCAATATGTATTTTCATTTTTTTGAACATGAACCTGCCACTGATTACATCGGTACTGCTTGCTATTGCCTATTTTGTTATTTTTCATCAAACTAAGCCTTCCTATTTTGAACTTTTGGTAACCGAAACCGAACTTCAGATCAACTTTTACTCGGTAGCCACCGCATTGAAAAATTATCAGACTGTACTGATCCAACTGAACCAGTTAAAAAGCTTCGAAATAAAGAAAAAAATGCTGGGTCTCAAAAAGGAGCTGATACTAACCGTTGACTCCAAATTCGGATTGGCCGACTACCCGCCCATCAGTGTTTCAATATTGAAGAAAGGGGAACTGGCTCAGCTCTATGTGGTTCTTTCAAAAATAATAAACCTTAAATAAACAAACCCGCATGCTCACTTCCGGTCTTACCTACAAAATTGCGCTTTCGCTGTTTCCCCGTGTGGGAGCGGTCAATTCGCGCCGTCTGGTGGCCTATTTGGGAACCTTGAATGCGGTTTTTGAAGCTTCGCCAAAGATGTTGAAAGAGATTCCCGGCATTGGCGAAGGGTTGATCAAAACCATTGTTGAAAACCGTGAAGAGGTGTTGAAACGAGCTGAAAAAGAGTGTGATTTTATCAGGAAGTACAATCTGAAAACATTTTTCTACCTCGACAAAGAATATCCGCGAAGGCTTGCCCAGTGCGACGATGCACCGGTTATTCTTTTTCAGAAAGGAGAAGTCGACCTAAACTACCCAAAAGTAATCAGCATTGTGGGAACCCGCAGTGCAACCGATTATGGACGGCAAAAAGTAGAAGAATTGATCTCGGGACTGGCCGAGGCAAACATCCAGGTGCTCATTGTCAGCGGTCTGGCGTTTGGCATTGACGCTACAGCCCACAAAACAGCGCTGAAACACCAGTTGCCCACACTGGGCGTGGTAGGACACGGACTCGATAAAATGTACCCGTCGGCCCATACCAACCTTGCCCGCGAAATGGTTCTGGAGGGAGGCGGGGTTATTTCCGATTTTCCGTCGGAAACCAAAATCGATCCAGGCAATTTTCCCCGACGGAACCGTATCATTGCCGGTTTGTCCGATTGCACCATTGTGGTTGAATCGGGTGAAAAAGGGGGAGCGCTGGTCACCGCCGACATTGCCAATTCGTACAACCGCGATGTATTTGCTTTCCCCGGTCGGACTAATGATATTTATTCAAAAGGGTGCAACGACCTGATCAAAAAGAACAAAGCAGCGCTGATTGAATCAGCTTCCGACCTGATTGAGTTCATGGGATGGGAAACCAACAGCCTGCCTCGCCAGCAGGTTTTGCTGATCGACCTGAACGACGAAGAACGAAAGATTATTGAATTGCTGAAGTCGGATGAAATTATCACCACCGACATTGCCTCGCAGGAACTCGGCATGAATGTACAAACCATCAACGCGATGATGCTGAACCTTGAATTTAAAGGAGTTCTGAAATCGTTGCCTGGGAACCGGTTCAAACTTGTTTGAAGAATAGATTTTTTAGTAAAAACACGAAGACACAAAGTCACGAAGAAAAGTACAATGAAATTGATGAATCTTTCGTAAATTTTCATCCGATATGAGTGCGATGAAACAACTACCCGAAATATACTTTCAAACCCGCGAGGAGTGGCGTGAATGGCTGGCCGAAAACCACGATCAATCGGAGGGTGTGTGGCTGGTTTTCTATAACAAAAATTCAGGAATGCCAACCCTGAATTACGACGATGCCGTGGAAGAAGCCCTCTGTTTTGGCTGGATCGATGGAATCATCAGAAACGTGGACGACAAAAAGTACCTTCGGAAGTTAACACCTCGTACCAACCTGCTGAACTGGTCGGCAACCAACCGAAAAAGAGTTGAAAAAATGATTGAAGAGGGGCTGATGACGGAAGTTGGGCTACTGAAAATCGGAAACTATTCGAAAACCGGAAATCTGGTATGGCCTGAAGAGGTAGAAAAGCCATCTCTCCTGCTATCGTTTTCACCGGAATTATTGGAACGTTTGAAACAAAACCAGCTGGCGTATAATAATTTCTGCAACCTTTCTCCAAGTCATCAGAAAAGGTATGCCCTTTGGGTTATGAATGCCAAACAGGAAGAAACCCGTAAAAAAAGGCTCGAAGAGGCCATTTTACTTTTGGAAAAGAATCATAAAAACCTTTTAAAATAACTTTACGATGAAACGGATACTTTCAATTCTGGCCTTTATTCTGATTTTTCAGTCGGTGAATGCCCAACTCAAAGCTCCCGGCGTAAAATGGGACGACACTTATTCTTTCGACAAATGCAACATGCTGCAGGTAGAATTCTATGCCAAAAACAATGAGCTGATGCGAACCATTGACTATAAATTGTACTACCAGTCGAATGGTGAAAACTTCAGCATTGTTTCGACCAACCCGAAAGGGAAAGACCGTTCGGAAACCCTGATTGACAAGAAAAACCAGGTTGCCATTCAAACCTACAAATCCGGCGATACGTATGTAATGAGCAATGCCGGCGGTTACAAAATGCCCGCCGAAGCCGATTTGAAGAAACTCGATCTGGTTGCAACCAATGAAACCAAACAGATCTGTGGATACACCTGCAAAAAATACACCTACACCTATAAAAAGATTTTTGGTGAGTGCTGGATTACTGACGAGGTAAAAATCTCGAACGATTACGGAATTTTCCGCGCTGCAAAAATGGCGGCCCTGCACAATACCCTCTCGGTTGGTGGTTTTGTAATGGAAATGACAACAGAAGATGCCAAGGGTGGAAAAACCCTGATGAAAACCATTTCTTTAAAAAACAACGAAAGTTATACGGCTGACTTCAAAAAAGTAGAAATGACTACAGCCATTAATAAAGTAAACTATTTTACTTTTTAAAATTATAACCTATTGATCAAAGAGATTGGAGCATAGCAGAAAGCTTGGTATACACCTGCCCGGCAAGTTCTTCGGCTCCCTGATCATTCATAGCTTTCATGGCTTCGAGCGGGTTTATAGTAAAAACTTCCACTGAGTTTTCACTTATTTGTTGCAAACAAACATTGCACGGGAGCATTACCCCTATTTTGTCGTTTTTCGATAGTACAGAATGGGCAAAATGAGGGTTACAGGCGCCCAGTATTTTGTAGGGTTTGAAATCGACATTAAGCTTTGCTTTAAAAGTAGCTTGTACATCTATTTCTGTAATTACACCAAAACCCTGCTCTTTCAGTTTATCGATCACCCGGCTTTCAGCATCAGCAAAGTTTGTATTTCCCAATGTTTTTGAAAGATATATTTCCATAATTAACATTTTTAAGTTCTAAAATTTCCTGAAACAAAATTGCTGAAAAACTTCCTAAAAGTGTGTGATGAAGGTCACTCAAGAGAAGGGTATAACCAAATTCGGTTGTCCCATAAATAAAAACATCGGTTTTTAGGTGTTATCTGCTTGTTAAAAATGCCCGCTGATTTTTAACAAGCGTTATTGTTTACTATTTTAGCGGCAAATCAAGTATTTAATAGCTATGAAGACAACTCTTAAACTTTTTATGGTACTTTTTTTATTCTCGTTGGGAGTACAAGCTCAAAACAGTACGGCATGGCGTGGTGGTACAAATGGAATTTATCCCGATAAAGGATTAATGAAAACGTGGCCACAATCAGGCCCTGAAATTTTATGGACTTTCCAGGGGCTTGGGCTTGGCCATTCATCGCCGGTATTTGCCATGGGAAAAATCTTTGTTTCAACAACGATTGAATCAACCGGGTATATTTTCATTCTGTCGATGGATGGTAAAGAAATCAAGCGCTATGCTTATGGTGAAGAGTTTATTGAAAGCTGGCCCGGAACCCGTTCTACCCCGGTAATCGACGGCGACTGGTTGTATATATACAGCGGCTATGGAGTAATTTATGCATTCGATGCCATGGATGGAACCCTCCGATGGAAAAGAGATATGCTAAAAGAAGCTGATGGCAAAAACATTACCTGGGGTGTTACCGAAACACTGGTGACCGATGGTGATTTGATTTTCTGCTCTCCCGGTGGATCCCAAAATAATGTGGTCGCCTTAAACCGGCTTACCGGAAAAACCGTTTGGAGTTCTCCCGGGCTTGGCGAAGTTTCGGCCTATTGCACCCCGTTGCTGCTTGACCTGAAGAACCGCAAATTGCTTGTCACCATGATGGCAAGCCACATTTTGGGTATCGATGCTTCAAACGGCAAACTTCTCTGGAGCTGGGAACAACCCAACCAATGGAGTGTTCATGCCAATACTCCGGTTTATGCCGATGGAATGCTTTATTGTACCAGCGGATATGGCAAAGGTACCGTCGCGCTAAACTTATCGGCCGATGGCAGTACCATTTCCAAAGCTTGGTTCAATGAAAAATTAGACAGCAGGATGGGCGGGGTAGTTTATCTGAACGGGTTCTTGTATGGCTCGGGCGATAAAAAATCCGAATGGCAATGCCTCGATGCAAAAACAGGTATTTCTAAATGGGAATCAAAAGAAGTTGGGAAGGGAGATATTATCTCAGCCGACGGACTCTTATTCCTTTATAGTGAAAAAGGGGAACTTGCCATTGCCGAAGCCAATGCAACCGCATTTAAATTATTGGGTTTTGTCAAGGTAGATAAAGGAACAGCCCAGCACTGGGCACATCCGGTGATCAACAACGGCATTTTGTATGTCCGTCACGGGGATGCTTTAATCGCTTATAAAATAAAATAGAACAGTTAACCAGATTGTCCCGGGGTTCCTCTTCGGGATGATTTTTTATAGGATTCATGAAAAAATTTGTCGCGATTTTTTTTCTTCTCTTTTCTGTCGGTGCGTGGTGCCAGATTCCACAATTCAGGGGACCCAACCGCGACGGAAATTATCCCGACAAGGGGCTTTTAAAACAGTGGCCTGAAAATGGTCCCCAATTGCTGCTCGAAATCAACGGCATTGGCGGAGGTTGGTCGTCGGCAGTAGTCTATAACAACAACATTTATATTACAGGAATGACCGATTCGACCGATTGCCTTTCCTGTATTGACTTCACCGGAACGATCCGATGGAAAACCCCTTATGCCAGTTCCTGGAACCAGTCGTTTCCCGATACCCGGTCTACACCAACCTTGCTGAACGGAAAGGCTTATGTGAGTTCCGGACGGGGAGTGGTTGCTTGCATCGATGCGGATACCGGTAAAATGATCTGGTCAATCAATGTATTTGGCCAAAACGAAGGGATAACAGGAAATTGGGGCGTAGCCGAATCAATACTTATTGTCGGCGGGAAAGCAATTTTTACCACTGGCGGGAACAAAACCACGATGGTGGCCCTTGATGCCGAAACAGGGAAAGAGGTATGGAAAACCAAAAGCCTCAACGATAACCTGGCTTATGTTTCGCCGATTTTGATTGAGCGAAACGGGAGGAAACAGATTATCGGGCTTGGGGCCAAATTTTTGTTTGGGGTAAATCCCGACAACGGGAACATCGACTGGAGCTACGACTACTGCCACATCGATGATGCTGAATGGGGCGAAGACGGTGCAGTAATCAACTGTACTTCTCCCATTTATCATGATGGTTTTTTGTATGTAACCAGCGGATATAACCACACCGGGGCTAAATTCAAACTGAAAGAGGACCTTTCGGGTGTTGAATTTCTTTGGAAAGATGAACTGCTCGACAACCATCATGGTGGCGTGGTTTTAATCGACGGATACATTTATGGATCGAACTGGGTAAACAACGGTAAGGGCGACTGGTGCTGCATCAGCTTCGACACCGGAGAAAAGAAATACGAAGAAACCTTCAAAAACAAAGGCAGCATTGTAGCTGCCGACGGAATGTTGTACATTTATACTGAACAGCCCGGTTTTGTGGGATTGGTAAAACCCAACCCCGAAAAGTTTGAGTTGGTGAGCAGTTTTCAAATTACTAAAGGAACAGGTCCCTGCTGGGCGCATCCCAGTATTTACGACGGAAAACTTTTTATCAGGCATGGTGATGTGCTGATGGTGTACGACATCAAAAACAACCCCTAAATCTCCTAAAGGGGACTTAAAGCCCCAACGGGGCGAACGAATCAGCATAGGGCAACGCCCTATGAAAAGAGGACAAAAAAGACGAGAAGCCCCAACGGGGCGAAAGCTATAAATTAAATGAGCGACAATAACAAACATGCAGAATCTAAAAGCCCCCTTCAGGGGGTTGGGGGTAAGCCCCCCCCTTTAGGGGGCTGGGGGGTTCTTTTGCTTTTTATTGGTCTCCTCATTTTCTACCTTTTCTTTAATCCCACCCGTTCGTTTCAATCCAGCAATCCCGGCATGGACAACCGTGGGAAAGGGGTTGCCTCATCGATGGTGATCAAGATTGGAGAATTCTTCGAAAAAAAGGCCGATAAGGAGAGCGACCTGAAAGAAAACTGGCCTCGTTTCCGGGGTGCCGATTACGACAATATTTATAAAACCCCTCGCAAACTGGCTTCCTCGCTGCAAGGCAAAGCCGGAGAAATTCTCTGGTCAAAAAAACTGGGTGAAGGCCACGCCGGGGCAGCCATCTACGAAGGAAAGGTGTATGTGCTCGATTATAACGAAGAAGAACGTTCCGATGTGCTGCACTGTTGGGATTTGAAAACCGGCGACGAGCTTTGGAAACGCTGGTACAAAGTGCCCGTGAAACGCAACCACGGTATGAGCCGTACCATTCCTGCCGTTACCACCGACTTCATCCTCTCGATGGGGCCGCGCTGCCACACCATGTGCCTCGACCGCAAAACAGGCGATCTGCTTTGGACACTCGACATTGAAAAGGAATACGAAAGTGAAACACCACTGTGGTACACCGGACAGTGTCCGCTTATCGACAATGGTGTCGCTATTTTGGCCACCGGAGGAAAAGCGTTGATGATTGGTATCGACTGCAAAACGGGCAAAAAGCTCTGGGAAGTTCCCAATCCCGACGGCTGGAAGATGTCGCA
>Ga0116170_10002662_pt1 | contig 17079 bp, 14 predicted proteins | sample AD_JPNHW1_MetaG_FD_89797 | JGI IMG/M metagenome (GOLD analysis project Ga0116170, IMG submission 89797) | Active sludge microbial communities of municipal wastewater-treating anaerobic digesters from Japan - AD_JPNHW1_MetaG | ecosystem: Engineered > Bioreactor > Anaerobic > Digestate | place...
AGAAATTTTAATGCTTAATTTTTATTTAAATGTTTGAAAACGTGAAAAATTTCGGCAACACGTTTTGTTCGTTTTGGTATATGCAAGATATGACCTTGGTTTAAAAAAATAAACACCGGATTAATGAAATTTGACAAAAGTTATCAACTTGAGAATGTTAATATAAAGATTTTCAGTATTTTGTGATTTTATAAGTGCTGAAAAGTTTACAAAAATTAAAATCCAGTTTCGAATTGATGAAGTTTGATATTTGCGTAAAAGGGCTGAATTATAAATGATTATTGTATAATATTGTCGAAAGCACAATATTCAGACTCCGATTTTAATTACTTGTTGAAAACTTTGCTCAGAATAATTTGGGTTGCTCCCAGGTTTTGTTTTGTATAGGCAATACACTTTTCTGAAACTGCCTTGCGTTTGCTTTCGTCCGTTAACATTTGGTCGAAAACTACGCCAAGGTCGTCGGCATTATTTATCGGAAATGCTACCCCAAGTTTTACCATGCTGGTGGCTTCGGCAAACTTCAGGTAATTTGGGCCAAATGCAATTGGCATTCCAAATATGGCCGCTTCGAGCGTGTTATGAATACCAACGCCGAAGCCTCCGCCAATGTATGCAACATCAGCATACCGGTATATCGACGATAGTATCCCGATTGTATCAACAATGAGTACTTGCTTGTTAATTACATTCTCTTCGGTGGCTTCAGTGAAACAAACTACGTTGGTTTTCAAAAGGCCAAGGAGTCGATCAATATTCGCCCGTTTTGTTTCGTGTGGTGCAATAACAAATTTTATATCAGGATGTTTTGCGATGTATTGAGCCAGAATTTCTTCGTCGGGCTTCCACGAACTTCCGGCTACCACAACCAGGCTGTTGCCCTTGAATTTCTCAACAACCGCTATTTCTTTCCCGTTTTTTGCAATTTCGGCTACCCGGTCAAAACGCGTATCTCCGGCTTTAGTTACATTTGATATTCCAATTTGCTTTAGAAGTTGAACTGAATTTTCGTCCTGTACAAAAAAGTGCTCAAAACACCGGAGCATTTTCCGGTACCATTTTCCCCCGGGCGAATTTTTAAAAAACTGCTGGTTCTCGCGAAAGATTGCTGAAATAAGATATAATGGTGTATTGCGTTTCTTCAGTTCGTGCAAATAATTGTTCCAAAATTCGTATTTCACAAAAAAGACGACTTCAGGATTTACCTGTTCAATCAGCTTTTTCGCGTTTGTTTTGGTATCGGCAGGCAGGTAGCAAATGCAATCGGCCAGGTTGTAATTTTTCCTGATTTCGTATCCGGATGGAGAAAAGAATGTGAGCAGGATTTTATACTGAGGATATTGACTTTTGATTGCTTCGATGATGGGGCGGCCTTGTTCAAACTCGCCAAGCGAGGCACAGTGAACCCAAACAACACGATCATCCTTTTTTAGTTTTTCAGTTAATTGCTGAAATGTTTTGCGACGACCCTGGCATATTTGTTTTGCCTTGATGTTAAATGGAGCTGCAAGTTTAATGAGCAACGAAAAAACTCTGATCGAGATTGAATAAAGGGCGTCTATCATGTTCTTGTTGTGTTAAGTTTATTTGCGTTCTGTTCTCCGTAAATGTTTAATTAGTTGCTGGCGAGGTATCCGGTGTCTTTCTTTAAATCGGGTTTCATCGAGGCAGCAACTGCCAGTTGGTCGCATCGTTCATTTTCGGGTATGCTGGCGTGCCCTTTTACCCATACAAATTTAACCTGATGCTTTTGGTATATCTTAAGAAAGCGCATCCAAAGATCCTGATTTTTTTTGCCTTTGAACCTGATTTTTACCCAGTTCCAAATCCAACCTTTTTCAACAGCGTCAACCACATATTTAGAGTCACTGTAAATGGTAACCTGCGAATTTTCGATTTTTAATGCTTCAAGCCCCGCGATAACAGCCAGCAATTCCATCCGGTTATTGGTGGTGAGTTCGTATCCATCAGACAACTCTTTTCTGAATTGCCCTGAAAGCAACACCACACCGTAGCCTCCAGGACCAGGATTTCCGCGTGCTGCACCGTCAGTATAGATTGTAACGTTCAAGGTTGTAATTTCAATATTTGAGTTTAGCCAAGCCTGAATTGTTGATAGTTAAGCCGTAGAACTTCAAAACAAAAGACCCGCAAAAATACGGGTCTTTCGCATATAATAAAATAGTTTGTTACTGAACAATTGTCATTTCGTTGATCAGATTTCTTGCATCGCCCATTTTGTCGATTGTCCAAAGAACAAAGCGAATATCGACGTTGATACATTTTTGCAGATCGTTTTCAAAAGCGATGTCGCCGCTCATTGCTTCCCAGTTTCCATCGAAAGCAAGCCCAATCAATTCACCGTTGCCGTTTATAACAGGGCTGCCCGAATTTCCTCCGGTAATGTCGTTGTTGGTAAGGAAACAGGTATGCAAAGTTCCGTCGGAGTCGGCATAGCGACCAAAATCTTTCTTGTAGTATAACTCTTTCAGTTTGGCTGGCACGTCAAACTCGTCGTCACCCGGTATTTCTTTTTCGATGTAGCCTTTCAATGTGGTGTAGTAATTGTATTTCACGGCATCGCGTGGAATGTAATCACCAACTTTCCCGTAAGTGAGGCGCATTGTTGAATTTGCATCAGGATAAAAGTTTTTGTCAGCTTCCATTTCCATTAAGCCACCCAGGTAGAGCCGGTTTCCTTTTTCAAGATCGTCGGTCGTTTTGTTTGTTTCTTCGCCAATTAACCCCATCATTCGGAATATTTCGAGCGACGACTGGAAAATTGGATCGTTCTCAAGCACTTTAGCGCGGGGCGAATTGAAGAATTTTTCTAAGCGTTCGCGACTGCCAAAAACCGATTTGGCGTACATTTCTTTGGTGTATTTTTCAAAGTCGTTGTTGTATTTCGATTTTACAACACTGAAGAATGGCGGATGATATTGCGCCGAAACGTTATCAGCGTATATTTTGAAAAGTGCAGCTGCAATTTTTTGATCGGTTTCCGAATCGTAGTCTTTGAAGAATTCATCCAATCCGCTTTTTACCCGTTCGCTTGCCAGGTTCACTCTTTCCGAGTTTTTATCAGATTTAAGAGCATCGTACAATGGGCGAGTACGGTATGCAAAATAGAAAATCTCAGGTCCGCGAACCATCGACTCAACCATGTATTCAAATGCCTTTTCGTCATCAAGATTTTTGTACGAGTTTGCAATGGCAGGCAGTGCTTCTCCGTATTTTGCTTTTCTTGCCTGATCAGCTTCTACCCATTTCGTAAATTTATTTTCGAGCTCTCTTTTTTTCTCCAGTACATTCAAGTGTTGAAGGCCTTCGTTTTGGCCGATGCTATACTTGTAGTAGTTTGAGCTTCGCGCATATTTTGCCGAATACATAATGCGTGCTTTGCGCGAAGTATTCATAAATTCCTGCATAATGCGTTGCTTTTCTGCGCGCACTTTAATCCTTATCGGATTCGTTACATTCATCGTATATTCTATTCCGAATGAAGTTTTATATCTGTTGGTGGTGCCGGGGTAGCCGAGAACCATCGCAAAATCGTTCATTTTATAGCCCTTCAGGGAAATTGGCAGGTGATGCTTTGGTTTGAACGGAACATTGTCTTTGGAGTACGAGGCTGGCTTTCCGTCTTTTCCACAGTAAATTCTGAACATACTGAAGTCGCAGGTATGACGGGGCCACATCCAGTTGTCGGTGTCGCCGCCAAATTTACCCATTGACTGAGGTGGAGCACCAACCAGCCGGATGTCGCGGAATGTTTCGTAAACAAACAGATAATAACGGTTGTCGTTGTACATACCCTGAACCCGAGCTTCGTAATGCGTGTCGCCAATAGCGGCTTTTTCGATTTCGTTCGAAATTTCGCGAACTTTCCGGTTGCGTTCCTCAACACTCATTTGATCGTTTAACTGAGGAACTATTTTGTTGGTAACATCTTCGAAATTAATTAAAAACGATGCTGTTTTCCCTTCATTAGGCAGTTCTTCCTCTTTTGTTTTTGCCCAGAACCCGTTCTGAAGATAATCGTGGTCAACGGTGCTATGTTCCTGGATTTCGTCGAATCCGCAATGGTGATTTGTCAACAACAGGCCTTCGTCGGATACTAATTCGGCAGTACAAGAACCGTGGTCGAGAGCAACAACCGCATCTTTCAAGCTCGAATGGTTAATGCTGTAAATGTCTTCTGCGCTAATCTTACACCCCTCTTCTTTCATTTGGTTGATATTCAGCTTTTCAATCAAAGCCGGCAACCACATCCCCTCGTCAGCAATAACAATTCCAGGAACAAAAACCTGGATGAATGCGACAATTGCAAGTAAACGTTTCACTCGAAAATAGTTAAATTATTAATTTTATCATTTTTACGTTCTCGTGGAACACACATATCGTGGAGTATTCACACAGAACATTATTCCCATTTCTTGTTTGCCTGGCCGCTTTTGGAATTATACTACGGCAAGTTCGTTTCATCCTACGAATTAGAAAATTATTGGAAATTGAAAGCGCAAAGATATTGATATCTCGCTTACTGCAACCCTTTTTTTCAATTGCTTGAAAAAAATCGTGTTAATATCATTAAACAAGGCTTTTGGCGATATTTTTTGCTGTCTAAAACACTTTTAAACCAATTTTTTTGCTGTTTAAGGGAGCGATTGAGAATTATGTGCTGAAACTAACTTCCCAACTTTTTTATCTTGAACCAAGCATTAATGTTATCTTTGCCACGAAAATTTAATCAGCAAAAACCATGGAAAGAAGAGTAAGGGTGCGTTTTGCGCCTAGTCCGACAGGCCCGTTGCACATGGGTGGCGTTCGAACAGCATTATTCAATTACTTATTTGCAAAAAAAAATGGTGGCGATTTCCTTTTGAGAATTGAAGACACCGACCAAAACAGATACGTTCCTGGAGCGGAAGACTATATTATAGAATCGCTGAAATGGTGTGGGCTTGTTCCCGACGAAGGAGTAGGATTTGGCGGCGAATACGGACCATATCGTCAAAGTGAAAGAAAAGCAATTTACAAACAGTATGCTGACTACCTGATTGATCATGGTTTTGCCTATTATGCTTTTGATACGGCCGAAGAGCTCGATGTACTTCGCAAAGATGCCGAAGCCAATAAACAGGTTTTTTCATACGATCTTCATACACGCAACAACCTGAAAAATTCGCTCACTCTTTCTCCGGAAGAGGTTGCAGAAAGGCTGCAAAGCGGTGAACATTACGTCATCCGTTTTAAGATGCCTGAGAACCGCGACATTGTTGAAGAAGATTTAATCCGTGGACGTGTGTCGTTCAATACCAATCAGCTCGACGACAAAGTGTTATTCAAATCCGACGGAATGCCAACTTATCATTTGGCCAATGTTGTTGACGATCACCTTATGAAAATTACTCATGTCATTCGTGGCGAAGAATGGCTGTCGTCAATGCCGCTGCATATTTTACTATACGAATCATTGGGCTGGAGCGACACTCGTCCGTGTTTTTCACATTTGCCGCTTATCCTTAAACCTGAAGGGAAAGGAAAACTGAGCAAGCGCGATGGCGATAAAATGGGCTTCCCCGTATTTCCGCTTTTATGGAAGGACCCCGAAACGGGCGAATATTCGCGCGGATACCGGGAAGATGGATATTTCCCTGAAGCTTTCATTAATATGTTGGCTCTTTTGGGCTGGAATTCAGGAACAGAACAGGAATTCTTTTCGATTGAAGAACTTATAGATGCGTTTGATTTGGCTAGAGTCGTAAAATCGGGCGCCCGGTTCGATCCTGAAAAAGCCAAATGGTTCAACCGTCATTATCTTCAGCAGAAACCAGCAAAAGAACTTGCTGAAATGTTTAAACCGGAGTTGTTTTCAAAAGGGATAGACGTTGACTATGATAAACTTGAGACAATTGTAAGCAAAATAAAAGACCGTTGCGAATTTGCTAAAGACCTTTGGTCGCAAAGCAGTTACTTCTTTGTTGCTCCTGAAAGTTATGACGAGAAGACTGTAAAATCGAGGTGGAAAACTGATACTGGAGAGAAGCTTTTGGCAATTTCACAGTTCCTCGAAACTGTTGCAGATTGGAAAGCAGAAAGCATCAAAGAAACTTTTTCAGCGTTTATGACCAGCAAAGAATGGGGATTTGGAGCAGTAATGGTTCCTATTCGTCTGGCCTTGGTTGGTACAAGTACCGGACCCGATTTGTTCGAAATTTTAGAACTGGTTGGCAAAGGCGAAGCGATTGCAAGAATTCGAAAGGCAGTAAGCCAGATTCAATAAATTAAGAAAGGCTCCAATTTGGAGCCTTTTTTTATGCCATCTTCAGGTCAATTCCCATTAGAATCATTGAGATTAGTACCAGTCCAACCAGGATACGGTACCACCCAAAAGCTTTGAATCCATGCTTTTGCAGAAACCCGATAAACGTTTTAATCGCGACCATTGCCACTAAAAATCCGACTAAATTTCCCAGCGCAAGCATCTGAATGTTGCTTCCTGTAAGTATTTCAGGAGTATCTTTCCAGGTGTCCCACAAACTTTTTGCAAAAGCACCAGCCAACGTCGGGACAGCTAGAAAAAACGAAAATTCGGCAGCTGCTTTGCGGGTAAGTTTTTGCTGCATTCCTCCAATTATTGTTGCGGCGCTGCGGCTGAAACCGGGAAGGACAATTGCAATAATCTGGAATACACCAATAACAAATGAATTTTTTATCGTGATGTTTTCTTCTTTGGTGATTGCCGGTTTCTTAAACCAGTTATCGACAAAGAGAAGCACGAAACCGCCTAAAAACATTACTACCGAAATAAACAAGGGCGTTTCGAGCACCTTGTCGATGTGCTTTTTCAAAAGAATACCAACAATTGCCGACGGAATAAATGCAACGACAAGCTTGATGTAGAAACTTAATTGTTTCAGGTCGAGAAATTTCCGCCAATACAAAATAATTACCGACAAAATCGTTCCAAATTGGATGTTCTCGATAAAAAGCTTGGTGAAAGCATCTTTTTCAATTCCTAGTACTGCTGATGTAAGAGCCATGTGGCCGGTGGAGGATATTGGAAGAAATTCGGTAACGCCTTCAACAATACCCAGTACGATTGTCTCAAAAATTGTCATAACTAGTATTCTGGTTTCCGGAGATAAAAATAAGTTTTCCCCTCGGTTTTATCGTCGTAATTGTATATTTCTTTTCCTTTATGGATGTTGTAAAAAGCAAGCATCGCTATATCGCCCGAGCAAAATAATGAATGTAAGCACATTACAGTTAAAAAGGAATACATTAATTGTTGATTAAAGCAAATTGCAACTCCAATAAGGCAAGTAATTTTTACGATAATAAAAGGAGCCAGGGCCACAATTCGAAAGGCTGCCGGAGCAATAACCTGTCTGTCGGCCAAGGCATAAAAGATAAATTTTCGGGGGATAGCTCCGAACGAAATCTTTCTGGCGCCGGTTACCAGGTAAGCGAGGGCATGGAGTAATTCGTGGATTACAATCAGAATAGAAACCGAAAAAACAGCCGCTAAGCCAATAAATAAAATGGGCTCATCAAAGCCCTTGATTGCCAGCACTACACTTCTGGCTAAGAGGAAAATGAACAACAAGACCATCAATAGCTGATAGATTGAGTAAAGAGGAATAATGCGTTTTTCTTGCGAAATCTGTTGAACAACGAACTCTTTCAGTTTCTGATGCGACACTTCTGTCAACAGTTCAAAATTGTTTTGGTCCTGCAAATCTTCCGGAGTGTACTTCGGTTTCATTCGTTATCGTTGCGGATGATTTGGGTAAGCGCTCTTAAATTAATAAGTCGTGTGAAGAAAGCGAACAAAACGCTGGCTGCAATCATTGTGAAATAGCCTAAATACCATACATCGATTTGTCGGCTGACATATCCCATTAACGTGACAAAGCCGATGAAAACACCGAGCTTGGCGATTAATCGGTAGTTTACAGTTAATTTCAGTATAGTTACGGCCAGTATTGTTTGGGCAAGTGCTGTAAAAAGTTGCGTTGCCAAGCTGGCCCAGGCCGATCCGAGTGCTTTCAGTTCGGGAATTAGCAGCAAGTTCACCGCAATGTTAATGCCCATGCCCACAAGTGCCATGTAGTTCAATTGCTTTATGCTTCCGTTGGCTGTTAAAAGTGTGCCAAAAATATAAGTAGTTGCTATGCCGAGAAAGCTGATCATCAGAATTTGAAAAATCGATGCCGAGAACTCCATGTTGCTGTAATTGAGCAGTGTCATTATCTCCTGATCGTAAAAGCCTGACGATAGGCTAATCACAATTGCAGGCACAAAAAGCAACAGGAATGAGAACTGAACCATCGAGCCAATCTCCTCCTTTTGTTTAATCATGCGGGCGAAAATAGGAAGTAAAAGTCCGGCAAACAGCACTCCAAACATCGAGACTGCATCGAGCAAACGGAAGGCGTGGGCATAAATACCTGCCTGCTCTTTTCCGTCGGGTAGCAAACGCTCGAGCATAACCGAGTCAATCCGGTTATAAAATGACATTAGAAGAGCCAAGAGCGCGTATGGATATGTTTTTCGGAGAAAAACAATAAAGAAATGGCGGTCGAAATACAGCTTTAGTTTTCCGGTTCGTGATAAAACAACTGCCAGCGTGATTAAACTCGTTAACAGGTATGCTGCTGTTTGTGCGTAAACAAACCATTCGATACGGAAATGGTGGTTCGTAATGTTTGTAAACAGTAGGACAGAACAAATAATGATCATCAGGGTCCGGTCGAGAACAGACAACAAACTATCTGTGCGGAACAGATGAAGCCCGCTGATGTTCGACCGTAAGTATAGTGTAAACGAAATCAGGAACTGATTCAGGATAAGAAAAATAAGCAGGTGAAGTTGAACTTCGCGGTAGCCGATAAGCAATGCGGTAACAATGCAAACCAATGCATAAATACCTGCAAGTATAAACTTTAGCCCAACAATGTTGCTGATATGTTTGCGGAGCAACTGCCGGTGCTGGGCTATGTTTTTATTGTTGTAATTGGTAATCCCCAGATCGAGTATGATATTGAGGATCATAGAGAAATTGAGAAGCGAAAAATATAAGCCATAGCTTTCATCGCCAACCATATTTTGTACGGTGACGTCAATTCCGAATATCCAAAAAGGTTTGATTAAAACATTCAGAAAAAGAAGCAACAATAGGTTTGTAATAAACTTCCGTTTCAAGCAGTAAACTTTACCTGTTTTTGATTAAAGTGCACCAAAAGTAGCAATTTTTAAGCAGACTTTGTACATTTGAGTATAAATCGCATTGCCATTCAAAAACTATGATAATTGCCGTAAATACGCGTTTGTTATTGCAGGGAAAGCTGGAAGGAATTGGTTGGTTTACGAGAGAAACTTTATCCCGAATTACAACTGAACATCCTGAGCATAAGTTTATTTTTATTTTCGACAGGCCCTACGCCGAAGAGTTCGTTTTTTCAGAAAATGTGACCCCGATTGTACTTTCGCCCCCTACAAGGCATCCGTTTTTGTGGTTTATCTGGTTTGAATTACAAATTCCGAGGATTTTAAGAAAGTATAAGGCCGATTTATTTTTCTCTCCTGATGGATATTTGTCGTTGAATACTTCTGTTCGTCAACTGGCCGCCATTCACGACATAAATTTTGCCCATCGCCCAAAAGATTTGCCTTGGCTGAAAGCAAAATATTACAACTATTTCTTTCCCAAATTTGCAAGGAAAGCTAAGCGGATTGTCACTGTGTCATATTATTCGAAAGAAGATATAAATCGCACATATCATATTGAAGACGATAAAGTTGATGTGGTTTATAATGGAGTTAATTCGGCTTATACTCCTACTTCGAACGAGCTAAATGCTGAAACGAAAGAAAAATACGCTGGTGGAAAAGACTACTTTCTGTTTATCGGGTCACTTCATCCACGCAAAAATATTTGCGGTTTGCTGCGGGCTTTCGACGGTTTTCGTACCTCGGTTGACTCTGATCTGAAATTAGTGATTGTTGGTGAAAGCATGTTCAAGACTGCTGACATTGAAATGACTTACGAAGGAATGCGATATAAAGACGAAGTGGTTTTCACTGGCAGGCTCGATAACAATGAACTGCATAAAGTGCTTGGCGCTTCGATGGCATTAACATTTGTACCATTCTTCGAGGGTTTTGGAATCCCGGTTATTGAGGCAATGAACGCCGGTGTGCCCGTGATTTGCTCTAATACGACGTCTTTGCCTGAAGTTGGCGGAAACGCAGTATTGTATGTCGATCCTTTTTCTTTGACACAGATTAAAGATGCGATGATCAGGATTTACCAGGAGAAGGAGCTTCGCGAATCGCTCGTTGAAAAAGGATTTGTGCAGAGACAGAAATTCAGTTGGGACAAAACAGCAGAATTGCTTTGGGGCAGTATCCAAATTTGCGTTAATACCTGAAGCAAGATAAAAGTAAAAAGGCAAACGTGAAAAACGATAAACTTCAATTGTTCCTACAGGAAGGTAGGGTAGAAGCAGGTTGTGATGAGGCCGGGCGTGGATGTTTAGCCGGGCCGGTTTTTGCAGCGGCCGTAATATTGCCTCCCGATTTTGAAAATGATTTACTGAACGATTCCAAGAAATTAACTGAAAAACAACGCTATGCGTTAAGACCGGTTATTGAAGGAAAGGCGTTGGCCTTTGCCGTTGGTGTAGTTGATAATCAGGAAATTGATCGGATAAACATTCTTAACGCATCGTTTTTGGCTATGCACCGGGCGATTGCGCAATTAAAAGTAAAACCCGAACATTTGCTGATTGATGGAAATCGCTTTAAAAAATATCCTGAAATTGCCCATACCTGCATTGTAAAAGGCGACGGAAAGTTACTGCCTATTGCGGCCGCCTCGGTGCTCGCCAAAACTTATCGGGACGATTTTATGGAAAAAATACATCAGGAATATCCGCAATACGACTGGCAGAAAAATAAAGGCTATCCAACATTATTTCATCGGATGAAAATCCGCGAAATCGGAATCTCGCCATATCACCGCCTAACTTTTGCCGGGCAGGGCGACCAGCTTACGCTCGACTTTTAAATGGAAATTTCTACATTTTATTGGCAAAAAAAATACATCCATACAGGAAACAAAATTACCTGCATGGATGCACTTGATTTTATTTTAGAATCTCAGCTATCGACTAAATTATTGCCTATTCTTCGTCTTCACCGCCATCTTCCTCTTCATCGTCGTAGTCATCATCGTCATAATTGTCATCATCAGCTACGTCGTCAACTTCTTCAACATCGTCGGTTCCGGCAAGAATATCATCATCACCATATTTTGCTTCGTATTCTTCTTTGATATTTTCCTTGAGCGAACCCGAGCTGTCAAAGTCGTCATCATCTTCAATAATTTTTTCGGCTTCGTAAACTGTCATCCGAACCAGATAATACTTGTCGTCTGTTTCGAAAGGTAATGCACTCACCCGCTTGCCGTCTTTGTTGGTAAAGTAGATTAGGTTGTCACTGTATCCGTTTGGGTATTCAAGTTTTATCTGTTCCTGAATTTCCGGATCAAGCTTGTCGTAATCCTTAATTACTTTGGGTTTGTTTGAATTCATCGATTAATATTTTTAATGGAAAAAATAAGTAAATCTTATGGGACGAATATAAATGAAAATCTATTTTTCATGCAACATTTTCGTGCAATATTCTTAATTTTTATCTTCTGATTTTATTAATCAAAGTCAATCATCACTTTAATAGCGCCTTCTTTATAGTCAGCAACAATGTCGAACGCTTTTTGTGTTTCGTCCGGAGCAAAGCGATGAGTGACCATTTTTTCGACCGGAAGACCTTTTTTGATCAAATCAATCGATTTTTCAACGCAGTGATTTTGACGGCGTACGTTGATGATTGTAATTTCTTTCCGGCGCATCAGGTCCATATCAAACACATATTTTCCTTCAGGAGGAATGCCTGTTAGCACTAGCTTTCCACCTGGTTTCAATATTCTGGTTGCATCGTCAATGGCTTTTTGCTCGCCGCTGCAATCAAAAACTATGTCGAGTAAAAGTGGTTCAACTTTTGCAGTTTGGTCAGAAGCATCTTCTGTAAACGGATCGAATACGAAGTCGGCATTCAGTTCTGCGGCCTTTTTCCTTCGGTATTCCAATGGCTCGAAACTGATAACTTTACATGATGAACTAATCGATTTGATGACCATTAAAACGCTCAATCCGATAGGGCCAGCGCCAAATATGCCAACTGTTTTCCCGTTGAAATCGGAATTTGCCAACTCAACGCTGTAAGTTCCGATTGTAAGTGGTTCGACCAAAGCGGCTTTTGTTGCTCCAAATGATTCATCGACCGAATAGCAGCAAAAATCGGGCATCACAATATAATCACAAAGACAACCGTCGAGCTGGCCGGGGCATCCCAGAAAAAGGTTTTTTCTGCACGTATGTGGTCGTCCGGCCAGGCATTGATCGCATACTCCGCAATGAACGCTGGGGTCTAGTGCAATGAGATCACCTGGTTTTACGCGGGTAACTGCTTTTCCTGTTTCTACAACTATTCCAGAGCACTCGTGCCCCACGGCAAAAGGGAACTTCACAACTTGACTACCGATTTTTCCGGCGGTGTAATAATGAATATCAGAACCACAAACTCCAACGGTTTTTATTCGGATCAGCACGTCATTCTCATTTTTCAGGGTTGGGAGAGGAGCTTCGGTCATTTCCATTCTCCTTATTCCAGACAAAACCAATTTTTTCATCAGTAAGTAATTTGTTTTTTAATTGTCTGATGCCTGTCTGACCAGCGCAGCCGGGCAGGCAACTCACCTGTTGCCGGAATTTATTTCTATTTCGTTTTGTGTTCACAGCAACATGTTCGTTTCATAAGCTCTGAACTGATAGTTAAACTTTAGCCAAATAATGAAAAAAAAATGTGATAACGAGGGTAGTTTCGGATTATTTTTGCTGGCAGTCAATCAAATAAAGTAAATTAACAAAAGAAACGGCTGATGTGCTTTATATCAGTGTTTTTCGTTGCTCGAATATCTTATTTTACTTCATACAATAAACTTATAAACCATGTACGGAAAGATTAAACAAGATCTGGAGAAAACACTTCAGGAATTAAAAGAACAGGGGTTGTACAAAAATGAGCGAATTATTACCTCGTCTCAAAGCTCCCAAATAACTGTGGCGGGTGATAAACCGGTTCTAAATTTTTGTGCAAACAATTACCTCGGACTGGCCAATCATCCTGAAGTAATTAAAGCTGCACAGGAAACGATGGATGTTTGGGGATTTGGGCTGTCATCGGTTCGGTTTATCTGCGGGACTCAGCAAATTCACAAAGATCTGGAGAAGAAGGTATCGGAATTTTTAGGGACGGAAGACACCATTTTATATTGTGCGGCGTTTGATGCCAATGGTGGAGTTTTTGAACCGCTTCTTGGCGACGATAGTATCATAATTTCAGATGAATTGAACCATGCCTCGATAATTGATGGTGTTCGCTTATGTAAGGCGCAGAGAGCTCGCTATAAACATGCTGATATGGGCGAACTGGAAAACTGTTTGAAAGATGCACAGCAATATAAATACCGCATGGTAGTTACGGATGGCGTTTTCTCAATGGACGGCGATATGGCCAAATTGCCTCAGATCGTTGAGCTGTGCGAAAAGTATGATGCGCTGGTGATGGTTGACGAGTCTCATGCATCGGGTTATATTGGCAAAACTGGTCGAGGAACTGCCGAACATTACGGTCTGCTGGGCAAAATTGATATCATTACTACAACATTTGGAAAAGCTCTCGGCGGTGGAAATGGCGGTTGTACTTCGGGCAAAAAAGAGATTATAGAAATGCTCCGTCAGCGTTCGCGGCCTTATTTATTCTCGAATACTTTGGCGCCTGCAACTGTTGGTGCAACTTCAAAAGTATTGGATTTACTCACGCAGTCAGCTGAAATTCCGGCAAGAACAATGGCAAATGCAGCTTACTTCCGAAGTAAAATGGAAGCAGCAGGATTTGATTTGGTAAAGGGCGATACTGCTATTGTTCCGGTAATGATTTATGATGCTCCGCTGGCGGTGAAGTTTGCCGATGAGTTGCTTAAAGAGGGTGTATATGTTATCGGCTTTGTTTATCCGGTAGTGCCCAAAGGCAGGGCCAGGATTCGGGTACAGCTTTCTGCGGCACATACAACCGAGCAGATCGACTTCGCAGTAGCAGCCTTTATTAGAGTGGGCAAAAACCTGGGAATAATAAAATAATCGATTCCTTCTGAAAAGGTGAAAGGCTTCTGTAGTTACTACAGAAGCCTTTTATATATAGAACAGTTGCGACAGGTAATAACCAGAAACCCGCAAACTGTATTAAATTTCATGCCATCGGCGGAACATTTGTTTTCTCAAGCTTTTCGATATTTGGAGTCCCGGGATGGCACGAAGTGCTAATTTATTTCACCTGAATAACTGCATATTTTGAAATCCTCCAGAATTCGGCTGGATTTTGAATTTCGAGGTAAGCAATTTGTCCGTTTTCTTCAACTAATTTGTATGATGTACTTGGGTGTTCCGAAATTAAAACAGCTTTCTTCGTTTTTAACTCAATCTTTTGAGTTTTGCGAATGTCAACTTCAGTAAAGTGTTTTGGATCAAAATTGCCCTGCACAGCTTTTCCTCCGCCAATTCCGAGGAATGCTCCTTCGCGGCTGACAACGCCTTCTTCTTTTAGCTTCTTAAATGTTCCAACGGTGTAATAAGCCGTATTTAGCTTGTTTGTTTTATCAACAATAACCTGCTGTTTGTAAGTAATTGTGTCAACTTTTTCTTTGATGTCTGAATTGAGCTTTTTCACTTGTGTGTCAAATTCTGCAAGACTGGCGTTTTTATCGTCGATAGTCTTTTTCAACTGGGCGATTTCAGCATTCTGACTTTCAATAGTGGCATTAAGCTCCTGAATTCTCTTTTCATAAGCTTTAATATTCATTCCTGATTTTTTCAGTTTGGCTTCCAGATCAGCAATTTTTTTGCTGCTTTCTTCCAACATGGTGTTCATCAGTTTCACATTTTCCACGATCAGTTGCTTCTTGTTTTTTCCACCTTCAGACTGAAGAGTAGCGATTTGTGCTCTTTTTTCTCTGATGAAACTCATGCTGGCTTCAATTTCAGAGAATGTGTTTTCCATGTCGTTGACGGTTGAGTCTTTTTGCTGGATTGCCATGTTCAGGCTGTTCTTTTCAGTAGTCAACGATTGAATTTGGTCGTTTTTCTGGTTGATTACGTAAAGTCCGCCACCAACAACCCCAATAAAAACTAATACTGCAACAATGATTGTTGCCATTTGCGTCTGTTTTGTCTCCATAATGGTCTGTCTTATTATTTGTAAAAATCAATTTTTTAAGATTTCAAATCAGACACAGCAGCCAGGCTATCTCAACTCTACTGATCCAACTCACAACACCTGGGCTCTGTCTGATTTTCAGTAGCCGTAAATACCAAGTGCTGTGCCAATCATTTAATTTAGCTGTAAGTTACAGTAATTAAGTATGTTGTGATTGTATGATGTGGCGCGTGTTTTCTCATTTTGAGAAAACAATCTTAGAAACTGTTTATTTTGATAGCAGGTTTTATTCTTTCCCGGTTTCTTTTAACATCCGGTAAATGGTTGCCACACCAATATCCAGTTTTTCGGCTACGAACTTGATGTTGTTTTCGTATTTCTCGAGGTATTTTTGTAAAATGTGCAGATCGTATTCCCGAAGTGTCATTTCTTGCTTGAAAAGATCTTTTATAAGGTCGGTTCCTGCGCCCAAAACGATGTGGTCAGCAAGTATTTCGTCCTGATCTGCAAGTGTTACAGCCAGCTCAATCACCGATTTAAGTTCGCGAATATTGCCGGGGAACGGATAGGAGAGAAGCTTGGCTGATGCTTCCGATGTCAAAGCTTTTACCGACATTTTGTTTTCCCCGCAGAATTCGTTAATGAAATGCTTTGCAAGTATAATAACGTCGTTTCCACGTTCGCGCAGTGGCGGTAGCTCTATTGGCAGGCCATACAAACGGTAATACAAATCTTGCCTGAAAGTGCCTTTCCTGATTTCTTCCTGTAAGTCTTTGTTTGTTGCAATAATAATCCGGCAATCGATTTTTACAGGAGCGTTACTTCCAATCCGTATGATTTCTTTTTCCTGTAAAGCCCTCAATAGTTTAGCCTGAAGCGAAATCTCCATTTCGGCCATTTCGTCTAAAAACAGAGTGCCACCGTTGGCTTCTTCAAATTTTCCAATTCTTCTTGAAGTTGCGCCCGTGAACGACCCTTTTTCGTGTCCAAAAAGCTCACTTTCAATCAAGTCCTTGGGAATAGCAGCAACATTCACCGCGACAAACGAGCTTTTCGCTCTGCTTGAGTTATAATGTATAGCTTTTGCAACCAGCTCTTTACCTGTTCCGGTTTCGCCAGTGACAGTAACTGTTATGTTGGTCCGGGTAGCTTTTTCAATCAGCTCAAATATTTTTTGTGTTGCTGCGCTATTGCCGATTATTGTATTTTGGTGGGTGTATTTTAGCTTTACTTCTTTCCGAAGACTAACAATTTCTTTTTTAAGGTTGCTACCCTGTCTGATATTGTTGACGGTGTTGAGCAGTCGTTCGCGAATATCCCTCGATTTTACAATGTAATCATAGGCACCATTCTGCAAAAGAGTAACCACCACTTCAATGTCGTCCTGTTCAGAAATTAGAATGATCTGGATGTCGTCGTTGATTTCCTTGATTCGTTTGAGCACATCGAGTCCTTTCATGTCGGGCAGTCTGTAGTCGAGCGTAACAACATCGGGAGCCTGATGGATGCTATCAAGGCAATCTTTCCCAGTTGTAAATGATTTAATTTCGTAGTCGGGGTTGAGCGACAAAGTGTGTACCAGCAATCTGTTGTACCATTCGTCGTCTTCAACAACAAATATTTTGAAAGCTTTTTCTGACATGTTCTTATTCAGCGAACTAATCTTTTACTGATGCCAAGGTACAAAGTTTTTTCTGAAACAATTTGCTTTTTTCTCATTCTGAGAAAAATCGGCTA